>Ga0194047_10000126_pt1 | contig 53882 bp, 53 predicted proteins | sample JunL225m_MetaG_2_FD_160070 | JGI IMG/M metagenome (GOLD analysis project Ga0194047, IMG submission 160070) | Anoxic zone freshwater microbial communities from boreal shield lake in IISD Experimental Lakes Area, Ontario, Canada - Jun2016-L221-5m | ecosystem: Environmental > Aquatic > Freshwater... | reverse complement strand
ACCTCCAATTATGGATTCAATTTACCTTCCTGCAAAATGAGCTTTCGGGCTCATTTTGTATTGGAATGGAAATCCATTTGGGTACTATCTTGTATTGGAGTAGACTATAAATTGACTATTTCATAGGGTGGCGTAAAATATGAATATAATCTTAAAAATAAAAAAATGACAAAAGAAAATGTGATTAAAATTGGGGTTATTATTGTGGCGGTGTTAGTTACAGGCACGGTGGTTGGTTTTTTGCTGACGCAGAGGGTGCAAAAGTCAACAGGAAAAGTGACATCTTTTTCTGGTGCTGTTTCCAATTTACAAGAAAAAAAAGCTGAAAAAACCAATCAAGCTTCAGCTGGCTTGGTTCCGAGGGGCTATACGGATGAAAATGTTCAGTGGTATGATGCACCGAGGAAAGTTATGGGTATTCAATTATTTAAAGATGGTAATGACCTTTATCAAGTCTGGGAAACTGGAAAAATAAAAACCGGAGAATTTTCTGGTAGTAGATTGTTGCTGGTGGTTATGAATCCGCAAGGACCAGCTAATGTTGCCCAAATATATCGATTCATCCAAAAAACAGGAGAGGAGCAATTATATTTTCTAAAAGAATATTCGACTGATGATATTTTCAATTCGTATGACGGAGCACTTTTGGAAAGAGTTTTCCCATATAAAAATTATGCCTATGATGTTCACATTTCTTCACTTGAATATCCAGGCACCATGATTGCTCCAAGCGGACAGCAATTAAAGAAAGAGGATAGTTTTCCTTTTGCTGGGATTCGAGAATTGAATGGTGACACCAAAGATGCGTATTTCAATGGAATATTTTTTAAGACAGACATGCTAAAATTTGCCTTTACTGATCCAGTTTATGGCAATATATATACTACAGATGCTAGCAAGGTCAATGATGGCAATATTAATACTGCATTTGCCGAGAATGGTTTTTATGTAAAAGCTCCAGATGGAACTTTTAGAGCATATTCAAGTGTCATTGATCTTGGAGGAGATGTTCCAAAAATTAATTGGAATGATGGCACGCAAAATTCCTCAAAATATTCATATAAAACAGAAAGTGGTTGTGGGGCATCAAATTATGTTAATGATGTTTCCAATATAATCTCCGGTGATAAGCTTGTACAAGTAGGAACAGCTGAAAATGGGGAGCTGATTTATGGTTATAAGGATTTAAATGAACAGGCACTTAAGGATTTCTATGCTGAGTATAAAAAATTAAGCAGTGATGAGAATATGTTTGTGCGCTATTATCCTGATGATAAGGCCGTGCAATTAACATATGATCAGTTTCTGCAGACCCACCCATTCTTTTTTTGGAAGGATTCTTTTGGGCGTATCATTCAGTTTATAAATCTGCATTATATTTATTCGGGAGGCTGTGGTAAGCCGGTAATTTATCTTTATCCTGAACAAAAAGAAAAAATATCAGTGCAAGTTACACCGACGGCTGGTATGAGCGTTTCCATTCCTGAATATAATGGAGGTTGGAATGTTGTGGCTGACAGCCAGAGCAATATTTTCAATCTTGCAGATGAAAAAACTTATCCATATTTATTTTGGGAAGGAAGTGGTAATTCCATATATCACATGCCAGAAAGAGGTTTTGTTGTCACAATGGAAAATCTAAATAGCTTCTTTGATGAAAAACTTTCCCAAGAAGGGTTGATTCAAAAAGAAATCAATGATTTCAAGGAATTTTGGATTCCCAAGATGTTGACTGAAAAGAAACCTTATTATTTTGTGACTTTTGTGGACAGGGCAACTATTGATAAGCTTGCCCCACTTGAGATAAATCCAAAGCCAGATACAACTATCCGTGTGCTGATGGATTTTAAGGGCTTGGATAACTCAATTCCTGTGCAAGGATTTAATATAAAAACTCCGCAGCGTATTGGATTTACAGCAGTTGAATGGGGTGGGGTATTGAAATAGAAAAATAGCCAAATTAAAGGGGTCGGGTACCTTTTTTATCAATAAAAAAACAAACCTGTGAGCCAAATTAAAGGGGTCGGGTACCTTTTTTATCAATAAAAAAACAAACCTGTGATATAATTCAATCATGGCTAGAATACCTCGCTCAGCTGTTGGAGATATTTCGTATCATGTCATAAGCAGAGCCAACAGTCGACAACAAATTTTTCAAAAAGAGAAAGATCATGAAGTATTCGAACGGATACTTTTCGACCAAGAAAAAAAGGTTAGACCAAATTAAAGTACAAACTATGCGATTATACAATTTCACAGCGCAAAGAAAAAAGATTTATCGGCTCTACGCCACTGGCAGGGATTTTCGTGATATCGCCAGAGAGGTGAAAATTTCGGCTGCTCGAGTTGGGCAGATTGTGGAAAAAATCAAGGAAAATGTGCCCAAAGCAGAATTGGAAAAAATCAAAAGAGAAATTCATTGAACGAATCTTTGATTGTAATGTTTGAGATTCAGTTTTTGAAAAAAGGCATCTTTCAAAAAGGTGGCTTTTGCTTGTTTCTTGGGCCAAACATTTACTCCGAAGCGTATTCGGGTTAGTATGCATATATATGAAACAGAAATCAGCACTGGAAATCCTCAAGCTTGGGCATAGCGTTTTTTTGACAGGCCCTGCCGGCAGCGGCAAGACTTTTTTGCTAAAACAATATATCAAATATTTGAAAGAAAACAATATCGGAGTTGCGGTAACTGCTTCAACTGGAATTGCGGCGACTCACATGAACGGCCAAACAATTCATAGTTGGTCAGGCATGGGTATCATGGATGTTTTCAATGAGGATGAATATATTAAGCTCAAAAAGCGGCACTATCACAAGCAAAGATTTGATGCGGTCAAGGTTTTGATTATCGATGAAATCTCAATGCTGCATGCGTACCAATTGGACATTGTCAACAGCATTTGCAAAAGATTCAAAAATCCATTCTTGCCCTTTGGTGGTTTGCAAGTGGTTTTGTGCGGCGATTTTTTTCAATTGCCACCCGTGACCAAATATGGGCAAGTGGCTCATTTTGTCATTGAATCGGCAGCTTGGGAAGAAATGGGTCCAAAAATTTGCTATTTGGAGGAGCAACATCGTCAAGAGGACCAGAAAATGTTGAAAATTTTGGGTGACATCAGAAACGAAGCTTGCAATGAAGAAACCTTGGAAATGCTTTCCTCAAGAACCAACAAAGATATCAAAAAAAACATCACCCCTACAAAACTTTTCACGCACAATGTCAATGTGGATGCAATGAATGATTTTGAGCTGAAAAAAATCAAAGAAGAGGCAAAAATATTTCAAATGACTTCGACGGGAATTGATCAGATTGCAGCAGCAGTGAAAAAGGGCTGCCTTGCGCCTGAGGTTTTGGTCGTCAAGAAAGGTGCGGTAGTAATGTTTGTGAAAAATAATTTTGAAAAAGGTTATGTCAATGGAACACTGGGAACAGTGGTCGGTTATAATGACAAAGAATTTCCAATTGTCAAAACTCTTTCTGGCAAAAATATTGCAGCCACACCTGAAAGATGGTCAATTGATGAGGAAGATGTAGCCCTAGCTTCAATCACACAAGTGCCACTGCGACTAGCCTGGGCAATCACAGTGCACAAAAGTCAAGGCATGACGCTTGATGCAGTCCAGATGGATTTGAGTAAATCTTTTGAATATGGTATGGGCTATGTTGCGCTCTCTCGAGTCCGGACTTTGTATGGCATCAAACTTTTGGGCATCAACAAAATGGCCCTGGTAGTCAATCCAACCGTAGTTGAGTTTGATAAGATTCTGGAAGAACTGTCCGACAGTAATGTACTCGAGCTTGCTAAAATGAACAAAAAAGAAATGCAAGCGGCGCAGGAAGAATTTATGAAAGCTTGTCTGGCCTAATTTAAGCCAGAAATTTTGCCAAGCATTATCATTGCAATTTAGACAATCAAATATTAAAAACGGGGTGGACGAGGCCATCTTTTTGCTGTATGATATAGGAAGTTATTGAAATGAATTCCAATGGGAAGTTGGTTTAGTTTTTGTTTACTTTAAGAACATAATTGCCACAAGAACTCAAAACTTTACAACTTTATAACTTCATAAACTTAAATATATGGCTCTATTTAGCAAACTGTTTGGATCAAATGAAAAAGAAGTAAGCAAATTCCGTCCGATTGTGGCAACCATCAATTCTTTGGAAGAAAAAATGATTGCTTTGCCGGATGAAGAGCTAAAAGGCAAGACGCAGGAATTTCGCGAGCGCCTCAAAAATGGAGAAACTCTGGATCAAATTTTGCCGGAGGCTTTTGCCGTGGTGCGCGAAACTGCCAAGCGAGTGATCAACGAAAGGCACTATGACGTGCAACTTTTGGGTGGCATCGCACTTCACAAAGGCTTGATTACGGAAATGAAAACTGGTGAAGGAAAAACTTTGACTTCAACTTTGGCGGTTTATCTTAATGCGCTTGAAGGCAAAGGCGTGCACATTGTGACGGTTAATGACTATTTGGCAAAACGTGACTGCAATTGGATGGGCAGTGTTTATAATGCTTTGGGACTTTCGACAGCTTGCATCATGCACGATATTTCCTATTTGTATGAGCCAAAAATTATTGATAGCGATGAGGTGAGTGTGGAAATGGAAAATCTTTTTGAAATTTCTCGCAGACAAGCCTATGGCTCTGACATCACTTTTGGAACCAATAATGAATTCGGTTTTGATTATTTGCGAGACAATATGGTGCAAAGCACTGAGCAAATGTCCCAACGTGAACTCAATTATGCAGTGGTGGATGAAGTTGACTCTATTTTGATTGATGAAGCCAGGACGCCACTTATTATTTCTGCGCCAGATAGCGAGTCAACTAAAATGTATCAACGTTTCGCCCAGATTATTCCTCGCTTAAAAGAAGCGGATGACTATGAAAAAGATGAAAAAATGAAAGCCGTGACGCTAACGGAAAAAGGTCTAGACAAAGTTGAAAAAGAACTGGGAGTCGGAAATATATATGAACTTGGAAAAATCAGTTATGTGCATCATCTTGAGCAATCACTCAAGGCCGAAGTTTTTTTCAAACTGGATAAGGATTATGTGGTGAAAAATGGCCAGGTGATTATTGTGGATGATTTCACGGGACGTTTGATGGAGGGCCGCCGCTATAGCGATGGCTTGCATCAAGCTATTGAGGCCAAAGAAAACGTGGAGGTGCAAAAAGAATCTCGAACTTTGGCCACCATTACTTTTCAAAATTATTTCCGTATGTATGCCAAATTGGCCGGCATGACCGGAACAGCTTCAACGAGTGCCGAAGAACTTTCCAAGGTGTACAAACTGGATGTGTTGGAAATTCCAACTAACAAGGTTATGTCTCGCAAAGATTTGCCGGATGTGGTTTATAAGACCGAAAAAGGCAAATTTGATGCGATTGTGGAAAAAATCAAAGAGCTGAACGACAAAGGTCAACCAGTGTTGGTTGGGACAATTGCCATTGAAAAATCTGAATATCTCAGTGCGCTGCTGGTGAAAAATGGCGTTAAACACGAGGTTCTCAATGCCAAGCAACATGAAAAAGAAGCCTCCATTATTGCTGGGGCTGGCAAGCAAGGTGCCGTGACTATTGCTACCAACATGGCTGGTCGCGGGACTGACATCAAGCTTGGAGAAGGCGTGCGAGAGGTTGGCGGTCTTTGTATTATTGGAACAGAACGTCATGAGGCGCGTCGCATTGACAATCAGCTGCGAGGTCGAGCTGGAAGGCAAGGCGACCCAGGACTATCACAATTTTATGTCTCTTTGGAGGATGAACTTATGCGAAGATTTGGCGGCGACAAACTCAAGGGCATGATGGATTCACTTGGCCTGCCAGAAGATCAACCAATTCAAAATCCAATTATTTCCAGGACCATTGAAAGCGCTCAATCCAAAATTGAAGGTTACAATTTTGACATGCGAAAACATGTGTTGGACTATGATGACGTGATGAACAAGCAGCGTGAAGTCGTCTACAAAAAACGCAAAGAAATTTTGGCCGCAACTGACGTGAAGCAGGAATTGCAGGGATATATCGAAGAAGAAATTGAGCGTACCATTTCAGTGCACTGCACGGGTGATGATTATGAGTGGCAAGTTGAAACCATTGCAACTGAAATTCAAGGCATTTTTCTTTTCACTGATCAAGACGGCAAAAAATTGCAGCAGATTCGAGATGACAAATCCAAAAATTCGGTTGAAAAAATAACTTTGATGCAGGAATATGTCATGGGAAAAGCCAAAGAGGCATACATCAAAAAAGAACAGGAGATTGGCAATGAAAATCTGCGTCAAATCGAAAGAGCTATAATTCTGCAAACCGTTGACACTCTCTGGATGAATCATTTGGACGAAATCGACTATCTTCGTCAGGGAATTGGCTTGCGCGGTTATGGCCAGCGAGATCCGCTCATTGAATATAAGCGTGAAGCTTTTCATCTGTTTTCACATCTAATGGAAAACATGCGTTCAACTACTGTTAAAACAGTCTTCAGGATTTCAATAATTTCCGCCCAAAGTGAGCCACAAGCTGAAGCGCTTCCACAAAATGTGCAATATCGTGGCGCCCAAGAAAATCTTGAACAATTTGCCAGCGGTAGCGAGACTCAGAAAAATCAGCAGGTAGCTCCGCAAAAACCAATTATCAACAGCGGCAAAGTTGGTCGCAATGACCCTTGTCCATGTGGCTCTGGCAAAAAATTTAAGAACTGTTGTGGGAAATAAAAAAGTTTTGTTTTTCGAATTTGTTAATAGCATTATGGGAATTTTTACTTTTGAAAAATCCGTGGGAGGCGTGGTGTTTAGAAAACAAGATGACAAAATTTTGTTTCTTTTGTTGCGATATCGCAGTTGGCAATGGGATTTTCCCAAGGGACACACTGAAAAAGGCGAAAATGAGCAGCAAACCTTGCGCCGCGAAATATTGGAAGAAACCGGCATTTCGCAAATTGAAATTTTGCCAAAATTTCGCAAAATAGTTATATATTTTTATCGAGCGAAAGGAAATGAAAAAACAGAACGAGCTGAAAAAGGTAGGGGAGTCAATATTTTTAAAAAAGCGGTTTTGTATTGTGTGCAGACAAACATTGAGCAAGTCACGATTGATTTTGAAAACAAGGATTATGCTTGGCTTGGTTTCGAAGAAGCTTACAAGAAAATTGGCAATAAGGATTCAAAAAGAATTCTCGCTCTTGCCAATAAAGCAATTTTGAAATATTCTTGAAAATCTTGTTTTGAGCATAGCGCTTGTCTGTCTGATAGGCAGATAGCGGAGTCGAAGAATCTGAGTTAATATCGTTAAAGTTTGTAAAAGTATGGGTCCAGATCCTTCGACTACGCATCATTGCTGTCGCAATTCCACTTCGCTCAGCATGATAATACATATAATGTAAGATGATATATAGTTTGAAGCTGCCTTGTTGTTGCCTAATTTGAAGGGGTGTAATATAATGGAGTTTATGAATATACAAAGAAAATTAGAATTAAAGTTTGCAGGTATCGTTGTGATGGCTTTAGTTGTCGGAGTGATTTCTTATCCTCAGGTGGTTTCAAAGATTCCTCCACTATATAATGCTGCAAATAAATTGAAAATTAATCTCGGGCTCGACTTGCAAGGGGGAATTCATTTGGAATACAAAGCTGACGTTTCAAAAGTTGATTCTTCAAAAAGAGCGGATGCGTTGCAAGGCGCACAAGATGTGATTGAAAAAAGAATCAATGCTTTTGGCGTTGGAGAGCCTCTTGTTCAAACAAAAACTCCAAGCACGGGCGATGATTATCGTGTAATTGTTGAAATTCCCGGAGTCAAGGATATTGAACAGGCTAAAAATCAAATCAAAGAAACTCCACTTTTGGAATTCAAGGAAGAAGGCGTTGATCCGCAAATTCAGCAAATGTTTGATTCTACTAATGCTCAAGCCAAGCAAAAAGCGACTGATTTACTTGATCAAATTAAAAAAGGAGCAAATTTTGAAGACCTAGCAAAGGCAAGCAGTGAAGATCCAGGTTCTAAGGACAAGGGTGGCGATCTTGGTTTTGTCAAAAAAGGAACTTTTGTGCCAGAGTTTGACAAGGTTCTTTTTGAAGGAAATCTAACGCCTGGAGAAGTTTATCCGGATTTGGTTGAATCACAGTTTGGGTGGCACATAATTAAATTTGTTGAATCGCGTGGAGAAGGAGACAGTCTGGAAGTTCATGGGGAGCATATTTTATTGACAAAAAAGACCGTTGATCAATATCCCCAATTCAAGTATACTGCCACTGGTCTGACTGGAAAAAATTTGAAAAGTGCGTCCGTTGTGTTTCAAAGTCAAGGATTGGGCGAGCCTCAAATTTCACTTCGCTTTGATGAAGAGGGAACGAAACTTTTTGCGGATTTGACCAAGAAAAATCTTGGAAAAACAATTGCAATTTTGCTAGATGGAAACATTATCAGCGCACCGACAGTACAATCTGAAATTACAAACGGCGAAGCGGTTATCACAGGAAAGTTCACCCTGCAGGAAGCGAAAACTCTTGCGCAAAATCTTAATACCGGAGCATTGCCGGTTCCGCTCACTCTTATTTCCCAACAAAGTATTCAAGCTTCATTGGGCATGGAATCTCTCAAGAAAAGCTTAATTGCAGGCGCTATTGGCCTTGGCGCAGTAATTATTTTCATGCTTATTTTCTATCGTTTTCTTGGCTTAGTCGCCTCGGTGGCCCTGCTTATTTACACAGGAATTATGATTACTATTTTCAAAATGTTTGGCATAACTTTGTCACTTTCCGGGATTGCCGGGTTCATTCTTTCAATTGGAATGGCAGTTGACGCTAATGTGCTGATTTTTGAAAGAACAAAAGAGGAAATTCGAAATGGAAGAACTGTGGCAAATTCATTGGATGAAGGCTTCAAGCGTGCTTGGACCTCCATCAGAGACGGAAACATTTCATCGCTGCTAACCGCTAGTATCTTGTATTTAATGGGAACTGGATTCGTGAAAGGTTTTGCTGCTACCTTGTTTATTGGAGTTGTGGTGTCAATGTTTACCGCTGTGGTTGTCACTCGTACAATGCTCAAATTTATAATCCATGATTGGATTCACGAACGAACCTGGATGGTAGGAGTGCGGAAGAAAGATAGTTCTGAATAAATAACAAATAAATAAATTGCAAATTACAAACAAATTACAAATTCAACGAATAAAATAATCAAAAAATCTTAAAATTTGAAAGTTGATTATTGAAATTTGTTTGGTATTCGTAAATTGTATTTTATTTATTGAAAAACAATGTTAAACATTATTGCCAAAACTAAATACTCCTATATTTTTTCAGGCACCCTGACGGTTTTGAGTCTGCTGAGTTTGTTGGTTTGGGGACTTAAATACGATACTGATTTTACTGGCGGAACTTTGATGGAAGTCAAATTTGCCGAGACGGTACCGCCGAGTCAAGAAATTTCAGCTGTTTTGGCTGACATGAAACTGGATAGTTTGACAATTCAGGCTTCGGCTGGTAATTCTGTTTTGATTCGCTATGCGGCAGATGATGACAAAATAAACGACTCGGCTTGGAAAGCACTTAGCGGGAAATATTCAGCTGCTTCACAATCGCAAGTTGATTTTGTGAATTCTTCCGTTTCTAAGGAGCTCAAGAAAAACTCCTTCAATGCGCTCGGCTTGGCAATCGCAGCCATCATGGCATACATCGCTTGGGCTTTTAGAAAAGTTTCTCGTCCGGTAGAGTCTTGGAAATATGGCGCAGGTGCTGTTATTGCCCTTGCACATGACGTTATCATTACGGCTGGAGTTTTTTCAATCCTGGGACATTTTTATGGCATCAAAGTTGGCATTCCATTCATTGCAGCGCTGCTTACTATTCTTGGATTTTCCGTTCATGATACAATCGTGGTTTATGATCGAACTAGGGAAAATCTTTTGCGAGGTTCTTCAAAAGAACCATTTGCGCAGGTGGTCAATCGCAGTCTTAATGAAACCTTGGTGCGCTCAATCAACACTTCCATGACAGTTATTGTGACTTTGCTGGCCATTTATCTTTTCGGTGGTGCTTCCATTAAATATTTTTCTCTTGCTCTTTTGGTTGGCGTGACTTTTGGAACCTATTCTTCCATTTTTGTAGCTTCTGCACTGCTTGTGACAAGTTATGATTTGACAATGAAATACAAGAGATAGGGGAAAATTTGAAATTTGAAATTTTTAATTTAAAATGAATGATAAAATGTTTTAATTTTTAAATTTAGAAATTTAGTCATTAAAAATTGATTTATAATTTATAATTTAAAATTTAAAATTGTCTGAAATATTATGGGTATTCTAGATGCTTTCAAAAAAGACAAAAAAAAGAAAGTTGCCAATCCGGCGGATCCTCAGAGCATGAACATGATGCAAAGGATGGCGATGAAGAAGTTGGAAAAGATGAATCCCGAGGAGCGGGAAAACTTGATGAAAAAAGTGATGACGCCGGAGAATATTCAGAAAAATAAAAAGGATATTCTCGCCACGCTTGAACAAATGGAGAAGTCTGGCCAGATGAACAGCCACCAAATTTTCGAAGCCAAAAAAAGACTGGGACTATTATAGTCTCGGTTTTTTTAAAAGTAATTAGTTAATTTTTCTAAAAAAAATAAATTTATGGAAATTGTTTTAAAGAGTTTAGCTTCAGCAGTGGTGACAGCAGTTATCTTGCTGATTGCAAAATTTTCTGGTCCAAGAATAGCGGGTGCTATAGGTGGCATCCCAATAGTTTTTGCGATATCTTATGTAATATTAACTTTGGAAAATAAAAATGTATCTCAGAATTTTTTAGTGGGGGGGGTATACGGGGCTATCGCAGGAATATTTTTTAGTTTAGTTCTTATTTGGCTTAATAATAAATTCGTGAACACTTACTGGCTGAATTTTGTAATTGCATACGCCTTGTGTTTTTTGTTGGCATTATTTATGGTCAAGTTTACAACAAAAGAGTCTTATTTATTATTGAAATCAAGAAAAGGCTTGAAATAGGCAAAGTTGACAAAATAACAAAGACATTGTAAGCTAAAGATGATAATTTGAGCTATGTTTGGCTTATGAAAAATGATAAAAACTTACTTTCAATGCTTCTGAGATATCCGGCCACAGTGCTGACTTTTAAGGATATTTCTTTGATTTGGCGAGACACGCGCGAGCAGGGCGTGGTTTCAAGCTTGGCTTACTATGTCAAAAAAGGGGAACTCCTTTCTCTTCGTCGCGGGATTTATGCCAAAGACAAAGACTACAACCGAATGGAGTTGGCTACAAAAATTTACACGCCTGCTTATATCAGTTTTGAAACAGCCTTGACCAAAGCAGGTATGATTTTTCAATATTACGGCCAAATCTTCGTCGCTTCTTATCAGCCTCGAGAAATTTCTTGCGATGGTCAGACCTATTGTTTCAGAAAATTAAAATCTTCACTTTTAACCAATCCGACTGGAATTGAGAAAGAAAATGGCTATGCGATAGCCTGCCCTGAGCGAGCTTTTTTGGATATGCTTTATCTTTATAAAAATTATTATTTTGATAATCTCCGACCAATCAACTGGCAGAAAGTTGCTGAGTTGCTGCCAATTTATGAGAACAAGGAATTGGAAAAAAGAGTTAAATATTATCAAAAAGAATTTCTCAAAACCATATGACCATCGAAATCAACCGACATCGGGATGTTATGCTTCAAGTGCTGAAAGAAATTTATGCCGACACAACCATTGGACCAGTGTTGGGTTTTAAAGGTGGCACTGCTGCTTATTTGTTTTATGACCTGAGTCGCTTCTCGGTGGATCTTGATTTTGATTTGCTTGATCCCTCAAAGGAGGATTATGTGTTTGAGCGAGTAGCGTCGATTTTGGAGAAATATGGAAAGTTTAGGGATAAGTATAAAAAAAGATACAATTTGCTGTTTATGATTTCATATCAAAAAGGTTTTCAAGGACTGAAAATTGAAATCAATCGCACAAAATCTATCTCGAAATATCAGCCCCAAAGCTTTTTTGGCATTTCAATGTTGGTGATGAACAAAGAGGATATGTTTGCCAATAAGCTCTTGGCGATGACTGACCGAATTGGAACCGCCAATCGAGATATTTTTGATGTTTGGTTTTTCTTGAAAAATGGCTGGGATTTTAATGTTGAAATTATTAAAACGCGTTCAGGCGTTTCAGTGGCTGAGTTTCTCGAAAAATCAATCACAGCTTTGGAAACCATTGAGGAAAATGACATTCTGGCTGGCCTTGGTGAACTGCTCGACGCAAAGCAAAAGGACTGGGTCAAAGCACACCTAAAGGAAGACGCCCTATTTCTGCTTCGTTTGCGTTTGGATAATGAACAGCGAAATTGGAAAAACATTCAAAAGTAAAAGCTTAGTAAACTTGCTTATTTATAAATTTTTTATAAAAAATATGTATTCACCAGATAAATTTCAAAAAATAAATATTCCTGGAACTCCAGAAAAGAAAGAAACTGAGAAAATTGTGTATGTTCAAAAGGATATCTTGCCAGAAGAACAGGAATATTTGGATCCGAATGAGCAGTATCTACATTCAAAAATAGAGGTTGCTGCTGGTCTAATAGTATTGGAAACTAAGGATGATGGAAGGGCTAGAGTTTCTTACGGGCTAGGAAGTCAGTCTAGGGAGACATGGAAAGAACTTTGGGTGCCTGCAGATAAATTAGCTTTATAGGAAAGGATTTAATTGCAAATTTAAAATCATATGAAAATATGTAGTGCTTGTTTGCTTGGTGTTAATTGTCGTTATGATGGTAATACTAAGCCAAATGAAAAAGTTTTAAAATTAGCCAAGGAAGAAGTCTTGATTCCAGTTTGTCCAGAACAATTGGGAGGATTGCCGACTCCGCGTAAACCAGCCGAGCAACAGGGTGAGAAAGTGATGACAAAAGATGGTGACGATGTGACTGAAAATTTCAATAGGGGGGGGGCAACAAGTTCTTCAACTTGCAAAACTGTTTAATATTAAAACAGCAATTTTGAAACAGAGAAGTCCTTCTTGCGGATGTGGCCAAATTTATGACGGAACTTTTTCAGGAACTATTATCAAAGGCGATGGCGTGACTACAAAATTGCTCAAAGAAAATGGGATTAAAGTTTTAACGGAAGATGATTTATAATTCAAACCTATATATTAATTTATAGGTGTGCGAAAATATTTTTTATGAAAAGAGATATAATTGTAAAAGAAGATTTAATTGATGTTGTGGCCCAGGTGAGTGCTACTATTTTTGAATTTGATGCTGTTTATGATAAAGAATATTTTGAAGCACGCTATAATAATGCAACTAAATTAATATTAGTGGCATACATTAATGAAGTGCCCATAGGTTTTATTGTGGCTTATGATAAAGAAAATAATGGTTCCTTTTATTGTTGGATGGCTGGGGTGAATCCTAATTTCCGTCGACTTGGAGTGTTGGATGATTTAATGAAATATTTGGAAAAATGGGCAGGCGCCAAGGGTTACAAAAAAATTACTATTAAAACAAGAAATCAGCGCAGAGAAATGCTAGCATATTTGGTTAAAAATAATTATAATTTCATTGATGTTCAGTCGCAGTCCCTAGTTAAGGATAACCGAATTTTGCTTGAAAAAAATATTGAAAATAATTAATTCACACCCACAAATTAATATATAGGTGTGTAGGAATACTTTTTGTGACTTATACGCCGGGAGACATCTTGGAAGGGAAAGAAGTTGGAGTTGAAGTTATTGCGGTTGATTTTGGTTTTCACAAAAGAGACCGACTTGAAAAAGGTGAGCCGTTTAAGATAGTTTCGAATTTTGAGGAGATTTTAGAATCGGTTAAGGTCATTTGAATTTAATTAATTTAACGAAAAATATATGAATTGGCGAGATAATCTTAAAGAGGGAAAAGAAATAGTGTTAGCCACATCTTCTACGGAAGGCTTGCCAAATGCTAATATCGTTATCTCTTTAGGTTTTATTGATGATAAATTATTGGTCGCAAACTGCCAAATGAAAAAAACAATGAAGAATCTTGAAGAAAATAACTATTAATGAAATCTTTGATTTAGATAAAACGGTTGTTATATTGCCATAAGTGCCTTAACTTGGTAAGATTGATTTATAAGAAAAGTCAGCATTAATGAATGTCATCATGACAAGGAACTTTATATGTTAAAAGAAAAAATTGAACAAATTAGGGCGCAAGCTTTGATGGCGGTTGAAAATGCCAAGACTGTGGAAGATGTTTTGCAATTGGAAATCCAATTTTTGGGACGCAAAAGTGAATTCGTGGGAATCTTGAGGCAACTTAAAGATGTTTCATTGCAGGAGAAGAAAGAGGTTGGACAATTGGCTAATAGTGTTAAAGTTGAAATTCAAACGTTGTTAGAGCAAAAGAAGAAAAACCTTTCTTCAACTTTTGATGCTGAGGCTGAAAAAATTGACGTCACCATTCCAGCTGTCAAATTGCGCCAAGGTCACTTGCATCCGCTCACGCAAATTCAAAATGAAATTGAAGATATTTTCACTTCAATGGGTTTTGAAATTGCCGATGGTCCGGAAGTAGAAACAGAGTTCTATAATTTTGATGCTTTGAATATGCCCAAGGATCATCCAGCGCGTGATATGCAAGATACTTTTTGGTTGAAAACAGAGGCAGGAAAAGAAAAAATTGCGCTTCGTCCAATGACTTCAGCAGTTCAAGTTCGTTATATGGAAAAACACCAACCGCCTTTTCGGATTATTGCGCCTGGAAGATGTTTTAGGAATGAAGCCACTGATACAACTCACGAGCATTCATTTAATCAATTCGAAGCTTTAGTCGTTGGTGATGATATCAATGTTGGCAATATGAAATATATGGCCGAACAATTTTTTTCAGCTTTTTTTAAGCAAGAAGTTAAAGTTAGATTGCGACCAAGTTATTTTCCATTCACGGAACCAAGTTTTGAATTTGATATAAGTTGTTTGGTTTGTGGGCATAAAGGCTGTTCTTCTTGCCGAGGAGCTGGCTGGATAGAACTTGGTGGGGCTGGCATGGTTAATCAAAATGTTTTTGTGGCGGCTGGCTATCCAAGAGGAAAATATCAAGGATTCGCCTGGGGTTTTGGGCTGGAGCGTTTAGCAATGATGAAATATAAAATCGATGATATCCGTCATTTCCACGGTGGAGATTTGAGGTTTATTAAACAATTTTAAATTCAGTAACCAGTAACCAGTAATCAGTAATCAGTAACTATTTTTTTTCTTAGTTACTAGTTACCAGTTACTGATTACTTTTGATTTAATTCATGAAATATTCTTATAACTGGCTCAAGGAAATCTCGGGGTCAAAACTATCCGTCGAAGAATTAATCCAAGGCATCACTATGCATGCGTTGGAAATTGAGGGTGTGGAAAAAGTCGGCAGTGATTTTGAAAATTTTGTGGTGGGTGAAATTTTGGAAATTTCCAAACATCCCAACGCTGACAAATTGCAACTGACAAAAGTTAATATTGGACCCTCACTCCCAGCCTCTCTCCCAAAGGGCGAGAGGGGAGATGGTAAGGATATTATTTTGGCTATTGTTTGTGGCGCAAAAAATATTTCAGTGGGTGACAAAGTACCTGTGGCTTTGGTTGGTGCAAAAATTCCTAATGGCATGGAAATCAAAGAAGCTGAAATTCGCGGCGAAAAATCTTTTGGGATGCTTTGCGCGCTCGATGAGCTTGGTTTAGGTAGCGATCATGCAGGTATTTTACTGCTAGATAAAAACTTAAAAGTTGGCACGTCACTGAAAGAAATTCTGGGACAAGATGATCATATTTTAGAAATTAAAGTTTTGCCAGATCGTGCTCATGATGCTGTTAGCCATGTTGGTTTGGCGCGGGAAGTTTCAGCCCTGACTGGCTTGGAAATTGAATTTGATTATGATGGTTTAAAACTTGCCAAGAAAAAAACGGCCAATATTAAGGTCTCAATTGAAAATAAAGATTTGTGTAGCCGCTATATTGCAGTGAAATTAGATAATATTAAAATTGAAAAAGCTCCTCAATGGGTTTCTTCACGTCTTGAGAGTTGTGGGATCAGAGCGATTAATAACGTGGTAGACGTGACAAATTATGTGATGCTGGAACTTGGTCAGCCATTGCATGCTTTTGATTTTGACGAGATTGTAACTGCGGAAAAAGCGGAAATAATCGTCAGAAGGGCTAAAGAAAATGAGGAAATTACAATTCTAGATGGTAGTGTGAAAAAAATGACTAGCGAGGATATCGTGATTGCCAATAAAAAAGGCGCGTTGGCTTTGGCTGGGGTAATGGGTGGAAAAAATAGTGGAGTAAAAGAAAAAACATCCAGCATTGTCCTTGAGTCCGCCACCTTCAATCCGGCTTTGATTCGCAAAACCAAAAATAAATTTGGTTTGCAAACTGACGCGGCGATGCGCTTTGAAAAAGGCCTTGATCCAAACCTGGCGGAAAAAGCGATGGTGCGCGCCATTGAAATTCTGACACACATCACAGACGCTAAACTTGATGGCATCGTAGATGAATACCCAGCGCCAGTGAAACCTTGGACCATTAAACTCGATTTAAATTACCTGGATTCTTTGCTGGGCGAAAATGTGCCAATCAAGGTCAGTCAAGAAATTCTCACCTCGCTTGGCTTTGGAGTGAAAAAGGCAGGTAAGGATTTGATTTTGACGGTTCCAACTTTCAGATTGGACGTGCTAACTCAAGAAGATTTGATTGAGGAAATCGGCCGAGTTTATGGTTATGAAAAAATTGTGCCAACTGCCCAACTGATTTCCATCAAACCTCCAGCAATCAATGAACAAAGAATTTTTGTCAGAAAGGTGAAAAATACTTTGGTTGGACAAGGATTTTCTGAGGTCTATAACTATGCTTTTTATAGCCAAAAAGACAGTGAAAAGGCCAGACTGCAAACATTTAAACATCTTGAACTTGAAGCGCCAGGCAATCTTGAGCAAACAATTTTGCGCGTGAGCTTGATTCCAAATTTGCTCAAAAACGTCAGTGAGAATTTGAAATTCACCAAGGAACTGCATCTGTTTGAAATTGGCAAGATTTTTTTGCCAAATGATGATAGCGCGTTGCCAAATGAAAAGAACATGCTTTGCGGAATTGTGGTGCTTGAAAAAAAATCAAGCAAGGGTGGTGGACAAAGTGAAATGCAGCAATCTTCATTTTTTCAGGCAAAATCCTTGGTGAATGATTTAATGTTGCAATTGGGAATCACTGACCAATATTACGCAATTTTGCAAGATGAATTTCAGCTGATTTCAAAATCCTTTTGTCACGAAGGTCGCTCTAGCGAGATTAAGATCATCGGAAAAGATGAGGCGATTGGCTGTATCGGAGAGATAAATCCACTAGTCTTGAATGATTTCGATATCGCTAGTCGAGTGGTCTTCTTTGAATTTGATCTTGAACTTCTGCAAAATATCTCAACTGCCGAAAGAGAATTTAGGGCGATTCCAAAATATCCAAACGTGATGAGGGACATTGCAATAGTTGTTTCTGGCGGAGAAAAAGTGGATGATATTTTGAAAATAATTCAGCAGAGTGGCGGAGCGTTGGTCGTTGACGTTGATTTGTTTGATATTTTTGATTTTGCCGACGGGGCTTCGAGTTATGCTTTTCATATTATGCTGAATTCTCAAAACAAAACACTGACCAGCGAAGAAGTTGATGTTATTATGGAAAAAATAACTGCAAAACTAGAGGCAGATTTAAAGGTGCAAATCAGAAAATAGAAAGTCTTTTTTCGGGACTCATTTCAAGAATTTCCTAGAAAAGCATGTTTAAATTTTTTTATGAAAAAAGGATTAGTCAGCATTTTTTGAATTTGAATCCTAAAAAAAGGTCATTGGCCTACGCTGGTGATTTTTTGTTGAAAAATGAAGAAAAATATGAAAATTTGTGATAAATATTGACAAAAATTCATAATGTGTTAATATAATTTGAAACCTAACATATTAACATATTTCAAGCTAACCAATATGAAAAACTTGATTGATGAGCCAAAAATGCTGCAGAGAGAGCAAGGACCTTTCTCTAGGGCATTAAATGCAATTATTGGCGATTTATCGACCAGATCGCAGGAAATAATCTTCAGTCGCTATGGCATCAATGGAGATGGTGCCCTCACATTGGAGGAAATAGGTGGTAAATATACCATAACCAGGGAAAGAGTCAGACAGGTAATTAGAGAGGCTTTGAAAAAAGTGCGAGAAAAAAATGACCATCCAGAGTTTGTAAAAGTTAGAGAAACGGTTATTTTGGCTATTACCAAAAATAGTGGTATAATTGACAGGGAGAAACTTCTGAAAGTTCTTGGCCGTGAAAATGTTGCTGAGCAAGCTGCTGTTCGTTTTTTTCTTGAATGCATCAATCAAATCAAGAGTCACGAAGTGAAAGGTGAATTGTCACTGGCATATTCACTTTCAGATTTTGATATTGAAAAATGGCGCAAGACAAAAAATGCAACGCTAGAAGTTCTGAAGAAAGAAAAGCGGCCGCTCACTGGTGATGAACTTTTTCGTTTTGCAGTTGGAGAATTGGAAAATGATTTAAGCAAAGATCACTTTGTTTATCATCTTGAAATTTCTCAGGAAATTAAACAAAATAATTTTGGAAAATGGGGTGCCATTGATTGGAAAGAAATTTCACCCAAGGGAACTCGCGAAAAAGCTTATCTTGTTTTGAAAGAATCAGGCAAGCCACTTCATTTCAAGGAGATTGCTGCAAAAATTGACAAACATCATCTCAATAAGAAAAAAACTCACCCCCAAACAGTTCACAATGAACTCATCAAAGACAAAAATTTTGTGTTGGTGGGAAGAGGAATTTATGCTCTTTCCGAGTGGGGTTATCAAAAAGGAACCGTCAAGGATGTGATTAAGGAAATTATCGTAAAAAATTTGAAACCTTTGAACCGAGATGAGATTCTAAAAAAGGTGCTTGAAATCAGACAGGTAAAAAAATCAACAATCGTAATAAATCTCAACAACTTTTTCTCCAAGTCAAAAGAGGGAACTTATTCACTCAAGAAGTAAATAAAAAAACTAGCAAACATAAATACGCATGGACATTCTTGCAAGCTCAATTGGCGAAATTATCGCATCCACGAAATTAGTAGGGCAAGCTTTTGCCTACACTTGGTTTTTGTTTTTGCCGCCAATATTTTATTTTCTCTTCAAACTGCTTTGGATTGCTCATGTCCAGGATGCATTTTGGTCTTCAGCTAGCTGGACCTTGCTTGAAATAATTGCTCCAAAAAATATTGAAAAAAGCCCTAAGCCTATGGAATCTATTTTCGTAGGTTTTGCTGGTGTGGAAAAATCTTTCACCACTTTTGAATCAAATGTTGACGGTCAGTTTGTCGACTATATGAGTTTGGAAATTGTCTCCAATGAGGGAGCTGTTCATTTCTATATTCGAACAATGAAAAAACATCGTCATTTGATTGAAGCAAATATGTATGCCCAATATCCGGATGTGGAGATTGTCGAAGTTCCTGATTATGTGGATAATTTTCCCAAGTTTATTCCGAATGCAAGGTGGAATTTGTGGGGTGCTGATGTGGCAGCCACCAAACATGATGCCTATCCTATCCGAACCTATCCAAGTTATGAAGAAACGATTACTGGAACCATGATTGATCCCTTGGCTGGCGTGATTGAAGTTATGGGAAAACTCGGACCAGGCCAACACATTTGGTTGCAGTGGGTGATTGCACCGAATCCTCCGGCTTGGAGCGGCACGGTTGGCAAGGCGCTGGCTGAAAAACTCAAAGGCCGAGAAAAGAAAGTTGAAGGAATTCTGGAAATGATAGGCAAAGATTTGATGGATGTCTTTGGTGGCGTCTTGAAATACTTGAGCGGCCCAGTTGAATTTGAAGATGAGAAAAAAAAGGATGAGCTTCCTTTGGACACTCGTCTTTCTCCAATGGAGCGCGATGTGCTCAAGGCTGTTGAAACAAATTTGGGCAAAGTTCAGTTTTCCACAAAGGGTAGATGTATTTATCTTAGTAAGCGTGAAAATTTCGATATGTCAATTGGTGTTTCTGCTGTCTGGGGCGCATTGAAGCAGTTCGGAGATGACAACCTAAACGGCTTCAAGCCAGATGGAGATTCGAAAACTTCCAAGCACTATGATTTTTTCAAAAAACAGCGCCTGCAGTATAGCCAACATAAACTTTATCGTCGCTATAAAAGCAGAAGCAGGGATGGCATTAGGATTGTATTAAGTAGCGAAGAACTGGCGACGATTTTTCATTTGCCAGATATCAATGTGATGGCTCCTTCAATGACTCGGGTTGAAGCAAAGCGTGGTGGCGCTCCTTCGAATTTACCAATAGAATAGGATAGCCCCTTGGCTTTTTAACTTTTAAAAATAAATAATATTTTTTCAATAATTTCTAAACGACAACGCTCGTATGAATAATAGTGAAATTGCCTTTTTTGCAAAAACAAATTTCAGAAACCAAGAAAGGGTTTTTGGGATCAAGACAGATGACAGACGAAGGCATATGTACATAATTGGAAAAACCGGTATGGGAAAAACAAACCTGCTGGAAAATTTGGTGGTGCAAGACATTCGCAATGGACACGGCGTTTGCTATATTGATCCGCATGGTGACACAGCCGAAAAACTTCTCAAGGCGGTTCCTGCCAATCGCATCAATGATGTCGTTTATTTGAATCCCGCTGATCAGAATTTCCCGTTGGCATTTAACGTCATGGAATCAGTTGACCCTGATTATCGACACCTTGTTTCATCCGGACTCATCGGCGTTTTCAAAAAGATTTGGGCAGATTCCTGGGGACCTCGTTTGGAATATATTTTGCGTAATGCTATTTTGGCCCTTTTGGAATATCCTGGCAGCACTTTGCTTGGCGTAACCAGGATTTTGGTGGACAAGAAATATCGCGAAAGAGTAGTCGATAAAGTCACAGATCCCGTGATTAGACAATTTTGGGTGGATGAATTTCCAAAATGGAGCGACAAAGTTTTGCAGGAAGTTGTGTCTCCGATTCAAAATAAGGTTGGTCAGTTTCTTTCAAGTTCACTGATTCGAAACATTGTTGGTCAAACCCAGTCATCTTTTAATATTAGGGAAATTATGGATTCTCAAAAAATCCTTATTTTGAATTTGTCCAAGGGTCGCATTGGGGAAGACAATAGTGCACTTTTGGGAGCCATGATGATTACCAAAATTCAGTTGGCAGCTATGGGCCGAGTGGATATCGAAGAGGACACTCGAAAAGATTTTTATTTGTATGTGGATGAGTTTCAAAACTTTGCAACCGAGTCCTTTGCTAACATTTTGTCAGAAGCTCGAAAATATCATCTGAATTTAATTTTAGCAAATCAATATATTACACAAATTGATGAGAAGGTTCGCGATGCAATTTTTGGAAATGCTGGAACAATTGTTTCTTTTCGAGTTGGTGCAATGGACGCTGAATTTTTGGAAAAAGAATTCGAGCCTGTTTTCATGCAAAATGACATCGTCAATTTACCGAAATATAACGTGTATTTGAAACTGATGATTGATGGCATCGCAGGCGACGCTTTTTCTGCCAAGGTTTTGCCACCAGTTTTTATTGATGACACTGCAGAAAATGAACAAATAATTATTGAGTCTTCTCGACAGCGATATGCTTCAAGCAAAGATGAAGTTGAGGACAAAATTTCCAGATGGGCCGGCATGATGCCAGCTTCTGGTTTTCAAACTGTCAACAAGCCGCCAGTAGCTTCCTACGGCCCTAATCCAGTGGTTATTCAGCCGCAAGTGCGTCCTCAACAGACTTTTGTCCCTCAAGCTCAGCCCGTTGCATTTTCAAGGCCTGTGACGCAACCAGCCTCCAATTCAGCGCCTCGGCAGCATTATCAAGCCCCAATTTCTCAGCCATCGCCGCACACTCCGCAGCCACAACAAGTTCAACAAATTCCAGCCCCAGCTCCTCGAGCTCAGCAAGCTACTCAATCACAGCAGCCTTTGCCATCAGCAACTGCTCAGCATGCGCAGTTTCAGCAAGTTGCTCCTGCGCCAACCCAACAAAAGATTCATCCTCAGCAAGTGCAAGAACCTAGTCTTGATCAAGAAAATCAAGATTATTATGTTAAGCCAGCTGATACTCGTCCCAAATTCGAAGCTATTTGTGATATGTGTGGTGATCACATTCAAGTTCCATTTCAGCCGGATGGTTCACGTCCAACATTTTGCAAGGATTGCTTGAAAGAATATCAGCGCATGACAGCCAAGGAAAAACTTACGCAAGAGCAGAAAAGACAATGTCAAAATGAGGATCAACAAGGGCAAGTTTCTCAGACGCAAACAATTGAGAAAATTGAATCTTTGCAAAATGCAACACCGCAAACTTTCAAGCAAAGTGACCAAGCATACGAACCGGTTGAAAGAAAGGTGCAACAAAAAACTTATTCATCACAGGAAAAGCCAATGACCCTTTCGCAAATGCAATATATCGCCCCAAAGAAATTTAATTCTCAACGTCAGCGACCGACTGTGAATCTAGACGAAGTTCGAAACTTGATAAACTCTTCTAAGCAAAAAAACACGAACTCTGCTTAATCAAAGAAAATTAAATTGAATTAGTAAAACCCAAATTTCAGCTCCGACTTTGGATTATTTGAGCAAGTTATCAGCTGGATAATATCCAGCCGGGTGAATGCTTTGATTTGCATTGAGACCGATTTAATGGAGGCGATAAAGCGTTGATTTGCCTACGCAGCTTGACACGTCGCTGTGAGTGACATGGCTTATGACATGGCTTGGGGTTTAGGGCATACTCGGGGTATTAATACCGTTTATTTTTGAAAGAATAAGGTGAATGATGCGTAGAATTACATGGGTCTAAATAATTCTAAGTTAATTAATAAATATGAAGAATAAATTTTTTACGTTTATTTTTATAGTCGTTTTGCCTATTGTGGTTGGGATTGCAATTTATGTAAATATTTTTAAAAATGCAAACCAGGCCAACGTTTCTGCGGATTCTTCAATAACAAGCACTAGAAATGCTAGCCAAAAAAGCTACACTGTTACTGCTCAGGCCAAGACAGCTGCTGCTCGCCCAGCCAAGAGTACAAAGGTATCATAATTTTTTATGATTGAATTTTTTGCAAGCACCTCATTTTTGGAAATTGATATTTACAAATGTGGTGTTTTTTTGATTTGACGGTTATGCTAAAATGCTAAATCTGATATACTGAAAATATATTTATATGTGAAAAAATATGAATCGAAAAAAAATTGAATTAATTTTAGGCTCACTCACAATTGTTTGTGCTTTTTTTTCATGGTGCTCTGTTGCTCAAATTTTGAAGGTTGCAGGCGCCAGTAGTTGGACAACTTCGATAATATTTTTTATGCTGCTGTGGGTGTTTATTTGTCTGGATATTGCATTGTTTGAGGATATTGTTTTTTTAGAGCTACTACTATTTGGCTCGCTACTTTTGGGTATTATTTTTACGGGTAGTTTTTGGCATATCGCAGGAGTGTTTATCAGTGGATATTTTCTGTTTCTGGCTTCGCGCAAAATACGTCGTGATTTTGAATTGAATGTGAAAATTGATTTTTTAAAGTCATTGCGAAGCGGAAAAGTGCTGATGATACTAGCGATATCCTTGGCAATTTCGGCTCAATATTTTTCATATGTCAGTCAGCTCAATGGTCAAATTTTGATTCCGCGAATTGAAACGAGTGGAATTTCCGGCAAAATTGTGCCTAAGATTCTTTCTTTAATTGAGCCAAATTTCAAAGTGCTTGAAAATGAAAACCTAACCATAGATGAACTGATTTTGCAAATTCAAAAGAGCCAGTCATTAAATCAAGATTCGCAAGTTTCAAACTCGAGTATCGCTCAAATCGTTCAACAAGAAATGGAAAATCAAAACATCTCTCCCAATAGTCGTGAACAATTTACTGCGCAAGTAGGCAATCAACTTAATACTTTGAACGCTCGAATTAAAAATGACGAACAAGTCGTTATCATGAATGAAAGCAGGCAGCAGTTGTCAACACTGGTTGGCAGGGAAGTTCAGGGTTCAGAAAAGGCATCAGATGTCATTTCGCAACTTATTGCAAAAAAAATTGAGAATATCTTTACCCCAAACATTATTGGAAAACAACGATCATCATCAATCGCAATTGTTTTGGCTGGCATTCTTTTTTTCACAGTTTTTTCAATTGGATCATTACTGAGCGTTGTTTCGTTTCTTTTGAGTTGGATGATATTTTCTAACTTGGTACGTTTCGGTTTGGTTGTAATTAAAACTGTAACCGTAGAAAAAGAAGTGATTTTCTAGCTAGATGGCGTAAATAATTAGCACTCATCACTTGGGATTGCTAATTTTTTATTTTTGGTTTAGAATGAGCTAAGTAACATTGGTCTCTGGCTGTAAGCTTAGTTGTAGGAAACTAGTAATTAAACTTTCGTTTTCAGGTAACAGCACAGCGTGTTGGAAATAAGCTAAAAAAAGTAACAAGAAAAGGAATTTCTAATTTCGTTTTCCAAATTTCTGTTGCTATTCCCATGAGCTTTAGTTAACTTTTTCTGAGTTATTTTTAGAGAAAAAAAGGGGATTAGTTGTTTTTGTTAAAATTAATTATATTAACTATATGGCAAAAGATTTATATGAAACATTGGGCGTCAGTAAAGGCGCCTCAGGTGATGAAATAAAGAAGGCATATCGAAAACTTGCCCACAAGCATCATCCTGATAAAGCAGGAGGAAACACTGAAAAATTCAAGGAAATTAACGCAGCCTATCAGGTTCTCTCAGACAAGGAAAAGCGCGGTCAATATGATCAATATGGCCAAACTTTTGAACAAGGACAACGGGGCGGTGGCGGCCAAGGTTTCGGTGGTTTTGACTTTAGTGGTTTTCAGCAAGGTGGCCAAGGGTTTGGTGGAGATTTTGGGGGTGGATTTGAAGATATATTTTCAGATATTTTTGGAGGCGCAAGTGGAGGCAGACAAAATTCTCAAAAAGCAGGTCGCGATATTCAGGTTGATGCGGAAATAAGTTTTGAGGAAATGGTTAAAGGCGCCCATCGTGAGGTTTCCTTGTTGCGCAGAGTCGTTTGCGACCAATGCCGGGGCAGTGGCGGCGAGCCTGGAACTAAAGAAGAAACTTGTCACACTTGCAAAGGCTCTGGCCAAATCAAGCAAACCATGCGAAGTTTTTTTGGAACTTTTGTTCAAGCTTCAACTTGTTCTGCTTGCTCGGGCATTGGAAAAACCTATGCAAAAAAATGTCACAAATGTGGAGGTGATGGTCGAGTTAGGGAGCAACAGAAAATTGCGTTTGACATTCCAGCTGGAATTTCCAATGGTCAAACCATTTCCTTGCAGGGTCAGGGTGAAGCTGGCGAGCGAGGATCTTCTAATGGAGACTTGTTTGTCAACATTCACGTCAAGCCGCACAACTATTTTGAGCGAAAAGGCGACGATATTTTGTCGACCCAACACATTTCTTTTTCGCAAGCTGTCTTGGGTGATAAAATTAGCGTGCGCACAATTGATGATAAAATTAGCATAAAGATTCCTGCCGGAACGCAAAGCGGCGAAACCTTTCGCATCAAAGAACAAGGCATTCCGCAGCTCGGACGTAATTCAATTCGCGGTCATCAGTTGGTGAGAATTATCGTAGACGTACCAAAAAATTTGAGCCGCGATCAAAAGAAACTCTTGGAAGAATTGAAGAAAAGTGGACTCTAAGATTGTTATATTGCTACATTGTTTAGGAAAAATGCCGGTTTTTTTGAATTTGCATTTCGTATTTTTGTCTGCACATTGCGAAATGCGTAGGCCCGCTTCGACTCAATGAGACATTTTGTCGAATCGAGGCGAGCGAAAGACGATTGATGAGCGTTAAAAAAATTTCAAGCGAGCTTTTTCAGCAGAAAAAGTGCAGCGGGAATTTTTAGCGAAGAGTGAAGTCTTTGCCCCAGCAACAAGCACGTGCGAGATTTCTTTTGTAACTTTTCTATTAAAAGAAAAGTTAACCCATGAATTTTGAATATAAAAAAAGACGGGCAATTTTGCTCGTTTTTGGTTGGGAAATTTTTTGAAAATATAAAGGTATAGAAACATAATGTAACTATACCTTTATCAATAACCAATTAAAACCTATTTTTTAAGGTGATTTTTTAGCTTAACTATTACGTCATTAGGATTGTACTGAGCCGCTAATTCATTGATAGCATCTATTATGCTATCTTTTTGAAGTAAATCACCTGGTGAAACATTGAATATGCTGGCAATTTCGTATAGAACCTTTAGATTGGGATATTTTTTACCAGTTTCAACCGAAGAAATATAATTACGAGTAACACCAAGTTTCGTCGCTAGCTCTATTTGCTCCATTTTTATATTTTTTCGATATTGAGCGATACGCAGTCCTAATTTTGCTGCTAGAAGTCCGTGTTCAATATTAAATGTGTTTACCATTGCTGCACTCCTTTTATCGGTTAGTAATAAAAATTATTTATTTGAGAAATTTTTTAGGCTATTTATAGCATTATTTTTTTAATGAACTGTACGACATTATATGCTAGCATGTTTGAAAATGTTCGTCAATGCATTTTAGAAAAATGCATTTTAGAAAAAATACCTCATCTGAGCCAAAAAAGGGCTATAAATTATTTTTCCTAAGCCAAAAAATTTGCATTTTACGGATAAGACAAAAAAGGGTATAATAATAAAATAATAAACCTTCACTTAAAATACAAATAAAAAATAATGAACAATGAAACACTGGGAATTCTGTTTGCTCCTAAATCAATTGCCATCGTGGGAGCTTCAAATAAAAAAAATAAAATAGGCACGATTTTGGTAAATAATATCATTGGGCTTGGCTACAAAGGAAAGGTTTTTTTTGTAAATCCGTCTTATGGCATGCTTGGACTGCGAAAATGTTATTCTTCACTTGAGAAAATTCCTAAAGAAGTTGATTTGGCGATTCTTGCGATTCCATCGAAATTTGTGCTGGAAACAATTGAAAAATCTGCTGACAAAATCAAAAATTTTGTGATAATATCGGCTGGCTTTTCAGAAACAGGCGCCAACGGAAAAAAACTAGAAGACAAAATAAACAAACTTGCTCAAGCCAAGGGTTTGAATATTTTGGGACCAAATTGCCTTGGTTTTATTGCTCCAACAGTCAAGCTCAATGCTTCTTTCGCCGATGGCATGCCAGAAAATGGAAACATTGCCTTTGTGTCTCAATCAGGAGCATTGGCTGTAGCCTTGATGGATAAAGCGAAGAATGAAAGGTTAGCTTTTTCAAAAATTATTTCAGTTGGAAACAAGATGCAAATTTCAGAATCGGAATTGATTGAATATTTGGGTAATGATGATCGCACCAAGGTGATCGGGATTTATTTGGAAGGAATTAAGGACGGTGCTAAGTTCTTGAAGGCTGTCGGCAAAGTTTCATTGAAAAAACCGATTGTAATTTTGAAAGCTGGCAAGACTGCCAAGACCCAACTTGCTATTGCTTCACATACTGGCGCATTGGCTGGAAGCGACGAAATCACAAGTGTGGCTTTTGAAAAAACAGGTATCATCAGAGCAAATGATTTGGATGAATTTTTAAATTTACTTAAACTTATCAGCAACTATCCTTCTCCAAAAAGCTCTCTTTGCGGTGTGGTGACTAATGCTGGTGGGGCCGGAGTCTTGGCCACGGATGCTTTTAAAGACAAAAATCTATCCTTGGCTGATATTCCCGACAAAGCCAAGAAAAAGTTGAAAAAAATCTTGCCGGCAGAATCATCAGTTGAAAATCCCATTGATTTACTGGGCGACGCTCAAGATGATCGCTATAGGGCAGTGTTGGAAATTTTACGCAATGAAAAAATTGAAAATATTTTTTGCTTACTTACACCGCAAGGTCAAACAAAAGTGGGTCAAATCGCCCTAGTTGCTACTGAATATTCACAGAAAAAAGATTTAAACATAATCCCGGTTTTCATTGGTGGTGAAAAAATCTCGCAAGCACTTTCTAGTTTTGTTAAAAATGGCCTTGTGAATTTTGCAACACCGGAAGCTGCAATTGGTGCCTTGGAAAAATATCGAGTTTGGCAACAATTTACAGACAGCAGAACAAAAGTTTCTGCTTTGAAAATAGATCATAAAAGAAAAGACAAGGCCCAATTGATAATAAGCAAGGCGATTGCAGAAAAACGTAAAGCACTTTCTTTTTCTGACAGTGCAGAGATGATGAAGCTATATGGGATTGAAGCTGTTGCTCATGCCGATGTGACGCAAGAGAATATTGAAAATTTGAATCTTGGTTTTCCACTTGCCCTTAAAATTGATTCGGACACTGTTTTGCACAAAACCGATCAAGGAGGTTTAATATTGGGAATTAAAAGCATTGAACAATTGAAACAAAGTTTTTCGCAAATGCAGGAAAAATTTCCAGGTGAAAAAATAATTGCTCAAGCTCAGGTTGATAAATTCGCTGAAATTATTTTGGGCATAAAAAGAGATGCAATTTTTGGACCAGTGATTGTCTATGGCTTAGGCGGTATTTATACCGAAGTTTTCAAGTTAGTAAATTTTTTACTGGTTCCAATGAATCTTCGGGAAATTGAAATGCAAATCATGAAAAGTAAAATCAGTTTTTTGTTCAAAGGTGTTCGCGGGCAGGCAGCATGCGACAGCAAACAGTTTGCCAAGATTCTTTTGGGGCTAATGTATTTTGCTCAAGAAAATTTGCAAGTAAAAGAATTTGACATTAATCCACTCTTTATTCATAATTATAAACAAGATGCATGTGCTGTAGATATTAAAATTATATTTTAATCACCCCAACAGTAATTCCAAAAAGGAATTTATAGTGAGAATTAGATTCTCACAAGGTCATCTTTGGCTTTGTTGTGGTTAAAAATAAATTTTAATAAAAACGGTACGGTTGAATGCTCATTTTTTTGCAGTCTTTCGTATCACAAAAAAATGAAAAAGTTAAAAATTCTCGTAGTTGACAAAGACCTCTTGCTGCGAGAAATGTGCGCTGAGATGTTTGAAAGCAGGAATTTCGATGTTATTCAGGCTAATGATGGGCAGGAGGGTTTAAGTTCAGCAATAACCAATCTGCCAAATTTAATCTTCAGCGGAATAGTTATGCCAAGAATGGATGGTTTTGCTATGGTTGAGGCTCTCAAGAATAATCCAGTAACTGCAGGTATTCCAATAATAATTTCTTCACCCATTGGAAGAGAGGAAGAAAGAACCAGGGCTTTTGAGCTTGGTGTCGATGACTTTATTGTCAGAGGAACAACCTGTCAAGATAAGGTGATTGCATGTGTCAAAGCTCTTCTCGGTGAAAATAATGTGAGATATATGTTAGGCTTTGGCGTTTCAACAGATGAAACTCAGCGATTAGCACACGATTTGAATGTAAAAGTAGGCGAAAAAGGTAATTTTGAATGCAGTGTTTGCGGCGATCCTCTCGTGCTTGATTTAGAACTAATAAATTCAGAAGAAAAGAAAGAAAAAACAATGAAAGCAAAATTTATTTGCTCAAGTTGCAGATGGGAGGCAACACTAGACAACGTAGATTCTCAAAACTAATGCACACTACACAAATAACATCCAACAAAATCGCATAAAGTTTATGGCAAAATGGCTAAGCAGAGAGCGAGTCGAGATTCCTTTAGATTTTTCACCGAAAGTTCATGCAGTGGTAGGGCAAATCTTGTTTTCTCGAGGACTAGAAACAGACAAGGAGATTCAGGCGTTTATGGCGCCAGATTATCAAACGGATTCTCACAATCCGTTTCTTTTTCATGATATGGAAAAACTCGTTGAGCGAATCCGGCAGGCGCAGGAGTGTAAGGAAAAAGTGATTATCTTTGGTGATTATGATGCAGACGGGATAACATCGTCGGCAATTCTAAAAGAAACCTTCACTGAGCTTGGAGTTGATGCCGAGGTGTATATCCCTGATAAGCGAACCGAAGGGTATGGACTTAATTTACTGGCAATTGATATATTTAAAATTGCCGGAGTCAAGCTCATTATCACTGTAGATTGTGGCATAACAAGTCTTGCTGAAACGCAAAAAGCCAGGGAGTATGGGATTGACATAATTATTACGGATCATCACCATGTTCCCGAAAGTCTGCCAAATGCCTATGCAATTATCAATCCTCATCAGGCTGGCTGTGGTTATCCATTTGCTGATTTGGCTGGCGTTGGGGTGGCATTCAAGGTTGTGCAGGCAATTTTCGAGCGATTGATGCCTGAAAAAATAGGACAAACAAAATGGATGTTGGACTTGGTGTCAATTGGGACTATTGCTGATTGCGTTCCTCTAATTGGAGAGAACAGACTGTTTGTGAAGTATGGCCTTGTTGTCCTTTCAAAAACCCGCAGAGTAGGGCTATTGGAATTGTTTACAGTTGGAAGAATTGTGATTGATGAATCAGTAATTCCAGACACAAAAAAAGTTTCTTTTTATATTGCTCCCAGAATAAATGCGGCCGGAAGGATTAATCACGCAAACCTGGCCTATAACTTAATTATCGAAAAAAATGTTATTCACGCTCGTGCTTTTGCCCTTGAATTGGAAGCTAACAATACCGAACGACAAAAAATCACGGCTGAGGTTGTAAATGAAATTAAATCATTGGCCGAAGGAAAATATAAGAATAAAAAAATCATTTTTGCAGTTGGCCAACATTTTCCAATTGGGGTAGTCGGCTTGGTAGCTGGAAAAATTGTGCAATTATATGGAAAGCCAACGGCAGTTTTCCAAAAGGGAACCGAGGAAAGTAAGGGTTCTTTTCGCAGTATCCCGCAGATAAATATTATTGAAGCTATTGGAAAATGCCGTGATTTGCTGATAAAATTTGGTGGTCACAGCCAAGCGGCAGGAGTTTCCGTGCGAAATGATCAATTGGAAAATTTTCAAAAAACTCTGGATGAAATAATCGAAAAACAACTCGAAGGAATTGAGCTTGAAGCAGAAATAATTATTGATGGGGAGATTACACCAAGAGAAATAAATTTTGATTTAGTTGCCGATCTTGAAAAGTTAAGACCTTTTGGCATTGGAAATATTGAGCCGGTATTGTTGATAAAAAATCTGATTATAACCCAGAAGCGTTTTCTTGGCAGTGAGAAGAAACACGTGAAATTTTTTTTGGTTCCTGCCGAAGATAATGCGCAAGGCAATGGCGAAATAAAAATATTAGAGGCAATCAGTTTTGGTGGCGCAGAGAGATTGGAAGCTTTAAAGGAAGGCAGCCGTGTTGATGTGTTGTGTAATGTTCAAAAGGATGAATGGAATGGAAACAGCAGGATTCAACTTAATGTCGTGGATATGAGAATTGTAGAAATAAAGTAGAAATACATTGGAGATACAGTAGTGATAAGATAGAAATTAAGTAGATGTAGGATGGATATAAAAGAGTATAATTCCTCCTTTTAGAAAAGAGAGGCTCGCCTCGATTCGACAAAGTGTCTCATTGAGTCGAAGCGGGTTAGGGGGATTTAATTTAAGTTTGTAGATTCGTAGTTAACTTGTAGTTTCGTATCGGCTTATGAAAATCGCTTTTGTCCATGACTATCTAGTGCAGCGCGGAGGAGCCGAAAGGGTGCTGGAATGTTTTTGCGAGATTTATCCCTATGCTCCAATTTATACCATTGTCCACAACAAGGCGGCCATGCATGGTGCCTTTGAAAACAAGCGGATTTACACTTCGTATTTGCAAAAAATGCCTTTTACCAAGAGTTGGCACAGAATATTTCCATTGCTGATGCCGCCGGCTATTGAACAGTTTGATTTTTCCAATTATGACGTAGTTGTCTCTGATTCATCCAGTTATGCTAAGGGCATTATCACGCGACCACAAACATTGCACATTTGCTATATGCATACTCCAATGCGCTACGCTTGGGATGATTGTCAAAAATATACGCGTGATTTTTATTTTCCACGTTTCGTCAAAAGCATCATTCCATTTGCAATGAATTACATTCGTCTTTGGGACAAGGTGAGCGCTGACAGAGTCGATTTTTTTGTGGCTAATTCAAATTTTGTGGCCAACAGAATCAAAAAATATTATCGAAAAGAGGCTATTGTAATTCATCCACCGGTTGACACTAAAAGATTTTCTCCAGCAGTTAGCAGCGAAAAAGTGCAACCATATTTCTTGATGGTGGGTAGGTTGATTGCCTATAAGCGGCATGATATTACCATTAAAGCTTTTAATAATCTTGGCCTCCCACTCAAAATTATTGGCCGAGGTCCGGAACTTAAAAGACTCAAAAAAATAGCCGGTTCAAATATTGAATTTTTGGGTCGAGTTGATGATGAGCAATTGAAGCAGTATTATCTGGATTGCCAAGGAGTTGTTTTCCCCCAAGAAGAAGATTTCGGCATTGTGGCCATGGAAGCACTGGCTTGTGGCAAACCACTGGTGGCATATCGCGGCGGTGACATTCCAGAGCACATGGAAAATCAAACTATGGGGGTCTTTTTTGAGCAGCAAACCAGTCAGGCCATCATCGAAGCTGTGAAAAGATTTCAAGCCTTGTCTTTTGACAGTCAATATATTTCTAGTAAAGTCCAAAAATTCAATCGCGAAATTTTTAAGGAAAAGATGAAGGGACTCATTGAGGATAAACTTGCAGAGCATAAAGCTTGTAACACATAACATGAAACATAGAGCATGGGGAATTCAATTTCTAATGTTTAATTTAATTTCTAATGCAAAATTATAGAACGTGAAAAAACTGTGTCATTCTGAACTTGTTTCAGAATCAGCTTCCTTTGCTTTACTAAACTGCCTATAATCAAGCTGCTGAAATAATCCCTAGGGGGCAAGCCCCGTACCCTACGGGCTCACGAGGTAAGCTTCGTAGGCAAATAATCGTTGCTACCTCCATTGAATCGGTCCCCATATACATCGGGACGCTCACTTCGCTAGATAATAAAAAACCGTATACCTCGCTGTTACAGTTACGTGCGAGATATACGGATGAGGGTTTTCTAGTTTTTTCTAACTGAGATTAGGAAGCCATTGTTTTTTGAAATGACTCGGTTAACAATTATTTCGTCTTAACTTTAATGTCTAGAATTGAAAGATAGTTTTCTAGATCAGTTAGTGGCGTTTTATTTTTAATTGCGATGCATAATGTTAGTAATTTTCGTGCTCCTTTTTTGACATTAATTTACTCGCTCATTCGCATCATTTCCTCGTGAATATTTTTACCCAGAATTTTAGAAAACAAATAAAATTCTGGGGTTTTACCGCTAGACCCAGTTGTTTCGTCTAATGATTTTTTGTACAGCGCCAGCATTTTTGATTCAATAACTTTGAGCATTTCATTGATGAGAATGAACTGCTTGCTGCCGAACCCCATGATTCGAATTGCGGTTGAAAGTGTTTCATATGCCGCAACCAATTGTTCGGCATTTTCTTTTGCAAGCGCCAGATATACTCGATTAAGATTGCCGAAAACTTTAATCGGATCTGCCTCGTGCAGCTTGTTGAGCGCGACAATAAAGTCAGTAGGCATTATATAGCTCCTGGATTGCTAAATTTGGGAAATACTATTCATAAATTGTCAAAGTCCTAGACTTATAATTATGCGCTTTTTTTGCATAAAAGTCAATCTATCGCTAATTAAGATTATGTTATATGGTTATTAATAGTAGATTCTAGATATATTCTGGAATAACTATCAAATTTGCGAATGCATTTTCTTCCCCCTTGGAAACGGGGGATTGAGGGGGATTCGAAAGACTGTGCTTTCAGGGAAAGCTTTTCAAATCCATCCTAACCTGCTTCGACTCAATGAGACACTTTGTCGAATCGAGGCGAGCCTCTCTTTGCTAAAGAGAGAAATAATATTTATTCGTAGATTCGTATTTAATTTGTAGTTTCGCATCGGTAACATATGCGTATTGGAGTTGACATCCGCTGTTTGGTGGAAGGAAAAAACACAGGCGTTGAAGAATACACGACAAACATCTTGCATTGTCTTTTCAAATTGGACCAAAAAAATACTTATGTGCTGTTTATTAATTCCTGGCGCCAGCCAAGGGCCCAGCTTAATCAATTCAAAAAATACAAAAATGTCAGCGTGAAACAATTTCACATCCCAAATAAGATTTTGAATTTATGTATGTGGTATTTTCATTGGCCACATATCGATAAAATGCTTGGCGGAGTGGATAACTTCTGGATGCCGAATATAAATTTCGTGGCTCTTTCCGGTGAGGTTGAATTAACTTTGACGATTCATGACCTTTCATTTGAAATTTTTTCAGAGACATATTCTTTTAAACGAAGACTTTGGCATCACTTTATCAATACGCGCCGACTTTGCAAACGAGCTAGTAAAATTATTGCAGTTTCTGACTCATCAAAAAAAGACATCATCAGTTATTACGCAATTGACCCAGCAAAAATTGAGCGGATTTATAATGCTGTGGCCGAGGATATTGGGCAATTAGATCATAATGACCCGCGTTTGATGGCGGTGAAAGAAAAATATCATTTGCCTTTCAATTTCATTTTCTATCTCGGTACTATTGAGCCTCGGAAGAATATTTCTGCAATTGTGGCGGCTTTTGATCAACTAAAATCACTGCACAATAAGCAATTAAACAAATTTAAGCTTGTAATTGCGGGCGGCAAGGGTTGGGGCGTCGAGAAAATTCTTTCCAAGATGCGCAGAGCAAAAAACACAAATGACATTATTTTTACTACTTGCATTACCAATGAGGATAAAGCGGCGGTCTACACCCTGGCAACACTTTTCGTGTATCCTTCATTTTATGAGGGTTTTGGACTTCCCGTGCTGGAATCCATGCGCTGTGGCGTGCCAGTTGTAACCTCCAACACTTCATCTCTGCCTGAGGTCGTGGGGAATGGTGGCATCATGGTTGATCCAGACAATCCCAATGAACTTTTCTTAGCAATGAAAGAGCTATTGCTCAACAAAGATTTTTATGAACAAATGAAAAACAAAGGTTTGCGCCAGTCCATCAGATTCAACTGGACAACTTCAGCCCGAGAGCTCCTAGCTATTTTAGGAAAATAACTAGTGTTAATATATCTTGATATCCTAAATACTTCCATATATCCATTTATGGAATAAGGGGGTACACTTCATAGAGAGAAAGCCTGGAATTTAAAAGCATAAGAAATCAAAGAAGAAGGCGTGCTTCTCAAGCACCGTTTTTGGGCGTGGTTGTTATCCTAAAACGACAAAACCTTGATTTTTCTTGTATCTATGGTAAAATTTGCTCATGCAAAAAAAGAAAATATATATTGAAATCCAAATTCCAGATCCGATTAGGCGTCGTTTGGCAAAAAAAATAGAGCAATGGAGTGATTTGCCAATCAAATGGAACAAGGAGGAGAGTCTGCATCTGACTGTCTCTTTTGTTGGTTATGTGGATGAAAGTGTCATTCCGGAAATTTGCGAAAAAGTCAGTGAGGCAGTTGAAAGTCTTGAATCTTTTGATTTAGAGCTAACAAAAATTTTGCTTAGTCCGGATGTTGCTGATCCTAGAATGGTCGTTCTGAGTGGGGAGGTTAGTGATGAGCTTGGGAATTTGCACGGGGCTGTTCAGGATGCTCTTGGCATGAAGACGCAGCAGTATAAACAATTCAGAGCAAATTTAATGTTGGGAAAAATCAGAAAAGAAAAATGGGATCAGCTTGCTGAAAAACCCGTTATTGATGAAAAAGTTCACATCATAGTCCCAGTTGACTGCGTTAGCGTGATGGAAAGTAAAGGCGGTGGCGCTGAATATATTTCGTTGGAAGACTGTCCGCTAGGATAAAAAATAATCAAGATACGAGAAACAGGAAATAAGATAAGATATTCAAGATACATGAAGTAAGAAACAAGATATAAGAAACAAATTCTAAGCAAATCTCAAATTTAAAAAATCAATAAGCAAACAATTTGGATCTTGGTTATTGAAAATTGTTTGGTGCTTGTATCTTGGTTATTGTATTTTTATGCACATATTGGGTATTCGAATCGACAATCTTGGAAAAAAAGAAATTCTTGAAAAGATAGAATTTTTTTTGGATGAAGAAAAATTCCACCAGATTGCGACAATCAATCCAGAGTTCATTCTTCAGGCGCAAAAAGATTGTGATTTCAAAAACGTAATAAGTATGTGCAATTTGAATGTGGCAGATGGAGCTGGAATTGGATACGCATTTTTGAGATTTGGAAAATTTTTGAAAACCAGACTCGCCGGAGTTGATTTGCTGACGGAAATTTTGCAAATTGCCAATGACAAAAAACTCAGCGTTTTCCTAGCGATTAATAAAGATGGTCTAAGCTCCTACAAGGAAATAGTTTTAGTATTAAATAAAAACTATCCAAACATCAACTTTTTCGGCGAAGATATTAATCCAAGAATTACTGATTACCAGTTACTGATTACCAGTTACTCTATTTTGTTTTGCAACTTCGGTGCTCCAGCTCAAGAAAAGTTTATTAATAGTCAAAAAAATGCTAAACTGAGATTAGCGATGGGCGTCGGCGGAAGTTTCGACTTCATCATTGGCAAAATCGTTCGCGCTCCGATTTGGATGCGTGCGATTGGACTTGAATGGCTTTGGCGCTTTGCGCAGGAGCCAAAATACAGGGCCAAGAGAATTTTCAATGCCACAATTGTTTTTCCAATTAAAATATTGTTTTCAAAAAAATAACATGACTAATCCAGAAAAAAAACCGAGAGTTCGTTTTGCGCCGTCGCCAACGGGCTATCTTCACATTGGAGGTTTGCGAACTGCGCTGTACAACTATCTTTTCGCTCGAAAAAGTGAGGGTGTTTTTGCGGTTCGAGTCGAAGACACTGATCAGAAAAGATTTGTCAATGGTGCAGTTGAAAATCTCATCAACGCACTTGAGCAGATGGGAATTACTTGGGATGAAGGAGTCTATCGCGAAAATTTCAAATTTCAAATTCCAAATTCCAAATTGAATAAATCAACCACTTATCCTGGGATAGTTGAGGTTGGTGATTTTGGGCCATATGTTCAATCGGAAAGATTGGAACTCTACAAAAAATATGCTGAGCAGTTGGTTGTGGATGGAAAAGCTTATTATTGTTTTTGCGACCAAAAGAGATTGGAGGAAATGCGCGAACTTCAACAAGTAGAAAAGAAAGCTCCCATGTATGATCGCTATTGTCTTGAAAAGCTTAGTGCCGAAGAAATTGCTGAAAAATTGAGAGAAAAATGTCCTGCAACAATCAGACTCAAGGTTCCCAAAGATGAAATTATTGAATTTGAGGATTTGGTTCGTGGCAAGGTTTCTTTCAATTCTAGTAATATTGATGATCAGGTTTTGCTCAAATCTGATGGTTTTCCAACCTATCATTTGGCCAATGTAGTAGACGATCATCTGATGGAAATTACTCAGGTTATTCGCGGTGAAGAGTGGCTTCCGAGTACTCCAAAGCATATTCTGCTTTATCGAGCTTTTGGTTGGCAAGAGCCGGAATTCGCACACATTCCACTACTGCTGAATCCTGACAAATCAAAACTTTCCAAAAGGCAAGGCGACGTGGCAGTTGAAGACTATATTAATAAAGGTTATCTGAAAGAAGCTGTGATCAATTTTGTGGCTATGCTAGGATGGAATCAGGGTGAGGGGAGCGTGCAAGAAATTTTTTCAATGGCGGAACTTACTGCAAAATTTGATATAAAAAAGGTCCACAAGGCTGGAGCAGTTTTTGATATCAAAAAATTAGATTGGATCAATGGTCAATATATCAAAAAAATGTCGGTCGCTGATTTGTACGATGTGGCAAAACCTTTTTTTGAAAAAAAGGAATTCTTTCAGTCATGGAACATGAAGCATGAAGCATGGAGCTTAGAAGAAAAGACTGAATATTTCAAAAATGTGTTAACTGTTGAGCAGGAAAGATTGGTAAATCTTTCTCAGGTTGGGGATGAAAATGAATTTTTCTTTAACGACATAGTTTGTGAAAAAAAAATATTATACTGGAAAGAAATGACCGATGAGCAATTAAGACTATCGCTGCAAAAATCGCATGCAGTTTTGACGCAAACCAATGAGCAACAATGGACCAGAGAACTCATTGAACAAAATTTGCTGGCAGCAGCTGGAAATAATCGCGGCGAACTTCTTTGGCCCTTGCGTGCAAGTTTGACCGGAGCGCAAAAATCTCCCTCGCCATTTGAATGCGCTTGGGTGCTTGGAAAAGAAGAAACCCTTAAGCGGATTGAAAATGCCTTGAATTTGGTGTAAGCTTAGGTCGGGTCTAGAGAATTTAGTCTGAAGAAAATATGAAACATAAAAACCCAAAAGTACAAAATTTATTTCCTTTAATGATTGCAATTTTGGCAGTGTTTTTCATTATGATTTTCAAAGTGAACGCAGCGAGCAATGGTTGCGGCTTATTTGCTCAGGGAACGAGTGAGCGAGATAAATGCGAGGCTTATAATGCGAAAGCTGCTGCTTATCGTCAAATTATTGATATCAAAAAAAAGCAAAGCGAACTCCTTGGAACGAAAATTTCCACCATGAACTCAAGTATTCAGGATGTAAAGGCACAAATCAGAGACACTGGTAGTCAAATTGACGATTTAAACGCTCAAATTGCAAAGCTCGAAAGTCAAATAAAGGAAAAAGAGGTGCTTATTACTTCTGACAAAGAACTACTGATTCAATTGATTCAGTCGTATTATCAAATGAGCCAAACAAATCCGGTTACCACCTATCTTTCAGAAGAAAATTTGGCTTCCTTTATGGTGAGCAAGGATCAAATATCTCAAGCCGGAGACAAAGTTAATCAGCTAATTGATACGCTCAATGGCCTCAAGGATGGAATTCAAAAGCAAAGCAATGAACTTGCGCAGAAGAAAGCTGAACTAGTTGGTGCTCATCAAGAATTGCAAAACAAAAGTGATAATTTTGAATCTATCAAAAAGCAGCAAACATCACTGCTTGTTCAAACACAAGGAGAGCAAGCGAAATATGCCGATTTGCTAAAAAAAGTAGAAGAACAGAAAGCTGAACTGTTGGATATTGATCAGTTTTTTGCAGCAAGTGGTTTGTCTGCCGACTCATATTCAAAACCAGATTCAAAATATTTTGCTTCAACAAGTTGGTATTTTTCACAAAGAGATTCGCGGTGGGGAGGCATGACAATTGGAAACACGAAAACTTTGATGAAGAGTTATGGTTGCGCCGTGACCGCAGTGGCAATGGTTTTCAAAGCCCATGGAGGCTCAACGACACCTGGAGGTCTTGCAAAAGAGTCAATTTTTTCAGGAGACCTTATTAATTGGCCAAGTAGCTGGGACAGTCCAAAACTGACTCTCAGTGGTGACGGAAAATCTCACAAGAATATTGACTGGTCAATTATTGATGCCCAAATAGCAAAAGGTAATCCTGTTATTGTTTACATTGGTCGATCAAATGGTTCCGGTGGACACTATGTGGTCATTCATCACAAGGATGCGAAAGGTAAATACGTTGTACACGATCCATACTTCGGTGCAAATATCTTCTTGGATACGTCTAGAGCGCTGATTGGAGCAATGGGTTCTTCAAGTTCTACCTATGTTGATCAGATGATTGTTTATAATTGATGACTATGAAATATAAAACACAAAGCATGAAACATGGAACATGAAACAAAAAATGATGTATAGGTTGTGCGACATTAAAATGGGTGAGACCTCGTGGCAGTAGGAAACGAATTTGAGAATATTGATGGATATGAAACCTTGCGTTTCAAATAGGTTCAGAATGCATGAAGATTACTTCCATATCCACAAATGTGAATTTAATAAAAAAATCAGCTAATTTGATTAAGGCTGATTACTTTTATTTTTCAGAAAAATAATTTTTCTTGTATAATAATATTTAATTATAAAAATGTACTATAGGAATTAGCCAAATCTTTTTGGTGGTTGTTTTTTCTGAGAGCCTTGGAATTGACGCCGGGATTGTTTTTGACAGCAAGGTGGCATAACTGATCAGAAATATGCCAGCATCAGTTTTTAAGGGCATTTTAAGGGTCAAAAAGAAGCCAAATAACCATCAAAAACACCCCAAAATAATGGCTTATTTAAGCCAAAAAACGACGCTCAAAATTGACCTATAAGGCCCCTTAAAATGAAAAGTGGTATAGGTGTATCGCCAGAAATGGCTCATTTAAAGCACTATGTGCTCCGTTTGAAATTTTCTATATTTCATTATAAGATTACAATTAGTTCCTACTTTCAACTGATGTTTTTGGCACGAATGCTACTAGGTGTGTTGTAAATATTATGAATATGAAAGAGGCAAAATATCAGAAAATAAATCCCTCTAATGAAAAACTTTAATATATATTGGAGATAATATTGATGAGGATAAGGTGAAAAACTGTTTAATAAAAAGGAAAAAAAAGTTTCCAGAAAATTGGAGGGTGATTGATGTTTCTGAATTTAGAAATGAGTTAAAAATATATGAAGCGTATAAAGCTATATAGGTCATTTTTGTTAAGTACGTCGTGAAAGATATAATGTGCGACGTACTATATATTAAAACAATAACTATAAAAAGACATACTACCTAGCCCATAAGGGGCTTTCCTTGAATTAATATTTGAAGAATAAATCACAATGACAAGAAAAAGGTGTCCGTGTCATATTTGGAAAATCCAAGTTTCTCATAGAGTTTATGCGTGGTGGTTCTCATTGGATTACTTGTTAGATTTATCTTGCTAATTTTTCTTTCTCTGGCAATTTCAATCAGTCGCAAGACCAACATCTTACCAAGACCTTTTCTTTGATGATTTTCTCCAATAATAACATCTTCTATTCTGGCCACTTCCCCTTTCGTTGGCACCTTGTGAATAATCAGTGATCCAAAACCAATCAGCGTATCATCTTCTTCAATAACCAAGCATACCGCATCTGGATCAGCCACCAAGGATGCTGAATCTATCAGGATTTCCTTGCCAGTGAGTGCCACAAAAAGACCGACTAACTTCTTCTCATCCCCTATTTGCAGTTCTCTTATTTTTGACATATATTTTTTACCTGTTTAAATGGTAATGTTTTCTTGAGATCCAGGTGTTCTTAATAAACGGCAAGGAAAGCGTTGATAGAAGATACCCCCCAGTTGGAATGCAGGCTTTTAGGAAGATTAAGTTTTCACCAATATTATTCATGAAAAGCAATGCCACTGAATATGTCACACAGGCAATGAAAATCCTGCGAGTCCAACTTCTCTCCCAAGCTTTATCCAATTCTACTTGGTGGTTTCTTTTCTTGATTGCTATGATCTCTTTTTCAATATTTTCCATATAAATATTTTCAATATTATTTCTTTTCCTGATAATTTTTAATCGCTGCATGAAGAGCATCTGCAGCCAAATTGCTGCAGTGCATTTTTGCCGAAGGCAGTCCACCCAACTCTTCCGCTACTTTCTTATTGGTAATGGTCAGCGCCTCTTGAATTGTCTTTCCCTTGGCCAAATCAGTGGTCATTGATGAGGTTGAAATGGCTGCTCCACAACCAAGTGTTTCAAATTTAACATCTTGAATCATCTCTTGGCCCTGTTTGTCCTTTTTTACCTTAATATATAGTCGCATAATGTCGCCACACTTCGGATTGCCAACCGTGCCAACCCCGTCAGCATTCTTGATTTTCCCTTGGTTGTGAGGTTTCGTGAAATGCTCGAGGACCTTTTTGGTATATTTTTGCATATGTATTATTATAGTTACTCTTTTAAGAAAATCTATTATTTGTGGGGCTATTTGAAGTCTGCTAGCACATTTCCGGATATTTTTCGCAAGCGCTTGACCACTTCCTTTATTTTCACAATGACAATGTCCAGTTCTTTCTTGGTGGTATGTTTGCCGAGAGTGAGGCGCAAGCTGCCATGGGCCTGTTCATGCCTGAGTCCAAGTGAAAGCAATACATGTGATGGATCGAGCGCTCCAGATGAGCACGCAGAACCTGTTGATGCGGCAATTCCATCGAGATCAAGAGACAGAATCAAGCCTTCGCCCTCAACATCATCAAAACGAAAATTCGCATTGTTTGGCGATCTTTTTTCTAGTGAACCATTGAGATATGATTTTGAAATTTCCTTGAGAACTCTTTTGATGAGATAGTCACGCAATTGCGTTATTTCTTTGCTTTTTTTCTCAGTGGCAGGCGTTTTGATGGCATTTATTGCTTGCCCAAGTCCAACTATTCCAGGGACGTTATGTGTGCCAGCTCTCATTTTGTATTCCTGGTCTCCGCCATCTTGAATACGTTTGATTGCGGTGCCTCTTCTGATATACAAAAGCCCGACACCTTTTGGTCCATAAATCTTATGCGCCGACATTGAAAGCAAGTCGACTCCAATTTCATCAACATCACAATTGAAATAATTGATTGCCTGTGTGGCATCTGTATGGAAAGATATTTTTGGCAATTTTTCTGTCGCTCGCTCAAGATTGATGCCCTTAAGCAATTTTCCAATTTCAGCAATTGGCTGAACAGTTCCAATTTCGTTATTAACATACATAATGGAAATAAGAATGGTGTTGGGGGTTATGGCTGCCTTAATATCCTTAACTGAAATCAGCCCGTTTTTATTTGGTGAAATGAGCGTGACATCGGCAAGTCCGTCTTTCTTTGCAAACTTGCAAGCATCAAGGACGCAATGATGTTCAAATGCAGTAGTAATAATATGAGGTTTTTCATTTTCTTTCCTCGGAATTGAATTATATGACCTCAGACTCCCTTTTACTACCAAATTATTACTCTCTGTTGCGCCAGAAGTGAAAATTATTTCAGAAGGGCTACTGCGAAAAAACAGAGCTGCTTTGGCGCGAGCGTCATCAACGGCTTCCAGAGCTTCTTGTCCGAAACCATGCACACTCATCGCATTTCCAAAGTTTTGAGAGAAATATGGGAGCATTGCTTCAAGCACTGTGCTATCCACCGGGGTTGTTGCTGCGTAGTCTAAATATATTTTTTTCATATTGCTAGTTACCGATTACCGATTACTGATTACTGATTACTTTTTATTATTTGATTAAATCGCTCAACTTAATTCCATATAGGGTTTTCTGAATTTGGACTCCCAATTTATTCCAAACAATACTTGATGGACATTTTTTCTCCATCGCACAAAATTTTCCAACGCATCTCATTGGAGAAATTGGACCATCTAAGATTTCAATGACTTCTCCAGCGGTAATCTTTTTTGGATCTCTCGCTAGCGTGTATCCCCCATTTTTCCCCTTAGCGGAGTCAATAACGTCGCCATCCCTGAGATTTCCAAGCAAACGTTCAAGATATTTTTGAGAGATGCTCTCTTGCGTAGCGATATCCTTGATAGTTTTTTGATTCGGATAACACTTGGCCAGATTGACAATAGCTTTAAGACCGTACTCAGCTTTTGTTGAAAATTTCATATTTTAAATAATGCCTACTAAATTAGTATACATTCATAATATCATCTTGATAATTTTCGTCAAGTCCTAATTTTTCTTGCCTCAAATCTCTCGTTTGGTATAATGTAATATACGATAATTGATATTTATAGACTTTTAACATTATAACTATTGAACCATTATTATGCGTATTTCGTACTCAGCCTTTGACACCTATCAAAATTGCAGCTTGAAATATAAATTTCAAAATATTGATAAATTAAAAGAGCCAAAATCAAAAGAGGCGGTTTTCGGAACCCTTGTGCATAGCACAATGAAATATATTCATTCCCCAGCATTAATCCCGCCAAAACTTGAAGAAGCTTTAGCATATTTTTCTAAGGATTGGAACAGTGACGTATTTGAAAACGAACTTGAAGAGCGAAGTGCATTTTCTCAAGGCGTAGCAATGATTCAAGATTATTATAAAAAAAATGATCCCTCACAGTCCATTGTTGTTGATCTGGAGAGTCGTTTTGCGATTGAAATTGGCGGTGTTGAAAATAAACACATTATTTCCGGAATAATTGATCGTATTGATAAAACTGAGGACGGCTATGAAATCATAGATTATAAAACCACCAAAAAGATGCCTTCTCAGGAAAAAGTCGACAATGATTTGCAGCTCTCAGTTTATCTCAATGCTTTTCTGGCTCGTTATCCAAAAGAAATTGATCGTTTGGACAAAGTTACGGTCAGTCTTTATTATCTCAAGCACGGCGTCAAACTTTCTTCAACCAGAACTCGCGAGCAATTGGAAAATGCCAAAAAGCTTTTCCTGGATGTTATCGCTTTGATTGAAGAAGAAAAATTTGAGCCAAATGTGACGCCGCTTTGCGATTGGTGCGGATATCAAAAATTTTGTCCGATGTGGAAACACAAATTCAAAGAAGAAAGAAAAATTGACAGTGAGGAAGTGAACGCTGCGATTAGCGATTACATCAATCTCAAATCGGCCATCACTTCAACCAAGTATCAATTGGCTGAGCTGCAAGAAAAAATTGGCAAATATATGGAGCAAGAAGGTGTGGATCGCGTTTTTTCTGACGAAGGCATCATTGCTCAAACGATTCGTAAAACCTATAAATACGACGCAACCTTGCTATGCGACATTCTTGAGCCGCTCGACAAATGGGAGGCTGTCTTGAAAGTTGATGGCATCGCCCTTCGCAACATCATGAGCGTCCTCTCCCCCGCTGCCCGCAAGGATATTGAGGCTGCCAAAGTGACTGACAAGGAAACCAAAAGTTTTTCTATTAAAAAGAAATAAATTTATGACCAACAATTATCTTTTGGCAAAAATTGGTCAATATGCGCTTATCAAAAACAACAAGAGCAAAATTTTAATTTTAGAAAGAGCTAATTCTAAGACTTGGTCTTTGCCAGGTGGAAGACTTAGCGAAGGAGTTTATAAAAACACCTTCGCTATTTTTTGATGCTCAAAATTGAATAAATATATCGGCATTGTTTATGCTAAGAGAAAGATAATAGATAATAATTTGTATTTACTGTGTAAAATACGCTGACATTTTTTGCATGTGTTTTCATTGTAATTTTTCAACTACGTAGATTGCAAAACCCCATGTGTAATTGCGTGTTTTACTGGAAGCTGCTATTTGAAAATATAAATGAATATCCACCAAAAAAACGGAGAAAATCATGCTCAATCATGAAAGAGGATATAGGGAAATCTGGCGCCGAATTTTTGCAGTTTTTATATCATATGCAATAAGCGAAGACAGAAGAATTGAGACCAGGAGGCGCCTTGATGAGAAAAGACATATTTTGTATGACAAAATTGCTGGCATGGAAGAATCATTGTTATTGGAAAAAAAGAAAATTCAAGCAGCGAGGGGAATTGTCAGTCCTGTTTCGGAACAAGATCATTCATTGACGGACCTGAAGGAAGATTTTCGAAAAATTGAATTTCGCTACATTAATCTTCTTACGAAAATGCCGGATGATTTTTTTGAAAGAGAAAGGTGGAACAGGGGAAAAGCAATTGATTTTCTGAATCTTTCTGAAGCAATAAATGAGCTTATTTATCGAGCGAAATTTATGTCACTGCAATACATGGACGATGTTATGGTAAAAAGATGCATTAGTTTATTCGCACCAGAACATGAGTCCTTTAATCAGAATTGATGAGAATCTCATTTCACAAGAAATCCCAAAGAAACAAGCGTTTCCTTGGGATTTATTATCTAGCAAAGTAAGCAACGGAAGGTAACCATTCATTTCGTAGCGAGCGACGACAACAAAAGGTTAATACCTCACCGATTTTATCAGTGTGAACCCATAGAGTTCAGGGCAAACCCCTTGGGTATTAATACCCTTTTATTATCTTTTTTCAAGCTAAAATATCTTTAAAATTTCACAAACTTCTCCCATTTTTCAAAAAGTTTTTTGGTGGCCAGCAGGTCACCGACGTTATATTTGGCAATGTCGAGAAATTTTTTCTCGATAAAAAGTTGTCCAACTTGGTCGCCGGTGATGCCAGCGGCTTTCGGACTTTCAATGCCAAAGGCGCGCGCGAAAAGATGCAAACTTCCCTTGCGACGAACTGCGCCGTAAAAAGTCAATTGATCAAGCAAGTCAATATGTTTGGCATTCTTTGGCTGGCTGGAAAGATAACGGTTGGCCATCAAATTTTTGGTTGGGCGGATGCCATGAATTGCACTTCTAATTAGTAAGAATGGCACATCAAAAGTGCGCCCATTGAAACTGACAAATTCGTCATATTTTTGCGCCAAATTCCAAAATTGCTGGAGCATTTCTTTTTCCTGCAAAATTCTGAATTTAATATTGTCTTCTTCACTGTCTTGAATTTCAACATCTGGCGATTGAAAATAAACCGCACCCTTGTCTTTTTCAACGTCAAAAACTCCAATGGCCACAATCTGACCAGTCAGAGGCGAAAAACCAAGTCCGGCTTTAACTTCCGAGAAAAGTTTGTTAGTTTCTTCTTCTGTTTGCGCCTGTCTTTTGATCCAACTAGTTAAAGCCTGACGCGTGACTTCGTCCAGCGCATCAAAATCTTCGCCAATTGTTTCAATGTCAAATACTAGTTTACTCATATGTTTTCTATATAGCATACTTGCGGCTATTGTCCAAGGTCAGATAAAGCGTTATGATTCATAAATGAAGAATGTATTTCAAAAAATTAAAAATTTTTTTGCGAATTTTTTTACCTTAAACGATAGTGCTCACCACATTGCCGGTGGAGTTGCACTTGGTGTATTCTTTGGAATTCTCCCAGGAGAGGGTGTTGGCACAACATTGGTTGCAGCTACACTTTTGAAATTCAATAGAGCTGCAGCTACAATCGGAATTCTGTCCAGTAATATGTGGACTACTTTCCTGACTTTGCCCCTGGCTGTTTTTATTGGTGGAAAACTTTTTGGTCAAAGTAAAAAAACCCTGTATGAACATTTTTACCAAACCTATAATCTTGGTTGGAAATATTTTTTGAGTAAAGTCATTTTCTTTGAACTCGCCTTGCCTCTTATTGTTGGGTATCTAATAGTTTCCGTAGTAATTGCCTTGGCTTTTTATCTTGTAATTTTTGTCTTGCTGAAATATTTCAAAATACAACGCTAAAATATTATTTTATTGTTGTGCCAATAAACTTTTCGCCATTGAGATATTTTTCAAAATTGGCAATTTTATTTCCATTTAAAATTGCCACTTCAATTCCATCCTTGGCTGCCATTTTGGAAGCAATTGGATCAAAGGGCACATTGGCGCCAGGGTCCCAGCTGTTGCCAACAAGTTTTTGGAAATCATTCCAGCTGATATCCTTGATTCTTTTTGCATCTGGATATTTTTTTGGATTTTTGTCGCAAACATAATCAATATTAGAAAGATTGGCGATTTTACTAACACCAAATTGCTTGGCCAGCAGCACAGCGATGTAGTCAGTTGAATTTCCTGGCCGATATCCGGCTGCAATCAGGATTGATTCCTTGGCTTTCAGGAAACTTTCAAGATCGTAGGGATTTTTATTAATAATCGGATGGGCGAATTTTTTGAAAACTGTTCGCATAAAATGAGCATTAAGACGCGTGGCATGAATTCCAAGCCAATCCTTGTCTTCGCCATCGATACCTTCGATTTTGGAGCTAGCCTCGATATATTTCCGAGCTGTTCTTCCGCCTCCTGTAATAATAATAAAGCGATAACCTTTTTCAATCTCATTCTCGATTATTTTCTTGAACTTCTTCACGAATTGCCAATCAATATCCTCTGGCACAATCAATGACCCACCAAGCGAAATGATTATGGTCTTTTTATTCATATATTATTTTTTATTAATTACTTTAGTAATTTCCTGTAAAACAACTTCTTGCTTTTGTAAATGTGCAAGAATTTCCTCAATCACCTTTTCTGATTTCTGATCTACCTCGAAATCATATTCCATTCTTTTGTCTGCTGCCTTACCTTGCAAATTCTGCCCAATTAGCAAAAGAGGCATCAAGAAAATTTGCAGCATGTTTGAAATAAAAAGCCAAAGAATAAATCCTGGATATGGATCAAACCGCATATTCACAGGACCAATAATATTCCAGCCTAGCCATAAAACAGTCCAACTGAAAATAAGAAAGAAAAAACCCATTGTCCCAACCTTATTCGTGATGAATAAAGCCAAGCGATCAAGTTTGCCAAGTCTGTGCGCATGCCCAACTCTGATTTCTTGAACATTTTTTGATATTTTTGTTTTCATTATTTTGTTTTTTTATCTAAATAGGTAAACATATCTCACCTGGAGCTCAAACGCCCCTTATCTTAAATTTATGAATTCACAGTCCCAAATTGTGACTTAGGCCTCCTGTCACGTGTGCAGGCAGGTCAATTTTCTGTTGGCAATAACAATCAGACTGTGGCAAATCAATGAATGCGTTAATCGTCAAAAAGCAACTTATCATTTAATGTATTCATCCGCCTTCGATTTTGTCTGGTGCAGCTTGGCCAAAGTTTCCTGCATCTCATCTTTGATACCGAGAAACATCTCAAGACCTTTTTGCAATTTCTCGATGTCATTTTTGTATCTGACAATTATTTCCTCGTCTTTCTGGTCGCTTCCCTCTTGAAGCTTGCGTTCTTTTTCCAAAAGCTCTTCGCCCAATTTCAAAAAATTTTCAATCTCGGCAATTTCCATGCCAATCTGAATCAAATTTGTCTGCAGATGCTCCTCAATTTGTTCAAATGATTTTACCTCTTCATTTTCTTGGGTCATAGGTTTCTTATATATTTATCAATTATTTTAAACCATATCCACCATCCACAAAGATATTCTGACCAGTAATACTGTTGGCCTTATCAGATGCTAAAAATAAAACCATTTCTGCAATTTCTTTTGTTTCTACTAATTTTTCAAGTAATACATCCTCCAATGTTTCTTCCAACTCTTCCTTTTCTGCATTGAGCCAATAACCTGCTTTGACCGCACCAGGCGAAACTGTATTGGCCCTGCCGAATGGTGCTAAGATTTTTGCATAAGCCTGGGTGATGTTTGCCACCCCGGCTTTTGCAGCTGAATATGCCAATGCGTCTGCTTGTCCCCTAGTTGAATATCTTGATGAAATATTGATAATGTCACCAAACTTTTGATTTTGAAAAATTTCAATGGCATATTTTGACATGCTCATAACCGAAATCAGACTTTGCTGAAGACTTTTGTTCCAAATTTCAGCCTTGCCGTTCCATTCATCGCCACTAATATATCTTCCTGCGTTATTAACCAGAAAATCAATCCTGCCAAATTCTTGTATGGTTTTTTTCACAACGCTTTCAGCTTCCGAATCGACAGTTAGATCAGCTTGTACAATTAAAACTTTACTCTTATTTTCATTCTTAATTTTACTGGCAACTTCCTTGGCACCTTGCTTGTTTTCCTTATAGGTTATGACCAAGTTTGATCCTTCTTTCGCAAAAGCCAAGGCGATTTGTTCTCCAATTCCGCTTGATGCTCCTGTCACAATGACAACTTTATTTTCAAACATAATATTTATCTCAAAAAATTATTAACAATTTTTCATAGTTTTTCTATAATAGTCAGTTACTTTGATACTTTCGAGTATCAAAGTAACTGACACTTTCGTTCTAATTGATGAGTTTTTTAAGTTTGTGATATAGCTCAGTTTTTTCTTTTGATTTTTCCAATGAATTTATAACTGTTTTAATTCTTTCTTTCTGTTTATTGGTTGAATTCGCAACAATATTTTCAAGCAATAGTTCTGGCCAATAATAAGCTGGAAATCTTTTTTTGATTGACCCCCAATTCTCATCAATACTGTCTTGCTGTTTTTCATCATTTTGATTAATTTTTTTCTTAGTCCGCGCGATAGCTTTCTGGTAGCCCTCGCCTGAAATTTTTAGCCACTCTTGCACGCGAGCAATGGTTGATGAACTGACAAGAAGTTGTTCCTCAATTTCACTATAAATACTTCCGTTAATTAAATATTCTGCTATCTTCAATCTTTTTGCGAGCATTTCTGATTCTTGATATGAAAGCAAGTCTCGCAAAAGTTCCGCTGCTTCATTAGGATCTTTGATTTCAGCAATTGCTAAGCATAATTGATAAAGAATTTTATCAATTTCTTTCTTTGAAAGTTTTGAATTAAATTTAGCCATTATCTTTTTATTTCAAATTTTATTTCCTCAATTTTATCTCGGATTTATTTTTTTGGCAAATACTTCGATACTTTCGAGTATCAAAGTATTTGACACATTCGGGGGAGGGTTAATATCTTTAAACCAATTTGTAGATTTGACTCTATTTTACTGAGGTTGCACACTTGCTCTCTGTCCTTCCCTGTCCCAAGGCTTCGTCTGCGGTTTTGAAACAGACGACATTCTCTGGCTTGATACGTTTGGCGTAGGAACAAGTTGGCAAATAGAATTTATTAGAACTACGACTGCCAACATAGGCACAGTTGGCTGTTTTGGATATGGTGGTCGAAACTTTGACACCAGCTTCCTGGGTCGCGGTCTGAGCCCCAGAATTGACCCGGGGTTGATTTGCCTCTCCGTTTGAGGCTGTAGCCGGTTTTTCAATAATAAGTGGTTTTTGCTGCCATTTTTGGCCTTGCAACAAGCCGAATTCAAATGAAATAGCCGAAATAAGGCAAAAAGCCACAACCAGCACTATTTTCTGCTCATATTTGCTGAAAAACTCCTTGATTTTGAGAAATATTTGAGGCATAAAAATAGGGTTTTAATATTAATGTATTTTCGCCTACAAGCTAACTCCTAACATCCTAATTCCTGTTTATTGACATTCCCGCAAATTCTGTTAGAATAACTTTTGTAACACTGAGTGATTGAAAATGAATTTTGAGCGCTATGCGCACGGCGCACATCGCTGCCAAGCGAGATTAAAAAACATTTTCTTTTACAGCGACCCCGCAACCTTTTTTATTATTATATTATATTTATGGATATAATGAAAATAAGAAAAGGACTTGCGGAATACCTATTTTAAAACTTAACTATTTTAATAATAATTACGAACTATTTCGATTCCCATTTTGGTTATTGATTTTTGGTTATTGATTATTATTTGTTACTTATGGCACATCGTAAAGCTGGCGGATCTACATCGCTGGGTCGAGATTCAATCTCGAAAAGACTTGGCGTTAAAGTTTTTGGAAATCAAAAAGTTAAAACTGGAAATATTATTATCCGACAACGTGGAACCAAATGGCACGTTGGAAAAAATGTAAAACGTTGCAATGACGACACTTTGATGGCGCTCGTTGATGGAACCGTCGTTTTCTCATCTAAGAAAGTTCGCAGTTTCACAGGCCAATTAGTTACTCGTAAATATGTGAGCGTGGTTAAATCTGATACCCCAGTTGTCCTTAAACCGAAGAAAGTTGTACTTAACCGTGTAACTTCTGCTCGCAAGCTTCATCCTGGTAATAAGCCTGGAAAACGAAGTGGAGCCAAGAAAGTTGCTCGCAAGCCAAACATGCGAAAGACTGTCAGAAAGCATTTGGTTGCAAGAGAAGCAAAGAAGAACAAATAAGACAGTTTGTAAAGTTATAAAGTTAAAAGCGTGCCCCGTGACGAGAGAAGCGAGTTTTACGGGGTGAATAAAGCAATACAGATAAAAAAAGAAACTTCGAGAGAAGTTTCTTTTTTTGTTATGCAATTTTTTTGAGAAGGTCTTCTCGAATTAAGGTTAGGTTATCCCTTAAAAATGAAATCATTCAAATAAGCATCCAAACAAATATAACCCTTACAACAGCTAGAACAACTAGAACTTAGCTACCGATTACTAGTTACTGATTACTTTTTTTCTTTTCGTTTCTTCGCTGCGCTGACAAAACCGAAGAAAAGTGGATGAGCTTTGAGTGGGGTTGATTTAAATTCTGGGTGAAATTGCGAGGCGACAAAGAAAGGATGCTTGGATGCTGGCAACTCAATAATTTCCATCAATTTTCCATCGGGAGATTTGCCAGAAAAAAACAGGCCAGCAGCTGCAATTTTTAAAATATATTCGGGGCTAACTTCCCAACGATGTCGGTGACGCTCTGAAATTTCTGCTTGGCCGTATAAACTTTTGGCGATAGTTCCCTCTTCAAGTTTGGCAGGATAGGCGCCAAGTCTCATGGTCGCGCCATAATTTCCATCCTCTAAATTCTTTTTCTGCTCTGGCATAATATCAATGACGGGACTGGACGTCTCGCGATTAACCTCTGTAGTATTGGCGTCGGTTAGGCCCAAGACGTTACGAGCATATTCAATCACAGCTAGTTGCATGCCGTAACAAATTCCCAAAAATGGAATTTGGTTTTCACGGCAAAATTGGATGGCCTTGATTTTACCTTCAATCCCTCGTCCACCAAATCCGCCTGGAACGAGTACCCCATCATATTGAGAAAGTGAGTTTATTTTTTCTGGCTCTTTTTCAAAAACCTCACTATTAATCCAATCAATCTTAGTTCTGACTCCGGCTTTATATCCGGCATGTTTGACAGCCTCAATGACTGAGATATATGCATCCGACAAAACAAAGTCGCCTGTTCCAAAGTATTTTCCCACAATTCCAATCGTTACAGCATCTTTGGCTTTTTTGATTTCAGCAACTAAATCCTTCCAGGCTGAAAGGTCTGAAGTTTTTGTTTCGAGCCGTAATTTTTTCAAAATCAGCTCTGAAAGATTATCTCTTTCAAAATTAAGCAAGACTTCATAAACATTATCAACATCAGGTGCACTGATAACATATTCTTCTCCAACATTGCAAAACATTGAAATTTTTTCTTTGCGTTTTTGGTCCATTGGCACTTCACTTCGTGCGATGATGAAGTCTGGTTGAATTCCTGCGCCATTGACTGTTCGCACAGCATGCTGAGTTGGCTTAGTTTTCATTTCCCCAATTTTGTTAGGCATTGGGACATAACTCACCATCACCGAGAGAACATCATCCGGAAGTTTAATTTTCATCAGACGAATTGTTTCTAAAAATAGAATGTTTTCATACTCACCAACGGTGCCACCAATTTCAATCATCGTTATCTCTGATTTGTCCTTCTCGGAAGCTTTCACGATGCGATCAATAACCTCAAGTGGAATGTGCGGCACAACTTGAACACACCTTCCGCCATATTCCAAATTTCGCTCACGAGCAATGACTGACTGATATACCCTGCCGGTTGTCATATAGTTCTCACGAGAAAGCTGAATGTCCATAAATCTCTCATAATTTCCCATGTCTTGATCAGTTTCATCTCCATCATTCAAAACAAAAACCTCTCCGTGCTCAGTCGGATTCATAGTTCCAGCGTCCACATTGACATAGGGGTCGATTTTCAAAGCCGTTACTGCGTATCCTCTGGCTTTCAAAATTGCACCAATTGAAGATGTTGTGATGCCCTTGCCAACTCCACTCATAACTCCCCCCATGACAAAAATGTACTTTCTGTTTTCCATAATACCGATACAAAATTACAAATATCATGCAACGCCATTGAATATTAATTGTTTACTCACAGCATTCCAATTGATTTGCGTAACTTGTATTGTTTATTAATATTTATATACGCAAAAAGCCGCTAAAAGCGACCCCCACCCAGTCCTACTCACTACGCAAAGCCATTGTGAGCAGGCTTTTTTGATGTTACTAAAAAATACTTCCCTACAAACTATTATATACTCTTTTTTAAGCTTGTTCAACTAGCACATTTATGGAAATAACGATACCATGATCAAGCGTTATTTTGACCTCATGTTCTCCGAGATCTTTGATATGCCCAACAGAAATTGCTTTTTCAGGAATTTCCAGATTTAGCTTCTTTATCTCATTTAAGATATCCTTGGCGGTTATTGAACCAAATAGCTTCCCGCCTTTGGAACGAGCTTTGACAATGATTTGCTTTCTGTTTAGTGCTAGGGCTAACTTCTTTGTCT
>Ga0194047_10000125_pt1 | contig 53936 bp, 43 predicted proteins | sample JunL225m_MetaG_2_FD_160070 | JGI IMG/M metagenome (GOLD analysis project Ga0194047, IMG submission 160070) | Anoxic zone freshwater microbial communities from boreal shield lake in IISD Experimental Lakes Area, Ontario, Canada - Jun2016-L221-5m | ecosystem: Environmental > Aquatic > Freshwater... | reverse complement strand
GTTCAAGCCCAAGGGGGCGAGGTGTGGAAAGACGCTGCCGAGCGGTTGTCCTGCCGCGCTACGTCCTTCCAGTTCCAGTAATTCCACCTGCGGGTGGCGCACCAATAGCCGTACCAGTTCGCTGCCGGTATAGCCCGTTACGCCGACTATCGAAACTTTGATTTTATTTTCCATTTTGCCTTTTCCCAAAAATAATATTACGAATCAGTGTAGCTAAGCTGAGCATAGGCGGATGAAAAGCCAAAGCCCAATTGATTTTGCCGTTTTTGGCGGCTTTTTCAAAGCGAAGAACGCTATTTGCTACTACTCCATCTAAATCTATAAAAGCTATTTTAGCCATATCATTTTCGAATTACCTTGCGTAGGTAGCGCATATCTTCCCCAGTGATTCCGCCAAATAGCGCCAATCCACCCAAAAACACCGCCATACCTACGATAATTGTAACAAAGAAATTATTGAAGCCAAAGACCACCGTGATAAGCGTCAACGCCGCCATCATTACCAGAGTAGCGGCAGCAGGACGCGCCATCGTTTTAAAGAAGGGAATCGGTGCAAATATTCGGCGCATTAGGATGGCGTAGATTACCAGCAAGGTTACTTCGGTGGCGATGGTCATGGCGCTGGCAGCTATATAGCCGAAGAAGGGGATGAAAATCAGGTTTCCGCCAATGTTTACTCCGGCGGTAATCAGAACGGCTATTGTAATATAACGTTGCTTGTCCAGCGCAATCAGTACATATTGAGTGACACCGTTTATGTAGCTGAAGGGCAAGAACCAAATTAGGATTTGCAAGGCGATTGCGCCACCGGGCAGAAATTTGTCGCCGAACGCTGCGCCGATAAGGTCGTTAGCTACAAAAAGAGTCCCGGCTGAAATTGGCAAGCCTATGATAATCAATAGGCGCAAAGCTTCGGAATAAGCACGCATTAGGTTTTCCCGCGAGTCGCGGCTATAGGTGCTGAAAAGCGGGAACAACGCCAATGTGATGGCAGATGGGAAAATTAACAGCGCGTCAATAAACTTGTAACCGGAGTTATACAAACCGACCTCTATATCGCCCCGGAAAGGAAAGAGCAAGAATACATCGCTTTTGAACATTATGCTGATGAGGAAGCCATTCAACATCAAGGGGAAGGCACTTTTTAGCATAGCAGGTACAAGCGTACGCTCGAAGCCTTTGCGAATATCCGGTTTGATTACCTCACGGGTGAAAATAGTCCACAGCGAGGACATTGCTATTAGGTTGACCGCAATCGAGGTGGCGGCAAGCCCAGCCACGCCCCAACCGATGAGCAATGTGCCTAGTCCAAGCGGTACTTTGATGATTGAGCCAAGAATCTGATTTGCCGCCAAATATTCAAACTTTTCGTTACCACGGAAAGCCGCCGAGAGCGTGCCGGAAACCGCGCTAGGCATCATGCCTACCATTAACAGGGCAACCGCCAGCGCTATATCCCCGGTCATTTCTCCGGTGAGGCTGAAGCCGCCCACCCACAGCATAGCGATAGGCAGCGACAGGGCGGAGAAACTCAGGCGCGTTACCAGCATAGTGCTGAAATAGCGGTTGGTGTTGGCGGGGCTGCGGTCGCGGGCTATTTCGCGTGTGACCAGCGTTTCCAGCCCGAAATCTGCTAGCGTATTGAAAAAGAGCCAAGTAGTTACGGCGAAAGTATAACGCCCGTTACCTTCAGGACCGAGCAGACGCAGAGAGATAAAGGCGAAACCGAAATCTATAACCTTGCCCGCCAGTTGTGCAAACATAGGTGTAACGCTGTTTTTTACGATGCGCCGCAAGGGGTGGTCGCCCTCGTCCTCGCGATAGAAGCGCACCCAGCCTAGTACCAGCAGAATCATTGCCATGCTGGCAACCGAAAGGAAGGTGGCATATAGCCCTAGTGTAAAGGAGAGCGGATTGTAGCGTAGGCGCAAGGTTATTATACTCGTTTTGGAAGGCGGTTCGAGGCTGATTTTGCGCCAACCCTCCGAGGTACTTACCAACTTTGCTTCGCTGAATTTGTTCGGTTCGTCAGGGAGGCTGTATTGTGCTTGCCAACCGCTATCGTACTGCTCTGGAACTGTCATTTCAATGCTGCGGGACGTGCCAGAGTCTATTTGCAGGGTGTAGCGCAAGTCGGTTTCGCTCACTTGCCGAAGACCCAATAGAGTTGCGCCCTTTATTTGCGGTTCGAGTTTGGTAGGAGCGCTGTAATTGAGGGGTTGGTAAGCTAGGCGTGGGAATAGTTGGGGACCTGCCAGCCCCAGCGCCAAAGCCAACACGATTATTGCCCACAGCAAGCCGCCAAAAATCGCTTTGCTTTTCCATTTGCCTGACTTAGCTTGAGCCAATATTAGCCATAGGCTTACCCCACCCAATAGGACAAGTGAAAGGCTAGTTTCTACCGCCAACGTTATAAAGCCAAGCGCCAACCCTAGACCCAACATTTTTATATAACGGCGAGAGCAAAGAGGCAGCCAGATAGACAGCGGTAGCCATGCCATTGCTGCCATATAGTCCGGGCGTAAAGCGGGTAATCCCACCAGAATCAGCGCGAACCCGGCTAACGTCCCAATGATACGCCCTGTTTTGCTCGGTATCCGCTTCGCCAATAGCCCGATTCCTACCAGCGCGATCCACAGATGGAAGGCGGTGAATAGTAATATATTCAAGTTTACATAATATAATACAGAAAAGGGATATAACATTGGAGCGGAACTGGATGCCAGCAGCGGGTGATTGTTGTACCATAACGGGGGTTGGCGTTCAAGCAAGAGGGAGCGGGCAGCGTCCCAATCATTTAGGAAAGTGGCATCTACCGCCTGTGTAGGTATTACGGCAACACTCATAACATTTTGGGAAGAGATTAGACCGGGAAGGCAGGCGATAAATGCGAGTAATAAAAGCGCCAACGCCAGAAAAATACTGCGCTTTGAATAATAGCGAGTCGTGGTGGGGGTTATATTATTCTTGCCGGGTGGAGTATGAGTTTGCACCCTATGGCTGGAAGCCCCGACTCTCTCGCAGGAACTTTACAGCTTCCGCGATTTCGTTTTCACCTTTGGCTTCGTCACGGCGACCAAGGAACCAACGTACCACCAACAGAACTACCAACACTTTTAGCAGATTTGGTAATTGGGTGAATTTATCCCGCTGGCTTGCACTGTAGCGAGCAAAACCCAGCGATGTTCGCGGTTTTTTGGCGGCGGCTTCCCGTTCACTCTGTTTTTTGACAGCTTGCTTATCCAGCGTTTTGATAGCTTTCTGCCCGGCTGCCAGAGTCTTTGTATCTAATTTAACTGATTTTGCCATAAGATTCTTTCCTGTTGCACGGTTAACAGATAAGGTATCTTAGCATTTTAAATAGCAGGGCGCAAACGAGCTAAAGCTTATTGGACTGTGAGGAACGCTCAAAGTCGGTAACTGATGCTCGACTTTGAGCTATTAGAGAAGCGATTTATACGGAAGTGGGTAAAGGTGCAACCGGATTACCGGAACCGGCTTTGCGGTCACGGCGTGCCACGCCTGTTTCGTAGGCAGCATCAATCACCGCTTTAGCCACACTTACGCCCACCCTGCGATCAAAGACGCTGGGTATGATATAGTCGGGACCTAGCTCATCATCGCTAATAATTGATTGAATAGCGCGTGCTGCCGCCAATTTCATCTGGTCATTAATCTTGATGGCTCGGCAATCCAACGCGCCTCGAAATATACCGGGGAAGCACAGCACATTGTTAATCTGGTTGGGGTAGTCGCTGCGTCCGGTTGCCATAACTGCCACATAGGGTGCGGCATCCTCAGGCTGGATTTCGGGAGTTGGGTTGGCAAGGGCGAACACAATCGGGTCGTGTCCCATCTGCTTGAGATGTTCAACAGTGACAGTACCGGGACCGCTCAAGCCTAGGAACACATCTGCGCCTTTCATGGCATCCATTAAAACGCCGCGTTCGCCTTCAAAGTTAGTATGTTCAGCGTACCATTCTTTGGCAACATTCATATCTTCGACGCGCCCCTTATAAACTGCGCCGCGTCGGTCACAACCAATGATATGCTGTACCCCTGCTGCCATCAGGATTTTGCTGCAAGCTACTCCGGCAGCGCCAATCCCGTTTACCACTACTTTTATCTCGCCGATATTCTTGTTTACGACTTTAAGGGCGTTTAAAAGGGCAGCTAACACCACTACCGCTGTACCATGCTGGTCATCGTGCATTACCGGAATATCGAGTTCATTAATCAGCCGCTCCTCGATTTCAAAACAACGTGGGGCAGATATATCTTCGAGGTTGATACCGCCAAAAGTCGGTGCTATGGCTTTTACAGTCTGGATTATCTCTTCGGTGTTTTGGGTTGAGAGGCAGATTGGGAAAGCGTCCACCTGACCAAATTCTTTGAAGAGCATGGCTTTGCCTTCCATAACGGGCATTGCCGCTTCGGGTCCGATATTGCCAAGACCCAAAACCGCAGTGCCATCGGAGATAACCGCTACGGTGTTGCCCTTGATGGTTAGAGAATAGACCTTGCTCTTATCCTCGGCGATGGCGTTGCAAACCCGCGCGACACCGGGGGTATAAGCCATGCTCAACTGGTCACGGGTTTTAAGCGGGATTTTAGAGTTAACCGAAATTTTTCCGCCAAGGTGAAGAAGAAAAGTGCGGTCGCTGACATTAATAATATTTACATCCTCAATGGCAGCAACATTTGAAGAAATTTCATCGGCGTGCTGCTCAGAGCCAGCCGCTACCGTAATATCACGAACCATTTTGTCACGGCTTGCCTGTACTATATCAATTGCGCCGAGGTCTCCACCGGAGTTGGCGATGGCAGCCATTACCTGACTCAACATCCCTACCCGGTTAGGGATTTCAATTCGCAGCGTAAAACTGTAACTGGCATTCGGGGTGATATTCATTTTTTCGCACCTGTAAAAGAATAATGAGGTTAAGAGAACTTCGCTTCACTTCATCGTGGATTAATCAAGATTATATCATACACTAGGAAAGTGTGAATAACGTAAATAAAAGTTCAAATAAAGTTAAAGCGATAAATTTCGTCTTGATTTGGGTTTGGGCAATATGCTAAAATAAATTGCATATATTTTGTGCAAGATGTACATAAAATGGAGGGAATGTGATGACTCTCGCAGCAAACCGCCTCAACGGTGAGGCAGCGGCAATGTCGCCTGCTAAGGAGACGCTACCATCGTATTCAAATGAAATAATTATAGTAAAAGAAACTGTCAAAGCTCGCTCACCTTACGAGATAGCGCAAGAACAGTTTTTTTATGCGGCAGATAAACTGTGTTTGGATGATGGATTGCGGGAAATACTGTCAGTACCGCAACGAGAATTAAAGGTTAATTTTCCAGTACGTTTGGACGATGGGCGTATCAAAGTGTTTACCGGCTATCGGGTGCATCATAATAATGCTCGGGGACCGGTTAAGGGCGGGATTCGATACCATCCTAACGTTTCTATGGATGAAGTGCGTGCGCTTGCAATGTGGATGACGTGGAAATGCGCGGTGGTCAATCTACCATATGGTGGAGCAAAGGGCGGCGTGGTGATAGATGCCACTCAATATTCACAACGTGAACTGGAAAGATTGACTCGCCGTTTTACAACAGAAATCTCTATATTAATCGGACCTGAAACCGATATTCCCGCTCCTGATGTGGCGACAAACCCGCAAACTATGGCGTGGATTATGGATACTTACTCGATGCACCATGGAAGAGGTATCACCGGGGTGGTTACAGGCAAACCGATTGTTGCAGGCGGTTCGCTGGGGCGCGTGGAAGCGACTGGACGAGGGGTTAGCGTATCGGCGCGGGAAGCGGCAAAAACAATAAATCTGTCTCTTCCAGCTACTAGGGTGGTGGTGCAGGGCTTTGGTAATGTCGGCTCGGTTTCGGCACGCCTAATGCATGAGATGGGTTGCAAGGTAGTTGCGGTTAGTGATGTTTATGCTGGTCTCTATAACCCGAAAGGCATAGATATTCCGGCGCTACTCGAATATACCCGTACCACCCCGAATAATACAATATTGGGTTATCCTGAAGCTGATGCTATTTCAAACCTTGAAGTCTTGACCTTACCTTGCGATATTCTAATACCGGCAGCGCTTGAGAATCAACTGACCGCGCAAAATGCCAATGCGGTACAAGCGAAACTAATAGTAGAAGGCGCGAACGGACCCACTACCCCTGAAGCGGATCACATTTTCCGGGATAGGGGAATCTTACTGGTTCCAGATATTTTAGCCAATGCGGGTGGCGTGACGGTTAGTTACTTTGAGTGGGTGCAAGACCGACAGGCTTTCTTCTGGACGGAAGAGGAAATTAACCGAAAATTGGTTGATGTGATGGCAAATAGTTTTGCACAGGTACATAGCATTTCGCAGCGCGAGAAAACCGATATGCGTACAGCGGCTTATTTGCTGGCAATAGGGCGCGTGGCGGATGCTACCAGCATACGTGGAATTTATCCCTAATATTGATTACGCAGTTTTTTGTGGCGCAAAGCGACGGGTGTAAAGCTCGTCGCTTTTATAAGCCGAAACAAAGTAAAGTAGGCAAAGGCTAGGCTACTTCATTTTCTAACAATAATATTGGCATGTTGGTAGAGCTATCGGTTTGTAAAATACCGCTCAACAGCTTCATGTCATCTTGGCTCTTTTGAAGCTCCCCCATTATTTTAAGCAGTTCGACTTTAAGTAAATCAAAGTCTTCGGGAGTCATATTACGAACTGAACCACATAACTCTAGTGTAAGTGATGCTGTGAGCAGATAATTTGCAATCTCATGATTATAGTGGCGCAACCGTTGTACAACATTTTGCGCTACAGAATTTTTATTCATTGTTCTGACCTCAATGCAAAATAGTAAGGATACCTTTAAAAGCTATTTACTTTTAACAGATCCATTTTACCAGTTGCACCCTATATCAATAAATATATTTTAATATAATTAATGTTAACCTGCTATGAGAACATGGTCATAGGAATTAAGTACTAGAAAAATTATTTTCGGGTAAAATTCTCATATATATTTATTCATATTGATTTTACAAATGGAATTTAAAAAAATAAAGGATAGAATTTCCAACAACTTTTTACTTTGGAAGATTCGCTAGAATTGTTGCTCCGCCTGTTCAAAATACTATAGGTGTAAATTGCACATGGGGATAAGTTTAGTCTGAAGGGTAGCGAATATAAAGCGTTGGACGAGAGCAAGGCAACGGGTTTCGGAGTTTTAAGAATCAGCCGTTCAAAAGGCGACGCGCCAATTCCAGCGCTTCTTCTGTGGTGCTGATTTCGCCTACTGCTTGGCTTTCTTCGATTTCACGTAAGATTTTGCCAAGCTGCGGTCCCGGTGTCAGCTTCAGTTCCTGCATTAATGAATGTCCGTCCAGCAGGCGCGGCTTATCTACCAACTTTTCCTCAACCGGTCCCAGATATTTACGAGAAAGCCTGTCGGTAAAATGCAGGTGATGATTCCAGCTTTTTAGCTGTCGCGCCTGTGCAATCCGGGGACCGACTACTGCCGCATGGTCTGCAAGCGAGAGCGGCATCATTTCAATTTGTACCGGGTTGGTATCCTTGAGAAAACGAAAGATGGCACGGTTGCTGACTCCACTGCCGCTTTTCACATCGTAATTGGCTTTTAGCATTCCTATACGCATATGGTTGTCTACCATTGTGGTGATGCCTTCAACCATCTGGCGGCTGAAATGAAATCGCTCAAGGATGGTGCGTGCCATTTGCGCCCCTACCTGCGCGTGATGGTAGAAGTGGATTTCGCCATCGCTATCCACGTTACGGGTGCGAGGTTTGCCGACATCATGGAGTAGCGCACTCCATAGCAGCCACAGGAATCGTTCTTGCTCTCGTCCGTGAAGTTGCGCCAAAATTTCTGACCAGTGTGCAATATAATTTTCAGGACGCTCCGCCATTATCATTTCATCGGCGCTTTGTCCGCGATAATTAGGACGCACCAACCATTCCACCCGGTCAACCGTTACCAAGCTGTGATTCCAGACATCGTAATAGTGGGCGTTCATTTGGATATTGCCTTTGCCCTCGCCTAGTTCGGGGATGAGCAGCGAGAGCAATCCGCATGAGTCGAGCAGACGTAGGCTCTCGATTACGCCGCCTGCTAGCAAGATTTTGTTCAGTTCTGTCGCGCAGCGTTCGCCAGCTGACTGTTTGATGAGAGGGGCGTTGCGCCGGAAGATTTCAAGCGCATCTGCGGTAAGTTGCCAATCTACACCGGAACTGGATAGCTGCGCCTTGAGGCGGATTCCCCTTAACATACGCAAAGGGTCACTAATGATGTTTGCTTCGCGGATGGGGCGAATCAGACGCGCTTTTATATCTGCCAGACCGCCGCACAGGTCAATTACGGTTGCCTCCAACCCATGCTCTAGGAAATCGGGCAGCGCAATAGCAAGGGCGTTTAGGGTGAAATCGCGCCGTAGCAAATCGGCAGTGATGTCATTTTGCTGAAGGGCGGCAAAATCGAAGTAGAAATGTTCATCGCCTGATTTAAAGACGATGCGTGCCACGCCATTCTCGGTATCGAGCGGGAAATAGGAGATTTGCCAGCCTGAAAGGTGTGCTTGGATGGCGTTGGAGAACCGACGCGCCATTGCCAGTGCTTCAGCAGGAGTGCCGCTGACCGCTAAATCAACATCATCCGCCGGACGAGATAGCAGGGCATCGCGCACCCACCCGCCCACCAACCAAAGCGAGTCTGAATCAAACAGCTTGGCGGCTATTTCCAGCGCGGCTTTTTGCGGTTTAGAAAGAGGGTTGCACATAATTTTTCTTAGCTTTTGCGCTTGTTATAATGGCTATCACTTCGGACGAGCGGTTGGGCAGCGCGACTTTTAGGGTTGTTTCGAGTCGGCTTTTTTACTTGCGACAATCCTTGCGATTCGGCTAAGACGACAACTTCAGCAGGGTTAAAATAGTTGATTTTGGCATAGGGTCCGAAATCCGGGTCGTTGAAGAAATAGATACGCCCGCTTATTGCCTGTTCCTTTTCCATCTTAGCGATAAAATGCCACTTGCCTAGTCCGCTACCAGCCAACCAGCCACCTACGAAACTCCCCAATGAAAGCCCGACCAAATCGGTAAGCATGTAGGTGAGTATCAGAACGGCGATGAATATCACCACTAGACGGGTGATGTGGTAATTCATGAAGGGTAGCCCGTTGCGGGTCGGTTCGGCAGCGGGCATTTTATTGAGTCGCGTGATTTCAGTTTTGTTCCAGTTTTGCTCTTTGTTCAGGTTCAGGTAAAGTTGCGTGGCGAGCATAACACGTAAAAAATACCAGACTGCGCCAAAACTTAGAAACGAAACAAGCGCACCGATGAGCGACTCCCCGATTTGGGCTGAATCTCTGAGTAGCAATATCCATTCGGCTGTACCAACGATTGCAACGATTACACCACCCAAAATATTACTCATCGCCACTTTGCGTATGTGATTAAGCCTGTACATTGGTTTATTTCTCTTTCAAGCCTATATTATTTTGTCAGTCCGCACCTCAATATTATCCGGGCTTACGAGGGATTTGTCCAGCTTATGCTATAATCGGCGCATGTATTGCACTCAACTATATCTCAAAGATTTTCGCAATTACCGCAAGCTGGATTTGTCGCTTTCGCCCGGTTTGAGTGTGTTTCAGGGTGAAAATGCGGCGGGTAAGACTACTCTGCTGGAAGCGATTTATATGCTTGCCACTACTAAATCTGCGCGTGCCGGAAGTGATCAAGAACTGGTGAATTTGGCAGCAGAACCCCAGTTTGGAGTACCCGCTTTTGCTCGCCTCCATGCCAAAGTTCAGCGTGCCGAAGACGAACTGGAGGCGGAGATAGTGATTACCCGTGATGCGCCAGCGGGCGAAGAACTGGAGCAACCTGCTCCGGCACGCAAACGTATCAAGCTTAACGGTTCTGCCAAACGAGCGGTGGACTTGATTGGCAAGGTAAATGTGGTGCTGTTTTCGCCGGAAGATTTGGATTTGGTAATCGGTTCGCCTTCATTGCGGCGCCGCTATTTTGATATTACACTTTCACAAGTAGATTACCGTTATCTCCGCTGCCTTCAGGATTATACCAAAGTGCTTGCACAGCGCAATGGCTATTTGCGCCACTATCGCGAGAAGCAAAAGGCGCAACGGTTGGCAGGTACACTGCGTCAGAAAGAGCAATTGGAATTATCTATTTGGGATGAGGAACTGATAAAGGCAGGGTCGTACATCATAAAGCGGCGCTATGAGTGTATTCAAGGGCTGAACCGCCGTGCCGCGTTGCTACACTCTAACTTGCTTGGTTTGCTAGGTGCTAGCATTACTCCAGATTTTGAATTGGTTTATCAGACCAGTTTTGAATTGCCGCAGGGAGTGGTAGAGAATGAGGGGCAGATTGCCGCCGCTTTTACCACGCAGCTCGAAAAAGTACGGTCGCAGGAATTTGTGCGAGGCGTTTCGTTAGCAGGTCCTCACCGGGATGAGTTGTGCTTTTTGCATGAGGGCAAGAATTTGGCGGTGTTCGGCTCAAGAGGGCAGCAGCGCACCGCCGTATTGGCTTTGAAACTAGCAGAGGCAGGTTGGATGGAGCAACAAACCGAAGAACGTCCAATTTTGCTACTGGACGATATTCTGTCCGAACTAGACGCAGGACGGCGGCAGTATGTGTTGGATACAGTGCTGGCAATTTCGCAGCAAGTATTAATCACCACCACCGATTTGTCTCTATTCGGTGATGCAGAGCGACTCAAGAAAATAGCCCAATTATATAAGGTGGAAATTGGTAGAGTCGTTAGGTTTTGAGAGTTTTTTAATCAAACCTCACTAGCGGCTACTATATCTCGTTGAATTTTTAGCTTTTGCCAGATAACCCAGAGTATTCCAAGCAAAATGGTTCCGGTAAGCCCACCGAATAACAAGCCCCCCCAACCGTTAGCGTTGCCTTCAGGGTTGGCAAAACGCAGCCACCATAAGTCGAATTTGTCGTAAGGCGTAAGCTCGATGATTTTGGTAATGGCATGCACCCGTTCGGCATCCCACCCGGTATAGTCCATTTGCAGTGAAGCGCCTCCAGTGGCGCGACTGAGGGCGGACGCAGCTAAAAATACTTGTCCGCGTAGGGGCGAGAGTTCTGGTACAAAACGCCAGTCCGGTTCGGCGTTGGCAGCGCGACTCACGTAAAAATAATAGTTGAATTCGACCAGCGACCCGGTAATATTCACCAGAATCCCGGCGACCAGCAGCAATTTGAAGAACTGCTGTATCGGCTTGCTTGGGTTTTGCAGCAGCGGCAGCGCAAAAAGGAATAGGAAAGGCAGGGCGGGATAAAGATAACGCGAACCCCATGTCCAATCGCCTTCCCAGTTCCAGAATAGGGCGTGAAAGATTAGATAACACAGGAACAAGCTCAGACCGAAAACCGCTTCAATTCTTTGCTTTTGCCAGAATGGCTTTAAGCCGAAAAGGGCAAGGAGTAGTCCGGGTGCATAGAGAAAGACGCTTTTACCAGAACTGAACAGGAAGCCGTAGATTCCGCCGTAAACAGAACCGAAGACAAATTGGTCGGCTATCGCGCTGTAGCCTGATTCGGTGAATTTGCCGTAGCGGTAGAAGTTGTACCAAAGTATCAGCGTGGCGGTAGCCAGTAAGGGCAGCGATAACCATACCATTGTTTGTAACGCATTACGCCAACCCGTTTTCATTATCAGGTAAAGCAGCAAGGAGATAAAGGCGATGGCTGCTACCGTTTTAAAGAGAATGGCTGCGCCTAGCCAAAACCCGGCGCGAAGTAAATTCCGCCTGTTTTGTCCTTCTAGCAGCGCGGAGAACATGAGCAAATAGCAGAGCGTGACCAACGGTTCGCTGAAATCGAGATGGCTGTAAACCCAACTCATCGAAGCTATCCCATAGAGCAGCGTTACCGAAAAAGCGGAGAGCGTGCTAAAGCCTAATTTTCTGCCGAGCTTGAATAGGATTAGCTGCGTTGTGGCGCAAATGAATAGGTTCAACGCGCTAATCAGAAAACGAGCGGTGGCATTTTCGGCGAAACCGGGCGAGAAAAGCGACAGTAGTTTTATAAAAAGGATAGGGGGGATTTCAACCAACGCTTGCCCAAGCCCGTATTTGCCATAGAATTTGCCGTCCGCACCGCGCAAGGCGAAACGGGTATCGTTACTGTAACTATCCAACGCACCGCCATTGCCTTCAATAAAACTGCGGGCAGTGGCATAACTGGTAAAGCCGTCACCGCTGTAGAGATGCCCGCCGAAGGTTAGGAAATAGAGTAACAGGAAGAAAATGAAAATGCTCCGGTTCAGTTTCGAGTTTTGAACTTTTAATTTACTACTCAGTACCGAAGGTGCAAGGTTCATTTTCTTTACTTTGCCTAGTTTTCTTTTTGTTCTGTGGTTTTTTCGTTATCAGCTTCGGGTGAAGGTTCTCCCACTACTTTGGGGTTAATCGGAGCGATTGCGGTTGTGTCGGTGGACGAGTTGCTACTAACAAGCGGGGGGGTTTCAAGGGCAATCCCGGATGTTGCGTCAAGTTCGCCGTTGTTGCTCAATACCCCGCCGGGGCGATGCGTTTCAGACCGCGCCCTGCTATGGGCATAAGCTCTTTCTTTTTCCATAAAGAGACGATTTACTTCTGGACTAATCCGCGCAGATTCAATTTGACTAGTAGACTCAGCCTGATTACGTTTGCGGAAGCCCTTGAGGAGCGCACGAGGCGAAAGATTGCCCCTTCTTATGCCGATGTCTAGCGGATATAGTAGCAATAGGAGGGCAACCAAGAATTGCCAGAGCGATTGGATGCGGTTGGTACGCTGCAAATTATCGTTAAAGGCTTCTTCAGGATTGGTAAGGGTGTGACCGCCTGTAAGAGAGGCTATCTCATCTAGTAATAGCTTGTTGGTACCCAATTGTTTGTATTCTGGCGAATAATCGGCGACTGCTCCAACAGTTTGGGAGAGGTTGCCCACCTCCGAGACCTGCCCATTATCCACCGTTACGGTGTTGTTGTTTGCGCCACCTTGTACATTGATGATGTAACTGCCAGTGTTTTTGGGGACAAAAGACCCTTCATAATGACCCGGTGCGGTCTGTGAGAGCGTAACTTCTTCGCTGCTGCCGCTCAGGTTACTATTTACCACGTTGGCATTAATTTCCAGCCCGTTAAGGTACTGGCTATAATTGTTAATAGCATCGGCGGAAATTTGAACCTTGTTGCCAACGGTTTTGGCGCTGACTTGCATGCCTCCGGTTTCGCTTTCGGCAATAGTCCAGCGCACCGTTTGCGCCCAGAAGCGTGGGAAATCATTCCATTTTAGCCAATCGGTAGCCCAACGCGCTTTCGCATCGCTAGTCCAAGCTACCACACGCCCAAGCCCTACCTGCCAATGCGCTAAAAGCGGGTCGCCCCTGCCTGTGACAAGAGCAGTGGTGGCGAGCGGTCGTATTTTAGCGCCTACATAGCCCAACAGTTGGGGTGTAGCGGTAATGCCTTTCAAAATAGGGCTTGGAGCATTTACGGTAGGTACAAAAGGTTCTTCGACTATATAGCTGCGGTAAGCAAGATGTGTTTCTTTGGTAAAGATTTTGGGCAAGTTACTGGGGTCAGTCACGAAATAATAACGCCCTCCACCCTGATCCGCCAGACCTTTGAGTCTTCTTTCATCCACTTCCTTGCCCAATCCTACGGTACTGATGGTAATATTAGCTTTATTTGCCTCCGCTATCAGCGCGTCATAGTTGGTATTGTCGGAATCCTGACCATCGGTGAGCAAGATTATGTGCTTGTTCTGGGCGGTAACTTTTTTCAACTCATCAACTGCCGCCGAAAGTCCGGTGGAAATTTGGGTGCCTCCTCCCGGCGCAATTCGCCCAATCGCGCTAACAAGATTGCTAGGGTTGCCCATAGGCGCAAGATTAACTACCCATTGGGCGGTAGTATCAAAGGTTACTAACCCAACTTGATCGGAATTGTTTAGCTGATTAGCGGCAAGATATGCCGCATCTTTGGCAATTTCGATTTTAGGCACACCAGATACGCCTGCGCCCGCCCCGTTGTAAGCCTCTGCCATGCTGCCGCTACGGTCAATAACCAGCGCCATTGCCACGCTTGGGGCTTGTAGTTTGTTGGGTAATTGAAGTTCCACCGGTAGCATTTCTTCAAGAGGGGTGCGGAAGTAACCGCCCAGTCCGTAGCTTTCTTCGCCACCGATCACAATCATGCCCTTGCCTAGATTTTTGACATAAGCTTGGATAATATTCAGGTTATTGGCGGTAAGGCTACTGGCAGGGACATCTACCAACACTAGCGCGTCATATTGCGTTAGGTCGGTGAGGTTGGGTAAGCGTTCGGGTGGGATGATGTTCGGCTGAATTTCTCCGGCTGTGAGTGCCTTCTGGAGATTAGCTGCTTCTTGTTGTTCGGGATGACCATCTACCAGCAATACGCGGGGTTTACCTTTGACCACGCTATAGGCGTTGGCTTCGTTATTCTGGTCTAGGGTATCATTTTCGGGGATAATTCGTACCGTGTAGTTTACAAAGCCTTTACTGGTGGCGGTTAGTGCTTGGGAGAAGGTATTGCTGCCTTTTTTCAGGCTAACCTGACTTTGGCTAACTTCTTGATTTTGCTGCAAAATATATAGTTTGGCGGTGCCATCGTAATTACTGTCAATGTTGACGGTCAGGCTGAATTGCTCACCTTCGCGCAAATTGCTGGGGACACTGATATTACCTACTGATACTTCAGGGCTGTTAGCTTGTTCCAATGGCACTACATCAATTTGGATTCCAGTAGATGCCGCCAGTTTAGCGGCGCTACGTACTTCATCTAGGTTTTGGTTTCCGTCCGAGATTAACACTAGGTGATGCTGTGAGTCGTTAGGCAGCATGGAAGTACCAAGCCGTACCGCTTCCGCTAAATTAGTGTAATTTGTGCCGGGAGCGCAGGTGGGATTATCAAAATGCTGCTGTTTGTCCACTACTTTTTCGATGCATACATCTTGTCCGAAAATTGCTACGCCGTATTCTTGATTGTCCTTTATCTTTTCGGAAGCCTGCCGGATGAAATTTGCACCTTGCTGTTTTCCTCCCGCACCTACGCTATCTGAACCATCTAGCAAGAATACTACTGCTAGTTTATCGCTTTGGGTGATTAGCTGAATGTCGGCTATGCTCAACACCAATAGGGTGATGATGAGGAGACGTAACCCTATGCTCAAACGGCGATTCCGCCAGCGTAAAAGAGGGCGAGCGGACAGCTTTTTTTTGCTAGGGCGTGCGATTAGATAGACCAGAGGCAGGAGTAAAAGCAGAAAGAGAGCTTGGGGATAGCCAAAAGAGATAATGGGCATTAACTTCTCCAATACCCCATACTGGGCACAGGTGGAACGATGAGTTTCCTAGCGGCATTATACACTAGCAAATTGGGGAATCACAATCCTAATTCGTAAATTAGATTAGTTAGGGGCATCCCCTTCAAATTTGAAGTGGGCGATAGGGCTGTAAATTGCGCCTTCAGGTAGCAGGGTACTTTGCATTAATACGGCTTCTTCAAAGCGGAAATGACCAAAAGAGCTTTTGCCTGAAAAGGTTTGAAGCGCTTGTCCCAGACGGCGTTTGTCTTCTGCGCCAATATCGGGGACGCGCCCAAGAGTTAGATGAGGCGAGAATGGGCGCGTTTCGGGGGCAAAGCCAAGCGGTACAAGGTTCTGTTCTACCGCATGTTGCGCTGCCGCTAACGCTTTCAGGTTGCCGTCTAGCCCAACCCAGATTATACGAGGGGCATCTGCTTTGGGGAAAACGCCAAGTTTAGCGGCAATCAGGCTAAACGGCTGGACAGGGGCAAGCGCGTTCTTGGTAACGGAAATGATTTCGGGCAAGCGTGAAGCCGCCACATCACCAAGAAATTTGAGGGTGAGATGGATACCGTCCGGGCGCACCCAGCGTACTTTTCGACTCTGGTCAATGTGCTGTAATTCGACTATTAGGGTGGCAAGTTCTTGCTTGAGTATAGGAGGTAACTCTAACGCCACAAAACAGCGGACAGTTTCTTTATCGTTCATAGCTTAGACCGGGCAAAAGGACAAGAGGCTTTAAGTCCATTGTCTGAAAAATTTGGTTTGCTGGGATTAGGCGGTTTCACGATAACGTTGTATCCGGAAGATAAGCAGCATTATTACTAGCCCCGCTATTAGGCTCAGGAAGGAGGGCAGATATGGCGTGGTTTGTGCGAATAGGTCAAGAAGATTGCGCCCGTAGCTCATCAAACCGTCTTGCGTATCCAGCATCCAATAAATCAGCCCGAATTTATCGCCGTGCAAAAGCGGGGAAAGCCCGAAAAACCAAGCTAATGCTCCAAGCCCAATTAGCAGAGAAACCCAACCCAACGCAAACAGATAGAAGCCAAGACGATGGCTGACCGACAAGGAGTTTTCATCCTCACTATCGGGTAGCGGTAGGGTGGTGGGCGGCGCGTATTTAACGCGAGCTGCCATCGTAACTTGTGCTTTTGTTGATTGCAAGGCGGAAAGCCTAGCCAATACGCGGTGGGAAGTATTGCGAGGCGCTTTCAGAACCGGACGTTCGGATAAGACCCGCTCAAGAGCATCATAATAGTGGATATGAACCCCGGCAACGTTGCTATTTTGATTGTTTTCTTTCATATCCATGTTTACCTACCCAAAGTTAGCTTAGAACACCCTTCTGGTGCAATTCACCCAAACGGGTTTTGAGGAGCCCTTTGGCACGATAGAGGTGGGTTTTTACGGTTCCCACCGGAATGTTGAGCGCGGCAGCAATTTCCTCGTAGGATAATTCGTCCGAATAGTATAGAACAATGATGGCGCGATAGCGAGCGGGAAGCGCATCTACCTGACTCCAGATTATATCGCGCTGTTCGCGCCCTTCATATTGGATGGAGGGTAAATCGCTTTCGTTGCCGGACAAATTAGCCAGAATATCATGTTCTTCGTTGTCCTCTCCGCTGAACCATTCCACAGAAACGGTTTTAGGGTTACTACGGGCAGAGCGCAAACGGTTCAAGCAGTGATTGTGGGTTACGCGATAGAGCCAAGTGCTAAATTTGGCATCGCCCCTGAAAGTGGGTAACGCTTGCCAAGCTTTCAGGAATGTTTCTTGCGTGGCATCATCGGCTTCTTCGGCATTTTGTAAAATTCGGTAGGCAAGGTTATAAACCCGGTCTTGGTGTAGCTCAATAAGCGTGCCAAAAGCTTGCTGATCGCCTGCTTTGCTCAGTTCAATCAAAGCTGCTTCGGTAGGTGCGGTGTGGGCGGGATGTGCCGCTACTACATGGTAGGGGATCGCACCGACCTGTGTATCCAACCGGTTTGGTTCGGTCATTCTCGCTGCCGTTTGTTTACCCTTGTGGGCGGTTAGTGTTTCAATTCCACTACGGCTTAGCGTTAACGAAAATCCCATTGTGCCTTACCTGACATGCTATCATAGTAATTTTACCGCGACAAGGGGAGAGTTTGCCCGAATTTTTATTGCAATAAAAAACCTCTCCCTATCTCACAAGTTGAGACACACGAGAGGCTTGATTTGTTTCAGCGAGTGTAATTACTCTGCCAAAGCCCATTCCTTAACGGCGCTGCTGTATAAATCCCCGCCATGTGCGTCGCAAAGCACTACCGCAGGGAAGTCTTCGACTTCGAGGCGATGGACCGCCTCTGCGCCAAGGTCGGCATAGGCTACTACTTCGGATTTTTTGATGCACTTTGCCAGTAATGCGCCCAACCCGCCGATAGAGCCGAAATATACCGCTCCGTGTTTTTTGAGGGCTTCGCGGACGGCATCACTGCGTTTGCCCTTGCCTATCATGCCACGCAAACCCAACTCTAGCAATTGGGGAGTGTAGCTGTCCATGCGGGTGGCGGTGGTGGGACCCGCCGAACCGATGACCTGCCCGGGTTTTGCGGGACTTGGTCCGACATAGTAGATGATTTGCCCGTTCAAATCTACCGGCAGAGCTTCACCACGCGCTAAAGTTTCAGCAAAACGCTTGTGCGCGGCATCTCGCCCTGTGTAAAGGGTGCCAGTGATGAGTACCTGATCTCCCGCTTTTAGCTGGAGCGCTTGTTCTGTGGTCAAGGGTGTGTGAATTTTTATCGGGTCTTGTACTGCGCTCATATTTATCTCCCTGAAGGTATCGCGCTACGTAACGAGTGGCGCATTGTTTATTCCTTTAGATTGTTACGCTGGCGCGTCTGACTGCATGGCATTGCAGATTGACGGCAACAGGTAGCGAGGCGATGTGGGTTGGGAAGGTTTCAACGTGAACCGCTAGAGCGGTAACGCGCCCACCATAACCTTGCGGACCTACTCCGGTAGCATTGACCTCTTCCAGCAATTCGCGCTCGAACTGGGCGATGCGCTCATCAGGATGCGCCGCGCCGACTTCGCGGAGGCTGGCTTTCTTGGCAATCAACATAGCTTTATCGGCTGTGCCGCCCACACCCACGCATACAACTACCGGAGGGCAAGCGTTTGGTCCCGCCATTCGTACCGCTTCTACTACCGCTTTTTTAACGCCTTCTGCGCCCTGTGCTGGGGTAAGCATGTAGAGTTTGGTGGAGTTTTCCGAGCCGCCTCCCTTGACTACCAATGTTAGATGAAGGTGGTCGCCCGGCTCAAACTCGTAATGGGTCATAGCGGGTGTATTATTGCCGGTATTGGTGCGATTAAAAAGCGGGTCTTCTACCATTGAGGCACGCAGATAGTTTTGTTTATAGCCTTTGCCTACCCCTGCTTGAATTGCTTCTTCTAGTTCGCCGCCGATTACTTTTACTTCGGCTCCGACATCGGCAAATACAATTACAAAGCCTGTATCTTGGCAACTTGGTACTTGTTCGGTGCGGGCTAATTCCTGATTCTGGTCTAGTAGTTGCAGGGTTCGCAATCCGCGTGGGGAGGTTTCTTTGGTTTGGGCAACTCGCAACGCGGTTACGAAATCCTGTGGAAGTTCAAAGTTTGCGATACGACAGAGTTCTGCGACAGCATCTCTGATGGTGGCTACTGGTATTTCTCTCATACCAAGGCTCCTGTCTATATGTGAAATTTGTCTCAAGTTGAGACTCAGTATAACCCTTATGAGGGTTGGAAGCAACGTTTAGGCAGGACAGGCAGTATAGGTAGGTAGGCGGATGTACTTTTTGGGAGCGTTAATAGATTCTATATCTACAATAAAAGCAGATAAGTCTCAGAATTAGGGGCTTTTTACTTCATCGTAAAAAGGGCTTTATCAGGTGGCTGGGTTGCCGTTCAGGTGATTTGAAGAGTAGGCTAATTCTTAATGCTTTTAAGGACAGCGTCTGCCATACGCAATTCCTCGCTCAGGCGAAAATACTCAATGGTATCGCCTGTTTGTTGTGCTTTGTTCACCAAGCGGCGCAATGTAGAAACTAGTCCTTCCAATTCGTTGGTACTCATGTTAAGCTCCCCGAAAAAAGTTAAGTTAATAAAAAGGGATGCGGCTTGTGCTGCCACCCCGCGACTAAAATGTATAATTAGGTACAGGCAGACTAGAGTTTCACTCTCACAATGTCTGTTGGATTTTCTCTCCTGTTTAGGTATATTTGGATTATAGCACGCAGAATAAAACGGTAAAGGGGTTAACTGACTAATTTTATTGTGTGAAATAATTTGCTATGATTAATCGGATTTTAATAGAGGTAAATGATAGGAGAATAGTGGCACTTTTTATTAGATCTCTCGATTAATATTTGAGAACCTTACACGTTCATCTGAGCCGAAACAATTATTGTTGAGCCGAAACGAAAAACTGGAGGAAAAAACGTGTACAAGCTGAATTCTGATATTGAAGCTGCGGGGGAATATATTGAAGAGGTTAGAGGACGCATGAGCGAAAACGCACCCCGCGGGCGCGGCAGACCACGCGGTTCTGTCCAGAATTTGCAATCATCCAGCGATGGTGAATTGGTGGCTATCTACAAGGCAAGAGCGGAACAGTTCGGCGCACTTAGTGAGGAAGCGGCAGAAGCATTTAGACCTATCTATGAGCGGTACTGGCACCAAGCTTATTTTTGGGCGTTGCGTAAAATCGGTGCGGTTTATGCCGAAGATTTGGCTCAGGATACCCTTCAGACTGTTTGGGAGCGGCTGAACGGGCGAGAGGTGGTTACTAACCTAAAAGGGTTGGTGCGTCACTCTTTTGAGCGTGAGTACGCTACCATGCTGGAAAAGCTTTTGCAAGGGCGCAAGTTGCAACGCGCCAACCGCAACGAGGTAGGACAGGAAGAATCTTCAAAGCTTAAAGGGGCGGTGGTACTTTCTCTCAATGTTTCTGCGCCGGGGGTGGAAGGCGATAGTGCCGAACTCATTAATCTGGTGGAAGATGCTTCCGCAAATGTGCCAGACTCGGCTATTCGGTTGGAGCAAGTCAGGGTTCTGCATGATTTGCTTGAACAAATGCCATCCAATTATCGCACTCCGCTGGTTTACCAGTGGCTACTTGGAAAGAAAATCAAGGAAGTGGCGGATGAATTGGGCTTGACGATGGATCAGGTTAAACATAATACATCTCGCGGCATTGTATGGCTCCGCAAGCGTATGCCCGGTCATGCGCAAGACTGGCTAATTTAGCGGCAGTGGAAAGGTTGTGAAAGTCATGGGGAAAAGCGAATTACCGGGTGATGAGCTGACAATCAGCGCACGGGAAGAGTCATTGGCATTAGCGGTAGCGGAATTTCTGGCAAGGCGCAACGAAGGGCAATCCATTGAGATTGATGCCTTTGCGAGCGAGTATCCTGAGCTTGAAGTTGAACTACACGAATGGTTAGGACTGTTTGAAATACCGGCACTTGCCGGACGTGCAATACCGGATAGGGGTAAGGCATGGGAAAAGTTTAAAACCAAAGTTTTTATTGGAGAAATTGTAGCCAACCCCAGCTTAGGCGAATATGTGCAGCAATCTGCCGCGTTAAACGCAGGTGAATTAGCGGGTAGCGGGTTAAGTCCGGAAGTGGTGGAGGCGTTGAAAAAGGACGCAACACCCTTGAATGATTTGAAGAATTACGGACTGGCGGATTATGCGGCTTTGGCAAAACGTTATGGGGTAAAGGATATAGCTTTCCCGCGTTTGCTGAAATGGCTGAAAAACGCGGTGAAGAGCCTGAGTACGCCGGCAACGCCAGCCATGCGTGGAATGGCGTTTGCCCGCGATAGTGAAACCCGAACGCAGAATTTGAGCGAGGCGGAAATCTTTGATGCGCTCAAAGGGGAAGAAGAACAGGAGTAAAAGCTATGGCAGGGTATAGGGGCGGCAGATGGTCTAGCAGACCGAACCTTTACCAAATAGAAGAACGTGCAGTCAAGCTCATCGGTGAGTTTAAAAGTAGGCTGGAAGAAGTCGGGCTTGAAATGCCTGCTATTCCACCTGTTCCGGTGGAGTATGTGGTGTTGACGCTGACCGATTTTACCGTGCGGGGCGTAAAGTTTTTGGAATGTGACGGGCGTTCGCTCTCCGGTTTGCTTGACCCCGAAGCGGGCGAGATTCTTTATGAAGAAAACGAGTCGCAACCACGCCAGAATTTCTCAATCGCGCATGAGCTTGGGCATTACTATTTACACTATATTCCGGCGCTTGAGCTTGCACAGCAACCCACCTTGTTTGAGTTGGAAGAAGAGGGCGAAGCGGAAGCCGTGTGTTTCTTTCGCTGCGATTCAACCGAAATGGAAGAACAGCAGGATAGCACTCTGAAAACAATATTGAACGACACGGAGGCGCAAGCGCGGTTGGCAAAGATTATCAAATTCAAACAACGTGCCGCTCGCTTTGAATGGGAGGCAAACGTTTTTGCTTCCGGTTTGCTAATGCCTCGTGAACTGGTGCAATGGCTTAACAAAAAACATGCCGGAGATGTAAAGGGCATGGCGCAGGAATTAGGTGTTTCGGTTTCGGCGATAAGCTATCGGCTAAACGGGATGGGCTTACGCCAAGATGAATTCAAGGGGGTTCGTTCGCGCAAGGCAGAGAGTCGCAATAGTACATCCGGACAAGGCACATTTTTCTAAACCGAAAGATACTCAGATACTAGCAGCTTTGTGACTAAATCTTGTTCTGGAGAGGAGAAACATATGCCCCCTTTACTGGCTGTATTTCTGGTTTTGTTTCTGGTTATCCTACTCACTTTACTTTCGCTATATGTTTGCCGTATTTCACGGAGGGCGTATTTTTTTAGTTGTACGCTTTTCGGGTTACTAGTGTGGTTTGCCGGATTGCCTAGACCTTACCCCTCACAGGACACAACTTTTGCCAGTCTGGGAGTATTGGGATTGGTGGGGGTGGTAGCGGGTCTGGTGGGATTGACGTTGCGCGGGTCAATTCTCAAATTTAGAAAACAGCCTCAACCTGTAAATGGAATAATCCGAATAACGCGCTTTTCTCCTCGCAAAAGAGGGCAACGGGCGTACAAGCTCCCGTCTCCTGCCGCTACTCGCCAACTGGTTTTTTGCGCTGAATGTCACTGCTGGACTATGGCGAACTTTGCTCACAACCATTCACGGCTTATGTAGGGCAATATCGAATAAAATTTCAAGAGATGAGAAACGAGGTACGCCTCGTTTTTTGCTTTATGCTAAAATGAACCGATTATTAGCCTGTCCGAAATAAGAAAGAATCGGTTTACTACAGGAGCGGGTATAGTGGAGCGGGTCACCGTAATAGGTTCGGGGCAAATGGGGTCGGGAAGTGGCTTTCATGAATATTTTTAAGAAAAGATGAGTAGTATTGAGGAAAGCGTACCGCTGGAAACCGAGTCGGAGTTAGCGGTGGTAGAGAAAACTTCGCTTCCCGTTTCTGACAAACCGCGCCGGGCAGAAATGGCGCTGGTATTTTTTGTGGCGTGGTTATTCTTCGTGGCTCTAACCCCGCATGTTATCCAGTGGCTAAATCCGGTGACAGGTGATGAGCCATTTTACCTTATGACTGCTCAGAGTTTGCTGGCAGACCACGATATAGACGAAACTAATAATTACAATCAGCACAATTACTGGAAATTCTCCCCGTCTTGTGAAGAAATAATGCAACCCGGTTGGGCTACTTCGCTATATGTGCCGGGCATGCCTGCGCCGGGTTTGCGGCTATGTCCTTCGCCCTATGACCAAATCTCGATTGATATAACGCCTCATTTTTCTGGTCAGACGATTCGTAATGGCAACTATACAAAACATGGTTTGGGACTCCCGTTTTTAATCTTGCCCGCTTACGCGCTGGGAAATGTTGTCGGCATCCATTTAGCGGTGGCTCTATTCATGACCGCGTTGTCGGCTTTGCTTGGGCTGAATATCTGGTTGCTGGCGTGGGAAACCACCCGAAAACGCTCAATTGCATGGTCGGTGTGGGCATTACTGACCTTTAGCTTACCGCTATTTAGTTACGCCTTTCTGATATTTCCGGCTATTCCCGCTTCTTTGTGTGTAACCTATGCCTTCCGGCGTATCCGTTTAGCGGTGCAATCGGAAGAAATACGCGCAAATAATCTGGCGCAAGCTTTTGCGGTGGGGTTGTGTCTGGGCTTTTTGCCTTGGCTGCACTCCCTTTACATAACGTTTACTCTTTCGCTGGCGGTTTACTGGTTGCTGGGGGGCGTTTGGCGTTTTCGGTCTGAGAAAAAGCGATTGGTTGCCTACTTGTGCCATCGCGATAAAGTGTGGGGCTTGGCGGAATCGGCGTTGCTGGTTCTGCCGGTGTTAGCGTTTGGAGGGTTGCTGGCATCCTACTATCTATATTACTTTGGAAAGTTGTTGCCGAACGAGCAGGATCATGCTGGGTTTGTAGAGTGGAATAAAGTGGGAACGGGCGTGTTGGGTCTCTTTCTGGACCAAAAGTGGGGGTTACTGCTGTATGCTCCAATTTATTTGTTGGCGTTGTCAGGTCTCGCGCTGCTGGTGTTGCCAACTACCGTACAGCTAATTTCGCAGCACCACCGTCAAGATTTTATCTGGCTGGCGATAGTAATATTACCCTATTTTAGTTATATAGCGCGGTACAGGCAGTGGTGGGGCGAGTGGTGTCCGCCTGCCCGTTATCTGACACCATTCCTGCCTTTGCTGGCGTTACCGCTCGGCTTGGCGTTGGAAAGGTTGTGGAGAAAATGGAGTGGGCGTGTGCTGGTGAGCTTTCTGGCAAGCTGGGGTTTTTTTGTTAGCTTTGCCTTTGCAATTAATCCAAAGCTCTTTTACCATTGGCAAGATACTCAACCTGCTAAGTTGCTGCTTTTTTTGCAGGATAATATCGCTTTCTTGCGCTCTGCCAATCTAGCGAGTTGGTTTCCCTCCTATGTGACGGTTCTTGAACCTGCTCAAGGGTTGGATAATACGCCTGTTCAGCTAATCTGGCTGCTGGTTTTTACGTTAGGGGGGATAGGGGCAATAGCCTTGAGCGAACATATCCCCAAGAAGAAAAAACACTCTCAGCCTTGAATTATGGTATCATTACAGCTTGCAGTCGGGTGCAGACGTTATAAAAAGGTGAAAAATTCTGTCGGGCGGGTTTGAGAAAGTTTGATAGAAACTAGAGAACATACAAAAAAGATAACAACTGAACCGTTTGACCGCAAAGAACTGCCGCTGACATTGCTATTTTTGGCTGGTGTTTTGCTGCTAAAAGCCGGTCTTACCCTGCTGCTATACCGGAACGGCTACCTTGAATATGACGGGGATGGCTTTACTCGTTCAGTACATGCTTGGGAATGGTTGCAAAAACCCCGGATAGAAGTAGATGCATGGTTGCCGCTCCAATTCTGGCTTAATGGCTTTCTCATGAATTTTTGGTCAGACTTATACTGGCAACCTCGTGCTGTTAATCTGTTGGCTTCCTGTATTACCACGCTAAACCTTTTTTTCCTAGGACGTTGGTTGTTTGGCAAAGGCTACGGCTATGCATGTGCCGCGCTGGTTGCGCTTTTTCCGTGGGAAATTAAATTTGGCTTGAGCGGAATGGCGGAAAGCCTTACCCACATGTTTTTGAGCATTGGCGTGATGTGGTTTGCGCGATGGCTACAAACGCGCCACTTGTCGCATCTTTCCTTTGCGGCATTGGGCTTGTTAGGTGCAACCATGCTGCGTTACGAAGCTTGGTTTTACAGCCTTACCTTTTGTGGGATTGTACTGTTTCTTTCTTTGCGAACAGGGAAGTTCCACTGGAAAACTTTGGCGGTGTTAGCAATACCCTTCAGTTTTGCCTTTATCTGGTGTCTGGCAAGCTGGGTACAACTGGGCAAGCCATGGGGATTTGTCAGTTTGACCAGCGAGATTAATGCCACTTTGGCTGCCGAGGCGAACCAGAATGCGGATTTTCTAGAGCGTCTGGTATTTTATCCCCGCACTATGTACAACCTGATGCCGTGGCTTACCATTTTGGCGATTATTGGAACTGTGCTGCTGGTTTTTTTTGTTCGGCAAGCACGTTCCTATTTGGCGTTAGTGTGGGGCGAGTTTTGCCTATTTATTATTATCACCTTACCAACCAATAATATTGCGCCGGGCAGCGCCCGTTATCCAGTCTCGAACCTGTTGCTACTCTTGCCGGTAGTGGTTTGGTTGGTGAGTCGGACAGTAGAAATCAGCATAAAATGGGTTTTAAAAACTGCTTCAGTAAGGAAATTACAGTTAATAACGCTGCTTGTAGGTGGGGCGATATTTGCGCTAATACTTGGCTTATTTGCAGCAAGCACGCTCGACCACGCCTACGTTTTTCCTGATAAGAATGTTCGCCAGGTGGCGTTGTGGTTCAATGAACAAACGGAAAGCGGGAATTTGCCCTCCAATGTGGTTATTCCGGTGCATTTCCCCAATCCGAAAGCAGAGAACGGGGGCGATTACAGCTATATATATGCCTTGACCGTATTGACGAATCGCCCTGACGGTGGGCATTTCCCCAATTCCGAAGCTCAAGGTTTGCGGGTTATTTCGGAAATCAATGGTTTATTGCGAACGGTAGTGGACGATAAACCGCTGGTGTGGCTGCATATAGAAACTGCCGGAGATAAACAGACGATAGATGACTTAAAGGGTAACTACCATGATGTGGTGAATTACGGTCCCTTTACCATTGTCAACAGACCCATGAATCGTCCTCTAAGTGTAACGCCACGTGAAGGTACGCTTGACCAGACCTATATTTTTACCGGAGATGGTTATGATCCCAATGAGAAAGTTTCGGTTTGGTTAACTTGGGGCAACCAAGCTCAAAGTTTGCCTACGGTTATAGCAGATTCGCGAGGGCACCTTACCATTACATTCAAGCCATTTATGCCGATTACACAATCGGTTACGGCGAAGGGTTTGCAGAGTGGGCGGCAGGGCTTTGCCGAAATAAAAGTCAAAACTTAATTCAAGGAGTAAAGAGGATGTCTGACGATAGCAGTCGGGAGCAAGAACGCACCGCCTATCTCAAGAAAATGGAAGCAGAGCGAGGATATTTGCTGGATTTCCACAAGGTAATGGCACATTACGATTTGGATTTCCTGAAAAGTTATAATGACTTACTGGCGGTTGCCTACACTTCCCCCCGCTTGCTGGATGCCCGCACCAAAGAATATATAATTACCACCGCTATTATCGTGGCGGGTAGCAGCGCAGATCACATTATCACTCATCTGAAAGTGCTAAAACGGCTAGGCGTAACTGCTGAAGAGGCTTTACAATTTCTCGAACTGATATTGCCACCGACGGGTGTACCCGTCTTTATGAACGCATTGGAGTTGTGGAAGCAGGTTTGGGAAGTTGAAAAATTTGACTAGAGTACGACCAAGCGCTATAATATTTTCTTGCGCTAATAAACCCAAATAATTGCGGAAGTAAGTAATAAGAGGTAATAGCTGAAATGTCTAGACCAGCCTTAGAAATAATCAAAGAAATAACTGCGCCGATGTTACGTCAGGATATCCCGGATTTTGGCCCGGGCGATACCTTACGCATAGGCGTTAAGGTAGTTGAAGGTAGTAAAGAACGCATCCAGCAGTTTGAAGGAGTGGTAATCAGCAAGCGCAACGGTGGAATCAATAAATGTTTCACAGTACGCCGTGTCGCTACTCATGGTATCGGAGTAGAACGCACTTTCCTGATTCATTCTCCTCGTATCGACAAAATCGAAGTTATGCGTCGCGGTAAAGTACGCCGTGCCAAGCTCTACTATCTGCGTGGGTTGAGCGGCAAAGCTGCTCGTATTCGCGAGAAACGAGAAAGTAAATAGTAACAAAGAGGACGCGCTTCGGGCGCGTCTTTTTTTAGTATCTTCCTAATTATTGTTTTCGCCAAGAAAACAGCCTTCGCCACCAAGCTTTTCTAATTTCCGGCTCGATAGAATGCTCCTCAACTTTTTGTTTGTTCCCTCTCAGGAAACCGCTATCATAATCGCTACGTATGATGGTTTTGTACTGGAACATTGAGCGACGATGCACCAGCGCGAACGGTAACTCTAACCATGCTTGGCTGCCTTTTTCTACAAAGAAGGCTTTATGCTGTTTGATTAACTGTTCCACATAATAGCGATTTTGCCCCTCACTACTGGCGAACACTAGGTTTACCGGCACTTGCTTTGTTGTTAAGTCTTCCAATAAACCAAACAAACCAACTTCTGTATCGGCGGGTGTCATAATATCGCAAATTATCGTCAGGTTGGAAAGAGAATTAAGTTGGAGAACGGGTAGAGCGCTTTTAGGGTTATTTGCCGTATAAATTGTTAATACGTCTGTTGTATCATCCTGCGAGAAAACAATTGGCATTGTTACCAATAAGCCTAAAGCAGAAGCCTGTACCACTTGTACATTTCGGTTCACTGCAGCGCACTGGCTTATAATACTGGAAACTAGCAAACTACATATCTGGTTGCTATCATCAATGATGAGGATATGATTTCCCCATGCTTCGACCAATGGCTTTTCGGCAGTCTTCTCAGACTTATCTATCATAGCTTATTGACTCTATTCTGATTCGGCAATTTTAAGCAAACTTGAATTTTAATTTTACTATCAATAGTCAAAAGCCTTTTATAATCGGCTCTTTATAAAGCTTAACCTATAATCGTGTAATTGTGCAATTAAAATAATATTAAGAATATAGCCAAGTAGTACTATTACTTTTTTCCTATATAAATTTTGCAGGGATTATGATTTTAGTTCAAACTTCTCGCAAAGGGATACAGCAAGTGTGTAAATTTAAAGTAATAGTTGGTTCAGCGTAAGGGCATTAGAAATGGCATCTATTAGAAGCCTTAGCATCTCAGCTGCATATCGTGGACGGAGTTTATATCAGCGCTGAGTAAGTAAAAGACAGCCAACTTGAGCGGGGCAGGTACGATAGTTTCATTTGGAATGGTAAAAGCAGCAGGCAATGTGTCCAGTGGGGAAAGTGAGCCAGAAGTGGCAAGAAAAGACCAATTCCAAAGAGCAAGCGTATGTACATGTAAGCTTCTCCTGCCCGCAATGCGAGGTTCGGGAGCGAGGATAGTTCGCCAACAATAGCTGCCTTGAGGCAAACCATTAATCAGTTAGCATTGCCATGAAATAAAAAACCCCTGACCGGAAAGATGGTGAGGGGGTAACTATTATTGAAATATTTCGAGTTAACGCGCTAGTATAAACGCCAGAGCGATTAGCAATATAATCATTATTATGGTCAATACTGCTACGGTGATAATGTCAGAGCGGATAAAATTATATTCCTGCTGACGCGAGACGCTTTGCTGCTGCTTAGAAGCGTTTGCAGAAGCTATGCGCCGCGAAACTGCCCGATTAGTTGCAGCAGTACGTGCGTCTGGCTCAGCGCTGCTATCGCTTTGTTGCACCGGGCGCAATGGTAAAGACTGGCGTACCACTCGTTCAACTTTATCTTCGGGTAAATTAATATCGTGGTCAAGGGTATTGATATTTACAGGCTCTTGCTCTTCATTTTCATCATTATCCGCATATGCGGTGGCTACCAGCGGTCTAGTGGCGGTCTGCCGCTTGGTAATTTGCTGGGCGCGAGCCGAGCGGCTCTTTTTAGGCATAAAAGTTTCTATCTCCTCAATATATTTTTTTCGGTGCGTTCTGGCTTACCTAGGGTGGGTTTCTTTGTTAACCACTGTAAATTCGCCTTCAATAGTGGTTTTCACGCTGTTGCCTTTATCATTCTTCGGATATTTCTTGCGTAAATAATTACCGGAAAGCCAAGTGAAAAGCGCGGCACTCAGCAGTATTATTGTAAAATCATCTAAAAGACCCCATATAGAATAGGCATGGAATAATCTACCTACCGGAGTAAAATAGAACGGGATTACCAGAAACGGTATTAGTTTATAAAGGAATGGCACTCGTTTGTCTATCAGATTGCCTATAGTGCGAGGCAATAGAGTGAGAAACCACCTCATTCTAAAAAAATTCAACATAGCCTTTGCTCCTATCCTGAGCGCCCGGCTATCTGTTTTGTGACAGACCCGGTGTGTAATTATATCCTTTTTGAGGTCTTACCGCAACCGCGCGTTGTTTTACGATTTAACTTGCTACTCGGCTTTCATCTCTTCATAGTTGTGGGTGATATATTTGAGCGAGGTATCAGGGGAGTTATGCCTTTAGTGTGAAGTCCATCAGTGACAACTTAAGAAAATACAAGAGAAGCCAAGCTTTAAGAAGTTTTTTACGAGAGGCTTTGATACTACCTAATAACTTAGTATTTTGAGCGTAAAACTCGAAAATAGTTAGAGCTTCACCCCGCGCTAAGGTTTGGCTATAGCGGTACAAATGGCATTGCAATCGTTGCCAACGTAAGCTTAGAAGTAATCCTAAGAAGTATAAAAACCGCCTAACTCTTTTATTTTAGGCAATCTCAGTAATTATTCTATTTGTGTAGATTAACTTCCTTTGAAGTTTGGCGCACGTTTTTCTAGGAAGGCTTTTAAACCTTCCCTGTAATCCTGTGTTCGAGAGGATTCTTCCATCAATTGCACTTCCATATTAAGCGACTGTTCGAAGCTCAGTTGTGAAGACTCATTCATAAGGGTTTTTGCCAGACCAATAGAGCGAGTAGGTCCCTTGGCAAGGCGTAAAGCCAACTTACGGGCTTCATCCAGCAAGGATTCGGGCGTAACCACTTTGCTGACCAACCCCAAATTGCACGCCTCCCCTGCCGTCATTTCTTCTCCTGCAAAAGTCAGTTCCATTGCTCGGCTAGTACCGATAAGACGTGGCAAGAGATAGGCTAACCCACCGCTCGGCATTAAACCCACCCGCGTGGAAACCTCCAGAAAACGCGCATTATCGCTGGCATAGCGCACATCGCAAGCCAAAGCCAGCCCAAACCCCGTTCCGGCAGCCACGCCATTAATCGCTGCGATTACAGGCTTACGGATGCGCCGAATTTGCAGTAAAAGCGGAGAATAGGCACGGCTAATCAATTCAGGCATTGAAACCGGACGGGTTGAAGCGACAGATTCAGGAGTTTTTGGAGCAGGATTCGGGCTGTAAACAGGCGCGAAAGGGTCTTGAGTCTCACTGCGCTGAAAAGAAGGAGGAGGTCCCGGATTTAGCGGTGTGTAATCGGGATTCGCTATCGGCATTGGATTCGCGATTGGTTGGGGGTTATAGGCATAAGCGGGCGGGGCGACAGTGGTAGATTCCAGAGCTTGCATCTCCTGCTGGGCGCGTGCTTTGAAATCCTCGCCACCACAAAAAGCCTTGCCAGCGCCTGTCAGGATAATCGCACGCACTTCCGGGTCACGTTCCATACCCTTGAACACATTTAGTAGCTCTTCCAGCATCTGGAGCGTAAAGGCGTTAAGCTGTTCGGGGCGATTCAAAGTTACCATCCCAACACCCTCGCTACGGTCAAATAATACAAACTGGTAAGCCATTTTTATCTAGGTTCCCCCTTGTTCGATTTATTTGTAAAAACTCATCCTGCCAATACGCCCCATTCTTTGAAAAGACGGTCAAGCTCTGCGCTGGAAGTTTCGTATTCCTTACTCAGCCGAGAAATTGCCTCTATATCTTGTCGAGAACTGGCAGTGGTTAATTCCTCGCTAATCTCATTAAGCCGTTTTTCCAGTTTTGCTATCGAATCTTCCAATTCTGTGACTTTACGAAGGCGTTGTCGCTCTTCTTTATCACTAGAAGATTTGCCGTTTTGAGCAGGGGTTACTGCTTTTACCGCTTTTGGTTGCTCTCGTTTATTTTCTACTTCCGCACGTTTGCGAGCTTTCCATTCCTGATAATCGCTGTAATTGCCCAAATATGAGTTGAGTTCACCCTCTTCAATAGCCCAAACCTGAGTTGCCAACGCATCAATAAAGTAGCGGTCGTGCGAAACAAATAAAATCGTGCCGTTGTACTCGCTCAAAAGCTCTTCCAGAGCCTCCCGTGCATTAATGTCCAGATGGTTGGTTGGCTCATCGAGAATCAGGAAATTAGCTTTGGTAAGCGTTAATTTAGCCAACGACACCCGGCTGCGCTCGCCACCGGACAAAGAAGAAACCTTCTTGAACACATCATCGCCGCTGAACAGAAACCGTCCTAGATAATTTCGCGCTTCGCCTTCACTCATCGGGGCTGCCCAAAGTATTTCTTCCAGCACCGTATTTTTGAAATTCAAGCCTTCATGCGATTGGGCGTAATAGCCAACCCGCACGTTTGTACCCAGTTCCACCAGACCGTTGAGTGGGGTTGTTTCGCCCATTATATTCTTTAGAAAAGTAGTTTTCCCGCTGCCGTTAGAGCCGATAATTGCGATACGTTCAGCCCTTTGCACCTCAAGGTCTGGAGCTTTGAACAGCGAATGTGCGCTTTGCTTATCACGATAACCGATTTCAAGCTCTTCGGTTGCCAACACCAAACGCCCGCTACGCAACTCGCTTTGTAGGGCAATATGCAACTTGTCCCGCTCTTTGGGGCGCGATAATCGAGCCAAGCGATCCAGTTGCTTTTGCCGCCCGCGTGCCTGTCGGTAACGCTGCCCGGCTTTGTAGCGGCGAATAAAATCTTCAGTTTTGGCAATATGCTCTTGTTGTGCCTCGTATTCTGCCACACGCCGCTCGATACGGTCGGCACGCAAGGAAAGATACTTGCTATAGTTACCGGGATAATCTTCAACCACCCCGAAGCTTAGATCCAGCACCCGGGTTACTACCCTATCCAGAAAATATCGGTCGTGGCTGATTACGATAAGCGTGCCGTTCCAGCTAGAAAGGAAGGTTTCCAGCCATTCTAACGTTTTAAGGTCAAGATGGTTGGTGGGTTCGTCCAGTAGCAGTAAATCTGGGGTAGAGAGCAGCGCTTTTGCCAAAGCAGCGCGGGTTTTTTGACCGCCGCTAAACCGAGTGGCTGGTTGTTGCCACATCGGGCGCGGGAAATTCAACCCGGTTAGCACCTGCTCAATCTGAACCTCATAATCGTAACCGCCGCCCATTTCAAAGCGATGCGTCAGTTCACCATAACGCTCCAGCAGAGCTTCCCATTGCGCTCCGCTATGTTCGGTACTGGCAGTCATCTGCTCTTCGAGGCTGGCTATTTCTAGCTGGTCGGCACGTAAAGAGTCAAAAGACTCCAGCATTTCGGCATATAGAGTTCTTTCGGATTCAAAGGTAGCTTCTTGGGGAAGATAGGCAATGCGAAAACCACGCCGGGTTACGATTTCACCGGTATCAGCGCTTTCCTGTCCGGCAATGATATGCAGCAGGGTGCTTTTTCCCGCGCCGTTCACCCCAACTAGTGCGACTTTCTCGCCCTCGTTAACTTGGAAGGTAACGTCTTTAAAGACAGGATAAATATTGTAGGATTTGCTTAGTTTGTATGCGTTTAATACTGACATATTCTTAATTCTGTTTTATTCTTCAATTCGGCTATAAGTATAGCACAAGTGATGCTGGTTATATTTAGGTCATACTATACGGGTAGGGAAAATGCGTTTGGAAATAAATGCCAGCTTTGAAGCGGTTACTTTGAGCTTGTCTCTCTTGATGGCTAGTTGCGTTTGCTTTAGCCTTCATGAAAAGTTTGAACTAAACGCATTTTCCCTGTACTAGTGGGTCACATTGCAATTGAGGTGCCATTGCTCTAAGCTCAATTTGCTTGATTTAATAGGCAATTTATTTGTAACTTGACCCACTAGCAATCAGGGTAATGTTTATATTCGCATTATTACGAAAAGTTTGACGGTTTCAAGCAAGCCATTAGCGAGTGTTTAAGCCAGACCACTGGTACCCACCAAACTGCCTTAGATAAGCTGTTAGTCCTAAAGTTTCAGACCCTTGAAAGCCCAATCTATGATAGTTATAGCCAAATAAACGGCTGGCTATTTTCTATCGTTTATTTTTTGCCCTTTACATATGCCAATAACAGTCGTCCGGTGGAATCACATTCCACTTCCTGATAACCAGTCTGCTTCATCAGAACTGCATAATTTCTAACATCTGTTTGCGGCATAGTGTGGTTGCTCAGGACATGCTTGAAAAGACCGCCAACTACTGGTAAGGAAGGCATGTCGAAATCCACCACCAAGCACTTGCCTCCCGGTTTTAGCACCCTTTGTATTTCGTTCAACGCCTGAAGTTTTAGATCTCCCGGCAAATGGTGGAAAACCAACCGGCTAATTACTACATCAAAGGTGGCATCCGCGAAAGGTAATTCTTGCGCGTAAGCTACCTGAAATCCCACTTCTACCCCTTTTTCAGCCGCCTTTTTGTTTGCTAATTCTATCATCTCTGGGGCAGCATCAATCCCGAATACCTTACCGGTTTTACCGACATTAGCTTTAGCATTTAAGGTGAGATTACCAGGACCACACCCCAAATCTAATACTGTATCACCTGCTTTGATTTCAGCTAGTTCGATAACCCTTCCTTCGCTTCCTCTCAACAAGTGACCGAAAATCGCGTCATAGCGTTTAGACCATCGAACAAGGTTGCCTTTCGAAGCTTTTTCATGGGTATGTGCAATCATGGAAATCCTCTTTCTCTTATCTGGTACACTATAGCCGATATTGAACAAGATGTTCACTTATTATATAATCCTAATTAGCCAATTATGCAACAATCAATTTTGTAAGATTTGTTCAATACTGAATGGTGGAAATGAAATTGTATGGAAATTAAAACAACTCAGATCGAAAAAGCCCACAAATCAGCAGATCGGCGAATCCAACGAACTCGGCAACTATTACAAGACGCGCTAATTTCACTTATTCAGGAAAAGGATTACGATGAGATAACCGTTCAGGATTTGATTGACCAAGCCAATGTGGGGCGCTCTACCTTCTATTCCCACTTTCTGGATAAGGATGAATTACTGATGAGCGGGCTTGAAAAGTTACGAACTAGCTTTGAGGAGCAGCACCAGAAACTGGGGTTGGAAGTGGGATTGAAAGACCCTGAAATGCAGATAAGCCTTGCTTTTTTCAAACACGCTCAAAGTCACTACGCGCTTTACAAGGCGGTAGTGGGAAAACGAAGCGGTTCTGTGATTACCAAAATTTTCTATGAATACCTGAAAGAAATGTTCAGTGGGTATTTAGCAAACAATGAGTCACAGGAGGAAGTGCCAGTAGAACTGATGGTGCAATTCCTTGCGAGTTCGCTCATGGCACTATTAACGTGGTGGTTCGACAATGACCTACCCTACTCCGCTGAACAAATGAATAACTGGTATCATCGTTTGGTAGGACAGTTTTTGGTGCAGTGATTACTCCACAGCTATTAGGTTATATAGGTTTGGTAAATACGCCGTTTTAGGGTGTACAGCCTTCAAACTAGCCAATAAGGGCTAAAAATATTATGTAGGGAAAATGCGTTTAGTTGAGACTTCTCGCAAAGAGATACAGCAAGTGTGTCAATTTAAAGTAATGTCTGGTTCAGGGTAAGGGCATGGCATCTATAGTATTTCCCCTGATTAGCGGATTAACTTTGGGGACGGCTACTATCGAGGAATAACCCTTACTTGCAACAGGGCAGCTGCAAAAAAAGGTTTTCGTGCAATAAACCTGTTGCGCCTGACAGAGAGGAAGAGGAGAAAGGGTGAGTTCAAATGGACACTCCTGCACCCCCTTTCTGAACTTGCACCAGACCTGAATAGCCTTTAGATTGGTACTGTCAATCTTCTTTTAATAATCCGGCATCGCGAAGATGGCTTAATTCATTGAGAGAAACCAACAGGCGTTGTGGCTTTCCGTCCTGTCCTTTAAAGATACGTAAGAAGGTTACGGAAGTGTTTCCGCAAGGGAAGAAGAAATCGCGGTTAATACCCAGCACCTCTGAAATATAGATGTTTATTGCGCCCCCATGCGAGAAAACTGCAATTCGGTCTCCGATATGTGTTAAAGCAAGGCTGTCCATTGCTTCTACAACACGTTTGCGGAAATCGGCGGAGCGTTCTTCCGTATTAACAGCGTCCCAACTGCCATGTATTGCGGCAATCTGGATAATGCGGTCAAGCCGTTCTCGAAGGGCGGTGGCAGTTTCAGTCGGAGATAAAGTTTCTTCGAGCTTGAATTGAGGTCCAATGTTAATTTCTCGCACCCCTGCTATAGGGATAATGTCAAGCCCTTGTAAATTGGCGAGCGGGGTAGCGGTTTCGATGGTGCGCCGCAAAGGGCTGCTATAGATTGCTTTTAGCTTGATACTTCCCCATCGTTGCGCCAGCGCGTCTGCTTGGGCGCGTCCTTTTGCGCTTAAAGGTTGGTCATCGTAACTACCGCCGGGAACGACTTCGGCAGGGTCAGGCAGGGCATCGGCATGCCTTATCAGCAATATTTCGGTGGCGTTAGCCCGACTCATAAATGGATTCGAGCCGATGTTTTGAGAAGTCTCGCTCATAATTTCCTTTGTTCAAATTTTATGATATGACTAGTTGTCCGATTGCCAGCGTACCGTTTCAGGCTATATGCCCCGCGATTTCCGGCAAAAGAGAGTTGCCTTTCCAGCGCACCCAAACATAGATTATACCATCGGAAAGTAATACTGCCATAAAAAAAAGGACTTGTTCTGTGTGACAGCGCATTTCAGTTGCTAAACACGATTTTTCCAGTTCATGTTATTCTGCTGCTACTCGGTGAACTTCCTGCCATAGTTTTAATTTATTCGACCATTGTCCCGTCAGTTCTTGCGGTAAAAGAGCCGCAATGTTCAAGCCAAGCTGCACTTCAAAAAGTTCAGAACGAGCCGACCAGATGAGCGGTTTGCCAATTCGGACATGCCAACCGCCGTTATGCCACCAAACCCCTACCGGAATTATCGGTAGCCCTAGCGAATTCAGCCATCTGCCTGCGCCGGGTCGGATATTGCCGAATACCAGTCGAGCTTTTCCTTCCGGGAAGACCAGCGCCGGATTCTGTTTGACGCGCAATTTCCATTCTCGTAGAGCTTTGATGGAGGCGCACTCGTTACCCAAAGTTATCCGCACCGCATTTTTGCTCCAACGTTGGTAAGCATAGTTTATCAGTTTTTTTGTAAGGCGTGAGGGTATTGGCGGTTTTTTCTTGCGTTTGGAAGGACGCTGCCCTACCACTAGGATAAATTCTTCCTTAAATTCCGGGCGAGCCTGTTGTACTACTGCATAGATGGCGGCTATTACATCTAGCGTAATTGCTCCCCGATAGTGGTTAGCCGTCAATACAAAAGAGCCGACAGTGGGCAGATTTTCTAATCCTTCCACCTGTACTGGCTTATCAACGAGGCGGCGAAAGAAAACTAGGCTTGAAAGTCGCGGATAAATAATAGTTGCAAGTGTGTACCATACCCAGAAAAGCGCCACGCGCCACCATACTTTCGGTGCATAGTAGGCATGCAAGAAAGCTTTGTCGTTCGATTTAGCCGTCATACTTTTTCAGCTATTGACCGGGTGGGTTTGGGAAGTTTGGCGGAATATCGCCAAAGTCACCCGGATTTAAATCTTCCGGGTTTAATCGTTTTTTTGGCTGCGCTGACTGAGCCACAGTATCGCCTCCTCCTCCACTATCCGAACTACTCTCCGCCGAATACGAGGCATCTGAGGAGGTGTCGCTGCCATCGCTGGAAGCGGAGTCACTATCGCCAGAGTCAGAATCGGAGTCGGAATCATCCAGTAGCAAAGAAATCAATAGCGCGTGTACTCGTAGTAATACTTTCATAGTTGTGACATCTTTCTGGATTAAATCAGATTGGCGCTCCTTCGCACACACCACGCGCCCGTTTTGCTAATGCGGGTACGCCTTCATCTAGGGTTGCGAAGAACGGGTCATCGGTGATACCCAACTTGTGACGTTTGTAACTGCCCTCCAGCACGATAGCCAATTTCCAAATAGCTAAAGCTACATAGAAATTCAGATTTCCAACTTTGGTGCTGGTCAATTCCGCATAATATTCAACAGCTTGATGGCGGTTCATAAAACCGGGTTGTACCGATATTTGACCCATTTCTAGGTTAAAGGGAATCGGCGGGTCTCCGGGATTGCTCCAAAACGAAAGTAGATAACCCACATCTGCCAAAGGGTCGCCCAGTGTAGCGAGTTCCCAGTCCAGAATTGCGATTATGCTTGCAGGTTGCCCCTTGCCGATTATCACATTATCCAAGCGGTAGTCGCCATGAACCAGTGTAGAAGGAGGAGAGTCGGGAAGATGTTCCTTAAGCCATTCGCTTACCCAGATTAAATCGGGCAAATCACGGGTATAAGCACCTTCTAGTTGACCGTTCCAACGTTTCAACTGGCGGGCGATATAGCCTTCTGGTTTGCCCAAATTAGCCAGCCCAACTTTATGATAATCTACCGAGTGTAGTTCTGCCATAGCTCGTACTAATTCCCGTGAAATTTCAAGGCGGGATTTATCATTATCAAATTCAGACGGCAACTCACCACGAATAACATATCCCTCAACCCGCCTCATCATATAAAAGGGCGCACCGATTACGTTGTTATCCTCACAAGCTGCAATCGGTTCTGGCACCGGAACGCGGCTATTTTTTAGCCCATTGATAACGCGCCATTCGCGGATGACATCGTGGGCGGTAGGTAGATAGGGTGGTAGCGGAGGGCGGCGCAAAACAAATTCGTCAGTGCCTCGCTTTACTAGAAATGTGAGGTTTGAATGTCCCTCTCCAATGCGTTGAATTGTAACCGGAGCATCTTCACCCCGCACATTGGTTTGCATCCAGAGTCGTAAAGCAAACTCGTCCACCAGAGTTGATAACGTTGTCATTTATGGCTTAGCTCCAAAAAATGTGTGTAGTGATAGCTAAATGTCTTTCTGCTGAATTATAGCATCAACCTTTTTCTTTGAAAAAACTGTTCGTATGTCATAGAATACCTATAGTAAAATATTTCGCTCAATAAATTTAAATTCGTTTCTTTATAGAAAGAGGAAACCAGATTGGCAAATTACCATGAATTGCTGCCTTCTCATACTTGCAGTCGGATGCTTTCACTCTACGAGCAGAAGGAAGCGCGAGCGGGAGGCGTAAGACCGTTCCCACTACCGGGCGATAAACCACATTATGCGCCTAACCGTGAGTACGCGCTACAACATTTATTTCTGGATATTACAGTGCAATTTGATAACAAAAGTGTGGCAGGTTTGGTACGCACCACCCTTACACCCGTCAATGATGGGTTGGATTCCATAACTTTCGATTCTGAGCATACTGTAGTTAATAAAGTGTGGCTTGAAGGTGAGAACAAAGCTTTGCTTTTCAGACACGAAGATGCAAAACTTAAAATTGAACTAGGCAAACCTTGTAAATCGAACGAAGAACTAACGATTGTAATCGAATATGTGGCTTATCCCCGCTGTGGATTATATTTTGTAGCGCCTAGTGAAGCTTATCCCGATAAAAAGTTACAGGTGTGGTCGCAAGGGCAAGATACCGATAACCACTACTGGTTTCCATGCTACGATGCGCCAAATCAGAAGGCTGTTACCGAAATGCGGGTTACGGTGCCGGAGAATATGTTCGCTCTGTCAAATGGCGCATTACTTGAGACTAAGCATCACCCTTCTGCCGGAACCAGAACCTACCACTGGAAACAGGCGATTCCTCATAGCTCTTATCTGATAACGCTGGCAGCAGCAGAGTTTGTAGAAATTCAGGATAATTGGGAGGATATTCCAGTACCCTATTATGTTTTGCCGGGTGAAGAAGAAAAAGCGCGTGTTTCATTGACCAAAACTCCCCAAATGATGCAATTCTTCTCCGAGAAGGTCGGTCATCGCTACCCCTATGAGAAATATGCCAGTGTTTGTGTCAGCGATTTTATTTTTGGGGGTATGGAGAATACTACTGCTACCACTCTCACTGATACTACTTTGCATGATGAACGCGCCCATCAGGATTATTCCAGCGACCCCTTGCTGGCGCACGAGTTGGCGCACCAGTGGTTTGGGGATTGGTTGACATGTCGTGATTGGAGTCATGGTTGGTTGAATGAGGGATTCGCTACCTACTTTGAAGCGCTATGGGCGGAGCATGACCTTGGGCGCGATGAATTTATCTATGAGATGTACCAGAACTCTCAAATTTACTTCTCTGAAGATACTGGGCATTATCGCCGCCCGATTGTCGCCTATACCTTTAACATGCCGATAGACCTGTTTGACCGCCATCTCTATGAGAAGGGTTCGTTGGTTCTGCACATGATTCGCTATCTTCTGGGCGATGATTTGTGGTGGAAGACTATCAATTATTATGTGAACAAGCACAAGACCCAAAACGTGATTACCTCCGATTTGGAACGCGCAATTGAAGAGGCAACCGGCTTTAATCTGCAAGGCTTTTTCGAGCAGTGGGTCTATAAGTCCGGCTATCCTGAGTTCAAGCTGAGCTATAGCTATGACGATAAGAGCCAAACTGCAAAATTCAGCGTGGTGCAAACGCAAGAGATTAACGCTGAAACATTGCTGTTCACCTTACCGATGGAAATCGCTTTTATAAGTGAAAGCGGCAAGCGTGAGCTATTTAAGGTTGAGCTTGAAGAAAAAGAGCAGACCTTCTATTTCCGCTTAGTTGAAAAACCGCTTTTTGCCAGTTTCGACCCGGATAACTGGATTCTTAAGACGGTGGACTGGAAACGTTCGGCAGAGCAGTTAATAGCGCAACTTGAGAAGGATACCAATTCATTCGGGCGTATCCTAGCAGCGCAAGAATTGGGCAAACTGGCAACGCTTGAAGCGGTAAATGCTCTATCAAAGGGTTTGGCAAACGCTACTTTCTGGGCGGTTCGCGCCGAATGTGCTAAAGCTCTTAGCGTGGCTAAAACTCCTGCTGCCGAAAAAGCGTTGCTGGTAGCGTTGGAGACTGAAAAGCATGCCAAAGTGCGGCGTGCAATTGCTGTGGGCTTGGGCGAGTTTCGCACCGATGCGGTTGTGCAGGCGCTTACCAAAGTGCTGGAGGGCGACATTACCGATATTGTAGAAGGTTCTGCGGCTGTTGCGCTTGGTAAGACAAAACAACCTGACGCTTTTGATACGCTTGTAGCGGCTTTATCACGCGATTCGTTTAACCAGATGGTGCGTAACGGTGCGATTAGCGGGTTGGTAGAATTGAAAGATGCACGCGCCTTGCAGATTGCGCTAGAGTGGACTGCCTACGGGAAGCCTGACCAAAATCGGCAAGCGGCTACGGCTGCTTTGGGTAAAATTGGCAAAACCCTTAAGGATGCTGAAAAAGAAAAGGTGGTTGAACGGTTAACCGAATTATTGCAAGACCCAAGTTGGCGCACCCGCTTACAAGCAATTCGAGCGGCGCAAACTCTAGGCGATAACCGACATATTCCCGATCTACAACGGATTGTAGATACTGCGGTAGAAGGGCGAGAGATAAGAATCAGCCGTGAGGCAATTGCCGCTATTCGTACTGAGTCGGCAAAAGATGACGAGGTCAAGAAGTTGCGTGAAGATTTGGACAAATTGCAAAGTGAGAATAAGGAATTGCGCGAACGGCTTGAAACACTGGAGTCAAAAATAAAATAATGGGGCAAGGGTGCGGAGAGATTCGCACCCTCAATGTTGCTTACTAATCTTCTATTTTGGTAATTTTATTTTCTTCTATAATTGGAAGGGTGTCATGTTCTTGGCTACGGCGCAAGAACCATAGTTGAGCGTTGAAAGCAGGTTCCTCGCTTTTTGGTTTGATATGCTTGTAAGCGCCATCAGGTAATAGGAACCGGGCTTTTTGGTTATCTTTAAGGTATGAAGCTAATACCTCTTTGATTAACCATTCTTTGAGTGTTATTTCTTCTACCGGGAACATGGTCTCCACACGTCTATCCAGATTGCGTTGCATAATATCGGCGCTGCCAAGCCAGACTTCCTCTGCGGTTTTATCACCATTGCGGAAATAAAAGATTCGGTGATGTTCGAGGAAGCGTCCCACGATACTTATAACCCTGATATTTTCACTTAGCCCCTTTATACCGGGGATAATACAGCAACTATTCCTGATAATGAGGTCAATGCTGACACCGGCTTGGCTGGCTTCATATAAAGCGTCTATCAAGGTAAAATCGGTAAGGGCATTTACTTTGAAGATTAATTGTCCCCCTCTACCTGCTTTAACATGTTCAACTTCGCGTTTTATGCGTTCCAGCAAACCGTTTCGGATTCCACCGGGCGAAACTAAAAGTTTGCGATAAGTCGTATTAACGCTATAGCCTGTCAGAGAGTTGAATAGCGCGGAAGCATCTGCTCCTAAGTCCGGTTGACAAGTGAATAAACCTATATCAGTATATACCCTTGCGGTTTTGTAATTGTAATTTCCGGTGCTTAAGTGTACGTACCGCCTGATACCATCCGGTTCCTTACGTACTACTAGCAAAATCTTGCAGTGAGTTTTCAGTTCAATATCGCCATAGACAACATGTACCCCCGCTTTTTCAAGCGCCCTCGCCCACTCTATATTATTTTCTTCATCGAAGCGAGCTTTGAGTTCTACTAGCACCGACACTTGTTTACCGTTCAGGCTTGCCTCTGCCAGAGCCTCTACAATAGGAGAATTAGAACCGACCCGGTAAATAGTTTGCTTGATTGCCAGCACATCTGGGTCATTTGCAGCGGCATTGAGGAAATCAATTACGGGCGTAAAGCTGTCATAGGGATGGTGTAGCAGTATATCATGCGCTCTGATACTGGCAAATATATCTGTGCCGCTACGTAAGCTGGACGGCACGCGAGGGCGAAAAGGGGGGTCTTTTAACCCCGGTATTTCAAGCTCATACAGACTCATGAGATTGGCTAAACCAAGTGGACCCTCGGTTGGATAGATATAGTCTGACTCAATTTCGAGGTTGGAGCTAAGAATGCTTTTGATTGATTCTGGGGTGTGTGCGTCCACTAGAAGTTGAGTTACACTACCAAAGCGTCTTCTAGCTAGGCTTTCTTCCACAGTTTGCAAAAGATCGCCTGCTTCGTCTTGGCGGATTTCAATATCGGCATCGCGTACTACTCGGAAAGCATAACTATTCACTACTTGCAAACCGGTGAATAAACTATCTAGATTCGCCGCTACTAATTGTTCAAGCCAAACATAACCGCGTTTGCGCCCACGTATTAGCTCAGGTTGGTTGCGGTCGTATGGCACTTCTACCGGAACAAGTCGAGGCAAAACTTGGGGAATTTTCACACGCGCGAATTTATTGTCACCCTCTGGGGATTTAATTGCAACTGCTAAACTCAAACTCAGATTGGAGATATGTGGGAAAGGATGAGCAGGGTCAACTGCCAACGGGGTAAGAACCGGATAAACGGTGCTATCGAAAAAGCCCTTTAGAGTGGTTTTTTGTTCCTCATTTAGTTCTGAATAATTATAGATGTGGATTCCGGCTTTAGCCAATAATGGTAGTAGTGTTTGCTTGAAATATTTTATTGCTAAACTATAAAGTGCCTGTACTCGGTCGCTCAGTAGTAACAATTGTTCGCGAGGAGTCAGCCCATCCTCACTAGGTGAGGTAATTCCCTCTTCCACCTGCGCTTTTAAACCGGAAATCCGAATCATATAGAATTCGTCAACATTACTATAGAAAATGCTTAGGAATTTCACACGTTCCAGCAATGGATGTGTTTCATCCATAGCTTCTTCTAGTACGCGGTAATTAAACTCTAGTAAGCTAATTTCACGATTAAAATAAGCTTTTTGGGGTTCGATAAGTTGATGATTATCTGTATTACTAGGATGATTTCTAGTCATAAAGTTATTATATTTCCTTGTTAAATTACAGAATTGTTATTTTAAGCAGCTTATCTTACTAGATTTTAAGGTTATCAATCTATTTTGTCAAAATATTCCGATTGACTTTATCTTTTGTTCCAAATAAGATGTAAGTATTACTCTCAAAACCATTTAATTTTTGCCAAAGGTTAAAGATATGAGCGCTTTCGACTTGAAATTGCCACGTATGGCTACTATCCGTCAAAGTTTGTACCATGCTCCTTTAGGTGAGGCAGAGGTTATTGCATCGGTACAGCGTGAGTTTGCCAGAACTGGTTTGTTGAACAAGATTCAAGCTGGACAAACTATTGCTATTGGGGCGGGTAGTCGTGGGATAGCCTCAATCAATTTGATAATTAGGACTCTGGTAGAAGAAGTTAAAAAAATCAACGCTAACCCGTTTGTTTTTCCTGCAATGGGTAGTCATGGTGGGGCTACTGCCGAAGGGCAGGTAGAGATGCTTGGTACTTTGGGGATAACCGAGAGCTATATCGGCTGTTCCATTCTCAGTAGTATGGATGTAATCGAATTGGGTACTACCGCTAGGGGAGTGCCGGTATTTCTGGATAAAAATGCCTGCCAAGCCGATGGAATAATAATTGCAAACCGCATCAAGGCTCATACCAATTTTCGTGGTGAAGTTGAGAGCGGATTAATGAAAATGTTGGCAATTGGAACGGGCAAACAGCGGCAGGCAATGGCTATACATGCAATGGGCGCGGATGGATTGCGCGATAATATACCAGAGGTAGGGCAGGCGCTCCTAGACCGTGCGCCTGTGCTGGCTGGCTTTGCTTCAATTGAAGATGGTTATCATAACGCCACCCGAATTATAGGAGTAGAGCCTGAAAATTTCTTACGCACCGAGATTGAGCTTTTAAAAGAAGCAAAACATTATATGCCGAAACTACCCCTCAAGCAGTTCGATATTCTGGTGGTGGATCAAATCGGCAAAAATATCAGTGGTTCTGGTATGGACTCAAATGTAGTTGGCAGAGTAAGATTGCCCGGTCTTAACGCTTTTCCTGAACCTGACATTCAGGTGATTATTGCGTTGGATATGACGGAGGAGTCACATGGAAACGCCGTTGGTGTTGGTCTGGCGGATTTGACTGTACGACGTTTAGTTAACAAAGTGGATTACCATGCCACTTATACTAATGTGCTTACCGGTAACGGTCCGCAACATGGTGCGATACCGGTTACATTAGAGTCAGACAAGGAAGCAATACAGACTGCCAGCAAATATCTATTGCCTCCAATGAACCCATCTGACATCAAAATGATGCGTATCCGCAACACCTTGACGCTGGATGTTTTGCAGGTTAGTGAGGCTGTTTTGAGGCAACTCCAATCTTTGGATGGGATTGAAATTATTACAGAGCTTGCCGAAATTGAGTTTGATAGTAGCGGTTCGTTGTTCTAAAAGAAAAACCCCTCTTTAGTGAGAGGGGTTGATTTCTCTAATATAGTTGTTAAGGTCTTCCGTAGCGCCATTGGAAATAATGCTGCCCTACGTTCCCCATTTCCACCTGCCATTCCGCACTGTTATTCGGTGTAAATGTTAGGACTCGTCTTTCAAAGACCTGTACCATGACATCCTTTTCCTGTCCACCGACCACAGCTTTTATCCAGTAAGGTTCACTTAATGGCAACCCCATTACATATACCCAATCCATTAATTGGGCTTTTATGTAACTATTTCCGTCAAATACTGTTCCGGTAGAAGTGAGATAATTCCAGAAAACATCAGGAATATTGTGTCCGGTTTCGGTTACATATTTTGACAGCTTAACTTGAGCAGGGGCTGTATCAAGTTCAAAGGTGTTACCTTCGCTTGTTACTACAATATTAACCGTTTGACCTGAAAGATCGGCTGCCATGCCGTTTCCATCGACTGTAATTAGGTTTGCAAAACTTTGGTAGGTGGGTGATGGATTGGAATTACTCAAGTCTCCCGCTATTGGTAATGTGTTTGGTACGGTTTGCTGGAATAATGAGTCTCCGGTTGCTATTTTACCAAGAATCATTTCCCTGACTAACAAACCGTTGCTTACAAACCATTGTGAGTCGCGGTTACTCTTAGGGTTATTGATTTCCATCCGGCTTTTGTCAAAGTATTGTACCTGTCGTGAACCGCCGGGTGCATCAGCATAGGATTCTGTTTTAAACAAACCGGGCGTTCCCCACATCCAAGTACGGGCGGTGCGTCCTGATAGTACCGCTAGATCGGTGTAATCCCATACGCGCCTGAAACCGGAATCACTGAAGCTTAGGCTTAGTGAATTTACTGAGGCTCCTGCGACAGTCGTTGTACTGATAGCAGTGGTAGTGACTATGGGGGCGGTTGTAGCAATGGGACCAGACCCAGTCGAGAAAGTTAACAGGTAAGACATCCCATTTTGCCCTCTATCACCTGTATTCCTTGCCTCTGCATAGTATATACCATCACTCGGTACGCCGAAATTAACCTGTGAAGATAGGTCGCCATCGCTTCTATCATCATTTTGCCCGATCAAAACTTGGCTTGCAATCTTGGAAGGATCCGTCGAATCAAAGCTGATAGCCCATACGAATAGGGAAGTATCAATTCCGGCAGTAGGTAATCCGGTAAAACTGGTGCCGACTGAGTAAATCCGACCTGCTTTAGCATAAAACCTGACCCAATCTCTATCACCGTCAGGGCAGAATGTATGGGTCTGAGTTTCGTTTATCAAAATTTCTTTGGCAGTATTTGGCGTATTATCCGATTCATAAGCATCAAAGCAGGTTCCGATTCCGTTGCCAAAGGCTGCTAATGTGAGGTTATAGCTCATTAAATCGGTGCCATGTCCGGCAACGTCTTTAACTGCCAGATAATACCGAACAAATTCACCGAGCGATGTTCCGGTGGTGTAAGGTACTACCCAGTCAATGCGAGAGGCTAGACCTGCTCCGGGATAATCATCGCTGGAATAGATAGGTTTGAGGCTACCATCGGCGTTAAGTTGGTACAGCACTATAAAGGTGTCAATTCCGCCTTGCAGTTTGCTGGTGAAAACACTGTACGTTTTACCCTTAACCAAATCAAAATATTGCCAATCTACATCGCTGGCAGGGCATGCAAAATGGAATTGGGTTCCATCATTAGCAGTGTCTATAGTAGGCAAACCGGGAGTTGGGTTGAAAGGTGCCGTAGCGCTTTGGCTAGGTTTAAGTTGGCTGGCTTGACTAGGGTTATTATCCGGTTCAAATCTGTCATAACATGTTCCAAGAGTTGGTGTAGCGCCGGGTGTACTGGTAGCGGGTACGGTAGTGCCTATGCCGTTTAATGTTAGTGTAAGTCCATATGCTCCGCAAGGGTTGTTATGATCAGGTTGACCCTGAATAACCCTTATATAGTAGCTACCGGTTGCTGATGCTGTAAAAGTAATAGTAGAAATATAGCTGGCACTAGTAGTTCCACTACCGTTATCGGCTGCCAGCGGAGTATTTACATTGGCTATACTATCCAGCAGAAAGATTGCTGGGTAAGTTTGATACTCAGGTAGAGTTTCAACTAATGCTTCTGCCGTTATTGTATAACTTCGTCCTGCTTGTGCAGTAAACCCAACCCAATCTTCATCGGCTGGATTCAGTGTGTGGGCTTGTATTGTTGATACCAGAATAGGTTTTGCAGTAGCGGCTGTGTTATCTGGTTCATATGTATCAACTGTTCCGGGACAAGCTCCCATAACCCGATAGCCCGGTGTAGGTGCAAGCGGCGTGGTTACAGGCGCAGCCTGATTTACTACGTTTCCATTTGCGGCTAATGCTTTGGGATTCGCGCCATTAAGGTAAGCTTTGTCCAGTTGCATAACCCTGTTAAAATTAAAGGGCGAGGCGTATTGCTTTTCAATCCTTTGCGCTTCATCTTTGTTATTCGGAAGCGATGGCAAAACGCCATTCCATGACGCGCTAACAGCGGTCGGTTCAGCCGCACTTAAAGCTCCATCTGCTACCGGACTGTAGCTTGAAGCCATAAGCGCAGATTCTACCAGTATTACTGTAACTATTAGGAGTATTGATACTCGAAATAATCGGGATTTGTAAATTTTGTGATTAGTGCGATTAGGTTTCATTGGATGAAATTCCTCCGGCAATTGGCTCAGCTATTATTTGTCTGAGCTTTAGAGCTATTTTGCGAGCTGCATATAGGTGAGGCATGGTATGAACATATTATTCCAATGTTATGATTATATATATCAAACCTTAACCCTGTCAAACTTCTTTGCAAAAGTTTAATCTCAAACAGTTGGTTATAATAATAGGGTGATTATCTCAATGAAAAGTATGGAGAAAAATAAATGATTCTAGTTCTTGGAAGTACAGGCTTTATTGGAAGAAATTTGGTGCCAAAACTTGTACAAAAGTATCCCGGCAATGTTCGGATTTTGGTGCGCCCAAATGCAGGCTCCTCTAAACGAAGTGCGGCAAGTTTAGCTGCGCTGAAGAAATTAGCTGGTTTGGAAATAGTTGAAGGAGATGTATTAAATCCTGCCTCGCTTGCTAAAGCAATGAAAGGAGTTGAGACAGTTTTTGATTATGCTCAAGTCACCGCTAATTACAAGAATAAGGACAATATTTACTGGCGAGTAAATGTTGAAGGCACCAAGAATGTCGTAGCAGCAGCGGAAGCAGCAGGGGTAAAACGGTTTATTTTGGGTAGCGGTTTGGGTACTATAAAGGGTGCGCCCGGTAGTTATATGCGAACCCGGTGGGAAGCTGAGCAAACTGTACGAAACAGCAAATTAAGCTGGACTATTCTTCAACCTAGTATTCTATTTGGGCGTGGCGCAGAATTTTTCGAAGCACAGGCGCGTATTATTAAAATGCTTCCGCTTGCAACTGTTATAGGAAATGGGAAAATTCGAATGCAACCCATTTATGTTGAGGATGTCGTAGCGGCTGCAATCGAATGTATTAATCGAGATGATAAAATAGGCAAGGCAGTTGCTTTTGGAGGACCGGCTACTTTCACCTATAAAGAGCTTATATCCCTCATTGTAAAAAACTTGAAGAAGCAACGCCTGTTTTTATATCTCCCCTTGCCGTTAGCGCGTATAAACGCAGCACTGTTCAATGTAATACCAGAACCTCCTTTGACTCCGGCAACACTGGAATTATTTGATTTTGAAAATACTACCGGTGATGATCAGATTCTTGAGAAGGAATTTGGAATAAAAGCCTTTTCTTTGCAAGAGTATCTGGAAAAGAATAGTATTCTCGGTTAGTTTTGAGCAAATAAAAACCACCTGTCTTACCTTTATTGTGTAGGGCAGGTGTTATATGAATCCATCATTTTCGCCGGGTTAATTAACCCAACCGTTTTTGATAATTGCAACTACTCGTCCTTGAATTTTCACCCCATCAAGATCATCACGCTCAGAATCACCTCTTTGCGGCAAAATATGGATGGGTCCTAAATTCTGATTGGCTGGTTGTAATAATACTCGGTCTGAATAACGATGACGGTAAAATCTCTTGAGGGTTACTAGCCCGGCAGGGTCATTGCTGTCGGTAAGACAAGCAATAACGAAATCCCCTTCATCCGCCCAAGTTTGGGATTGTACTATTATTATGTCTCCATCGTCGATTTCATTTTCTATCATTGATTGACCACGTACTCTTAGGGCGTATGTTTGGCGATTGATTTTTACTTCATCTTGATTAAGCATGACAAAGTCTACATCTGCTCCATAACCGGTCTCGTGATAGGCAATCGTTACATCATACTGTCCAGCCGCGACTTCACCAACCACAGGCAATTTGACATAACTTATTTGGTTAAAATTATCCCACGGCGCTGGTCCGTCCGAAGCTACCATTTTCACACTGGAATTATAACGATTCGGACGAGTTTTAGTATTTTGGGAGGCTGCTATATTTTTAGACTGCCCTAAGATTCGGTAATCACTCAAGTTTCCTTCAGGGGTGCGTTGCGCTAGAGTGAAACCATATTCTCCGGTAATGTTGGAGGTACGCTTAAAGTTCCAACAAGATGCAGTAATTTCTCCAGAAATGGTAACTTTGTCCATATTATTATTTTCTTTGTTGTACTTCATAATAATTTTGTTTTCCTGAAGAGGTCGGGCAATTCATATCAAGGCAAGCCTGTTTCCTGCCAATAAGACAGGAAACATTAATACTATTTTCAGGTTGGGGTAAACGGAGACTTATTCTATATTGAAGCGCGGATAACCCCAACGAGTTTACCCATAACACGGGCATTGCTGAGTTTTTTAACAATCGGTCCCATAGTTGGGTTAGCCGGTTGCAAACGTACCTCATCCTTGGATTTATCAGGGTACCACTTTTTCAGTGTGGTTTCGCGTTCCTCTTCCAGCCATACTGCCACAATTTCGCCAACTTCGGCAGTTTGCTGAGGTTTAATTAAAACTATATCACCATCGGCGATAAGAGCATCCACCATTGAGTTACCCTTTACTTTAAGGGCAAATACTTCATTTGGTTTGCGTGTGCCTAGCATAGAGGGAGGAACTTCAACCGTATCTTCGGTAGTTCTATCTCTACGGTCTGGGATAGGCTCACCGGCAGCAATAGTACCAAGGAGAGGAACTTCAAGTGTTCTAGCTCCGGTAGTACGATATTTTAGACAAATGGCTCTAGATTTCCCCTCTGTGCGGCTAATATAGCCTTTTTGCTCAAGCGCTGCTAGGTTATAATCAACAACTGAGGTTGAGGAAATCGTAAGGGCTTGTTGTATTTCTCTTACAGTGGGGGGTAAGCCATTATTATCATCAATGAATTGCTCAACAAATTCAAGCATTCTTTGCTGTTTAGCAGAAAGCTGATTCATTTTGCGCCTTCCTCCTGAACGGTTTAACCGTGCGCCAGTTTTAGCAGGCACTTCGGTCGGGTTTTTATAGTTTTTAGAAGGTGCAACGCTTGTGGGTTTTATTTGCACCGCTTCAATTTCTGCGGAAGCAGTTCTAGGTTTAGCACTTACTGCATTAGCCATTAAAATTGAAACTCCCTGTTAGTTATAGCACCCTCTAGGTTATAAAGGATTTGTAAGTTATGCTCTTATATTTGTAGGGCATAGCTTCGTGATTAAACCAAATATACAATAGAACAATTATACGCACGAACAAGGGTTCTTGTCAAGGGGTTTTTTCTATATGAATAGGTGTTTTAGTCCTATAATTTGGAAACGGGCGCTAGAGATGCATGCGCCCGTCGGGTTTTGGGTAAAATTTCAGTCTGCCAGCAAATGTACCAGCAATCCTTTTTGAGCATGCAAACGATTCTCGGCTTGCTGGAAAACCGCGCTTTGCGACCCTTCCAATACTTCCTCGGTAACTTCATCGCCCCGGTGCGCTGGTAGGCAATGCAATATCAATGTGTCAGGTTTTGCCATTTCCAGCAAGCTAGAATTAATCTGGTAAGGCTTGAAAACGCGACGACGCAATTCAGCTTCGCTTTCCTGTCCCATACTAGCCCACACATCGGTGTAGATTACATCAGCCTCGGCTACTGCTTCTGGGCTGTTGCTAACCTTTACATAGCTATTACCGTTAGCGAGTTGGCGAGCTTGATATACGATTTCTTCATCGGGCCAATACTGGGGGGGAGTGATTATTGTAATGTTTATTCCGCTTAAAGCGGAAGCGAGCGCAAGGCTATGCGCCATATTGTTTCCATCCCCGATATAAGCCATTGTCAGCCCTTTGAGCTTGCCGAATCGCTCCCGGATGGTCAATAGATCGGCGAGCGCTTGACAGGGATGTTCCCGGTCGGTAAGACCGTTGATTAGAGGCTTACTAGAATAGTTGGCGAGTTCCACCAAGGTCGAATGGTCACGTACCCGCGCCAGAATACCGTCTGCCATGCTGCTGATAACCCGTGATACGTCGGAGGAAGTTTCGCGCTTGCCGAGTCCAATTTCGGTGGGCGCAAGATAAAAAGCGCGTCCGCCAAGTTGGTACATACCGATGTCGAAAGAAAGGCGCGTGCGTAACGAGGGATGCTCAAAAATCATCGCCAATGACTTACCGTTCAGAATAGGGGTTGGTTCACCGCGTTTAAGTCGTGTCTTAATATCGAGCGCGGTATCCAACACCTGCGCCAGTTCTTGAGCGTTCAAGTCCGCAGACGAAAGTAGATGCCTACCCTTTAGAATGGGTATAAATGTAGCGTTATTGTCGTTCATCTTGTCCTGTATTTTTCTCCTTCAACCAATCCCGTGTTTCCATTAGCAGATTTTCGGCAGCAGTAAGTGCATTGGCAACTTGTTCGGGGGCAGTTCCGCCGGTAGTCTTACGCGAGCCAAGGCTGGACTCAACCGTTATCAGCAAAATATCTTCGTCAAATTCAGCGGCAAGCATCCGGTATTCTTCCAACTTTAGGTCTGCAAAGGTGCGCCCTTCTTCAACGCACTTTTTAACCAATTTGCCCGATATTTCGTGTGCTTGCCGAAACGGGATGCCCTTTTTCACTAGATAATCGGCAATATCGGTGGCGGTAGCAAAACTACCTTGTGCGGCGCGATAGAGCGTTCCAGTGCGGATTTGCATGGTGGCGACCATCCCGTTGAAAACGGTCAGGCTGTTAACCAAGGTTTCTACCGAATCAAAGAGCGGCTCTTTGTCTTCCTGCATATCCTTGTTATAAGCCAGCGGCAGCCCTTTGAGCATGGTTAATACCGATACCAGATTGCCTACCATACGCCCACTTTTACCGCGTACGAGTTCTGCCATATCAGGGTTTTTTTTCTGCGGCATGATGCTACTTCCGGTGCTGTAGGCATCATCCAGTTCGATGAAGCCGAACTCGCCGCTCGACCACAAAACAATTTCTTCGGAAAAACGGCTCAGATGCACCGCACAAAGAGCGGCGGCAGAGAGCGTTTCTACTACGAAATCGCGATCACTTACTGCATCAAGGCTGTTGCGGGTAATTGCGTTCATTCCCAGTTGTTCCGCCACATATTCGCGGTCGAGCGGGTAGGGTACGCCTGCCAACGCGCCACTGCCAAGCGGTGATACATCGGTACGGGTATAGCAATCGTAAAAACGCCCGGCATCGCGTTGCAACATCTCGAAGTAAGCCAACAAATGGTGGGAAAGTAAAACAGGTTGCGCCCGCTGTAGATGGGTATAGCCGGGCATAATTACCCCGTGCCATTTTTGTGCCAGCTTTAGCAAGGTTTCTTGCAAATTGGCGATGCGCTCAACAATCGTCACAATTGCTGAGCAGGTATAGAGGCGCACGTCCAAGGCTACTTGATCGTTGCGACTACGCCCTGTATGAAGCCGTCCGGCAGCAGACCCGATTTCTTCTGCCAGTACCGCTTCAATGTTCATGTGAATATCTTCGCGGTCGAGCCTGAACTCAAATTCGCCTTGTTCGATACGAGCGCGGATTTTTTCCAGCCCTGCAATTATTGTATTCGAGTCTTCGGGCGAAATGATGCTCTGTTTTGCCAGCATACGGGCATGAGCGATAGAACCGGCAATGTCCTGTCGGTATAGGTTGCGGTCAAAAGGAATCGAAGCCCCGAACTCTTCGGCGGTTTTATCAACCTCTTTACCGAAGCGTCCTCCCCACAATTTCATTATTATCCTCATTAGAAATCAGAAGCCGGTCAACAAGCGTCAAATTCCGACTTCCAGCTTAATTGCCGAAAGCATACAAACGGTTATCAAAACAGGTGAAATAAATCTTCCCGTTAGCAGCCGCAGGTGCAGAGGCTATTATATCATCTGCCTGATAATCCCACTTTTTCTTGCCTGTCGCAGTCTCAAGGGCGTAGAACCGGCTGTCATTAGAGCCGAAGAAGACGGTATCGCTTGCCACCAGAGGAGAGGAAGCCACACCATCTCCTGTCTGAAATTCCCATATTTTTGCCCCGCTTGTGGCATCTAGCGCGTAAAACTTCTTATCGAAAGAGCCGATAAAGACTTTCCCACCTGCCACTGCCGCCGAAGAACGAATCGCTGCGCCCGTTTTGAACTCCCATTTCTGTGCGCCAGTGTTTATATCCAGCGCGTGAACGCTGCTGTCGTCCGCTCCGAAATATGCCAACCCATTGGAAACGGCGGGGGAGGAGGCAATGCCTTTCTTGCCCGGCACTTCGTAAGTCCATTTGACTTTGCAAGTGGCGGTATCCATAGCGATAAAACGTCCGTCATTGACCCCAAAAAGGGCAAGATTATTGACTATTGCAGGGCTACCCGTAACACCGTTATTGAAGGGTTGTCCAAGCGAAAGAGCGCAGCGTTTCTGCCCAGTATTGGCATCCACAACATAGAAACTACCATCTTGCCCGCCAAAGTAAACCGCGCCGTTGATTATCTGTGGCGACCCGGTAATCGGCGAAAGGGTTGGGAAATCCCATTTCTTTTTCTGGGTAGTCAGGTCAATTGCGTAAAAGAAGCCGTTTTGTGAGCCAAAATAAATGGTGTTTCCGGCTACAGCGGGTGTACCAACGATAGGTCCAGAGGTAAAGAACCACTTTTTATCGCCAGTCTTTATATCAATAGCATAGAGAGCACCATAATCTGAGCCAAGATAAATAGTGTCGCCCACAATTACAGGCGAGCCGGGTAACTCTTGCCCGTAAGTTTTTGCCCATAAGCGGTTGAGAGGAGTGTTAATTTTAGCGTCAAATGCACGAGTTCTACCGGGATTCAAGCCGCTATTGGGCCAGCTTTGACCGCTGCTATCTCCGCTAC
>Ga0194047_10000124_pt1 | contig 54343 bp, 44 predicted proteins | sample JunL225m_MetaG_2_FD_160070 | JGI IMG/M metagenome (GOLD analysis project Ga0194047, IMG submission 160070) | Anoxic zone freshwater microbial communities from boreal shield lake in IISD Experimental Lakes Area, Ontario, Canada - Jun2016-L221-5m | ecosystem: Environmental > Aquatic > Freshwater... | reverse complement strand
TTCTTAAACGATATGAACCCAGAAGAAGCAATGAACGAATTACTAAAACGTATGCGCGGAACAAAAAGCAACGAAGAATTTTTAATGAGTATGAATCGATAATCAATTCTATACTTTCAATAGATTACAAAAAGAAGCGGCTCAAAATTTTGAACCGCTTCTTTGTTTTCAGATAACGAATGAATATTTTTATTGCAACAAATAAGTATCGAATAATTTTAAAATGCGTTTGTATTCATCCGTCCAACTACTTGGCTCTACAAATCCATGGTCTTCTACCGGATAAACCGCCAACTCCCAATTGTCTTTTCCTAATTCAATTAATCGTTGAGACAATCTTACCGCATCCTGAAAATTTACATTCAAGTCTACCATACCATGACAAATTAATAAATGATTTTTTAATCCGCCAGCAAAATTAATGGGCGACGATTTTGCGTAAGCAATACTATCGTTTACTGGTTCGTTTAAAATATTAGAAGTATAACCATGGTTGTAATGCGCCCAATCGGTAACCGGCCGTAATGCAGCGCCAGCCTTGAATACATTGGGTTGGGTAAACAATGCCATCAAGGTTATAAAGCCGCCATAACTTCCACCATACAAACCAATTTTGTTCGAATCAATTCCCATATTTTTTACCAAATATTTTGCGGCATCTACTTCGTCGTCTAAATCTTTTCCGCCCATGAATCGATAAATACCCGTGCGCCAGTCTCTTCCATATCCACTACTTGCGCGGTAGTCAATATCAATTACGGTATATCCTTTATCGGCCAATAAATTATTAAACATTTGTTCTCTAAAATAACTGCTCCACCAATAGTGTACGTTTTGTAAATAACCCGCACCGTGTACAAATATTACTGCTGCTTTATTTTTTGTGCCAGGTTTTGGTTCATAAATTCTGGTGTAAATATTTTGTCCATCGCGCGCTACAATGGTTTTTATTTTGGTGTCTCTCCAAGCATATTTTTTAAATTCTTCGCTAGCTGCTTTATCGGTAATTTGTTTTGGTTTTTTTCCGGGTTCGTTTTCTTGAATAAATAATTCCCAAGGTTTATTAATATACGAATACCTAAATGCAATCCATTTTTCATCGGGCGATAAACTTATTTCGTAACCACCTAATTGATTGGTTATTTTTTCTTTTTGTGTGCCGTCTGTTTTTATGCGATACCAATTTTGTTGACCAGGATGCGCTTCGTTCGATAATAAATAAAAATATTTTTTATTGCTACTTAATACCAAATTTTGAACTTCATATTTTCCTTGCGTTAATGCTTTTTTTGTTGCAGTACGCAAATTATAAACATACAAATGCGAGTAACCACTTGCTTCACTTTGATAATAAATACAGCTATCATTTACCCATCCAATATTAGCGCCATATCCACCGCCACCAACACCGGGTCCACCAATCCATGCTTCGTCTCTTTGTCTATCTAATAAAGCAAGCTTTCCTGTTGCTAGATCTACTTGCATAATCCATCGGTCTTTATTGTCTTGCGAACGAATATCTACTACGGCAGCAGTACCCGCATCATTCCAATAGGGACCTACAATAATTAAACTTCTGGGCATTGGTTTTTTGCCTGCATATTTTTGCGGATAGTCTTTTACATAATCGGGTTGATCTGTAATTCCAGGTATTGAATCAGTAATAATAGGATATACTTTTTCTTTTTTTCTATCGTATAAATAGGTTTCATATTTTCCTAAAGCATTGCCCACTTTTGTGCGTCCGGGTAAATCAGTGGTATATCCTGTTTCTGCTAAATAGTCTGGAACAATGGTATTTTTAGAAGGAGCGGGTGCTTGATACAAACGATAACTTATATAACGTCCGTCGGGGCTGATCAATAAATTTTGTAAATTTTTATCGGCGATATTAATGGTTTTTAAAGTATCGGTTTCTTTGTTGCTTTTTAAAAACGCTTCTCTTAATTCTTTTTTATTTTTTCTATCGCGCAATACTTCAGATAGTTGTAATTGGTTCTGTTGCAACCATTGGTCTTGTCCGCCAACAGACTGGCCTTGTCTTGCTCCTGCATCTTGTCGGGGGCCCATTCCGCCGCCTCTGCCGCCACCCATAAAGCTTGCAACTGCTGGCGCCGATTCTGTTCCCTTAATGATATTAGTTATTTGCTCCGTTGTTCCTGTTTGAATATTCCAAGCATATAAGTTTTGGCTTCTGGCATACACCAACCAATTATCATTATTTACAAACCGAGGATTGCTTTCATAGTCTTCTGTTTGGGTAATGCGCGTGGTTTTATTTGATGTCAAATCCAATAAAAACAAATCGCCGCGATACACATAGGCCATTAAGCTGTGGCTATTATTATAAATACCATTAGAAACTGCCGATGATTTTTGTATGGCTAAATAATTGGACTTGTCAATTTGGCCACCATTCAAAGAAAATTGATACGAAGAATCAGCCGGAGCGCCTGTTGGGTTCCAATTAAAATACACCGATTTGCTATCTGCACTCCAAAACACCCCAGACGGAGAGGAGCCCATCCACTTTGGATCTTGCATGATTTTTTCAACCGTTAATTGTGCTTGGGCTATTCCACTAAATATAATGGCAAAGAAAAGAATGGATAAACGCATAAAATAAGTTTGTATCCTAAAACTATTCAATGCTGTTTATACTATTAAAAATAATTGATGAAATTTTATAGATTATTTATTTGTTATATGTATATAACTATAAATCAATAATTTTTATTTATAATATCCCGTTCTTTCTATTTCTTCTTGTACTTTTTCGGGCAGTAAATAGCGTACAGACTTACCTTCTTTAATAGCGTGGCGGATGTCGGTAGCGGATATTTCAAGTAGTGGCGCTTTTAATATTTGCAGTTTTGCACCATAATCGTTCTCAACCTTAAAGCCCGGTCTTTCATAAATTATAAAAGAATAGTGTTTAACGAGTCTGTCGAAACTTTTCCAGCGTGGCAGGTTTTGAAAACTATCACTACCCATAATAATAGAAAACTGGTGCTGCGGATATTTTTCGGTGAGATAGGTTAAGGTGTCAATGGTATAAGAGGGGCGGGGTAATTTAAACTCAAAATCTACGGCTTTTAACTGCAGGTTTCCTTCTATAGCCAACTGAACAAGGTGCAAACGATGGTACTCGTTAAGCAATACACCAGAGGGTTTCAGCGGATTTTGAGGAGACACCACAAACCATACTTGTTGCATATTGGCATGGTTTGCCACATGGTTGCCTATAATAAGGTGTCCTATATGTATGGGATTAAACGAGCCGAAATAGAGTCCAATATTCATTGAAAGAATGGATTGGTGGTTAATGGGGCAGTTCTTTTACAAAAATACTGTGCGCTTCACTGATGCGTAAACTTAAATGATACCCAGCCACAGAGATTGAAATAGGATCACCCATTGGGGCTTTTTGTTCTACTTTAATAATTTCGCCTGGCACACAACCCATTTCCATCAGCTTAATAAAGATCTCGTCTTTTTCAAAAGACATGATCTCTGCTTTTTGACCTGAGGCTAATTCCGACAATCTTTTCATTTATTACTAGTTCACTGGTATATTTTGCAAAGGTAATGAGCATCGCATGCAAATAGTTACGAATTTTGGAGTAAGCAACACAACTATGGCAAATACCCAATTTACTTCCGCCGACCGACCATTTCGGTTTACAAACAAAACCCAACTCAAGAATTTTGTGGATGAGATTTTTGTAAAAGAGAAGCAGGGCCTAGAAAGTTTGGTATATGTTTTTTGCTCCGATGCGTTTTTGCTAAACATCAACAATACCTTTTTACAACACGATTACTACACAGATATTATTAGCTTTAACCTTTCCGAGCAGCCAAAACAGCTAATTGGTGAAATTTACATCAGTATTGATCGGGTAAAAGACAACGCGGTACAACTAAAAACCAGTTACTCCAACGAAATGCTTCGGGTAATTTTTCATGGCGCCCTCCATTTATGTGGTTATAAAGACAAAACCAAAGCAGATATTGCCATCATGCGCAGCAAAGAAGACTATTATTTAGCGCAATACCTTAAAACAATTAAGGCTTAATGTTCCACGTGGAACACGGCAATATTCAAACACACCCCAAAACCAACCAAAGCAGACGTCCTTCCAAAACAAGTTTACCCTAATGTTCCACGTGGAACACCTTATTTGTCAAGAACCAAAAGGGGATAGGGGTTTTCATAAGAACCTTTGGTTAACCTGTTTTATCGGTTGCCTTGTATTTAAATTTAGTTTTTTTGAAGGGCGAGTAACCATCTGGAACATCTTTAAAAGGAATAATAGGCGGTAATTAGTAATTGGGTGTTGTAAAACAGGGATGATATTAATGTTCCACGTGGAACACCACAATATTCAAACACAGCACAAACAATCAAAAAGGTATTCCACCAGAAACGGGTTTGAACAAATGTTCCACGTGGAACACCCAAATATCTAGACCAAAGCAAACAAACAAAAACACATCCTTCCTAAAAGGGTTTAACTAAATGTTCCTCGTGGAACACCCTTTTTATACTAAACCATCGGGTTAAATCGTTCTTAGTAGCCTTGAATATTTAAAAACAGGTAATTCATCTCGTAAGTATCTTTGCCCTATGTTTCCAAATTATGATGTGATAGTAGTAGGTGCCGGTCACGCCGGTTGTGAAGCAGCAGCAGCTGCCGCAAACTTGGGTAGTAAGGTTTTGTTGGTGACCATGAATATGCAAACCATTGCTCAAATGAGTTGTAATCCTGCCATGGGTGGAATTGCCAAAGGTCAAATAGTTAGAGAGATTGATGCTTTGGGTGGATATAGCGGAATTGTTACCGACCTTAGCACCATTCAATTTAGGATGTTAAATAGGAGTAAGGGTCCGGCCATGTGGAGTCCGAGGGCACAAAGCGACAGAATGTTATTTGCTGCTAAGTGGCGCGAGATGCTAGAACAGACGCCAAACGTAGATTTCTATCAAGACATGGTGCAGTCTATATTAATTAAAGACAACAAAGCCTGTGGTGTGATAACTGGAATGGGGCACGAAATTCATTCTAAGGCAGTGGTAGTTACTAGTGGAACTTTCTTAAATGGCGTAATTCATATTGGTGAGAAAAGATTTGGCGGTGGGCGTGTAGCAGAAAAAGCGGCCACGGGAATCACCGAACAATTGGTGGCACTAGGTTTTGAGAGTGATCGATTAAAAACAGGAACCCCTCCTAGGGTTGACGGTCGTAGCCTAGACTATAGTAAAATGGAAGAGCAAAAAGGCGATGAAGAAATTGTAGGCTTTTCTTATTTAGACGTTGAGCGAGTTAAACCAAACAACCAACGCAGTTGCTTTATTACTTACACAAACACAGAAGTTCACGATATTTTAAAAACAGGTTTCGACAGAAGTCCTATGTATCAGGGCAGAATTGAGGGCGTTGGTCCGAGGTATTGTCCAAGTATTGAAGACAAAATCAATCGCTTTGCTGACAGAGACCGCCACCAAATATTTGTAGAACCAGAAGGGTGGAATACGGTGGAGATTTATGTAAACGGATTTTCTACCTCTTTGCCCGAAGAAGTGCAACACCAAGCACTTCGGCTGATTCCTGGTTTTGAAAACTGTAGAATTTTTAGACCTGGTTACGCTATTGAATACGATTATTTTCCACCAACACAATTACAGTATTCTTTAGAAACTAAGGGATTGCCCAACCTGTTTTTTGCCGGACAAATTAACGGAACAACCGGTTACGAAGAAGCCGCCTGTCAAGGATTAATGGCCGGAATTAATGCGCACCAGAAAACAAGAAATCTTGAGCCCTTTGTATTAAAAAGAAGCGAAGCATATATTGGTGTTTTAATTGACGACTTAATTAGCAAAGGAACCGACGAACCTTATAGAATGTTTACGAGCCGCGCTGAGTTTAGAACACTGCTCCGTCAAGACAATGCCGACATTCGATTAACCGAAAGAAGTTTTAATCTTGGACTAGCTTCGGCAGAAAGAATGCAAAAAGTTTCAGAGAAAATAAAACAAGTAAAATCAGTAAAAGACATATTATTAGAATTTAGCATATGTCCTGAAGATATCAATCATTATTTTACAAAAATTGGTTCTGCAATTATTACTGAAAAACAAAAAGCAGCAAGACTTTTATTGCGACCAAATGTTTCATTAGCAGAAATGAAAAATGAAGTTCCTGCATTACAAGATGCATTAAGCAATGCAACAAATGATGATATTGAACAAGCAGAAATTCAAATAAAATATGAGCGATATATTGAGAAAGAAAACGAACTCGTAAACAAAATGAGTTTGATGGAAAATTTAATTATTCCTGATAATTTTAATTACGATAATGTATCGGCAGTATCTAACGAAGCGCGACAAAAATTTAAAAAAATAAAACCAAGAACCCTAGGTCAAGCAAGTAGAATAAGTGGCGTGAATCCTAGTGATGTTCAAATATTAATGGTGTATATGGGTCGTTAATCAAAAAATGTTTTTATATTGATATTCAATTTATAAAACAATAATTATATGTTCATTGCAATCACACAACAAAAAATGCGCACATTATTTTCTATTTGCTTAATAGCATTTTTAGTAACATTTAGTGCTTGTAAAAATGAGTCACAAAAAAACAGTGTTGCCTCTAACTATTATGCAGCAGTAGATTCAGGCGTTCAAGTTGCGGGTATTAAATTAATTGATATTAATACACCTGTTGGAAAATTTAAAGTATGGACAAAAAGAATTGGAAATAATCCTACCGTAAAAGTTTTGTTATTACACGGCGGCCCAGCAATGACGCACGAGTACATGGAATGTTTTGAAAGTTTTTTTCCTGCAGTAGGATTTGAAATGTATGAGTACGATCAACTAGGTTCTTACTATAGCGACCAACCAAAAGATAGCAGCTTGTGGACCACAGCAAGATTTGTTGAAGAAGTAGAACAAGTGAGGGTTGCACTTAAATTAAATAAAGACAATTTTTACTTATTAGGAAATTCTTGGGGTGGAATTTTAGCCATGGAATATGCTTTGAAATACCAACAAAATCTAAAGGGATTAATTGTTTGTAATATGATGGCTAGCATTTCTGACTATGCAAAATACAATGCAGTTTTAAGAAAAGATATGCGCGCATCACTTGTTGATTCACTGCAACAATATGAGGCAAAAAATCAATTTAAAGATCCAACTTATCAGCAACTTGTTTTTTCGGAATATTATACCAAACACCTTTGTCGTTTACCAGAATTTCCAGACCCAGTTAACAGAAGCTTTAAACATGTAAACGAAGAAATTTATGTGATGATGCAAGGACCTAGTGAATTTAAAGTAGGTGGTCGTTTGTTACCTTGGGATATTAAAAAAGACTTACCCAAAATATCTGTTCCTACACTTACTGTTGGCGCCAAATTTGATACCATGGATCCAGAACACATGAAATGGATGAGTACACAAGTACAACACGGTTCGTATTTATATTGCCCGAACGGAAGTCATTTAGCTATGTGGGATGACCAACAAGTTTTTATGAATGGTGTTATTTCATTTATTAATGGCGTAGAAAAAGCATCAAACAAATAAATAACATTCAACCGCTCATCCTTTTTTAAAACAAAATATTTTTAAGGAGTTCAATTAATAAGTAGATTTAAGTTCTTAGAAATAAATCTATCTTATGCGTAAAATTAAATTCCTTGTATTAGGGCTATTATTATCGTCCTTAATACAAGCACAAGAATCATTTCCGGTAAACGGTGTGGCCGATAAAAGAAACGGCTGTTATGCTTTTACCAATGCCAAAATTGTAAAAGATGCTCAAAACACTATTACAAACGGCGTACTAATAATTAAAGAAGGGAAAATAATTGCCGTTGGAGAATCCGGAACAGCTATACCAAAAGAGGCTGTGGTAATTGATTGTAATGGAAAATATATTTATCCTTCCTTTATTGATATTTATAGTGATTACGGTGTTGCGGCTCCAACCAGAGAGCGTGGCGGATTTAACTTTAATGCACCGGCACAGTTAACATCAAACAACAAAGGTGCTTATGGTTGGAATCAAGCCATTCACCCAGAAACCGATGCGGCAAAATTGTTTAATGCCGAAGAGGGTAAAGCAAAAAGTTTACGCGATATAGGTTTCGGAACCGTTCTAACGCATTTAAAAGATGGCATCGCACGCGGTACTGGCGTAGTTGTTACACTTGCTAACGAAAAAGAAAACCTTGTAGTTGTAAAAGAAAAAGCATCTGCACACTATTCATTTAGTAAAGGAACTTCCTCACAATCTTATCCTAGTAGTGCAATGGGTAGCATAGCATTGTTGCGTCAAAATTATCTAGACGCTAAATGGTATGAAACAAAACCAAGCAAAGAAGGCTTGAATCTATCACTACAAGCTATCAACAATAACAAAAGCCTTCCACAAATTTTTGAAGCCGACGATAAATGGTCTGACCTAAGAGCCGATCGAATTGGTAAAGAATTTGGAGTACAATATATCATTAAAGGTGGCGGCAACGAATACCAACGCGTAAAAGAAATTGCGGCAACCAAAGCAACTTATATTGTTGGATTAAATTTTCCGCAAGCAATGGACGTAGAAGATCCTAGTGATGCACGTTCTGTTTCTTTAGCAGATATGAAACACTGGGAACTTGCTCCAACAAATGCTGGCGCAATGGAAAAAGCAGGTATTCCTTTTTGTTTAACTACCGCTGATTCTAAAGCCCTAAACACGTTTATGACGAATTTGAGAAAAGCTATTGAAATGGGCTTATCTGAAACGCGTGCATTAGAAGCATTAACCAAAACACCCGCAACCGTTTTAGGAATTTACGATGCTGTTGGAAGTATTGAAACCGGAAAGCGCGCCAACTTTATAATTAGTTCGGGTCCTATCTTTTCAGAAAAAACTACTTTATTACAAAACTGGGTAGATGGTAATAAATATGGTATTAAAGAAGACGCTTGGTTTGATGTGAAGGGAAATTATACACTATCTATTCATACAGCAAACGGGCCTATTAAATACATGTTGGATGTTAAAAACACTAGTACCGCAAATGTTATTAGTAAAGACACACTAACCGGTAAATTTAGTTTTGATGGAAAAATGGTGAAGCTAAACTTTTCACCAGTTGCACCAAGAAAAGCTCCTGCAAGGGCTGCTTCAACAAACGAAACGACAAGCCCTGAACGTGGCGCAGGTGGTAGAGGAGCTGGTGGATTTGGTGGTGGCGCTAGTGCCGCAACACAATATCGCCTTAGTGGTGTAGCCAATGGAAACAGTTGGAGCGGAACCGGAGAAGATACTGCCGGACACGCTATTACATGGTCTGCAGTCTATGACTCAACACAGGCGCTTGTTTCTTCAGACTCTAGTAGAAAAAGACCTTCTTTTCCTCAGCGTTTAGCAAAAGTTACCTATCCGTTTGATGGATATGGATGGGAAGTACAACCAACTGCCGAAAACTTATTAATTAAAAATGCTACTGTTTGGACTAGTGAAAAAGAAGGAAAATTATTAAATACCGATGTATTAATTAAAGACGGGAAAATTGCTAAAGTTGGTAAAAACCTATCCGATGCAAATGCACGTGTTATTGATGGAACCGGCAAACACGTAACCGCTGGAATTATTGACGAGCACTCACATATTGCAGCGGCCTCAATTAACGAAGGCGCACAATCAGTTACTTCTGAAGTTAGAATTGGAGATAATTTAAATCCTGAAGACGTTAATATTTATCGCCAATTAAGTGGTGGTGTAACAAGCTCTCATATTTTACACGGCTCTGCAAATACCATTGGCGGACAAACCCAATTAATCAAATTACGTTGGGGTGCTAATGACGAAGATTTGAAATTTAAAGGCGCTGATCCATTTATAAAATTTGCACTAGGCGAAAACGTTAAACGTACAACCTCTCAATCAAATAATAGATTCCCAGATACAAGAATGGGTGTGGCAGAAGTATTGAATGATGCATTTGCTCGAGCAAAAGATTATGAAGCAACTTTAAAAATTGATCCTAAAACAAGAAGAGATTTAGAGTTAGATGCACTTGTAGAAATTTTAAATAAAAAACGTTTTATTACTTGTCACTCTTATGTGCAAAGTGAAATTACAGCTGCAATGCGCGTAGGTGATAAATACGGATTTGTATTTAACACATTCACACATATTTTAGAAGGTTATAAAGTAGCCGATAAAATGAAAGCGCATAGATCTAGTGCTTCAACTTTTTCTGATTGGTTTTATTACAAAGTTGAAGTAACAGATGCAATTGCGTACAATGCTGCTATTATGCAAAAAGTTGGATTGAATGTTTGTATTAATTCTGATGATGCAGAAATGGCGCGCCGACTAAATCAAGAAGCTGGTAAAGTTGTTAGATACGGTGGCGTAAGTGAAGAAGAAGCATTGAAAATGGTAACCATCAATCCTGCAAAAGCATTACACGTTGCCGATAAAGTAGGAAGCATTAAAGCCGGTAAAGATGCCGACATTGTAATATGGAGCGATAATCCATTAAGCATTTATGCAAAATCAGAAAAAACAATTGTAGATGGTATTGTTTATTTTGATCGCGAAAAAGATTTATTACAACGCAAAAAAATACAAGCAGAACGTTTTCGTTTAACTCAAAAAATGATTGGTGAAAAAAGAAGCGGTGGTAGTGTACGTCCGGCAGAACCAAGCTGGCAAACAATTCTAAGCTGTGGAGATCATGAACACAAAGATGGAATGTTTACCATTGATGTACAAGAAGAAGCAACAATCAACCAATAAAAACTAAGACCATGAAAAAAATATTTATTACAATTTCTGCTGTGATTTTATTGTGTTCAATTACTCAAGCACAAGAATCAGTTTATCCAGCCAAAGCATATAAAGGAAAATTATACATTACCAACGGAACCATTCATGTGGGCAACGGAACGGTTTTAGAAAACCAAACCATTGAAGTGAGTAATGGAAAAATTACCGCTATTGGTGCAAACGTTGTTGTTCCTACATCAGACCCTACACATGTTTTTGATGCAAAAGGAAAACAAATTTATCCTGGTTTAATTTTACCATCAACCGATGTTGGTTTAAAAGAAATTTCTAATGGCGTTAGGGGTAGTAATGATGTACAAGAAATTGGCGATCTTAACACCGATGTTCGTTCTATTACTGCTTACAATACCGATTCAAGGGTTATTAATATTTTAAAGGGGAATGGTATTTTATTAGCAAGTATTACACCAGAAGGTGGTACCATTAGTGGCTCTTCTAGTGTGGTTCAATTTGATGCATGGAATTGGGAAGATGCTGCTTATAAAATGGATGCGGGTATTCATTTAAATATGCCAAGTTTTATTGTTCGCTTTGGCAGAAGAGGTGGTTTTGGACGTGGTGGTTTTGGCGGTGGAGATGCACCCGATCCAACAAAAATTGCTTTAGATAAAACAGAAGAAATTAAAAGTTTTTTCAGACAAGCTAAAGCCTATTTACAAGAAAGCGTTCATACCAATACCAATTTAAAATTAGCCGCCGTAAAAGGTTTGTTTGATAAAAAACAAAAACTATTTGTACACGCCGATCAAGTAAAACAAATGTTGGTGGCCATTGATTTTGTGAAAGAGTTTGGTTTTGATGTAGTGATTGTTGGCGGTAGCGAAAGTTATCAAATAGCCGATTTATTAAAGGCCTCAAATATTGCGGTGATACTCGGCGAACAACATGCATTACCAGCAACAGAAGACGATGACATTGATCAACCATTTAAAACGCCGGCGGCTTTACAAAAAGCAGGCGTGTTGTTTGCGTTAAACGATGCTTCAGACAACACACGTTATCGAAACCTTTCTTACAACGCAGGAACTGCAGTAGCTTATGGTTTAACCAAAGAAGAAGCGCTTTCTGCCATCACTTTAAATCCTGCTAAAATTCTAGGAATTGAAGACAGAACAGGCACCCTAGAAGTTGGTAAAGATGCAAATATTGTGGTTGCCGATGGCGATATATTAGACATGAAATCAAGTACGGTTGTAATGGCATTTATTCAAGGCCGAAAAGTGAGTCTCGAAAACAAGCAAACACAATTGTATGATAGATATCAAACAAAATATGGCATTAAATAAATTGAATCAATTATAATTATTATACCAAATTTTAAAACCCTACAATTTGTGGGGTTTTTTTATTTGGGTAACTAAATTATCTACCTTAGCGGCATGGCCAAAAAACTTTACTTACTCGATGCTTTTGCCTTAATCTATCGTGCCTATTATGCATTGATTAGAAATCCTAGAATTACTTCTAAAGGATATAATACCAATGCACAGTTTGGTTTTACCAGCACCCTGTTTGATTTAATTAACAAAGAAAAGCCAACGCATATAGCCGTGTGTTTTGATACACATGCACTCACAGAAAGACATACTGATTTTGCCGACTATAAAGCCAACCGACAAGAAACACCCGAAGACCTTTTGGCCTCGGTTCCAGATATCAAAAGAATTATCCGTGGTTTTAATATTCCCGTAGTTGAACTAGATGGTTATGAAGCCGATGATGTAATTGGTACTATTGCTTGGCAAGCTGCAGATTGGGGTTACGAAGTTTACATGGTTACGCCAGATAAAGATTATGGCCAACTGCTAATTCATCCGCATGTATATATTTATAAGCCACCTTTTATGGGCAATCCCCACGAAATTTTAACTGCCGAAAAAATATGTGCCAAATGGGATATTCAGCGCGTGCAACAAGTGGTAGATATGTTGGGTATGATGGGTGATGCTGTTGATAATATTCCAGGCATTCCGGGTGTTGGAGAAAAAACTGCCGCTAAATTGTTAAAGGAATATGACACACTCGAAAACGTGCTGGCACATGCCGATGAAATAAAAGGTGCCATTGGCGAAAAAGTACGCAACGGTAAAGACCTTGCTATTATGAGTAAAAAACTCGCAACCATTATTACCAACGTACCGCTTGAGTTTCACGAAGAAAATTATCGTTTAAAAGAATGGAACAACGAAGAGTTGGTAACCGTGTTTTCGGAACTTGAATTTAAAACACTTGGTAAAAGAATTTTGGGCGATGCATTCAATGCTTTTCAAACAGCGCCTGCACAACAAGGCCAAATGGATTTATTTGGAAACCCTGTTGCAAGTACAGAAAACAAACAAGCCAACAACGAATTAAAATCAGCGCTTTCTGAAGATGCTGGCAACACAGGTTTATCGGCCGATAAAAATATTCACAACACCGAACACGATTACCAACTGATAGAGGGCGAAGAAAATATTACCGCTCTAGTAAATATTTTAATGCAACAAACTGAAATTTGTTTCGATACAGAAACAACCGATATTGATGCAAACGAAGCGAGTTTGGTTGGATTAAGTTTTTCTTATGAACCAACAAAAGCGTTTTATATTCCTTGCCCCGCAGATATAAATGCAACAAAAAACATTTTAAATTTATTCAAACCCCTTTTTGAAAAAACAAGTATTACTTGGGTTGGACAAAACATAAAATACGATTTGCTTGTTTTAAAATGGTATGGCATTGAACCAAAAGGAAATTTGTTCGACACCATGTTAGCGCATTATTTAATTGAGCCAGAAGGTAGGCGTAGCATGGATTTGCTGAGTGCGCAGTTTTTAGGATACGAACCAGTACATATTGCAGAGTTAATTGGCAAGAAAGGAAAGAACCAAGGAAACATGCGCGATGTAGATACTGAAAAAGCAAAAGAATATGCAGCTGAAGATGCTGATATTACCTTGCAATTAAAAAAAGTTTTTGTTCCCCTACTAACAGAAAAAACGGTTGAGCGCGTTTTTAACGAAGTAGAAAATCCGCTAGTTCGTGTGTTAACCGATATGGAATTTGAAGGTGTTGCAATTGATGTAGATTTTTTAAATGCTTATAGCAAAGAACTAGAAAAAGACGCAAAAGTTTTTGAAGAATCGGTATATGCGCAAGCGGGTGTTCGTTTTAATTTGGCTTCTCCAAAACAATTGGGTGAAGTATTGTTTGAAAAATTAAAAATTGATCCGAAAGCAAAAAAAACAAAAACCGGACAGTACGCAACAGGCGAAGACGTTATTCAAAAATTAGCGCACAACAATCCAATTGTTGCAGATATTTTAGGTTTTAGAGAATTGACAAAATTAAAAAGCACTTATGTTGATGCTTTGCCAAATTTAATTAATAGTAAAACCGGAAGGGTTCATACATCGTATGCACAAGCTGTTGCGGTAACAGGAAGATTAAGTAGTAATAATCCTAACCTGCAAAACATTCCTATAAGAAGTGATAGAGGTAAAGAAATTAGAAAAGCATTTATTCCTAGAGATAACAAACATGTTTTAGTAAGTGCCGATTATTCGCAAATAGAATTGCGCATTGTTGCAGCCATTAGTGGTGATGCAAATATGTGTGAAGCTTTTAAATTAGGAAAAGACATTCACAATGCAACAGCGGCAAAAGTGTATGGTATTGAAGAGGCAGATGTAACAAAAGAAATGCGCTATAAAGCCAAGAGTGTAAACTTTGGAATCATTTATGGACAAGGTGCTTTTGGTTTAGCAGAAAATCTGGGGATCTCTAGAACAGAGGCTAAAGAAATTATAGACAATTATAAAAAAGAGTTTAGTGGTATTAACGAATACATGGAAACCACCATACAATTTGCCAAAAACAATGGATATGTAGAAACCTTAATGGGTAGAAAGCGTTGGTTAAAAGATATAAATTCTCAAAATTTTACCGTACGTGGTTTTGCAGAAAGAAATGCTGTTAACTCTCCTATTCAAGGAACCGCAGCCGATATGATTAAATTGGCCATGATTCGAATTCACCACGCCATGAAAGAAGCAAAGCTTCAATCGAAAATGATTTTACAAGTACACGATGAATTGATTTTTGATGCTTTGCCCGAAGAGTTAGATATTTTAAAACCGCTCATTTTAAACAATATGAAGGCTGCGCTACCTTTACCAAATGGCGTTCCGGTTGAAGCAGAATTGGGCGTTGGTACAAATTGGTTGCTCGCCCACTAAATACAGTTATTAATATGACCCCCAACGAAAATACAATACATCAATTTTTTCAGTCACTAGAAAAACGTGATTATAAAACACTACAAGCTTGTTATGGAAAAAACGCAGTATACAATAATCCGGTGATGGGTTTATTGGACACAGAAACCACTAATGCTATGTGGCAGCTTGTTTGTACCTGCATACCCGACCTAAAAACAAGCTATACCGATATTCAAGAATTAGACGAAGAATATGCAACTTGTTTATGGGAAGAAAACTATAGTGACAATAAAAATTTAATATATAAAAAGAATAAGGCTTATTTTAGATTTGAAAATGGTTTAATTATAGAACACACCGATGGTTTCAATTTTTATGTTTGGTGCAGACAAACTTATGGAATTACCGGTTGGCTATTTGGTTGGACCAATTTTATGCAAAAACGCATTCAAAAAAAGGCAAGGAAAGGTTTGATAGAGTTTACAAATACAATTAAATAAATAAGATGGCTTTTGATTGGGATTTTTTTTGGAGAGCTTTTACCCGTATTGGGTCGAGATATTATATTGTTGCGGGTTTGGCATTTTTTGTTTTCTATATCTGGAAAAAGAAAAAATGGCATTATAAAAAAATTCAACAACGCGATGCAAAAACAAGCGATTATTTAAGAGAAATTTTATATTCAACAGGTACTGTTCTAGTTTTTTCTTTCTTTATTTATATTCTACACCATCCAAGTGTTGCACCCCACACCACTAGGTATATGAACGTTTCAGACCGCGGCTGGTTGTATTATTTTGCACTGTTTCCGGTTCTGTTTTTTTTACATGATACTTATTTTTATTGGTTTCATCGATTAATGCATCACCCGCTTTTATTTAAATATATTCACCTGGTTCACCACCAATCTACCAACCCCTCTCCCTGGGCCGCCTATTCTTTTCATCCGTTAGAAGCTATTATAGAACAGGGTGTTGTTTTTATATTATATTTTGCTTTTCCAATTCACATTACACACGTGCTTATATTCTTTTTGTTTTCTATTATTTATAATGTTTACGGACACCTGGGCTATGAACTATATAGCAGCAGGTTTAGTCAATCGAAAATTGGTAGATGGATTAACACATCGGTTAACCACAACCAACACCACCAATATTTTAAAGGAAACTATGGTTTGTATTTATTATTCTGGGACAGAATGATGGGAACTGTTCGAGAAGATTACGACGCACAATTCGAAGAGGTAACTAATAGAAAAAACTAATCCGCGGTTTTTGCAGGATTGGGTTTTTTATAAATAGGAACTGTGCTGCAAGGTTCTCCGTACATAATACTTTTTGCAAACGGCCTTAATTGATTGGTAATTTCTACGTATGCTGTTTCTGGAATTGACACGTCTCCACAGCCTTTTACTACCACGCGTTTATCGGTGTATTCTTCAGCATTAAAACTTTGAAGGTTTTTTAAAATGAGCGCATTGATTAATTTCGATTCGTCTCCAAAAACAATTTCTGCTGCAACGGGTTGTAAATAACTAGCAATTAACATATACGCCCACATAGGAATAATGGCATCAACCGAACAGGTGATAGCAACATTTGCATCTTGGTAAACAGTCCAGTCGGTGTTTTGTAAAGCAGCGCGAAAATCTTTTTCTTTTAAAATCAATTCCATAAAAAGATATCCTTTTAAATCAAACACCTTAATGTTTCCTTTGGGATAAAAATCTTCAAGATTCAAAGTTATTAATCCACTTTCTGCTACCTTATTTACAAATTCTTCTGTTGCCATGGTTAACGCTTTACAATTACAAAATTACAAGATTGTAGTTACACCGCGGTGTTGATATTGGGAAAACAAAAAAGGCTGTTTTAAATGAATGAAACAGCCTTTTTAAAAATAGTATATCTACTAATAGAACTTAGAACGATTGTCCTTAATTGTTGCCGATTTTTTCAAAGCATCTAAACCTCTGTAAGCAGCCATACGAGCAGATTGTATTAAACCTTGTTTAATAGTAGCCACATCGCTTGTAGACGGTTTTGCGCCATTGCTTTCAACACGTACAGCAAATACACCGCTTGTTCCAACAATAGGATCACTAGCTTTTGCTTGTAATGCTTTATTAAAAGCAGCACCAATTACTTTTGGTTCGCTACCAATTGAAGGAATAAAAGGAGATGAGAAACTTACGCTATCTGCTTTTTGAACACTAGATCCAGTGCTACTAGCAATCGTTTCTAATGTGTTTCCTTTAATTTTTGTATCAATAATTATTTTTGCTTTTTTAGCATTGCGAACCAAGTTTTCACACAAAGGACGTGCTTCACCAACACCCATTAAACCCGATTTGTTTACAGCAACAATTATTGCTACAACATATTTGTCGCCAACTTCTGTTGGTTCAGAAATATCACCCAAACCTTTATCAAAAGCCCAACGAACCATTTGACGACTTGCGCCCAATCCAATAATTTGGTTGTCGTTTGCTTTAATATCAGATCCAATAGAAGCTTGCTTATTTAATTTAAGTGCTGCTTCATCGAAGGTTTTTTTATTCTTACTGTTAGATGCAAATTGAGCAGCAGCAGTATTAGCACCACTTACGGTTTCATTGCTTGCAACAATTGGTTTAGATAAATAGGCAATTTTATATGCAGGTGCAAAATTCTTTTGTCCTAAAATTTCTATGTAATGATAACCGAATTCTGTTTTAACCACAGACTTTGTTCCAACTGGTTTATCAAAAGCAAAATCATTAAATGCCAATACCATTTTACCTTGTGGGAAATATTCATAAACACCACCCTTGTCTTTACTTCCTTGATCGTCTGAATATTTAGCACACAATGCACCAAAATCAGCTCCTGATTTTATTGCAGTAGCAATACTATCAGCTAATTTTTGTCCGGTACTATCGCTACGAATAGCTTGTCCGCTTCTTGGATCTTGTGTTCCAATTAATATGTGACGAACAGTTACACTATCAGGCCATTGTTTAACTCCAACCATTTTAGCAATTACATAATTACTAGCATCTAAATAAGGACCGTATAAACTTCCAACAGATAAAGCAGTTAAAGAATCTTTATTAACCTGTTGTAATTTTGATTTACTAAAATAACTATCATAAAAAGAAACATCAGAACCAACTTTTCCTAAAAATGATTTTGCGTCTGTAGTACTTGCAAATTCAGCTTTTAAAGATTTAATTTGATTTAATGTAGTTAATGAATCGGTTGAAGAAGGAGCAGCATTAAACGCAACATAAGCAATGGTGCGTGTTTCTTCTTCCTTCTTAAATTCATTTGCATGCTTACTAACGTAGTCACTAATTTCTTCGTCAGTTGCTTTAACAGTACTATCGCTAATACTTGAAAAAGGAACCATGGTATAAGAAATACTAGCAACAGCATTATTATCTGCTTGTTGTTTTTCAATTAACCATTTTGGAATATAAGCAGATTGTTGTAATAAGCCCTGGTATTTCATACGTAACCCTTGTTCAATAGTTGGGGTGATGTAAACAGCGTTAATCATATTAACCTGTTCTGCATTTTTGCTTTTTTTAATTTGTGCAAAAGCTTGTTTAGCATCATTAGCTCTAAATACACCAGTTTTAGGATCTGTGAATTCTTGTTTTAATGGAGAGTTCTCACCAAACAAAATTTCAGTTAATTCCTTACCTGTTATTTGTAAACCCAATTTATCGTACTCTTGTTGTAACACAATTCTTTCTACTTCTTGATTCCATAAAGAACCAATCAATTGTTCTCTTTGTGCACCTTGAGGTCCATACATGCGTTCTTGCATAGTAAGTTTTTCTTCGAAAGCGAGGCGCTCAATTTTTTCACCATTAACTTTTCCAAGTGTGGTATTATCGGTAGATGAACCACCACGACGTACACCATCCTGAAGAATGAATGCAATCAATGCAAGGGCTATGATTCCAAAAATGATCCACGCACCTTTGTCACGAATACTTTGAATGACAGACATAATAGACTATTATTAAATGATTTTAAGGATGGCAAAAATAGGGGAAAAAACAATAGAATAAGATCTGTAAAACGCAATCAAACCTATAAATACCGCTATTTTGCTGCAATTTGTAAGTGGAAATTAAAGGCTTTTTGATTCTTATAGCGTTTTATATCAATTATCTCTTTGAATTTCTATCCACACAGGCCTGTGCAAAAATTGCATTTTCGGTGTAAAACTGCCATTTTTCAATTTTCAAATGTGCATTCAAGTAGAATAACTTTCACTAAATACCTGTTTTTTAGAGATTGATAAAAATTAAACACGTTTTAATCTCTCTTAATTAACAGTGGAATAAAAGTGAATTAGCATTTTATAAGGATGTGAATTATGTTTTAAACAAAAGTGAATAAACAAATAAAACTTATATGCTATCTATATTTTAAGCTGTGAATTTATTGTGAATTGTAGTGGATAAACAGATAGTAATTAACTTTGACTTTTGTGAATAATAAAGTTATCACGATATTAACACCCCTAATAGTAATAGTTAGGTTTTATAAATAAGTATTATTAAATACTATTACGATGATTATGAACATTTCAAATGATACAATTTTACAAAAAGGTTTTGTTGACATAGAAATTGATGCGCGTTTGGATTTATTTTCGGAGATTGAGCTTCTAAAGAAAAACAAACATGCAATCATACTTGCGCATTACTACCAAGAACCAGATATCCAAGACGTGGCGGATTATATTGGGGATAGTTTGGGGCTCGCACAAAAAGCAGCCGAAACAAATGCCAGTATTATTGTTTTTGCCGGTGTGCACTTTATGGCAGAAACAGCAAAGATTTTAAATCCCAATAAAAAAGTTTTATTACCAGATTTAAAAGCTGGATGTTCTCTTGCAGATAGCGCTCCCACAGCGGCTTTCAAGCAATTTAAAGAAAAAAATCCAGATCATTTAGTGGTTTCTTATGTGAACTGTTCGGCAGAAATAAAAGCTTTATCAGATATTATTTGCACCTCTGGAAATGCAGAAAAAATAATTGAAAGTATTCCTAAAAATCAACCCATCATTTTTGCACCAGATAAAAATTTAGGAGCCTATTTAATAAAAAAAACAGGCAGAGAAATGTTACTTTGGAATGGTGCTTGTATGGTGCATGAAATATTTAGTTTAGAGAAAATAATAAAATTAAAAATCCGTCATCCAAAAGCAAAATTAATTGCACATCCAGAATGTGAAGAAGCAATTTTACGTATTGCAGATTTTATTGGAAGCACTACACAATTATTAAAATTTTCTATAACAGATACTGCGCAAGAATATATTGTTGCTACCGAAACAGGTATTTTACATCAAATGCAACAGGATAGTCCAAAAAAGACTTTTATACCTGCTCCCCCTACCAACAACTGTGCATGTAACGATTGCCCGCATATGAAGCTTAATACGCTCGAGAAACTCTATTTATGTATGCAGTATGAGACGCCAGAAATTATTATGGACGAAAACCTTAGAATTGCCGCAAAAAAACCAATGGATAGAATGTTAGAAATAAGTAGGGCGGCCGGATTACTCGGCTAATTCTTTTACAATTATAAAATTGATTTACCTGTATAAAATAAGGTGTATTTATTTATTGGAATTATCAGTTCTCACCTACTTTTACCTAAGTAATTAGCTATAAAACTAAATCGGTTAGTAAAATAAATACTAAAAAAATTAGTTTATATTAATTATTAGTACTAATTTTAGTCCTCCATTAAATTTTAAGTTAAACGAACGCATTAATTAACAGATTATGAGTAACGCAGAAAAACTAAAAGCTTTAAAGCTAACGATTGATAAAATCGATAAAGATTATGGTAAAGGCAGTGTAATGATGATGAATGAAAGAAACCAAGACCCAATGGAAGTAATTTCTACTGGATCTATCGGTTTAGACGCTGCTTTAGGCGTAGGAGGTTTACCAAAAGGAAGGGTTATTGAAATATACGGACCAGAATCTTCTGGTAAAACAACTGTTGCTATTCACGTAATTGCAGAAGCCCAAAAGAAAGGTGGAATGTGTGCATTTATTGATGCAGAACATGCTTTTGATAGTGCTTATGCAAAAAAACTAGGCGTAGATGTAGATAATTTATTAATCTCTCAACCCGATTATGGCGAGCAAGCACTAGAAATTGCCGACCGCTTAATTTTATCAGGCGCCTTAGATGTAGTAGTTATTGACTCAGTTGCTGCCTTGGTTCCAAAAAGTGAATTAGAGGGTGAAATGGGTGATAGTAAAATGGGTTTACACGCTAGATTAATGAGTCAAGCGCTAAGGAAATTAACCGCTACCATTAATAAAACCAACACGGTTTGTATTTTCATCAACCAATTACGCGAAAAAATTGGGGTAATGTTTGGAAATCCAGAAACAACCACAGGCGGTAATGCACTTAAGTTTTATGCCTCAGTGCGTTTAGATATTAGAAGAATGTCTCAAATTAAAGACGGAGACGCTGCAGTGGGTAATCACGTGAAAGTAAAAGTGGTAAAAAACAAAGTGGCACCTCCATTTAGGGCGGCCGAGTTTGATATTATTTTTGGAGAAGGTATTAGTAAAATGGGTGAGATTGTAGATATGGGTGTAGAACTAGGTATCGTTAATAAAAGTGGTAGCTGGTTTAGTTATGAATCTAATAAACTAGGTCAAGGAAGAGAATCGGTGAAAGGTTTATTACACGATAACCCAGAACTAGCCAATGAAATTGAAGCAAAAATCAGGGCAAAAATTAATGAAGTAAAAATTGCCGCTGAAGCATAATAGTATTTATTACCTTTTTATGTGTGGTTAGTAAGCACAGGCCATCCTTTTTTTAAAGGGTGGCTTTTTATTTATGGATAAAAAAAATAATATTTAAACACGCTGTAAATAATATAACTATAAATTATTCGTTATAAATTATCAATTAATAGTAAAAAGCCAAGGATTTGGCGTAATTTTTACACCACCCCTAAACAAACTGGATCTCTGATGAAGGCAAATTCATACATCCCAGCCCTAACTGGCGTACGTGCAATAGCCGCATTTTTTGTGTTTTTTCACCACTACAATCAACTAGATTTTTCTTATCCAATACAAAGAACCCTCAATGAATTTCATATGGGGGTAACCATGTTTTTTGTTTTGAGTGGTTTTTTAATTTGTATGCGTTATTATGGAAATAGTGAAATAACTGGGTCGTGGTTTCGCAAATACATTAAGAATAGAATAGCGCGTATTTATCCGATGTATTTATTTTTAACCCTACTAACATTCTTATTGTATTTTTTAATTGGAGGCGAAGCTTCGGTTATAGGCACCGTTCAATCTCCTATACTAATTCTGTTTTTAAATATATTTTTTATTAGGGGATTTTTTGACGACCTAAAATTCACTGGTGTTGGTCAAGGATGGTCTCTAACGGTAGAAGAATGCTTTTATTTATTGGCACCAGTTTTATTTATTGGCATCAAAAGAAATAAAAACAATTTAATTTATTATCCTTTGTTGCTTTTGGTATTTGGTATAACAATGGTGTTGGTTTTTTCAAATTTTTCTGTTTTTGGTTTTTTTAAAAACTTTCAATTTTTATTTCTCTACACTTTTTTTGGACGCTGTGTTGAGTTTTTTATTGGAATGAAACTTGCATTAATTGTTTTAGAAAAAAAAGAAAAAATTCTTCCGCGGCCAGTTTTTACAACAATGGGTGTATTGGGAATGGTAATAGCTGTTTCGGTACTGGTTTTTCTACCATTAAACGGAAGAGAATTTGGATTACACCATCCGTTTGGAATATTTACAAACAATATAATTTTACCAATTGCCATTGCCGTTTTATACTATGGTTTAATAATAGAAAAATCTTGGCTGCAAAAATTTCTCTCTTCTGCAACCATGCAACTATTGGGTAAAAGCTCTTATATATTTTACCTAATTCATATTGGCGTAATTGCAACATTTCTAAAAAACATTTCTAGAAACACAATAGATTTACTATTTAATTGGTTCGACAACCATGGTTTAGAATGGGTTCCAGAAAAACTAAACGATAGCATACTTTATATTGCCCTGGTTTTTGTTTTATTAAATCTTGTATCAATTGTATTATACAAACTAATGGAAGAGCCTTTGAATTTAGCCATTAGAAAATCGAGTTTTTTAGAAAAAAAAATTAATCCAATTATTGGATGATAATAAAGACCCCAAAATATCATTTGTTAAAAAGCCTCAAAAATAGTAACCAATTATTTTTCTCAACGCTTTTTGTATTTTGTTGTTTAAGTATAACAGCAAATAAAACCGAGGCGGCTATCAATGCTTATAGAATAGGGCTAACAAAAAAAAATCAACAAGGAGAAATTAAAATTTTAATAACACCGGTTTCTTCAAACAACCAGTTTACCGCAAAATCAAAAGTAAAATACCAGCTATTTATTGAAAACGGACAACCAGAAGCACAAGAGGGAACAATTGTGTATGTGGTTAAAAAAGAAAATGTGGTTTTGTTGCAAAATAGTTTTGATATTAGTATTCCTGCTAATAAAAAATTGCAAACAGTATTTACAATTCCACACACCGAAGATGGTGCTTTTGACATTGAGTTTACTTTAGAATTAAACGAAAAAAAATCAAGCTTTAATTTCAATTTTGTTTTTGGAAAATCGAAGAAATCTGCAAAAATTTCAAAAGAAAAACAAACAGTATTATCTCAAAAAGAAAATACCAACGAATCCAACGAAGAAGATGGAGATGGTGAAATTGTTTCAACAATGAAACCCAAAAACGCCGACGGAATTTTTGCGGCAGGCGCTCCTATTATTTATGATGTGGTATTGCAAAACAAGTATCAAACAAAACAAGCAGGATCGGTTGGCTATACCGTAAAAGATGCGGTTACTGGTGTTTTGGTATCGGGTAAACTTAATGACATGGTCCTTGCAAAAAAAGCCAGCAAATCGGTAGAATTTAATATAACAGCACCGCCCAGTCCTGGAATATATAATATTGATTTTTCTATTAACACCCCAACCTACGACGATACGGTACACTATAGTTTTGGTTACGATATTGCTCAAATAAATAATACTTATCATCGACCAACAAATTTTGATGCGTTTTGGAAAAAAGCAATGGACGAATTAGCGGCCGTTCAGCCAGATTATAAAATAGAAGAAGACAAGCTTCAGTCGACCAATAAAAACAGGGTGTATAAAATAGAAATGAAATCTTTGGGTAATATAAAAATAGATGGTTGGTTAACCATCCCCCGGGTTTTAATTACCAGAAAATTTCCGGTGGTGGTTTTGTATTCTGGTTATCAAATTAAAGCAGAACCGCAAATTTCCGACGATTTTGTTGGGCTCTCTATCAACGCAAGGGGTTCTGATGTAGAAAACATGCAGCAAATAAACCCCCATAAAAAAGACCTGTTAACGCTAAATATAGACGATCCAGAAAAATATATTTACCGCGGTATTTATATGGATTGTGTTAGGGCGATTGACTTTTTATTTGCCAACGAAAATTTGGGTTTTGATTTGTCTAAAATTGCGGTTATTGGTGGAAGCCAGGGGGCATCGGAGGCGCTGGTTGTTTCATCGCTTTTAAATAAAAAAATTAAAACCTGTGTTGCCGATAATCCTACCTACTGCAATTTTCATTTGAACTTATTAATGGAGCCACAAATTAAAGAGGAGTCGTTTATTTTAAAATATATCAATAATTATTTAACAGATAATTCCACGCAAATTTCCAAAGAAGAAATGTTGCAAACCCTAAATTATTTTGAAATTCAAAACTTCATGCCACAGATAAACTGTTCTATTTTATACGGTGTTGGTTTGTTAGATCCACTAGCACCGCCCATTACAACAATTGGCGCCTATAATAAACTCAAACCCTCTGTTCAAAAAAATAGCGAAATATATACCTTTCCATTTTTAGCGCACGAGGTAACCAGTAGGCACAATACCTTTAAAAGCATTTGGTTGTACGAAAAACTAGCAAACTAATGAAGGGGTTATTGTATTTTCTTTTCTTTTCTTTTTTGTTTGTTAGAGCTGCCGCCTTTAATAACACAACAGATATTACCGTTAGTTTTTTACCAACAGAAAAAGATGGTTCGTTTACCGAAAAAACAAAAGTTGGTTATAGGCTTTCCATTAAAAATGATTTGTCTTTAGAACAAACCGGATTTGTTAGCTATGTAATTATAAGTGACGATGGTGAAACGATGGAAAAAAAATCCTTTGAAGTTAAAATACCAGCACACAAAAAACTGCAAAACACACTAATTATACCGCACGAAAAGGAGGGTACATTTAATATTACTTTCGAGGTTAAAATAACCAATTTTACAGCATCGTATCATTATAAATATGTTTTTTCAAAAGAAAAAAAAGCAAAATCAATTTCAGAAAAAAAAGTAAAAACAGAAAAAGTAGCGGTTGAGGGATTAGAAGAAGCGCCACAAGAAGAAGAGGGAGACATACAGGTTATAATGACCCCCGAAAAAGCAGACGGTATTTTTAAGGGAAAGAAACCCATTGTCTATAATGTGCTTGTAAAAAACACCCACACAGATACACAAGAGGGTACGATTAGTTATACAGTAAAAGATGCGGTTAAGGGTGTCTTGTGGACCGAAAAAATATATGATGTAAGGTTGGCCAAAAAAAGTACCAAGCACATGCAGTTTATTATACCCGCCCCAGAACAGCCGGGTATGTATAATATTGATTTAACCATTAATACCACCAGTTATGAAGATACTACACGTCATAGTTTTGGATATGAAATAGATTACATTAATAGCCCATTACATAAGCCAGCAGATTTTGATGCATTTTGGAACGATGCGCTTCAAGAACTAGCAAAAATTAATCCTGCATACCAAATAACAGAGGCGCCCGAAAAAACAACAGCCGAATACAAAGTATATAAGGTTGAGATGAACTCTTTAGAAAACGTAAAAATCTTTGGCTGGTTAACCATTCCAAAAACATGGATTAAAGGAAAAAAATTTCCTGTGGTTGTAATATATCCAGGATATCAAGTAATGATGAACCCGCTGTTTTTTTACGATTATATTGGATTGAGTTTGAACGTGCGTGGTATGGATAAAAAAAGTGAAGCGTATCCCATTCCCGACGGAGAAGAAGTATTAACCTATAATATTCAAGAAAAGGAAAAATATATTTATAGAGGTATATATATGGACTGTATTCGTGGTATTGATTTTTTGTTTGCCAACGAACACCTTGGTTTTGATTTAAATAGAATCACCGTATTAGGAGGAAGTCAGGGAGCATCGCTAGCGCTGGTTGTTGCTGCCCTAAAAAATAAAATCATTAATACTTGTATTGCAGATGTGCCTATTTATTGTGATATGCATATGAATTTAGAAATGGAGCCACAAATAAAAGAAGAAGCATTTACTTTTAAATACATCAATCGTTTTTTAAATAAACAAGCGGGCGTTTTTACCAAAGAACAGTTTTTACAAAACTTCAGTTATTTTGAAGTGCAAAATTTTATCCCACAAATAAAGTGTCCGGTGTTAATGGCGGCCGCTTTTAAGGATGCCCTAGCACCAGCATCAACGGTGTTTTGTGGGTTTAACAAATTGAATCCTAAGGTTCGTCAAAAAAGTGAAATTTATACCTTTCCAGATTTGGCGCACGAAATACCGGATGTACATAATTTATTTAAAACCATATGGATGACCGAGAAGTTGGCCAACCGCATTAAAAAATAAAAAAATGAATCTAGCAACGCGTATTAGCATTTTATTAATATTGGTTTGTTTTTCAAATATGGTTAAAGCAGACTGGCCTGTTGGAAAAAAAAGACTGGTGCTTTCGCCGTCTTATAATTATTCTTCTACCTCTAGTTATTTTGACCAAGACGGGAAGGTTAGAAACGCGGTTAATGGAGGACAATTTACTTCGAAAGGATTTGGACTCTATGGCGCCACCGGTGTTTCTAGAAGGGTGGATTTGTTTTTTAGTGTTCCAATGTCGTTTATCAATTCTTCAGATATTTTTTCGGAGCAAACAAAAACGGGTGTTGGAGATGTAATGGTTGGGGCCTCTTTTCATACTCCATCCGAAAACCTAAAAAAATATTTTACACTGAAAGCGCAGTTGTTGATTCCCGCTTACAGCAATTTAACATCGCCCTATTTGGGATATGGTTCAAAGGGTGCACAAATAGCCGCGAACTATTCTTTTTTGCCTAAAAAAGGAAATTTTGCAGTTGTAGAAGGATCTGTTGCTCGCTATTTTGATTTTGCTGATGGCCCGACTCAATTAGGTTTTAATACCAGCTATGGGTTTGAGTTACCAAAGTTTCAGTCAATCACACTAGCGTTTAATCACATCTCTTCTTTTAGTTCGAATAAAATATTTTCTACCAATTTAAACTCCAACAAAGACTATATGATGGGTAGGCTTTCTGGTTCATATGGCAGAAGAATCAGTCGCACACTAACCCCATATCTTCAATTGTCTTATTCGGTTTATGGAAGAAATGTAGGAAGAGGGTTGAGTGCTTCAGTTTTTTGTTTGGTTAGACTTCCTTAAATTTAGCAGCAACAATATTTGTTGTACCTATACCCATCAAACAAAAAAGGTTGATCTATTTTTTGCTACATCCTTTTATTCGGCTTGCCATAAAAATTTTTTGCTATAAAATTGTGGTAAATCGCGCCGATTTTTTTAGTGCAGAAGGGCCTATTTTAATTACTGCAAATCACCCAGATTCTTTTTTAGACGCTATAATTATTGCGGCATATTTTAAACGACCCATTCATTTTTTAGCAAGGGGTGATGCGTTTAACAAACCCTGGCATAGTGTATTATTAAAAACCCTTCACCTATTTCCGGTGTATAGATTAAGTGAAGGAAAAGAAAACCTAGGCCTCAATAGTTTGGCATTTGAAAACAGTAAAAAGGTGTTGCAACAAAATGGTATTGTGCTAATTTTTATTGAGGGAATTTGTTTAAATAAAAATAGTTTGCAACCGTTTAAAAAAGGTGCAGCACGTATTTCCAACCAGTGTTGGGCCGATCAAATACCAGTAAGGGTTTTACCTATTCGACTTAATTATAATAGCTTTTCTAAGTTTGGAAAAAGGGTTTCTATTCAGGTTGGAAATTTTTTAACACAAAAGGATTTACTGGTGTATGAAGAAGAAGCAAAAAATTATATTCACTTTAATCATCAGGTAAACCAATGCTTAGAAAACTTGGTTCCCATAAATATATCCATCGATAAACCCAATGCGTTTTTTGTACCACTTGGTTTAATAGGCAAGTTTTTGCACCTACCCTTCTATCGCTTGATTCAAAAATTTGTGCAACAAAAAACAAGCGGAACCGTGTTTTATGATTCGGTTTTATTTGGCCTTCTTTTTTTATTATATCCATTTTATTTATTGATGATTGCGCTGATTTTGGTCGCCTTCAATTTTTCAACTGCTTTTATCATTGGCTTTTTAATACTCCATCCAATATCGGCTTATTTTGCTACCAAAAACAAGGCGAATGAAATAAGCGAGGCCAATCAGTCGTTTCATTAGTAGTTTTACACACTCAAACAACGCATCAACAAATAGTTATGGCCAACATTAAAACACTTGGAAAGCGAAAAAGAATTGCTTTGGTTGCACACGACCACAAAAAAATCGACCTAATTGAATGGGCGGTGTATAACAAAACAGAATTGGCCAAGCACGAGTTGTTTGCAACGGGCACAACAGGAAGGTTATTAGAAGAAGCACTAGATAGACCAGTAAAAAAAATGTTGAGCGGACCTCTCGGCGGCGACCAACAAATTGGTGCGATGATTGCGCAAGGAGAAATTGATATCATGCTTTTTTTCTGGGATCCAATGGAAGCCCAACCACACGATAGCGATGTAAAAGCGTTATTAAGACTCTGTGTTACCTGGAATATTCCAATGGCCTGTGATAGAGCCACAGCAGACTTTATTGTGACTTCTCCATTTATGCACGACGAATATTTTGCAGCTCAACCAGATTATACTGGCTATTTGAACAGACCGGTTAAGGACGAAGAATAATAATTATTCAATTACAGCAGGAATTAAATTTTTATTCCGCATCTTTTGTAAACCGAAATAGAAAATAAGCACAAACAATAATCCAATAGCGGCCTCTCCAATAAGCATATAGCGACTATTAAATTTGTCGTGTGTAATACCATCAAAGGCAATCATTAAAACAACGGGTAAATTACCCAAAGAACTAATTAATGAATATTTAGTTGCTGCGTGTTTTTTTCCAATGGCAAATAATATAATTGCGGTAAAAGCCGCGTTCATTAAACCCAAACAAAACGCGTATACAGAAACCCCAATTACAAAGAACAGCGATTGCATTGGACAAATGGCCATTAAAAAAGTAACTAAAGCACAAATCGCACCACAGCCAAAATAAGACTTCCAAACGCCCCATTTATCAACAACCAAGCCACCCACCAAACAACCGGTTAAACCCATTACACCATTTACTACCCCGTTAACCAACGCAACGGTATTGGCGTCGGTTTTCCAGTCTTGTGCTATTGCAGACCAAATATTTGAGGCACCCCCCGTACCAATTGGGGCAAGTATTAAAATAATTATAAACACCACCACCGGTACTTTTAACATAGCAAACAAACTTTTACCAAGCGCCAATATTTCTTTATGAATTGTTTGCTGTAGGGTGCTTTTCAGGTCTGGTATAAAAAAAATTGCAGCGCCTAAAGCCACAGAAATAGAACACATAATTATCCCCGAAACGCCAGAACCATAGTGGGTTAAAAGCCAAAGACCAGCACCACCTCCTGCACCAATTCCAAAAATCATTCCTCCTTGTAAGCAACCAGATGCAAATCCTTTTCTGCGCTCCTCAATGCTTTTTGCCATAAACCCACTTACGGGCAAAAACAAAAAGTTTGAAGCTATTTGAGAGAGAAAAACAACAATGTTTAATAGTGTTATGCCTTTAATGGTGAATGGGGTAGTTGCTAAAAACAACAGCGCTCCAATGGATGCGAGCAGGCTAATAATATACCATTTGCGTAAACTAAGCGTGGTGTCAACAATTGGCCCAAATACAAACCGTAACATACTAGCCGATGCGCCAACAGCAACAACTTCAGCGGTTTGGCCAACAGAGAAGCCGTTTTGAATAAGTTGGTAAGGAAGTGCAACAGACACAAATCCCGAACTAATTCCAAATGGGATAATCAGAAAAAAAATAAAAAATGGGTTGATAAATTTTTGTGGGTTCATTTGTTTTTTACCAGAATAAATTAAGCAATCCTGATTTTGATTTACAATATAAACCTATTCTGTCCATAAACTACCACAAGAATAGGTTTTTGCATATCCACTTATTAAGACCCGTTCACCTTTGTTTTCACAGAAAAGGGTACCAAACCTTTCTGAAACCTGACAGGCAGTTAGTGTATTTTTATTAAGTTTATCAGCCCAAAAAGGAATTAAAGAACAATGCGACGAACCGGTAACATGGTCTTCTAAAATAGAGGCTTGCGGCATAAAAAAACGCGAAACAAAATCGCAATCATCTCCAACGGCGGTTACAATTACCCCACCCACGCCCAAATTTATTTGGTCGAAAAACTGCCGATCAATTTTAATATTTCTCACCTCGGTTTCGTTGTTGTACACCAAAAAATAGTCTCTTGATTTCAACACTTCTTTGGGTTGAATATTTAGTGCTTTTTGAATATTTTCTGGCAAACGATTGGGCGTTGGCATTCTTGACGGGAAATCCATTTTATAAAGATCCTGTTCTACCAAAACGGTTAAATCGCCACTTCTTGTTTCAAAAACAATCGTATCGTTTTTATAGTTAAGTATTGTTTTTAAGCAATGAACGGTTGCAAGCGTAGCATGACCACACAAGTCCATTTCAATCTCGGGTGTAAACCAGCGTAAATGTATTTTGTTGCCCTTGTCTACAAAAAAAGCGGTTTCGGGAACAGCATTTTCTCTGGCTATTTTCAACAATATTTCGTTTGATGGCCACTCGGTTAGCGGAACAACACAGGCAGGGTTTCCACCAAAAGTATTTTGGGTAAAAGCGTCAATTTGATAGAGGTCTAGTTTCATATTAAGGGGTTAAAGATTATTTCTTCAATGTTGTGCCCTAATTATACAAACTTTTTTTATAGGCAGGCTAATTAGAGTCTAGAACACAGGTCATTTGGGGTCAATACAAGTATTTCACAGGCTTTAAAATCTTTTACATTTCTAGTTACTATACAGTCCATTTTATCAATAGATGTTGCGCAATAAATTTGTATAGAGTCTTCAAAGTCCTTTTGCTTTGATCTTAAGCCTTTTGTAAGCACCTCTGTGTCAACTGAAATTACTGTCATAAATTCAATTAAGCCTAAAAGGGTTTTTCGAAGAGAACTATCATCTATAAACTTTTTTAATAAATAATACGTTGTTGCTATAGAATGAGATGAAGTAAAAAGTTTTACTTTCTTGTTTTCTGCCGCATTGAAAATTTCAATAGCATATTTGCTAAAAGGCTTTCGATCGGCTAACATATCCACCAAAATATTAGTATCAACGAAAATCTTTTTCATAAGTGTTTTTTCTCCAAATAGTTTTGTAGCTCCTTCTTTTCATCGAAGCCTTTTGGAAGTTTAACTGCACCTATTAATTTTCTTAACTTTGGAGAAATGGGTTGAGTGCTATTATCTTGAGTTAATGTGTCAAGGTACTGTTCAATAAGTCTAGAAAGGCTTCTGCCAGAAACCTTAGCATAGGATTTTGCCCGCTCAATAACATCTTTCTCAACTGTGAGAGTGAGTTTAGTTGTCATAATACGTGTGTTTTTTTCAAAGATACGTATAATAATTAAACAACCAAAATAGCATACCTGTAAAGGTGTTGGGCTTGGCGATTTGCCGGATTTTTATCACAAAAGTACAATAGAATAACCACTGATGACCTTTGCATAAAAGTTTCAAAGAATCACTTCCGCCATCATATTGCCAAAGCGAAGTTAGCTGCTGGAATATTTTTTAATTTGTTCCATTAAATTATTTTTTACGTTTTCTTCCCATTCGTCTTTTAAGATACTCAATATAATTGCGTCAATAACTTTTCCGTTAGCATCTTTACTGAATTGTCTTAATATGCCTTCAACCTTACAACCTATACTTTTCATTGCGTTTATACTTCTTTCGTTTTTGCTGTTTGCTCTGAAGCCTACCCGTATCATTTGTAACTTGTCAAAAGCAAAATCTAAAAGAAGATACTTGCAGTTTTTGTTTAGTCCTGTTCCTTGAATTTTTTTTCCATACCAAGTAAACCCAATGTCAAGACGTTTAAATTCGTTAGAGATTTCGTAAAGTCTTGTCATTCCTACATATTCATTAATTCTTTTGTCAAAAACAATAAAAGGGTAATGGGCTTTCTCTTTAAATAACTTTAATGCTGTGTCAAAGTAGGTTTCGAAATTTTCTTTCCCGTTTCCACCATTAATATTGAACTTCCAAATTTCGGGTTCATTAATTGCAAAGTGTATTAATTTTTCTTTGTCTGAAACTTGCAAAGGTCGTAATAAAACAAAATCGTTTTCTAGTATATACTTTTCTGTAAAGTCAAAATTCATAATTGTTTGTGTTAAGCTGAATTTTGGGAATGCTTTCGGCTAAGGGTTTCGGGGTTGTCGATGGTGGCAATTTTCACCATCCCGATGCTTCGGGATTGATGCGGAGAACCCAACTTTGATTAACCACAAATGTGTCTGCGGAGCACTGAACCGGCAAAATATTGTAGTTACTGTTAGCCGTAGCGCCTTCTTAGGTCATTGTTACTGTCCAATGAGTTTTGTTTTGTTGTCGTCAAGTTTTTGTTTTATATACACTTTTAACTCGTCAAAAGTCATATTCTGTGTTTCAGAACTGATTTTGTCTCTGATGTCTCGCATCATTTTTACAGCGTCAAACTGTTTTTCTTTTTTAGTCGTTTCCATAATTTACCAAGTCTTTTGGGCTTCTTATTTCAATCATCGTATATCCAAGTCGTAAATTCACAGAATTGTAGCCCTTTATTCTGTCAAGGTTTACTATATGTTTAAAGTTCCAACTTGCTAAAACGTCCACTTTGTGAATGGTCGCCAAAGCAATGTGACGGCAGTCTTCCACACTAGTTTTGCCAACTACTTTTTCGTTAATGTAAGTGTCTGCAAGTTTGATGGCTTCCTCATTTAGTTCAACTCTTTGGAATTTGTTTGCCGAATATTTTAATAAATGTTCTTTAACGTGTTGTGGTGCGTTTATTAATTCAAGGTCAAGCAAGTCAGAAATTACAAAAATAATTTCGTTGTTGTCGAGCCTCTCAAACAGCCTTATTGTCGCCTCTTTGAACTCTTCGTCGAAGTAGCCGCCAACAACTGAAGTGTCTATGTAAATTTTCTGTTTCATTTATTTTTATCAAAGCAAAGATAGTCAAAATGTTGTCGTTTTTGGGTTCTGCCGTCATTACTGCTAACTAGTATATACCAGCCATAAAATCACCCCAATCCACCCAAATATAAAGCGCTTGGTGCTACTTTATGGCGATTAATTATTATACAATTTATGATTTAAAATACTATAAATCATCAAAGGGGCTTTTAATATTTTGTAGATGATTCGTGCTTACATGGGTGTATATTTCGGTGGTTTTGCTGCTACTATGGCCTAACAATTCTTGTATATATCGTAAATCGGTTCCGCTTTCTAATAAATGTGTTGCATAACTATGTCTTAGCCAATGGAGGCTAACTGGTTTTTGAATATTCGCTTTTTCTACAGCTTGCTTTAATACGTTGGCTAAGCTTCTTTCATCGTAAGGCTCGTTGCCCCTTTGCCCCTCAAACAGCCAAGTAACAGGCTTGTATCCAATATAATAAGTTCGTAATAGGGCTAACACCTTTTGCGACAAGGGTACTATTCTATCTTTCTTGCCTTTTGCTTGCCTAATAATAATAATGTTTCTTTTTGAGTCTATATCTGCTGGCTTTAAATTAATTAATTCACTTCTCCTTAATCCACAGCTATAAATTACCGAAAGCATTGTTTTGTGTTTAATATTACTATGCGCTTCTAATATTTTTTTTATTTCATCTTTACTTAATACATTCGGCAATAACTTCTCGCGCCTTGGTCTATGAATTTTATCAATTACAATTTCTATATTTTGTAGTGTGTTAAAATATAATTTAATAGCATTTACTACTTGGTTTTGAAACGATGTTGACAGATTTTTTTTAAGAATGTAATGCGTATTATAATCTATTACATCTTGGTTGGTTAGCGTACTTACTGGCTTATCATTAAAATACACTAAAAACGATTTTAAGGCTTCTGTATATGTTTTAATGGTACTAGGGCTATACCGTCTAGATTGCAACCATTGTTTAAACGCTTGTAGCTGCTGGTTTGCTTGTTCTGATATTAATTGTGTGTCTTTTTTCATACATCAATTTAAACTTTTGAATCAAATTATAATCACCCTAAAATCTTTCTACTTTAAAAACCCAAAACCATTTAATTTTACACCATGTATCGCTTGTTAATTCCCATACTTTTTTTGTTTTTATGCAGCTGTGCGCCTGAGCCGCATTATACCAATCCGCATATTGCTATTCAAACAAAATATGGCGATATTGAATTGGAGTTGTATCCCAAACAAGCGCCCAAAACGGTGGCGGCTTTTTTAAGTTATATCGATTCGGGCTTTTATAATAATAGTAGTTTTTATAGGGTATTGAATATGGAAAATCAACCGTCTAATGCACCCAAAACCGAACTAATTCAAGGGGGCATTTGGAAAACCAATTATAAAAAAGCGGTAAGCGTAAAAGGCATTGACCACGAAAGCACCCAACAAACAAAAATACATCATATCGAAGGAACCATCTCTTTAGCAAGGGCCGCACCGGGCACTGCAGGAACAGAATTTTTTATTGTAATTGGCAACCAACCCGGATTAGATGTTGGCGGCGAAAACTGCGAAGATCGTTTGGGATATGCCGCTTTTGGAAGGGTTGTAAAAGGCCTTGACCTGGTTTTTAAAATATCTGGTCAAAAATCGAATGGGCAATATTTTTCGCCCATGGTAGACATTTATAATATCGTTAAACTATAAGGGTTAATCTTTTTAACTTTGACCACTAATTAGTCCCATGCCCTTTCAGCTCCATGCACCTTATTTACCCGCCGGCGACCAACCTTCTGCCATTGCGCAGTTAACAGAGGCTGTAAACAATGGAGAGCAATACCAAACGCTATTGGGCGTAACAGGTAGCGGTAAAACATTCACCATTGCCAACCTTATTCAAAACACACAACGTCCTACCCTTGTATTAACGCATAACAAAACCTTGGTAGCACAATTGTATGGCGAGTTTAAACAGTTTTTTCCGGAGAATGCTGTGGGCTATTTTGTAAGTTATTACGACTACTATCAGCCCGAAGCATATATGCCCGTCACTGGCACGTACATTGAAAAAGATTTAAGCATTAACGAAGAGTTAGACAAACTTCGATTACAAGCAACCACCCAATTGCTAAGCGGCCGAAGAGATATTATTGTAGTAGCGAGTGTGAGTTGTATTTATGGTATGGGTAACCCTACCGAATACGAGAATGGAATTATCAGAATAGAAAAAGGCCAAGTTATATCCAGACAAGGATTTTTACACGCTCTGGTGAATTCTTTGTACAACCGTTCTCAAGGCGATTTTAGCAGGGGAACTTTTCGTGTAAAAGGCGATACTGTTGATATTAATTTACCTTATGTAGATTTTGGTTATCGCGTAACTTTTTTTGGCGATGAAATAGAAGAAATTGAAAGTATTGAAACCGAAACAAGTAAGCGCATTGGCTTGATGGATTCGGCGGCTATTTTTCCTGCAACGCTTTACTTAGCGCCCAAAGACATGATTTTGCAAGTCATGCACGAAATTCAAGACGAGATGATGGCGCAGGTAGCATATTTTAAAAGCACCGGAAAATTTGTAGAAGCGCAACGCATAAAAGAAAGAGTAGAATACGATATTGAAATGATTCGTGAATTAGGATATTGTAGTGGTATTGAAAACTATTCTAGATTTTTTGATCGTCGAAAACCAGGTACACGTCCTTTCTGTTTACTCGATTATTTTCCGAAAGATTTTTTATTGGTGGTGGATGAAAGTCACCAAACGATTCCACAAATTGCAGGTATGTATGGTGGAGATAGAAGTAGAAAATTAGTATTGGTTGAATATGGTTTTCGCTTGCCGAGTGCCATAGATAACCGCCCGCTTAATTTTCACGAATTTGAAAGTATTACCGGACAAACTGTTTTTGTTAGTGCTACACCCGGCGATTATGAATTAGAAAAAACAGGCGGCGTAGTGGTGGAACAAGTGGTTCGTCCTACGGGTTTATTAGATCCGCCAATTCAAATAAGACCAAGTGTAAACCAGATAGATGATTTATTAGACGAGATTGATAGAACGGTAAAAAAAGGCGATCGAATTTTGGTTACCACGCTAACCAAACGCATGGCCGAAGAGATGGATAAATACTTGGGCCGAATTAATATTAAATCGAAATATATTCATAGCGATGTAGATACGCTCGAACGCATAGAAATACTACGGATGTTGCGTTTGGGAGAAATTGATGTATTGGTGGGAGTGAATTTATTAAGAGAAGGATTAGACCTTCCCGAAGTATCATTGGTGGCTATTTTAGACGCAGACAAAGAAGGATTTTTACGCAACGAAAAATCACTCACACAAACTGCTGGACGTGCAGCAAGAAATGTAGACGGGTTTGTTATTTTTTATGCCGATAAAATAACCATGAGTATGCAACGCACCATCGACGAAACACTTCGTCGTAGAGAAAAACAAATTGCCTTTAACACAGCCAATAACATCACACCAACAACTATAATAAAAAGCAAAGAACAAATATTTGCGCAAGGATCGGTGTTAGATATTAAAGGATACGATCCATCAAACCCTTATGCATTGCAAAGAGAGTCGCAAATTGTTGCGTCGAAAATAGCTGAAGAACAAACAAATTATCAAACCATTCCTCAGGTAGAAAAAGCCATTCAATCCACTAAAAAAGAAATGGAAAAAGCAGCCCGCGATTTAGATTTTATAGAAGCTGCTAGATTAAGAGACGAAATGTTTCGCCTACAAAAAGAATTAGCAGCCATGAAATAATTAGCCGATTATTGATTCGTTCTAAAAGGTATTGCTGGTAAGCCCGCGTTGTTAAATAAATTGGGTTGTGCAGCTTCGTCCCAACCAAATCGAACCTGTGTTGGTGCTATTACGCTTGGTGCTGAAACAATAATTTTTTTACCATTTATTTTTGCTGATGCAGGCACAAAATTTCCATCGGCTCCTGCAATAGAAAACCAATTTAATTCGGTAGCGTCTTTAATGGTTAATCCAGATGTTGCGTGGGTAAATGATAACGCGATGTTTCCTTTATTAATTTTCATTGACGCGTATTTTGGTCCTGAAAACTCCGTTTGCTTTTCGCCATAAAGCTTTGCCATGGCTAGGTTTGCCAATCGGTGGGCAACAATCCATTTGTATGGCGGATGAATATCACTTAAATCTGGTACAAGGTCGGTAGTTACTACCATGCCCGTGTTTTTAATACTTAAGCAACTTGTTTGAAGTTCCCAAAACTCAGGCAATGCTTGCGTGGTATGTATCAAAGCATCTTTGCGTTTTGTATAAAGATGTGGTGCTATTTGTACATAATACAGTGGTATTTTTTTGTCATTAAACAAATCGCGCCAAGTATTGGCAAATAAATTAAATTTTGCTGCATAGTTTGCACGACCAATACTGTTTAAATCAGATTCACCTTGGTACCATAAAATTCCTTTAATGGCAAGTGGCAACATTGGTTTAATCATGGCATTAAACATCTGTCCGGGATGCATCCCATCAATTTTAAAATCGGGTGTTTGCGCAGAATCTTTAAATACTGGCGACTGTTTGTAAGCCCAATCTGGAATCCAAGGTTCAATTCTGGTGCCGCCCCAAGATGATGAAATTATCCCAATAGGAATACCTGTTTTTTCTGCAATTTCTTTGGCAAAAAAGTAACCAATTGCTGTTACTAAACGAACAGTAGAATCGTTTCCGTTAATCCATCCTATGGAAGGTAATTCAGGTTGTTTTTTTAGGGTTCTATCTACATTGATATACCGAATTATAGTAGACCTGTTTTTGTTTTCCATTTCTATTAAACCCTCATCGGTTCCTTTGGTTCCTGCTTTGTATTTTTTTGAAACACGGTCTAATGGATACTCCATATTTGATTGACCAGAACATAGCCAAACATCACCCACCAATACATTTGTAAAAACAAGGGTAGTGCTTGCACTAATGGTTAGTTCTTTATTAATAGTAGAAACTTTCAAGGGTTTTAACCAAATTTTCCAAACGCCATTTTCGTCTGTAATGGTTGATTTTTTTTGTGTATCAAAACTAACCGTTACGGTTGCTCCTGGTTTTTCTTTGCCCCAAATAACAACTGGTTTATTTCTCTGTAATACCATATTGTTAGAGAACACAGGCGATACAGATAATTGTGCGAACAACTGGATGCTAATAATTAAAACTAGCATCAACAAAAAATAACGGAGCGTTTTTTTAAAATCTAACATGTCAAACAAATTCTAATTGGGTTAATTATTTTACGGCTGCACTAATTTTATTTTTAAGCGCAGTCCATTTATTTACAAGTAATATTAATTGGTCTTTGGTTTGTTTAACAGCAGCAATCGTTTGTGTGGTTGGTGTCATTTCGGTATGGTGAACATTACCAAACAATCCTGCAAAACTTGCTTCTACCGAACCAAAGCTGGCACTAGGTTCTGCAGCAGCTCTTCTACTTCTGCGTGCGCCATCTAATGCTGCTACTTCTTGTTCTAAAGCTTTTAAATCGGCTACATTAGCACCCGCTTTTTCGATTTTATCTTGCAACATTTTTCTGGCCGCAGCAACCGCTTCCATGCTTGCGCGTGCAGTTAATCGACCTTCATAACAATCCATTGAAAGCGCGTGTTGTTTTTGTAAATCAGCCATGCTATTTTTTATACGCGGATCCATTTTAATGCTAAACGTTTGTGTAGAAGATTTTCCATTCACAGTAAGTTTCGCGGTATAATTTCCAGGCAAAACCCATGGTGCATTTTTTTCTGGTGCGGTGTTTTCATAAATTGCTGTCATTGGAAAAGAAACCGGTTCGTCAATTGGTTTATAATGCATATCCCATAAAAAACGATGTGCTCCTGCAGTAGCAGATAACAATTGTTGTGGACGAATCCAATACAGTGGAATATTTAGTTCGGGAATTTTATAAGGTTTGTCGAGGCTACTAAATTTGCGAATAGATTTTCCATTAGCATCTACTATTTCTAATGTGACTTCGCTTGAAACATTGTCTGCTAAATAATAATCAAGAATCGCTCCGTCTGGTGGATTTTGTCCGCCTGGTTCTTCTTGCGGTATTGGCGTATCGGTATTCATATTCCAACGAACACGTAATGCTTGTTGTGGTTTGAATAAAATGGCTTTTTCTGCTGCAAGGTTTTTATTGATTTGACGCAATGGTGTTATATCATCTAAAATCCAAAACCCTCGGCCATGCGTTCCTAATACTAAGTCGTCGTCTTTAATGACTAAATCACGAATAGAAGTTGGCGGCATATTTAAACGCAATGACTGCCAGTTTTCGCCATCATCAAAAGATACATACACCGCATTTTCAGATCCTGCAAACAACAAACCTTTGCGAATAGGATCTTCTCTCACCACATTAATTGGTTCGTTTTCTGGAAGACCTTTGGTAATTAACTGCCAAGTTTTTCCGCCGTTTGTGGTTTTGTAAGCATAAGGATGCATATCGTCGCAACGAATTCTGTTCACGGCTGCATAGGCTGTATTTACATCGGTATGACTCGCTTCCATTAAGGAGATTTTGCTCCAAGAACTAATGGCTGGTGGCGTTACGTTTGTCCAAGTTTTTCCGCCATCGTGCGTTACTTGAATATAACCATCGTCGGTTCCGGCCCAAATAGTATTGATGTCTTTAAAAGATGGTGCAACAGTATAAATCACTCCGCGTCGGGGCATTTTCTTTAAATCATCTGTTGTATAGATACCAACGCTGGCTGGTATATCCCAAGATTCTCTTGTTAAATCGGGGCTAATGGTTTCCCAACTATTTCCACCATCCCTGGTTTTAAACAATACGTTTCCTGCATAATACAATGTTTTAGGATCGATAGGAGAAAACAATACAGGTGCAGTTCTTACAAAACGGTATTTGCCAGATCGAATGGCTTCGGGTGCTATGTTTTGTACTTGACCAGTTCTTTTATCGTATTTGGTAATTTTTCCGCCGTAAATAATATTAGGATCAAGTGGATCTGGGGCAATATAGCCGTACTCTTCTACACCCACAGGATGCCATTCGCGCAAAGAAATTTGTCCGTCATTTCCTCGCGATGACACACCCGCCGAACCGCTTTCTTGTTGGCCTCCGTAAACATTATATGGAAATGCGTTGTCGGTATTTACATGGTAAAATTGTGCTGTTGGTTGGTTATACCACGACGAAAAGGTTTCTCCGCCATTCACAGTAATAATACCACCCTGATCAAGGGCTATCAACATAATTTTAGTATCGTTCGGGTTAATCCAAATACGGTGATAATCATCTCCTCCGGGCGCTCCTCTAAATCCGGTAAAGGTTTTTGCGCCATCCACCGATTTCCAAGTAACCACATTGGCGGTGTAAACTATTTCTGCATTTTTAGGATCTACACGTACTTCTGCAAAATCACTACCTCTTCCCCAAAAACGTCCGTCGGGGTTGATATTGATCCAAGAGTCGCCAGCATCATCGCTTCTATAAATACCGCCCTTATCACCTGCGTCAACAGTAGCATACATGCGCTTACTATTTGTTGGCGCAATATCAAAACCAATGCGTCCTAAACCTTCGGCCGGTGTGGGTAATCCCTTGGTTAATTTTTTCCAAGTATTTCCGCCGTCAATTGATTTGTATAAACCAGATTCGGTTCCGTTCCAGGCACCGTTTTCCCAAGGACCTTGTCGGCCAGCCCATAAATCGGCATATAAAATATTTGAATTATTAGGATCAAAACTTACTTGAATAGCGCCTGTGTTTTCGTCTTTATACAAAACACGTTCCCAGTTTTTTCCGCCGTCTACACTTCTATAAACACCTCTCTCGGTATTAGGACCATAAGGGTGTCCTAATACGGCTACAAAAACACGGTTTTCATTTTTTGGATCGATAATAATATCGCCAATTTGCTGTCCGTCTTTTAAACCCATATTGGTCCAGGTTTTTCCCGCATCGGACGATTTATAAACCCCATCTCCTACAGACAAATCGGGCCTTTGAATGCCTTCGCCACATCCTACAAAAACAATATTTGGGTTCGATTCCGAAACAGCAATATCTCCAACAGAACCCGTATTCATTTTATCGAAAATCGGTTTCCACACACGGCCATAGTCATTGGTTTTCCAAACACCCCCATTATTTACGCCAATATAAAAAACACTTGGTTGCGATGGAACGCCAACAGCACCAACGGTTCTGCCACCTCTGTGCGGCCCAATCATTCGGTATTCCATTGCACCGAAATACTTATTACTAAACGGTTGTGCAATTGTTTGAAGGGTGCAACCAAGAAGGATCAATAATAAAATCACTAGTCTGGTGCGAAGATTTTGTAGATAGCTCATAACGGAAAGATTTATAAGTAGCCAAGTTACTAAAGAATGGCATTAAAAATCTATCGAAATGATTAAGAGTTGGCGTTGAGCAATTTTGAATGAAGGGTATAAAATTGATTAGGGCTATACACAAACAAACAGCTGCCATTACGAATGGTTTCTATAATAGGTTTGCGCAAGGCTTCTGGAATAGCAGGGCAACCAAAACTTCTACCAATGGTGCCTGATTTATTAGCCAGTTTTTCATTCACATAATTGGCGCTATGTATGACAATTCCCCTGCTATAAGCATTATCATTAATACCGGCTTCTTGTCCATCAAGGCGAAGTGAACTACCGTGTTTGCCTGCATAAATTTCGCCGGTTGTAAAAAAACCTAAACTACTTTTTAAACTATTGAAAGCGTTTGAAAACTTTGTAGCCAACTTGGCGCCAGAATTACGTCCGTGCGAAACAAATGTGTTAAACAATAATTTTCCAGTGAGCAGGTCTAAAACAAATAAACGTTTTTGGTTGGATGGTAGGCTAAAGTCTATGATGGTTAAAATATTGTCTTTTTGAATTTTTCCTGCCGCGTTTAAAGATTCATAACCCGTAATTGCTTGGTTGAATGCTTCTTTGGAAAGGCCTAGCGTAAAAAGTTTTAAGGAATCGTAGAGTAAAAAATTTTTATTGGTGTTCTTTATTGGAGTGGCTGTAACCAGTTGTTTTTTTAACTGAGATTTTGGTTTGCTATTACCCAATACCAATCCCCCAAATAATAATATTGCGGGAAGTAGGATGATGCGTCTGTTTTTTGTTTTGGCCATAGGGGGGCGTTTGATGGTACAAATTTCGTTATACTAGTTCAAAATTGGTGCCAAAGCGGTTCGATTTGTTAAGCTTTAACGATTTGTGTGAAGTTTGCACAATTGTTTTCCACGTTTTATTTTTCAACAACGCATCTGTTTATCTTGCACCCATGCAGGAGTATCTTAAAGGATTGAATGAACCACAACACGAAGCGGTAACCCATATAACTGGGCCAATTATGATTGTGGCAGGCGCGGGAAGCGGAAAAACAAAGGTTTTAACCACCAGAATTGCGCATTTGATGGCCAATGGGGTGGATGCTTTTAATATATTGGCGCTCACATTTACCAATAAGGCGGCGGCAGAAATGAAGGAAAGAATTGAAAAGATTCTGGGTAATTCAGAGGCCCGCAACCTCTATATTGGTACATTCCACAGTGTATTTGCAAGAATTTTACGCGCAGAAGCCCACCGTTTGGGATATCCTAGCAATTTTACCATTTATGACACCGATGATAGTCGCTCTGTTATAAAAACCGTGGTGAACGAATTAAACCTAGATGATAAACACTACAAAGCCAATGTGGTAGGCAATAGAATTTCTCAGGCAAAAAATGCCTTGATGGGTCCTGGGGCATATGCGGTGGATTATTATGTTCAGCAAGAAGATATGCGCGCTAATCGACAAGCAATGGCGCAGATATATTTAGCCTATACCAATCGATGCTTTAAGAATGGTGCAATGGATTTCGATGATCTGTTGTTAAAGATGCACGAACTTCTTAATAATTTTCCGGAGGCATTACACAAATACCAACACAAGTTTAAGTACATACTAATTGATGAGTATCAAGATACCAATCCAGTGCAGTATGAAATTTCAAAACTCTTGGCTGCGGTGCACGAAAACATTTGTGTGGTAGGAGATGACGCACAAAGTATTTATAGTTTTAGGGGAGCAACCATAGAAAATATTTTACAGTTTCAAAAAGACTACGACGATGTAAAAATTGTTAAGCTTGAACAAAATTATCGAAGCAGTAAAAATATTATTCACGTTGCCAACGAAGTGATTAAAGTAAACCAAGGACAGATTCCAAAGAATTTGTGGACAGATAATAATGAGGGAGAAAAGATTCGATTGGTGCGCACCATGACCGATAATGACGAAGGAAAATTTGTAGCCGATACCATTCAAGAACAAAAATTACGCAACCATTTTTATAACCAAGATTTTGCCATTTTATATCGCACCAATGCGCAAAGTAGGGCCTATGAAGAAAGCTTGCGTCGTATGGGAATTGCTTATAGAATTTATGGTGGAACAAGCTTTTATCAGCGCAAAGAAATCAAAGATTTTTTAGCCTATTTACGCGTAATTGTAAATACCCAAGACGAAGAGGGATTAAAAAGAATTATTAATTATCCAGCACGCGGAATTGGTAAAACCTCTATTGAAAAATTAGTAATTGCAGCCAACGAAAATGAGCTGTCGATGTTTGATGTAGTGGCACGTGCAGGCGAGTTTGGTTTTAAAGGCGGCACACTAGAAGCGCTGCAGAATTTTGTTACAATGATTCGTTATTTTCAAACGCTTCAAAAAGAAAAAAACGCCTACGATTTAGCCATTCAAGTTGGCAAGCATACCAATATTGTAAAAGAATTATTTAGCGATAAAACCACCGAAGGTTTGGCGCGTTACGAAAATATTCAAGAGATACTTAACTCGGTAAAAGAGTGGACCGAAAGCCCTAGTAACGACGATGGTGAATTGGGCGATAAAAGCCTTGGATCTTATTTACAACAAATTAGTTTGGTAACAGATGCAGACGATAACAAAGCAGAAACCGATGTGGTAAAATTAATGACCATTCATGCTGCAAAAGGTCTAGAGTTTAGTTGTGTATTTGTTGGAGGAATAGAAGAAACATTATTCCCCAATGCCATGAGTATTAATACCCGCGAAGAATTAGAAGAAGAACGCCGATTGTTTTATGTGGCCATTACAAGGGCCAAACAACATTTGTGGTTAACTTATGCCAACTCGCGTTATCGTTTTGGTCAGTTGGTACAAAATGAACCAAGCCGATTTATTGAAGAAATGCCCGCAGACTATATAGACAAAACCTATGCTGGTGGCGGTGCAAGAAATAATTCTGGAAGCCAATGGGGAAGCGGTATTCAGCGGATGCAAAATAATGCTGGCTTTGGAAACTCAGCGGCTGCTGCAGAAAAAAAATATGGTGCACCACCTGCAAAAAAACCACTAACTGCAAAAACAAAACCAGAATATTTACCAATAGTTCCACCTTCAACAAAAGTAGTAGAACACCAAGCCGGTGCAGATTTTATTGCAAGCGATACAAGTGGTTTACAGGCAGGCCAAAAAGTAGAACACCAAAAATTTGGATTTGGAATTGTTGGAAAAATTGAGGGCTCTGCACACAATCCCATTGCTACCATTCAGTTTGAATTAAATGGCGAAAAAAAGATTATGTTGAATTATGCCAAACTTAGAATAGTGGAATAAAAAACTTGCTATTATTTTGTTTTTTTATTAGAAGAAGCCGGCGAATATTCCCCCGCATTTTTTGAAGGAAGTATGGTGGTATTTGGTACAAATAAATAAGACGCTGGTAATAAAAATTCATAAGAAGAATTTTTGCTAGGAATTGTTTTTTTGTATTGTAATAATATTTCCATTTGTGGTCGATCTGCTTGTACAAAGGGCTGAACAGATAATGGATATTTATCCCACAAAGAACCAGCGGCCCAATAAGATCCATTGAGGTTATTTTCGCTGAGGTATTTTAAAAAATGTTGCAATAATTTAAGCCAACGAATATCGGTATCGGGTATTCCGTATTCTCCAACAAACCCTTGTTTGTTATTATCTTTTAACCATCTAACAAATGGCATCATGCGCAATACGCCAGTATATTCTGTGGCGCCACTAGAGTCGTAATTTTCTTTGTATCTACCAGAATAATTTTTATCGAAATAACAGTGTGCATCGTATAGTAATTTATTGCTAGGGTCTACTAAGTTTTTTAAAGCATCGCTATACTGTAACCACTTTTCTGCGGCGGCAAAATTATCGCCCGAAATAATAATTGTTTTTTTTGTTTCTACTTGTCTAATGGATTGAATGGTTTCTTGTGCTGTGGTAAACCAATCGTACGCTCCCATATCGTGTGGCTCGCTCATTATTTCGTAACCATAAATATTTGAATAGGCAGATAAAGCTTTGGAAATTTTCATCCACACATCCGAAAAATGCTCTCTAGAAACTTCGGGGCTTCCTATTATGTATTCTGTTTGATTAATTTGATAACGACCAAAATTATGCATGCTTAACACCACCTGAATATTTCTTTGGGCACAATAGTGTAAGCGATTTGTTAGTTCTAAAATATTTTCTGCATCTAATGGTCCATTAAGCGTGTTTTGAATTCTTTCCCATTTAAAAGGAATGGTAATAAGCTTAAATCCTTGTTGGTAAAAATATTCAATATCCGACTCTGTTGGATAGGCATAGTCTTTACCATAAACACCCGGCAGGTTTTTTTCTTGAAACTCTCCGCCACATAAATTGATGCCAAATGGTCGTCCGGTTTTTTGACTTGCAGCCGTATTGGCCCAACCCATCAATAACAAAAAGAAAATAGTATAGCGCATATTTAATTTTAGAACGTAAAACAAGTAGAAATATTGATTAGGGCACCAATTAAACAGCAATAAATGCTTGGATAGGTTTTCGATATCCGAAAATTATGGCATAGTGGTCGCTTCTATTATTTTGAATGAACCATCCCTGAGCGCTTTTGTTTAAATTTGCCCAAGTAATTTAGTTGGCAAAAGCCAATGAATTGGTTAAAAAATAAGATTATGATTAAAACAGGCAACCCAATTATTAGTATTTATACCGAAATGACGCCCAACCCAGAAACCATGAAGTTTGTTGCAAACAAGCTTTTATATCCCGGAAAAAGCATTGATTTTGCAGACGAAACCTTGGCGGGGCCTTCTCCATTAGCAGTTGAACTATTTAGCTTCCCTTTTATTAAAAGCGTGTTTATTGCTAGTAATTTTATTACCCTAACCAAAAGTTCCGACACAGAAGACTGGCAAGATATTATTGCCCCAGTTAAAACTTTTTTGAAAGAGTATTTAGAAAATGGTGGGGTTGTAGTGAACGACGAAGAGGTTGCCAAAGTAAAACAAGAAGCAACCAACACCGTTAGTGCAGATGATGATGATATTGTAAAACGTGTGAAAGAATTATTGGAGAACTATGTTAAGCCGGCCGTTGAAATGGACGGTGGTGCCATTCAGTTTAAAAGCTATAACGACGGCGTAGTAAACCTAATGCTACAAGGTAGTTGCAGTGGATGTCCTTCTTCAATGATTACGCTAAAAGCGGGAATTGAAGGTATGATGAAGCGCATGATTCCAGAAGTAACAGAAGTTGTTGCCGAAGCGGAATAATAGGCGAACTAACTAATGAAAAAAAACGCAGCTTACTTAATTGCCCAACATTGGGATGCACTACTAGCGTCTGCAGCTGCTGTTCTGACTATTTATTATTTAACCAAATTTAGTGGCATTGGTTTATCGCCAGATTCTATTGCCTATAGTAGTGCCGCCATTAACCTTCAGGCAAAAGGCGCACTAGTTGACTTTAATAATTTGCCCTTGGTTGATTTTCCGTCAGGGTATCCATTTTTTCTAGCCATTTTTTCTAGCCTTTTTCATAGTAATCCCATTACTATTGCCCCGATTTTAAACAGCGTTTTATATGTGGGTGTTATTTTAATGAGTAGTGTTTTAATGCAGGGCTTTGAAAATAATGCAAGATGGTATCGATTTGCGGTGCTTAGTATATTAGCCACTAGCCCCTGTTTGTGGGAAGTGTATGAGATGTTATGGTCTGAAACTTGGTTTGTTTTTTTAGTGTTATTATTTATGCTTGTTTGGCGTTGGTATGGCAAGCGTCATGATATTATTTCTTTGATGGTGTTTGCTTTAATAGCCGCATTGGCTTTTGTTACACGGTTTGCGGGCATTACAATTGTTGCAACTGGGGCTACATTAATTTTATTGGATGGAGCACTTAGCATGGTTAAAAAAATCAAACAGCTTTTGTTGTTTGTGTTGACGGGTGTTTCATTAGTTGTTTGGAATTTATTACACAATCATTATGCAGCAGGCTCTTTAGCTGGTGTGAGAGAAAAAGCCTTGCGCAGCATTGCAGATAATTTATTAGACATAGGAACTGTTATTGGCTCTTGGTTACCTTTTTTAAACAACCGTCCTTTAATTGGTGCCATTATTTTTTTACTAATATTATTGTTGGCAACATTGATAGTTGTGTATCGATTATTGCAACAACAATTTTATCATCGCAACGAAACAGTCTTGGCTTTGTTTTTTGTAGTGTATGCGGTTTTTATTATTGTGGTAGCTAGTATTTCAAGATTCGAAACATTAAGTAGTCGATTATTATCGCCCCTATATATTCCTTTTATTTTAGTGGGAAGTTTTTGGCTACTGCGTTTTATTAAACAAAAAACCAAATTACAAAAAGCAGGCATTGTGGTTTTACTCATTTGTGTTTACACTTCAACCCTCTTTCATCAATACCAACAGAATGCCGAAAACTGGGAGGGCATTGCAGATGCAGGTATTCCGGGCTATTCAGAATTGCAATGGAAAGATTCGCCAATGGCAAAATATATTAATGAACACAAATCATTTTTTAATCAACCAATTTATTCCGATGCAAATGATGGCCTGTATTATTTAACTGGCTTACAAGCGCTTCCATTACCCCACAAAGAAGTAGCAAAAGAAAAAACAAAATTGCTACAAGCGCCGCAATTAATAGTTGTTTGGTTTAACGATGGAGAGAATCCAGACTTAATTGATATACCATTTATACAAGCGCAAAAGCGGTTAATAAACACCCTGCATTTTAACGACGGCACTATTTATTTTTTTAGCAATTAGCGCACTCAGACCATTATTAAAAGATGAATCAGTAATTTGCGCAAACATCATTATGACGGCAACCCAATTTTTTCAGCAACTAGTATTTGGTTTATTGCAAACAGGCCCACTTGAATTTATTGCCGTGTTTGCAGGTATTGCTAGTGTTTGGTTTAGCAGAAAAGAAAATATTTTAGTATACCCTGTTGGATTAATCAATACCATTATTTATATCTATATCAGTATAAAAGGAAACTTGTTGGGCGAGGCAAGTGTGAATTTTTATTATACGGTAATGAGTATTTACGGATGGTTATTATGGGCAAAAAAAGACAATACGCAACATAAGCCAGTGTTAGCAATTACCTATAGCAACCAAAAAGAGTGGTTACAACAGTTGGCGTTTTTTGCTGTTTTTTATTTAGTAATTTATTTTTCTTTAACCGGATTAAAAAAATCATTTGCACCAGAAGCGATTCCATGGGCCGATGCTTTTGCAAGTGCAACCGCTTATACCGGCATGTGGTTAATGGCTAGAAAAAAAGTAGAAAGTTGGATCTGGTGGATTGCTACCAATGTGGCGTCTATTCCATTATATTTTATAAAGGGATATGTTTTTACAAGTGTTCAGTTTTTGGTATTATTGGTTTTAGCCGTTGCAGGATTAATAGCGTGGCAAAAAAAAGCAAACAAACAATGGCAGTAAAAAAAGTAGTGATTATTGGTCCGGAATCTACTGGAAAAAGCACGCTATGTAAAGAATTGGCAGCACATTTTCAAACACAGTGGTGTCCGGAATATGCCAGAGAATATTTAACAAACAATGGCACAGCCTATACTTATGATGATTTGTTGGTCATTGCAAAAAACCAACTCTTAATTGAAGATCGCAGCACGGCTGAAGTAGCAGCCACTGAAAACAAAGTCTTGTTTATTGATACCGATATGTATGTAATGAAAGTTTGGTGCGAATATGTGTTTGAAAAATGTCACCATTTTATTTTAGAACAAATTAGTAAGCGACCATACGATTTGTATATTTTATGCACTGCAGATATTCCTTGGGTTCAAGATGCATTGCGAGAGTATCCCGAAGAAGGACCACGTAAAGAATTGTTTCAGATATACAAAGACCAGCTCATTAACCAATCGGTTCCTTGGATAACAGTGAGTGGTAATTATAGCGAAAGATTAGCAACAGCCATTGTTGCTGTGGATGCTTTACTTAATCAATAATGCAATATCTGGATCGTCTTCAATATTGTGCATTTGTTGTAGTATTTGAGGGTATCGCCAACTAACTCTATTGCTCATTGGTTTTACAGAAAACTTTTTAGGATTGGGCAAACAAGCAATAATCATGGCGGCTTCTTGCCTGCTTAAACGACTAGCAGATTTGCCAAAATATTTTTGTGCCGCTGCTTCAATACCAAAAATACCTGGCCCCATTTCAATGGTATTAAGGTATACTTCTAAGATTCTTTTTTTACCCCAAACCAATTCAATCATTAGTGTAAAATAGGCTTCAGGAATTTTTCTAAGGTATTTCATAATTCCACCTCCCTGCCATAGAAAAATATTCTTTGCTGTTTGTTGGGTGATGGTGCTTGCAGCTGCTCCTAGTGGTAGTTTTTGCTTTTTACCCTTCTTAGGTTTCAAACTTTTTTCAATCGCATCCCAATCAAAACCTATATGGTCTGGAAAAGCTTGGTCTTCGCTTGCAATGGCCGCTAGCTTTGCGTTTTGGCTAATTTGATTTCCAGAAACATAGTCTCTGTGTAAGCCATAACTAAAGCTATTGTCAATTTGAGTAATGGTAATTGGCGGCATGACCCATTTACAAATAAGCAAGTACAAAAAAGAAGAAACAAATAGATAAATAGTGATTTTTTTTATCCAGCGCCAAATGTTTTTAATCATGTTATTCTATAAATTTTGCATGTAGCGTATAAAAATTATTTGATAGTTGAGAGAGTGTATTTTGGACCGATTTGAATAATGTTTTTATGCGTGCTTTGTAAAACTTTTCCTAGAACAAAACCTCCAACAGCTATCCCAAGTTTGGGTAAATTATCGGATCCTAAAATGGCATCATTTTTCACCAAACTATTTACAATGTTTAAAAAAACATAAGCAGTACTGCCCATTATAAAAAGCGTACCATTATTGAGCATATTGGTATGAAAATTTTTTTGAGGTAAAGCATACACTTCGTTGATGTGTAATTTTAGTAGTCCAAAATGAACGGTATCAAGTGTGGGATAACCAAATTGATTGCCTACTTGCCGTACTTGAATTTGATCAATTAATAAAGAATCGTTTTTAATGGATTTAATGATACCCTCTATCCATTGTTTGCTGCTAAATTGAAATAAAATATAACTACCACTCGTCCAGGTTTGAACAGATTTGGTTTTGTGCTTCAATAGTAATAAATCTTTTTGTGCAGATACACCAAAAGATAAACAGCAACAAATAATAAGTACAGTTAATTTCATTGGTAGAAAGATACTTGATGAAAATGGACTTAACTACAAATATTCGTTAAAGCTATTTTAATTGCTGTCCAAATTGTAAAATGCCCCAAATAAGCGCTACACCAAATCCAACCAAAATAATACCTGATAATATATTAATAAGGTGAAGGTTTTTAGGAGTGAGTTTTGGTCTTAATTTTCCTGCCAACGCCACTTTTAATAAATCGGTTAGCAACACAAAAACCAAACAGGTTCCAAAAACAATCATTCTATACTGCAGCGGGTTTGAATAAGAAGCAGCATCCGCTAGTATTGCGGCGCTCCAAGCAAACCAAAAAATAAATACACTAGGGTTTAGCATATTCATAAAATAACCCGCAAAAAAAGCACCAACCCAATCGCGTTTTCGAAAAGCCTGCTCTTGTACAATACTGTCTGATACAATCTCAGATTTTTTAAAAAACAAAGTATAGATCCCTGCGCTAATTAAAAACACACTTCCTGCAAGGGCAATTATCTTTTGGTGTTTGATGACGGTTTCAAAAAAAGAAGTAAAAAAATTACAAACAACCAATATGGTAATATCACTTAAAGAAACACCCGCTACAAAAACATAGCCAGCTTTGTGCCCGTAATTAATACTTTGTTTGATGATAGCAAAAATTATTGGACCCACAGAAATGGCTAAAAGAATTCCCAAAAACAATCCTTTAATTAGGGCTGCTACCATAGTTAGTGAATATAATGCTTGAACGAGTTATTGTACTTGTATCGGTTCGCCCTTTAAAAATTTTTGCCAGTCTTGTAACATACTTCCTTTAAGTACCCTTGGAAATTTATGTTGTCCTCCTACCTTACCCTTTGCTGTCATAAAATCCATGAATTCTTTTTCGCTCAACACATCTAGTATCACATCTTTTAAAGCAGACCTTCTTTCTACAGCATAGTCGTCGTTGAGGGCACAAAGGTGTTGGTCTATTTTTTTAGCCAAGTCTTCTTTGTTAACCTTATCGTTGCAAGCAACAAACCAATGGTGTGCAAAAAAATTGCCATAAGGAACGCCTGCAACCGTAAACTCAGGAATACTAATATTCATTTCTTCACTCACCAATTGAATGGCTTTGTTCATATTGTCTACGCTTAAATGCTCTCCTACCAAACTTAAAAAATGCTTGGTTCTGCCGGTAATGATTATTTCGCATCGTTCCTTATCTACAAACTTTACGGTATCGCCAATTAGGTATCGCCAAGTTCCTGCTGTAGTGCTAATTAAGAGTGCATAATCTTTTCCTTCTTCTACTTCGTGAATCATTAGGGCTTCTGGATTGTCTACCATATTGCCATTGGTATCAAAATTATTTTCATCAAATGGCACGAACTCTAAAAAAATATGTTCATTGGTTACAAGCTTCATGCCCGCTGCATACTGCCGGTCTTGGTATGCGATAAAACCTTCACTTGCCAAATAGGTTTCAATATAGGTAATAGGTTTACCCAACAATTTTTCAAATCCTTTTTTATAAGGCTCAAAACTAACGCCACCATGTCCAAAGAAGGCAAGGTTGGGCCATATATCGTGGATATTATTAAGCTTGTAACGTTCAATCACCATCTCTAAACACATTTGAATCCAAGCGGGTACGCCAACCAACATACTAATATCCCATTCAGGTGCTTTGTCAACAATTTCTTCTAATTTTTTATTCCAATCTTTTTGCTTGGCAATTTTTTTGCCTGGCTTGTAAAAAGGCTGAAACCAAAAAGGCACTTTCTTTTGTGTAATCCCACTAAGGTCTCCAGAATAATAGCCGGGTCCTTTTTGTAAATCGGTGCTTCCACCAAGGGTAAGCCAGCCGCGACCAAGAGCGCCATAAGGAATGTCTTCGTAATTTCTTAGCGTGAGCAATTGTTTGATCATTACAATTTTATTCCCACGCAATAGGTCATTGGTGATAGGAATAAACTTGCTTGCAGATTCACTCGTTCCGCTGCTTAGCGCAAAGAATTTGATTTTACCAGGCCAACAAATATCTGATTTGCCTTCGAGGGTTTTATGCCACCACTCGTTGTAAATTTTATTGTAATTATAAGTAGGTACTAATTCTTGAAACTTTTTTCCTAGGTGTTTGCTCGATAAAATATCGTCGAAATGATAGGCTTGACCAAACTCTGTAAACTTTGCTTTGCGCAATAATTTCTTTAACACCCTAAGTTGTTGCCTTCTTGGATTATTCTGTGGCAGACGTAGGGCTTTGAGAATTGAATTCGGAAGCTTTATATCTAAAATTGCCATCGTTTGGAAGCCGTTATTTGGTAACTGTGTACGAAGCTAAAGCAAAACGGCTAAAAAATGATTGGTTTATGACCATTGTTACCTACTTTTTACTAAAATCTACTAGAATTTGCCATTGCTTCTCCACTAGTTTCCTTAGAATCACTCCCAATAATTGACAGGCTGTTTTTTGCATGAAATCGAAGTGAAAGGTGTTTATTAGCCATTTTTTCTGTTTGAGCAATCACCTGTTTCCATGAAAAATCGGGTCCTTGACAAAAAACTAGGGTGGTTTTTTGCTGAAGTTTAGAGGCAGTAGTTGTGTTTGGTAAAACCTGTTTCAGGCTAGCCATTTCAATACCTGCTTTAGTTAAAAAATTGCTCAATTCGTTGAACTCCTGGGTGTTAGCAAAGGCTAAAACCTCCTGCGGCTGGCCTTTTTGACGGGTTAGTCCAGAAAAAATTGATTGTGATAAGCCTTTTATTAATTGGTTTAACAATGAAAAGCCCCCTCTAATAATAATTGCTACTTGAATAAAAAACGAAAAAACCCTTGCCGATTTGCCCTTGTAATTTTTTATAACAAAAACGCGCATGGCATTATAAAACAATAGCACATAGTTAAGGCTTCCTTTTCGGGTACTTTCTCCTTTAAAATGAATGATGGTAGCGCCAGAAAAATAATAATTGGTAAAACCTGCTTGTTGAATACGGTAACTTAGGTCTATATCTTCGGCATACATAAAAAACCGTTCGTCGAAACCGCCAACAGTAGCCAAAACCGTACTATTAACCATAAAGAATGCACCCGCCAAAACATCTACCACCTGATTCTCATTAGGGTTCAAATAACCCAAGCTGTATTTATTAAACAACCGAG
>Ga0194047_10000123_pt1 | contig 54546 bp, 46 predicted proteins | sample JunL225m_MetaG_2_FD_160070 | JGI IMG/M metagenome (GOLD analysis project Ga0194047, IMG submission 160070) | Anoxic zone freshwater microbial communities from boreal shield lake in IISD Experimental Lakes Area, Ontario, Canada - Jun2016-L221-5m | ecosystem: Environmental > Aquatic > Freshwater... | reverse complement strand
CCCCCGTTACGGACTACTCACCCGCCGATTGCGCCCCGCCCGCGCTTGAGTTCGCTTGTCTCCTTCACACATTCCCGTTATAATGCCCCTCAAGTTCAGCAGCGATTTAATTTTTGTTTCAAATAAACGGGGTAACGCCATGAGCAACAACCGCAAAACTCTCCAAAAGCCGCTTGGTATTTTGCATTAATTAGAGTAAAAGATTCATCAAAAAAGGACTTTAGCCGATAATTTGCTAGAGTCCTTTTATCCAAAACAACCGTCGGATTGCGTGGTATCGCGCAACAATAAAGATATGCTCAGGTGGTAAGTTTAATCAAGCAAAGGCGCAGGCTTGATTCCTTCCGGCATGTCAATAGATGACGCGCCCGACTCGAATTGCCAACTGCTTTTCTCCACATAATCTCGAACCTCGCCAATCACTTTCTTGTAGGCAACTTTGCGAATTTCGAGGGAAACATCCATCGGCTGCGCGTTGAAAAAATGCATGTCGGTGATGCCAACGAACCCAAAAATGGTACGCAAATAGCTTTCCACAAAATCAAAAGCTTGGAGCGGTCCACTTGAATAATCCCCGCCACGCGAAGTAACGCAAATCATTTTCTTGCCTTTGACCATTCCTTCGGGGCGACCCTCTTCATTGTATCTGAACAAGTAGCCCGGTTGCACAATAGCATCAATGTAATACTTTAGGGCATAGGGAATCCCAAAATTCCACATTGGCACGGTCAAAAGGTAAACATCGGCATCCAAAAACTGCTCGATGCTTTTTTCGATTTGGTGCCATGAGGTTTGAGCAGACTCGTCAAGATGCTGTCCAGTCATGAGCATATATTTGGATTCGATATTGCTACCTGACACGGAAGGCAGGTTGGTTTTGAACAAATCCAACGTTCTGACCGTCAAGTCATCATACTTTTCAAGAAGCGATTCCAATAGTACGCTAGAAACACGCACGGTATTAGAAGTAAGCCCACGAGGGGTGGCTACAATGTGAAGTAATTTCATTTTTATTTATCCTATACTACGACAAGGTCGCGTTAAAATAGTTGTTGCTGGTGAACTGCATTTTAGCTTGGAAATATCACAAAGAGGCTAGTAATTGGGGTCTCTGAAATCTGTAAACTTGTCGAGCTTTGGGAAAGCAATAGCAGGCTTAGCAGATTCTAGAATTCTTGGTACTAGTACAATATGCTGTTCACAACTCAATAACATTACAAACAAAGGAGTGCTGCCAATCTATATATATAACCGAAGCAATCTCTAAATTTTATCTGCAATTTATATTGCTAAGTATAAGATGTTACCAGATGGGAGTCAATTAAAAAAGTTGCGTCTGAACCGATTTTCTGTCCCCATTATACTTGCAAGAAGTGTACCCTTGAACTCCCACTCCCGCGGGTGCCGTAAGTTACTACCCTAAAAACGTTTCTTGCAAACCCCTATATTGCAATCAAGAATTGTTTATAAACGTATCATGGTAAAATAGAGCTAGAGTAATGTTTGGAAATGGACTGGAATAATGAAAAAACCGCGACTACGCAATAATCAGAAACAAGTTAGTGAAGAAACCCGCAATCTGCTGGACACCGCAATAACAAACCTAGTACAAGCGCTAGGCAGCAAAGCCAGCGTGCTGGTTTTTTGGGATGCTTACGGTGAAGCGCCTAGCCGTTATTCCACCTATGGATTATCCCCAACTGCCCTAAAGGAAATTCAACCCACCCTTGAAGATTTGACCAAACGATTGGCGGAACGCAGCAGCAATGGCGCCGAAGAACCGGGCGCATTACAGGCTGAGATAATTTTGCAACAGCGTAATACCCGAATAGTGGCTTTACCAATCCAAGCGGAAGGTCGTTTTATAGCCGCCCTGTGCCTTTTACAACCCGCCATCGGTCATCTTGAAACTACCGATTTGCCGGATTACCCGATGGCAAACCCTACCAATCAATTGGTCAGACCGGAAGAAGAATTTAATCCGCTCGAAACTGAACCCGATTTTCCCATCGAACCGGCTGAACTGGTAACGCGCAACGCCCGCTTGGTTAAGCGATTGGTGGAGGAAAACCAGTGGTTGCAAACCATCTTCAGTTATAGCCCTGACGGTATCCTAATTGTCAACGCCGATTGCAATATTATTGGGTTTAACCCCGCCTTTTCGCGCCTCACCGGATGGTCGGTAGATGAGTTGCGAGGACACAATTGTGATGAGGCTTTGCGGTTGAGTCCAAAGAGCCTTGGAGAACATTGCCGGGTATTATGCCCGCTCAAGATGGGCTTGATGACGGCTTCAGGTGCGGCGCAACAGCATGCCGAAGTGGTGTTGATTACCAAAGACACCGAGGAACGCGCTGTAGAGTTAAGCTACTCGATAATACTTTCACCGCGAGGCGATGTATTGGGAGGAGTAATTGGGGCGCGAGATATAACCGCCCGTAAAGAAGCAGAGGAGTTGCAAAACACCTTTCTTTCGGTGGTAAGCCACGAATTGCAAACCCCTATAGCCATTATCAAGGGCTATGCCGGGCTTTATGCCGATGAAACTACCGAAATCAAGCCCGCGCAGGTACGCGAAAAGATGAAAATTATCCAAGAAGAGAGCGAGCGTCTGAGCAAGTTGGTGGATAATTTGCTGTACGCCTCGCGCATTCAAGCTGGCGGCATCGAACTAGAGCGTAACCCGATTGACCTAGAAGGGCTTAGTCGAAGGATAGCGCAGAAAATGAAGACTGTCAGTAACCAGCATTTGATAGGAACGGATTTGCCGGAGGATATTCCGGCAGTGTTAGGCGATTACGACAAAATTCAGGAAGTGCTGGTGAATTTGGTTGAGAACGCTATCAAGTACAGCCCTCACGGTGGCAATATTATTATTAGCGCAGAGCCAACCAATACCGAAGTAATAATGCGGGTCTCGGATCAAGGCATTGGCGTTCCAGCCGCCGATCGTGAGCGTATTTTTGAGCGTTTCAGTCGTTTGGACAGTCGCTATGTGCGCGAGCGCAAAGGCGCGGGTCTAGGGCTGTACATTTGCAAGGCAATTGTTGAAGCGCATGGTGGGCGTATATGGGTTGAAGCGGGAGAGTCAGGTACGCTCGGCTCACGTTTCTGTTTTTCATTGCCGCGTGAGGTTCCGGCGCAACTGCCGGTATTATTCGGTAAGATATAGATTGGATTTATAATTATGAATCAAACTGTTCTTGTAGTGGATGACGAACAAAAGTTAGTTGAACTGTTGCGAACTATCCTTGAGAAAGAGAATTATCTTGTTCTGGAAGCGCATAACGGCTACGAGGCAATTGAAAAAGTGCGCTCCGATTTGCCCGATTTGGTTTTGCTGGATGTGATGATGCCGGAAATGGACGGTTTTGAAGCCCTGAAAGAAATCAGGCAAGCCAGCAATACGCCCGTTATCATGCTTACGGTTCAGGCTACTGAAGCGGACAAGGTGCGCGGTTTGGAACTGGGCGCGGACGATTACGTGGCAAAACCCTTCGACCATCGCGAACTGCTCAGCCGGGTTAAAGCAGTGATGCGCCGTGCCGCTATGCCGCCTAGCATCAGCCGCAGTGATGGGCTTATCAAGGTTGATGACATACTCAGCATAGACTTTGACAAACGCGAGGTGATTGTACGCGGAGAAAGCCAGAAATTGCGCCCTACCGAATACCGCTTGCTTTACCATATGGTCAGTAACGCGGGACGATTGCTGAGCCATGAGAGTCTGCTTACCAAAGTGTGGGGACGCGAGTACCGTGACGATGAGCAACTCTTACGGCTTTATATTACCTACCTGCGCCAAAAAATCGAGCAAGAACCAGCGCATCCAAAATATATTCTAAACGAACGTGGATTAGGGTATCGTTTCATTGATTTTGGAGAGACAAAATAAAAGACGGCGCATTTCGCGCCGCCTTGGCAGTAGTAAAGTTGGGTATTAGATAGCATCTGGGTAGTATTCCGTAGAAAGTAAATTGCCAGATAGGCTATAGCGACCGGGCTTTACACCGCCAGAAAAATAAAATAATAACTGAGTTGCGTCCTGTTAACCTTTGTCTTAGCTCGAAATGGTTTATGCTCTAACCTGAATTAATTATAGTTCTGGGTAAATTTTAGCGAAATGAGTTATTAGTACCTATCTTGACATGGTATTTTTAGCAATTTTCTCATAGGACTTGTGGAGGGATATGAAGTATATGCTCTCCGAAGATGCTAAAATAGTTTATCAACAACGAGAAGGTGATGCGGTATGACAATTGCCCGGAGAGATAGCGAAAAATACAGCGCCGAAAAATACGAGAGACCTTCTGTAACAGTGGACGTGCTTGTTTTCACGATTGTAGGAGATGAACTGAAAATCTTGCTGGTCAAGCGGGCGGCATGGCCCTATGAAAATTTCTGGGCGTTGCCCGGAGGCTTTGTACAGATGAACGAATCGCTGGAGCAAGCCGCCATTCGTGAGTTGCGAGAGGAAACCGGCGTTTCCGATGTCTATCTAGAGCAGCTTTATACTTTTGGCGACCCCGGACGTGACCCCCGTACCCGCGTTATCACCGTTGCATATATCGTACTGATTACCGCCGACGCGCTAGAACTGAAAGCCGGTTCGGATGCGGGCGAAGCGCAATGGTTTCCGGTTAAGAAGATACCCGCGCTCGCTTTTGACCACCAGAAAATTGTGGAATACGGGCTGAATCGCCTTCGCAGCAAGCTTGAATATAGCAATATCTCTTACGGATTGCTCTCTACCGAGTTTCGCCTGAGCGAATTGCAGAAGGTGTACGAGGTGATTCTGGATCGGCAACTGGACAAGCGCAACTTCCGCAAGAAAATCCTCTCGTTGGGCTTGTTGGAAGCCACCGGCGAAAAGGAGATTTCGGGCGCACACCGTCCCGCCATGCTTTACCGCTTCAACAAAAAAGAAATCGTTTTCTTTGACTGATACTGGTATTTCAAGCTCTCTATAAAGCCAAAGGATTTTTATGTCTTCCTATGAACTTATAACTGATTTGCCGGATAAAGGGTTGCGCGTGTATTGGCATCGCTCGTCATGATTCGCGCTAATCTATTTCCGGTAATTATCTATCGTGAACAACGAAGTGAATATATAGATGCCTTAGAAGAGGCTGATAATGGTGATCTGGTAAAGTTTATAGGATTGCTCAGCCAGAATCAAATGAAGGCGGCGAGGCAAGCTATTAAATTTGTGGAAACTTCTGTCCCAGAGCCTATCCTTCTGGAAAAAGATGGGATTGAAGTCATAATTAAATCAGGAGTGGAAGCTCGCAGAAGAAAAAAACGAATAGTCCAGAAAGAACTATTAGAATCTTCTTCACGATTATCCCATTTGCTGGAAGATATTACTTATCAACGACTAGTCGAAATAGCTGATACTCTGAACCGGGAATTTAAAGAATTCGATAAAGTTAAATGGGAGAATGAGACTTATGCGGAAGTAAAAAAGATTGAAGAGCGTGACGGGTTGTATTATGGAATAATACTCGACTTTTTAATGATGGGAACCGATTTTTCAACGGCAACTGAAGCTTATTATAAGTGCATATTTTTGAGCATTGATGATGTTGAAAAAACCGAAATAGGCTTCTTCTTCCAAGCGCTTGGTCCTGAATTTACTGGAGGTATGTGCGTTTTAGGTGGAATATGGGATCCCGAATTTGAACCGTACGATAAATTTGGCAAACCAAAAACAATATTTGCAGATGGACATTTATACCAAGAAACTAATGAATACTTTAATGTGGACTTTATTGGTAGTGAGTTTCAATTTTCAGATTTAGATTCTGATGAGGAGCTTGAGCTAATTAGCAATTACAAGATATGGCTTGAAGAAAACCTTAAACAAGGCTTGCGTAGCTGGCACGACCATATCTAAAAATTCTGTAAGACTTGTACTTTACAAATCCTTTAATTCAGCCTCGATTTTTTTGGCGCGTTCTCGGAGGCTAAGAGCGGAGTGCGAGTATCCTATCTAAAAATAGCATTCGCCTACAGTTCGACACTGCCATTACACTGCCATTAGGGCAGCCTCCCCTCTATAAAAGAGGGATAAGCAACCGAAGCGCAAAAATCATTCTAGCTGAGGTGGGTTTCAGCTTTGCGACTCGTTTATTTTTCCCTGCGAAAATGTTATATTACTCATCAGACTGAATTCTCCTTTGCTTTAAGCTTGTTATGATAAACCCACTGTAGCATACTGGAGTTTTTCATTCTCTTATTTTCTCCCTTTCATTCGCTTAGAGAAGGATACATTATCAACCCCTATAGGACTGGAAAAACAATGAGACCTTCGACCTATGCCATTATTGAACCGGAAGAAGCCTCAAGATTGATATATGAAAATGTCGCTCAAATCGGCTTAGAAGAAATTTCTTTGCTGGATGGAAACGGGCGCATTCTGGCTGAAGATATATATGCCGTAGGGGAGATGCCACCCTTCGATGCTACTGCCGTAGATGGTTATGCCCTGCGATGGGAAGACGGTACGGAAACCCGTGAGATTATTGGAGAGCGCACCGCCGGAAAAGTTTCAGATATTAGCGTTGTAGCGGGTACAGCAGTGCGCATTATGACCGGAGCGGCGATGCCTCCCGGCGCAAACAGCGTAATTATGGTTGAAGATACGGGCGAGGATAATCAAAAGCTGATTGTTCGCAAACTACCACAAGTGGGCGATAATATCCGTCCAACTGGGCAGGACTTACAAGCAGGACAGTTGGCGTTGAAGGCTGGCACAAAACTAAGTGCTGCCGAACTCGGCTTGATTGCTACCGTTAATCGCCCTCGTTTTCAGGCGATACGCCGCCCTCGTATTGCAATTATTTCTACCGGAGATGAAATTGTCGAACCCGGCGAAATTGCCGCCTATGGACAAATTTATGACAGTAACCGTTTTTCACTGGTAGCAGCGGTACGAAATGCAGGCGCAGAGGCAGTTTCGCTTGGAATTGCCCCCGATACCCGCGAAGGCTTGAAAAACCTGATAGAACAAGCGTTGGCGGAATACGATGGAGTAGTAACCAGCGGAGGGGTATCGGTTGGCAAGCTCGATTTGGTAAAAGATTTGCTAGAAGAAATGGGTACAATCCATTTTGGGCGGGTAAACCTCAAGCCCGGAAAGCCGTTGACCTTTGTAACAGTGGAGGTTGACGGTACGCGCAAACCCGTATTTGGCTTGCCGGGTTTCCCGGTGTCAAGCCTTGTATCGTTTGAATTATTCGTGCGTCCGGCTTTGCTTAAAATGGGTGGATTTGCCGAACTATCCCGCCCAGTATTACAGGTACGCACCGAACATTTCATAAAACATAGCCCTGAACGCAACGAATTTGTACGGGCGATTGTCACCAGCCATTACGACCCAGAAACCAGCCATTATTGGTATTCGGCGCGAACAACCGGAGCGCAAAATAGCAGCCGTTTGCTATCTATGTTGGGTGCAAACGCTTTGTTGAAGCTTGTTCCCGGCAGCAGCGAAATAGCAGAAGGCTCGATTGTACCCGCTATTTTGCTTGAGCAAATTTGACGAACAAGTATAGATTCTGTACAAGCTATCCAACAAATTTGTAGTCTCAATAACACTTACAGGTTTCACTCGCCCCTTATAGTATATAGTGATGGAATTATTGTAGAAATCTTGTAAAGAATTGATATAGTTTTCTGCCAATGTGCAGTATTAAATACATCTAGCAAGGACGGTTAAATTTATGGCTTTCACACAGCGCACCCCTCGCCTAAGTACACGGGTGGAGGATTTGCAAGCAGTACCGCATGGCGGTGTGGATTATGCCGAACTCTCCCGCAATATGGTAAAGCCGGAGGGAGTTATAGACCTGAGCGCAAATATCAATCCCTATGGGCAGCCTCCTTCAGTTCAGGAAACCCTTGCTAGGGTGCGTCTTGAGCAATACCCTGACCCGCGTGCAGCAGGCTTGCGAGAAGCAATTGCCAGCCAATTAAAGCTGATGCCGGATAACCTGATTGCCGGAAATGGCGCGGTAGAGTTAATTTACCTGCTGGCGCAAGCCTATCTTGACCCCGGCGACAGAGCGCTAGTAATCGGTCCCACTTTTGGAGAATATAGCGCAGCGGCGCGGGTGTGTGGCGCGGAAGTGCTAGAATATTGTGCGCGAGCGGAGAAAGGCTTCAAGCCCGATTTGGGCGAAGTGATTAGCCTTATCGAGGAAAAACGCCCAAAACTTGTTTTCGCCTGTAATCCTAACAACCCCACCGGGCAAGCTCTTAGCGAAAATGAAGTAACTTCCATAATGGAAGCTGCCGGGGATGTAGGCGCAATGCTGGTGCTGGATGAAGCTTATAGGTCACTTAGTGACGAAGGAACATTAGACTGGAACTCGATTGACCTTCTCTGGGGTGATAATATTACGCTGTTGCGTTCACTGACCAAAGAATTTGCCTTGCCGGGCTTGCGGTTGGGTTACGCAATTGCGCCAAAGGAAGTGGGTAGGGCGCTCAACAACATTCGCATCCCGTGGAGTGTGAACGCTTTCGCGCAGGAAATCGGGCGATACCTGCTGACTGAAACCCAATATATTCAGGAATGCAAACTACACTTACAGGAAAATAAGGCATATTTACTGGACAAACTGCGTTCGATTGAAGCTGAGTTTGTGCCGAGCGTAGCTAACTTCTTACTAATCAAGGTTGGGAATGCCTCCGAATGTCGCCTTCAGATGTTAAAACACAAGCTGATAGTGCGAGATTGTACCAGTTTCGGCTTGCCCGAATATATACGAGTAGCCGTAGGTATGCGTGAGGCTACGGATAAACTGGTGACAGAATTGCAAAGCTGGAATTCGACACATGCGGTCAAATTGGTAGCCCCAGCACAACTAAGCGGCAAACGTACAAAACTTGCCAAAACCTTGATGATACAAGGCACAGCTTCTTCAGTAGGCAAAAGCACGCTAGTAACCGGGCTTTGTCGTATTTTCGCGCAGGAAGGCTTGAGCGTAGCTCCCTTCAAAGCGCAGAACATGGCGAATAATAGCTATGTTACCAAAGAGGGCGGGGAAATCGGGCGAGCGCAAGCGGTACAGGCACAAGCAAGCGGAGTTGAACCAAGCATCTATATGAATCCCATCTTGCTTAAGCCAGAGGGTGATACGCTTGCACAGCTTGTTTTACTTGGCAAAGCGCGAGAAAGTCTCTCACCTCGCGAATATTACAGAAACAAGCAAGAACTTGAAGCGATTGTGCGGGATTCGCTGGAAAAATTGCGGGCAGAACATGATTTGGTAATAATCGAGGGTGCGGGCAGCCCCGTTGAAATGAACCTGAAAGATTCGGACATAGTAAACATGCATGTAGCCAAGATTGCAAAATCCCCGGTCTTGTTGGTCTCAGATATTGATCGTGGGGGCGTTTTCGCTAGCATTGTGGGTACGCTTGAATTGCTGGAAGAAGATGAGCGTGAACTAGTCGCCGGGTTGCTTATAAACAAGTTCAGGGGCGACCCGACTTTGTTTGAAGAAGGGGTGCAGTTCCTTCAAAAGAAAACAGGCAAAGCGGTTTTAGGAGTAGTACCATTTTTCCGTGATATAAAAATCGCCGAAGAGGATAGCGTGGCGTTGGAAGATAAGCCCAGTATGCCCGCTAACCAACTTCACAATAACGAGGCGAATAAACAAATTGATCGCGATGGTGTGAATCGCCAGTTAGATATATGCGTTATTCTTCTGCCGCATATTGCCAACTTCGATGATTTTGACGCGCTGGAAATGGAAGAAGGCGTTGAAGTGCGGTATGTGCGTGAACTCTTTGACCTTGGTAGCCCCGATGTAGTAATTTTACCCGGAACAAAAACCAGCATCGCCGACCTTCAATTCTTAGAACAAAGTGGGCTTAGCAACGCTATCCGAAATCTTGCCAAGAACGGCACAAATATAATCGGTATCTGCGGTGGTTATCAGATGCTAGGGGTTAAAATTGAAGACCCCGACCACATTGAAGGGCGAGTGAGCAGCGTACCGGGTTTGGGACTCTTGCCCGTTACCACCATTTTTGCCGCAGAAAAAACCACTAAAAAGGTTTCAGGACGTATTGAGGTTGCACACGGCTTATTTGAAGGTCTTAACGGTAGTACAGTGTCCGGTTATGAAATACACATTGGGCAAACTTACCCGTTGGACAGTGACCTAGAGAGTGTGCAGCTAAACCACATTATACGCCTAAACCGCCGGGAAAGTGATGAGATTGACCAACCGGAAGGTTACATTAATCAGAGTGGGAATGTATGGGGTACATACCTACACGGTATATTCTCTAACGACAACTTGCGTCACGCAATCCTGAGCAACCTGCTTAAACGCAAAGGAATCACCAATAGCACAGTTCAACTAAAGCGCTTCAAAACCGTAAGCTATGATGTGGAGTATGATAAGCTCGCTGCTTTATTACGCCAAAATATAGACGTTAAAGTTTTAAAACAGATAATTGGTTTGTAAAATATTATCGCAAAGGGACTTTAATAGCTTGCTTCCTGGCAGATAAAGAAGAGGAGCAAGCTATTATAATATCCGAAATTTCGGATTTGATATTAGAAATGTGAATGAATCGCTAATCTTTTCGAGCATGTGTCTAAATCATTCAGCAAGAAATTTAGCGATTATGGTATAATTTTGGAAGTATGGGAAATACTTGATATATGATAAGAATTGACCTAGCCGGAATATTTGCACTATTAACGCTTGGGCTGGTAGCCGCCTTTGGTTATTACCGGGGCTTTATGGCGTTAATTACACGCCGCGCTTCGCTGACCGATACCCACATAGTAAAGGGATTATCTGCACTAGCTCTGGCTTTAGTGTATTTAATCGGGGCAATTATGGTCAGTGGGGTAGTAATACTATTCTATTTAAGCAATTAAATTTAAAGTCGGTGGCTATAAAGAAAGAGTAGATTTATGCCTGTATTAGTAAATCATAACAAATGCAACTGTGCGCCAACTTGTTTCGCTGCAAATGCTTGCCCAAATGATGCTTTACATGTTGATAAAACCGCCTTACGAGTGTGGGTAGAACCTGAGAAATGCGGCACTTGTCCGGGGCGTTGCCTTAATTTTTGTGATGCAGTAGCTCTCAAATTTGCGCCATCGTTGGTTGAATTAGAAATAATGCAAAAAGAACTTGCTGGTGAATTGAATGCAGATCAGGCATTGGAAGCTCGAAACAAGCTTATGGAGGAAATGAAAGAAAAAGCCGAAGCAGAGCGCCGCCTTGAAGAAGATGAATCCCTGAAACCCATTGCTGTAACAGTCAATAACTTTAAAGCGGAAGTGGTAGATAGCGCTATCCCGGTATTTATAGATTTCTGGGCTGAATGGTGTGCGCCTTGCAAACAGATTGCTCCCATTATTGATGTCTTCGCAAAAGAATATCAGGGACGCATGAAGTTTGTGAAAATAAATGTGGATGAAGAACAGATGATTGCCTCCCAATTCAGTATTCAGAGCATCCCAACCATGATAATTATGTATCGTGGGCAGCTTGCCGATATGATAGTGGGCGCTGTAGATCGAGCCGCCTTAAAAAACAGGCTGGATCGGGTCTTGCAAGCGGTAGCGCAATTCGAAGCGCAGCAGGCTACACCCGCTGAAGCGTCAACTGAACAACAGCAACCAAAGCCTCAACCGGCTAAAATACGACCTGAGTTGATGCGGCCTAATATTAATTTACGCAACAAACCGCCACGTCGTTAAAAGCAAAAAAGAGAGGGATGCTTTAAAAGCGTCCCCTTTTTAAAATATTATGTCATGTAGGTTGTGATTCACTATCCAAAGCGGTATAATCACATGACAACCGGGACTTTTCGGAGGTAGTTAGTCCGTAGTAGAGCGACAGGTCAGTTAATGGCAGGAGATCGACAACCCGACAGACAGAGCCGAGTCCCAAATAACCAACAACCAACAGGAAATGGTACCGATAAAGAGGGAAACCAGCAGAATCCGAATCGAAAACCTTATCAACCGTTTCCAGAATATGAGTATCGCAATGTTCCGCGAAATTACCAGCGTTCAGCAGGGCGTGCGCCGATTCGCGAAGAACCGCACCCAGAACCTAAAACACAACGCCCTTCTCGTTTTTTCGTGGAACCAGAACCTGAGACAAATATGCCCTCCAGTAGGCTACAGCCGAAATCAGCGCCGCCACGCCGTCCAAAAACTAAAAGCAGCGGTTCAATAAAGAATTTTCTTTTCTATTGTATTCTGATACTAGTAGCAACTACACTACTGGGTGGGCTATATTTTTTCAGCCGTGTTACCAATATTTTCAATGGAATCTCGGTGCCACGTATAGATAACAAGGGAAACGTTGTGCAAGGCAGCAATGTAAATGGCAACGGCTTGGTAAATATTCTGCTGCTTGGTTTGGATAGCCGCAATGACCCTACCGAAGGTATCCGTAGTGACACCTTGATTTTGGTAAGCATTAATCAAGGCACTAAAAAAGCCAGTATGCTATCAATTCCACGCGACCTGTGGGTTGATATTCCCGGATACGGTAAAGATCGGATAAATTCCGCATACTTTTTCGGCGACCAGAATAAACCCGGGCAGGGTGGACCTCCTTTGATTAAAGAGACTATAGCCCGTAATTTTGGCATACAGATAGATTATTTCGCGCAGGTTGATTTTGAGGGATTCCGCGAAATAATTGATGCAATCGGTGGTATAACCATAGATATTAAGAAACCCTTGATAGATGCCCAATATCCCACTGAAGCCTATGGCTACAAGCGCGTTTTTATACCGGCTGGATTGCAATTTTTAAACGGTGAAACCGCGCTAGAATATGCCCGCAGCCGTCACAGTGATAGCGATTTAGGGCGAAACCAACGCCAGCAAGACGTATTGTTAGCAGTTCGTGAAAAAGGTGTAAATCTAGGCTTGATAACAAACGATAAACTTATTGCTGCCCTTCAACACGCTATAAAAACTGATTTGCAGTGGAATGATATTCTTAGTCTTGCTCAAACGGCAATCGGAATGGATAAAGCTAATATCCGTTCTTATGCTATTGATGCAAATATGACTAAGCCCACCAATATCAATAAAATGGATGTACTGGTACCCGATTGGACTAGTATTCATGAGCTAGTAAAGAAATTTAATAACGCCTGATAACACTCTCTAAGGTTGAAGAGACCGTTATGAATACTCCAAGACCGCAACAAAATGTGCCTCTTCTAGTATCTCAAATAAGCGTTGCTACGCTAGGGCTATTGGTAATTCTGCTTACAAGTATTGCAAATCCTTCTGCCTACGATACATTTACACTTACCAATTTTAGTATTAATTCCGATATTGTTTATGCACTCATGCTGGTTGTTACCGGAGGCTTGTGCAACCGCTGGCTTATAAAAATGCCAAGCGGTTTGTATGCTAGTTTTTCTATGCTTCCTATTCAAGCAACTTTTCTGATTTACCCGTCTGCGCCTGCTGCCATTATAGTCGCGATACCTTGCATATTACTGGAATTATTTCAGTTAAAACGTGGCTTATTTATGGCGATATATACTGTTGGAATATTCGTACTGGCAACCGTTGCCGCCCGTGTTACCTACGAAGGATTCGGAGGTAATACACTATCAGGAGATCTTAAACTCAACAATATTCTGGCGATATTAAGCGCTTTTGTGGCATTTGGATTCATAAACGAACTGCTCATGAGTGTAACCACTATCATACAGGGCAATCAGCTATGGAAAAGCCTTTCAGAGCGTGTTCCATATAACACTTTATATTTTGGCGGTATGTTGCTTGGCTCAATTTTGCTGGCAATCCTTAAATTTGAAACGGGTATAATAGCATTTGGGATAGGGTGTAGTGTTTCTGTTGTGATAGAAGCGATTTTAAGGCGTTATACAGACACAAAAAATCTTAGCCAAAAAGGGATGGAAGAAACTCGCCTTTTAAATCAAGAGTTAGAACGTATTAATAATACACGGCAGTCTGCCGTTACCCAGATTAATAATACCCTGCATACCTTATTACAACTGGTTCAGGATTATTCCGAAACATCTCAAGACCAACAAACAGCAATGGTACAGATTACCGCAACTATTGAAGAACTTAGCCGTACTGCTACCCTGATTGCCAACAGTTCCGATCAAGTTGCACAAGCCGCCAGCGTTGCCATCAAAACTACCCAAACGGGGCAAATAGCCGTAAGAGATACAATTACGGCAATTCAAGAAGCGCAAGTGAAAATGCTGGAAATCAACTCCCGTATTCTGGATTTGAACCAGAAATCCGAACTTATCGGTGATATTCTTGCCACTATTAATACCCTTGCCAATGAGATTCGGTTGTTGGCTTTAAATGCCACTATCGAAGCCAGTGGCGCAGGTCCCTACGGTAAGCGTTTCGCCGTAGTGGCTGGAGAAGTGAATGAATTGGCGGATCGGAGTAAACATGCAGCACAGGAAATCCGCCGTATAATCAGCGATATTCAGCACGCTACCACCTCATCGGTGCGGGTGACTGCTGAAGGACTTGAGAAGATGGAACGAAGTGTCATTACAGCAAAACTTTCGGAAAAAGCCAACCTTGAGATTATCAAGCAAGTAGAACTTACCGCCGCATCAGCAGAATCAATCTCCATCGCCACCCAGCAACAAAGATATGCCAGTGAGCAAGTAGTTTCAAGTGTATATAATGTAACTTCAATGTTAAAGCAAAACAATGAAAAAATGGAGACCGTTTCGGCTTCATCATCTGAACTCCAACAAGCAATGGACGAAATTACTCAAGGAGAAATAAAATAGGGTCGAATCACGACCCTTGTAGTTTTACTGTTTGCTTGTTTTGGAATTAGTTAAGCAGCTTTGGTGTAAGCGCCTTCGTTAATCTTGTTAGCACTTTCCCAAGCATCAATAATCGCGACGGGCCAGAGTAGTATAAAAAACCATGTTAAGAAAAATAACAAAGCTTTTCCATACTGACCGTTATAAGCCTGACCAAGACCCGGAATAAAAGCGGATAGCAGCAATGCGTATTTGGCTTCTTTTTTTGGTTTCATGTGTGTCTCAGCTCCTTGTATAAAACATCCACTCTGCTTGCATACAACAAAATTATAGCAAGTCGTAATCGGAAAGGTGGTAAATATTTGGTTACTAATAGGTTTAATTTTTTTAATCTTTTCCAATAAAACGTTCTTGCTCAGCACCCTTCCGATATTTATTATAATCCATATCTCGAAAATTCAAAAATTATTAGCCGAAACGCTAGAAGTAGTGTAAAATTTAGATAGGTATCGGTGGGATTTTTTCAATTAGCTTAGGAAGACACGATAAAGTGGATCTTAACCTGCTGCAACTGATTCTGGATTACGCCGCTGTTGATATTCTAACGATAGATTCACAGCTTAATATAGTAGAGTGGTCGGAAGGAGCAAACCAGTGTGCTTCTTATCCACTAAATAAAGGTAGTAAAATTACCGAATGTTTTCCAGAACTGAGCGGACTAGAGCCAAAACTCGACTTAGTAAGGCTTGGAGCCACTAAAGCTTACGAACTCGATTACAGGCGTACCACTGAAGAAGGTGCCAACCTTCACTATTCAATTGAGATACAAGCATATCTGCTGCCGGGTACGCTAGAAAAAGGGCTTGTATGCCTGTTGCAAAATCACGATGACGAAGCCATTTTAGTGAAAAAGCAGCAACATCAGATTGCTGAACTAAAACAAATCAAATCAACTTTTCTGGCAATTGCTTCTCATGAATTGCGTGCGCCTCTAACTAACGCCATCAGCTTTATGGAAATGATACTTGATAGCAGTCTCGGTGAAATGAATGAGCAGCAACGGAAATTTCTTAATACCGCAGATCGCAATCTCAAAAATATGCTCTCGATGATTAATAACTTGTTGGAAATTGAGCGGCTGGAAAATGGGGCGATTCAGTTTGATCCAACAACTTTCGACCTATTACGGTACATACGCAATCTGGTAGATTTTTTCGCGGTTGATTTGCAAAAGCGTAGCCTGACTATAAAAGTTGAGTCCGATAGCGCACCTAGCTATTTGATAACAGCGGATATGGGGCGAGTGGAACAGGTAATGAACAACCTTATTTCCAATGCAATAAAATACAGCCGAGTAGGAGGTTCTCCTATTGTGATACGGCTGGAAAAGCAAGAGGGACATATAATCACGCATGTTATAGATTGCGGTATAGGCATACCGGAAGTCGATCAACAGATGTTATTCCAGAGATTCTACCGCGCCTCTAACGCCACCCAAGAAGGAGCGCGGGGAAGTGGACTCGGACTCTCAGTTGTAAGAGCAGTAGTTGAGCAACTAAATGGGAAAGTGTGGGTTACTAGCAAAGTAGGGGAAGGTAGCACCTTCAGTTTGAGCTTACCAAGCGCTGAAAGTAATAGCTGAAAGTGGGATACTTGGCGCAAGCGGGCGAAGAAACCGCGTCTCGAGCTAAAGTAAGGGTGTTGTTGGTAGATGACCATACAATCCTGCGGCAAGGCATTAGGATTTTGCTGGAAGCACAAGATGATTTTGAAGTGGTTGGGGAAGCCACGAACGGGCGTGAAGCCTTAGAACTGGCACGACAATATAATCCAGATGTGGTTCTAATGGATATTTCTATGCCTGAAATGAACGGGCTAGAAGCTACACGCCGAATCAAAAAAGAATTGTCCCAAATTCGAGTGGTGATTTTGACAATGCATGAGACAGAAGAATATTTGGTACAAATCTTGCAAGCGGGCGCTAACGGGTATGTCCTCAAACAAGCTGCCGATTATGAACTGATTGAAGCAGTCCGAATAGCTAATCGAGGGGATACCTATCTTTATCCGCGCATTGCTGCTCTATTGGTAACTGATTATTTGAAACGCTTACAGGGTAAACCTGCCGAAGAACTCGACCCTGCCTTTGAAAGCTTGACCGCACGCGAGCGTGAGATACTGGTATTAATTGCTGAAGGGCGTACCAATCGCGAAATTGCAGAGGCTCTAACCCTTAGCATCAAAACGGTGGAGAATCACCGCTATAGTTTGATGAACAAATTAAATGCTCATGACCGGGGCGAATTAGTAAGATACGCTATACGGGTGGGCTTAATCCAACCATAGAGGAGTAAATTCCCGTGACAGTGGCAATTATAGGCGCAGGAGTAGCCGGACTTACCTGCGCTAAAATTTTGGAAGAACGCGGCAAAGAGGTGGCAGTTTTTGAAGCCTCTAACGCAATAGGGGGACGGGTACGTACCGATTATAAAAATGGGTATCGCCTTGACCGAGGTTTCCAAGTTCTTTTCACCGCGTATCCGGCAGTAAAACGTCAACTAAATTTGAATGCGCTTGATTTGCGGCGTTTAGATCCCGGCGCAATTATCTGCGTAGATGGAAAGCGCGAGATATTAACCGACCCTCTCCGTGACCTAAACTCAACCCTTCCAGCCGCATTGAGCCGCGTTGTAACCCTTTCTGATAAACTCCGTACTTTGGCGTTGACGTTCCGCCTGCGAACGAGTTCGATTCGTGAGGTGGTGCAAGGCGAAGACATGAGCAGCGAGGGGTTTTTACGCAGTTTTGGCTTCAGCAATAAATATATTGATAATTTTATGCGCCCCTTCTTTGGAGGGGTCTTTCTGGATCGTTCCCTGCATACCAGCGCTAAAGCTCTTAAGTTTGATTTGAAAATGCTAGGTGAGGGCGATATAGCTTTGCCAGTTCTTGGAATGCAAGCTATCCCTGAACAACTAGCCTATATATTGAACCACAAAAATATCATCAGGTTAAATACACCGATACTTGAACTGCTAAAACAAGAGGGTGAAGTTTGCGGTATAAGGTTTGAAGGGGGAAAGTTTGAAGCTGAAGCAGTAGTGATAGCCACACCTGCCCCCGAAGCAGAGCGGCTTGCCGGAGAAATTCCGGGATTGCCCCATAAAAAACGGAGCGTTGTTACCCTCTATTTTGAAGGTAATACTCGGCTGTACCGGACAAAGAAGTTATTGCTGAATGCTTCTTCAGATGCCTTTATTAACAATGCAATTCTGCTAACAAATGTTGTGCCAGAATATGCCCCAGAAGGTAAGCACTTACTTTCTGTCACGCTACTGGGTAATCCAGAAATGAGCGATGAAGATTTGTTTAGCCATGCATTAGTTGATTTGCAGAAAATGTTTGCCGGAGATACTGCGGCGTTGGCTGCGTTAAATTCGTATGAACCTTTGGAGGTAGTGCGAATACCCTATGCCCAATTTGACCAACCGCCCGGCATCCACCCAACTTTACCGAAAAATACAGCACCTACTCCCGGTCTCTATTTCGCTGCCGAATTTACCGAAGCCAGCAGTATCAATGCTGCTATGATTAGTGGGGAGAAAGCAGCCAAAGAAATTTTGAAAAGAACATGAAAAATAGCGCGGGAAACGAACAACAAGACGGTGAAAATAACCAACCGTCTCTATATCGCAACACACCGCGCCTTCCAGACCCCGAATTTATATCGGTGGGGTTTGGCGGACAGGTCGCGATGAATAGAGTATTAGTGCTGTTAACACCGGATACTGCGCCGGTACGACGGCTTTTGCATGACGCTCGTGACAAGGGATTGCTCATTGATGCCACCTACGGGCGCAAGACTAGAGCGGTATTGGTGCTAGACACCGGGCATATATTGGCAGCCGCGCTCACGCCCGATACTATCATCGGGCGCTACCAGCAAAAACAGAGTCGGTAACAGAGAGGTGATTTGATTTGCTGAACCGTATTGGGAAAGCCGTAGCTTTCTTGCGGATAAGCAGCATTAGATATTACTTTAAGACCCCAGCTTGGTCGTTAACCAAGCTTGTTTTTTATTCCTCTCTCTTTTTCCTTCTCACAGTCATCTTGCTAATATACGGTGGTATCGCCATCAGCAGCATTCGACGTTTGCGAAGACGCTATAAATTCCCGCATCGCCCGCTTAAACCAGTTCAATTAGATGAAAAGCATACCTTAAAAATCTTCAATTATGGCGGTTATGCCTTTAAGGATATGCTCAAGGCAATAGACAACGCCCAAGAATCCATTTTTCTGGAAACCTATATCTTCAAAGGTGATGAAATCGGGCGTGAGTTTAAACGCCGCTTACGCGCTAAAGCGCAACAAGGGGTTAAGGTATGCTTGGCATTTGACGGGTATGGAAGCCTCTTGATGCCTTTTGGTTTCCGCCGTTTTCCTAAAGAATGTCTTGTTAACTGGTATGGACCGCTTTACAGCTATCTTAACTTGCTCTGGCTCGGTACTTATGTTCGTTACCATCGCAAAATTCTGGTAATTGACAATAAGATTGCATATATAGGTGGTATGAACATTGGGCGCGAATACGCTACCTCATGGCGTGATACACATCTGCGTATTGATGGACCAACCGCTGAAGAATTAGCGTTGGCTTTCGCCGAGATGTGGAACAGGCATAATCCCAATCCGCGCCGGCAGTTAAACTTGCCATTCAAGCCTAACCCTGATGATGACCATATATTGTGGTTACGCCAAAGCCGGGCTAATGTGCTTTTCGGAGAACATACCATTCGAGATACTTATATGGATGCTTTCAAAAGCGCGAAAAAACGCATTCTGATAACTAATCCTTATTTCCTGCCCGATGACAACATGGAAAACTATTTGTTAGAAGCGGCAAAACGCGGGGTACAAGTTGAAATAATAGTGCCAGAACGCTCTAATCATCTTATCGTAGATGTTTTGGCTCGTCCGGTGCTTTGCCGTTTACTAAAAGCGGGCGGTAAGGTTTGGCTTTATCGTAATACGGTGATTCATTCCAAAACCGCGATTGTGGATGAACACTGGAGTACGGTAGGTAGCGCAAATTTGGACGGGCGAAGTCTTATCAATCATGAAATTAACCTATGCGTGAATAACAAGGACTTTGCAGCAGAAATGTATAAGATGTGGCAAGACGATTTATTGAATTGTCGCCCTGCCAGGTTTGAAGATTTTAACAAACCCCCAGTTCGCAAACGTATAGCAGAGATTTTGCTTAGACCTTTTAAGTCCTTCGTGTAATTCCAAAAATCAGGCACACTTAGTAATTGTAAGGTTCTTTATACAGTTGCGCTTCAGGGTCGAGCGATTTTACCCCCAACCGCCTGTGCCAACTCCTGATTTGAGCTTCAAATTCGCGGTTTTCAAGGCTATAGGCTTTTTCGGATATTACTTTGGCTGCTCCGAAAAATTCCTGTCGCGCTTTCAAAGCCTCAAAGCCTCGCTCGGAAGCGGGGCAATCAATAATTTCAGAGTTTGGAACAAGCCATTCATTGCCAACCGGAAGAACAGGCAGTTCTTTTGCAGCTTTTAGAAGGGCGCGTTGTCGTTCTTCCGGTACAAAAGTGCCTTTAGCCAATTGTTCTAGCCACAGCGCAAAACAGGTGCAAATATCAGAAACAGTCACTATGCCATCGGTAAGATTTTTAAAAGCCTGTGGTAGCAACTCCGGCAATTCATCCGGTCTGATAGGGCGCACCCCCATTTCTTGCAAAAATCGGCGCACCCTACGATATTCAAAGCCTTCCTCCTCGGCAATATAGGCTTCTTCAAGCTGCAATACCGGATAATTCAGCCCGCTAGGTGGCTGTGGAAACACTTTAAGGAACAGCAAGACCCCTGCCCCTGATTGGGGAGTCCAGACCACCTCACGCGGTCTGCGATATTCCCCTGCGCCCACCGGCACAAAAGGAGTTGCCATCAAACGGTCATCCAGTATTTTTCTGAATGCCAACCCAAAAGTGCCGTTATGGTAGGCGACATCTGCCAGTAAATCGAGCAGGTTAGCTTCATCTGGAAAGCGTTCTTGCATTTCGGGCAAGACAAAATGGCACAGAAAATCCGCTATTTTGCCCGACAACCAACGGTTATAGCTTAAAGAATCCTCAATTTGCTTGCGAGAAGCAGAAAGATAAAAATCAGCGTGAACCGCAAATCCTAACCCGCTCGCCTCTCCTGTTGGGAAATGAGTGAAAAAGGGTAACGGCTCAAGCCTGCGCTTGAAGTATGAGCCACCACTTTGAAGCACCCTCACCGGGAAAGCCAGCGCAATTCCGGCTGAGCTTACATTCAGCCAAGTGCGGTCATTGAGATTCTCAAGCAAATCTCTTGCGATACTCAAAGGCTCAAGCGGTTTAGCAATTAACCATGCGGTTTGAACGCCATCCGGTTGGAGCAGTAATTTTACATATTCGAGATTAACCAACTTTTCTGTGCCGGGAAGTGTTGCCGAAGGTTCGCTACTTCGAGAGAGGGTTATCTCCGGTTCTTGGAGTAAACGCAGGGATAAGGAGGTAATATAGGGCAGAAAAAGCAGGCTTTGCTCTTGCATGAACTCACGGCAAAGGGCTTTTACTTCATCGTAACAGCCCGGTTTGAGCGGAAGACGAATAATAGTTGCAAACCCACGCGCTTTCAAATCAGCGAGAATAGAGCGTTCAGCAACGGGCAAGCTCTCAGGTTCACACAGGAAAGGCACTGATAGAATCGGCACATCTGTGATTTCAAACGGACTATTAGTTTTCTGAAGCAATGCCAGCGTGTCAGCGCTACTAAACCTGAAATTATAAGTGCCTGAAAATATTTGCGGTTCAGCGGTTATTTCAAGCACCGAGCGAAAACCCAAACCTTTGTAACCGATATAACGCCCCCCACTTTTGCTGCTCTTGCCCATTGCCGTAATACTGCGGACATCATCAGCTTGAAAGGGCTGCCCATCATTGGCAACATATAGCGCGGCATGGGTAAGCTGTATATGACATCGATAAACCGGCAGTGGCGTTTCTTCACCTTCTGACGGTATCATCGGATTATTCTCAGCGTGACGGTGCATAGCATCTACCGCATTTTGTGCCAATTCGGCGAGATAGCGATTACGGTACTGATTAGCGATGGTGGTTTCAAGGTAGGCACGCTCTTCCAAATCACGCAAATATTCTTCAAGGAAAAACTCGCGCTCGGTCGGGTCTGCGTCACTCGCCAAACGTTGCCACATTCCTATAAAGCGTTTTTGCAAATAGCTGATTAGCTCTGAGCCTTGCAACGTTTTATCTGTAGTCATTTTGTTTATACAATTTTCGCTATCAGAGCAGTTCTTTCAAAAGCTCCGGTTCAATATTGCCGCCGCTTAATACCATCACCACTTTTGAAGCCTTTGGTAACTCAGATTGATGGTGCAGGAAAGCGGTATAGGTTAACGCGCCGGAAGGCTCGATGGTGAGCTTAGAATTGAGCGCAAGCCGCCGAACAGCATCCCGAATTTCAGCTTCACTTACGGTAATAATATCATCCACATAATGCCGAATCTGGGCAAAGGTCAGGTCGCCCAAGCTAAGAGTACGAGTGCCATCGGCAATAGTGCGCCCGGCTTGCGTTGCTGTTATCTCCACGATTTTTCCGGTACGGAAAGATTGCTGCGCGTCTGCTGCCAGTTCAGGCTCAATCCCAATTACCTTAATACTCGGCTTAAGGCTCTTAAGGGCAGTAGCTATTCCACTGATTAAGCCGCCTCCACCCACTGGAACCAACGCCAGTTCTACTCCCGGCAAATCCTCGTAGATTTCAAGCCCGATTGTGCCTTGCCCCGCGATTACATAAGGGTCGTTAAATGGCGGAACTAATGTCCAACGCTGACCTTGCATCAAACGCGCCGCTACCTCTTCTCGCTGCTGGGTAGCAGGATTGTAAAATACCACTTCCGCCCCATAACCTTGAGTTGCCTCAACTTTCACTTTTGGCGCATTGCTCGGCATCACGATTACCGCTTTCAAGCCTAACAAACGGGCGGCATACGCTACCCCCTGCGCGTGGTTTCCACTGGAATAGGCAATTACCCCTTGCGCTCTTTGCGCCTCCGGCATTGCCGCTATGCAATTGTAAGCGCCTCTAATTTTAAATGAACCGATAGGCTGTAAACTTTCCGGCTTGAAGTAGGCTTCCAACCCTGCTGCTTTCGGGCAAGGTATCAAGGGAGTATGGAATGTGACCCCTGCAAGCCGTTTCTGTGCTGCTTTAATATCATCAAGCGTAACCATTTATTTCACTTTCCCCGTCTATATTTGATTGCCTGTTTTTTCTAGCCAACCGCTACATTATACATCCGGCATGAAAGGTTGACAGCAAGCGATATTGCTGGTAATTTTGAACCTCGCTAGACGTTTAGCGTTGAAAGGATGATTTATGACAACAACATTTATAAATACTCGCTCAGTGGCGAAAATTATACAAACTATTCGTACATTAGAAGGTGGGGGTTTTGAGGTCAGGCGACCATTCCCAACCCAACTTTTAGAAGATTTCGACCCCTTCTTGCTGCTTGACCATCTTGGACCAACCGACTATGCGCCGGGGAAAGCCATTGGCGCACCCGATCACCCCCATCGAGGCTTTGAAACGGTCACATACATTCTGGAAGGGAAATTACAACATAAAGATTCTGTCGGTAACTCTGGGCTGTTAGGCGCAGAAGATGTGCAGTGGATGACCGCCGGAAGCGGAGTAGTTCATTCCGAGATGCCCGAAGAGGGATTCCGGGAAAAGGGCGGACGGTTGCATGGTTTCCAGTTGTGGGTAAACCTACCGAGCCGCGACAAAATGATGAAGCCCCGCTACCAAGATATTCCCGCCTCTCGCATCCCCGAAGCAGTTAGCGAAGACGGCAAGGTGCGCGTAAGGGTAATTGCTGGTAAGGCAATGGGGCAAAGTGCGGTTATCGAAACGCGAACACCCATTATGTACCTACATTATTTGTTACAACCCGGAGCAAAAATTGCCCAGCCTGTTCCGACTGATTTTAATGTATTCGGATACGTTGTTGAAGGTGAAGGTACTTTCGGTACGGATGGGATTGAAGCGCATGAAGGGCAAATGGTAGTTTTCGGTCAAGATGGAAAATCGGTGGTGATTGAAACAACCAAGCAACCCCTAAGCCTGTTATTAATCGGTGGAGTGCCGTTAAATGAGCCGATAGCCCGCTATGGCCCGTTTGTAATGAACACACCCGAAGAAATCTATCAGGCATTTATAGACTACCAGAACGGCAGAATGGGTTCAATAGATTTCTAAATGCGTATCGGCATTTTTAACCAAAACCTGCCGGTTATGGGCGGGGGCGAACAATATATGGGGGCAGTGGCGGAACACCTGAGCCGTACCCATGAGGTTGAGTTACTTTCTTATAACGAAGTTAACCTTGACCTACTAAAAAAACGGCTTGGAATAGACCTAACTCATCTGCCCTTGAAAATGTTTCCCGCCCTGTCCGGTTATCGGTCTATACAGGACGCTTCCACTAATTACGACCTTTTTATTAACTGTACCTACGAAGGTTTATTCCCCGCTTACGCCCCTCACAACATGTATATGGTGTTTTTTCCGCACAAGTTACCGCCATTTGAGGAAACTATTGAATTGGGGGGAACTGGGAGAGATAGCAAAGTTAGTTTTCGGCTTTTGAGCGGGTTCTTTCCTCCTGAAACAGGGGCAAAAAGCGAAAAATATCGCTGGTGCGGTGAAAGCGCACAGATTTATATAGACAACCTCGAACCGGGCAGAAGTTATAATCTTTCGCTTGAGCTAGGCAGTTTTAGACAAGATAAGTTGCCCCCTGCTATCTTACAATTGCTACTAAACGGTAGAAAGTTAGGCAATAGCGAGAACTTGCCGCCTAATAACTACACCCGACTCACCCGCCAATTTACCGCCCAATCACAACAAGCCACTTTGCGACTGGATTGTAATACTTTTGCGCCGGGGCAATTTGGAATCGAGGATGGGCGCGAGCTTGGCGCAGTTATTCGGGCTATTTCGGTAGTTCCAAATTCGTTAATTTCACGCCTTGCCAAACCTGAGCTTTTGGTAAAGCTCAAGGATAGCCAGTTGCCGGGCATACAAGCGCACTATTCTCTTGATACCTACCAAGATATTATTTCAATTTCCGAGTACACTCGCAAATGGGTACAGAATCGCTGGAGTAGAGAATCGTATTTGTTATATCCACAAGTGCAAATTGATAAGTTTAAGCAAGTGCCTAAGAAACGGCAATTACTGGCAGTAGGGCGGTTTTTTGCAGGGTTCCACAATAAAAAGCATCTCCCCCTGATTCGCGCCTTCCGCCGTATGTGTGATAATGGGCTTTCTGGTTACGAATTTCATCTAGCAGGTGGATACTATCCCAAACGCCCCGAAGATGAGGAATATATGGCGCAAGTATGCGCCGAAGCGAAGGGCTATCCGATTTACGTACACCCCAACATTGATTCAGATAATTTAAACGCCCTTTATGCCGAAAGTATGGTTTTCTGGCACGCTACCGGACTTGATGAAGATGAGGACAATGCGCCTGAATTATTTGAGCATTTTGGCATTACCACTGTAGAGGCGATGGCAAGCGGGTGCGTCCCGGTGGTTATAGATAAAGCCGGGCAACGTGAAGTTGTCAGACATGCAAACAACGGGTATCTCTGGAATTGTCTTGAAGATTGCATAAGCAATACACTCAAAGTTCTTGAAAACGAACCTTTAAGAGAAAAGCTTAGCGCAAAAGCAATTGAAACGAGTAAAAATTTTGGCGCGGATAGATTCAAGCACGATTTGGATGAAATAATGGGCTGGATTTTAAGCAAACCATCTAGCAAGAATATGCAAGATAAGAAATGAGGCAGGCTTCCGATTTGAAAAATCACAAAAACGCTTAAAATAGCCTACTTTCTTAAAGAGTTTTCACATCGTAAAAATGTTTTCCGCTTATTGAAATATATAATCTATATCAATGCTATTTCCTATAGGATTATCCCCGAAAATAATTGCATTCCATAGGTATTTTCTATTATTCTTAGGATAGTATAATGAATAACACTCTAACTGAAAAAGAGCATCGAAAGGACTATGGAGTCATGAGTCAAACAGTAGCTTACCCTGTCGGCGTGGAATTGCGGGGGGAAATTACACCGGAGTACGCTGAAATCCTTACACCCGAAGCAATTGCTTTCGTTACCAAACTCGTCCGAGCCTTTAGCCATAGACGCGAAGAATTGCTGAAACGGCGGGTAGAACGACAGATAGATATTGATAACGGGATTAATCCAGATTTCTTACCTGAAACCGCGCATATCCGCGAAAGTGAATGGTACGTTGCCTCTATCCCTGCCGATTTAATGGATCGCCGCACCGAAATCACCGGACCCGTTGATCGTAAAATGGTGATTAACGCCCTTAATTCCGGCGCAAAAGTATTTATGGCTGACTTCGAAGATGCCAACTCGCCCACTTGGAATAATAACATCGAAGGGCATATAAACTTACGGGATGCGATTAGCGGCACTATTAGCTTTAGCAGCCCGGAAGGCAAGCAATACCGCCTGAACGAAACCATCGCCACTTTAATGGTACGTCCGCGTGGCTGGCATCTGTTTGAGAAGCATTTGCTAGTGGATGGTCAGCCAGTTTCCGGCGGGATTTTTGATTTTGGTTTGTACTTCTTCCACAATGCCCGGAATCTGCTTGCGAAAGGTAGCGGACCTTACTTCTACCTACCGAAAATGGAAAGCCACCTCGAAGCGCGTCTTTGGAATGATATTTTTGTTATGGCACAAAATGAGCTTGGCATTCCACAGGGTTCTATCCGCGCTACCGTATTAATTGAAACTATTCTTGCCGCATTTGAGATGGACGAAATCCTGTACGAGTTGAGGGAGCATTCTGCCGGGTTGAACTGTGGTCGCTGGGATTATATTTTTAGCTGTATCAAGAAGTTCCGCAACCGCAAAGATTTTATCCTGCCTGACCGAGCGTTGGTAACAATGACCACCCATTTCATGCACTCTTACAGCAAGCTTTCAATCAAGACTTGCCATCGGCGCAATGCGAACGCTATGGGCGGTATGGCGGCACAAATCCCGATTAAGAATAATCTCCAAGCAAACGAAGAAGCCATGAACAAAGTTCGCGCCGACAAAATCCGCGAAGCAACCGAGGGACACGATGGCACATGGGTAGCGCATCCCGGTTTGGTGCCGATTGCACTAGAAGCCTTCGATTTGTACATGAAAACCCCCAATCAAATTGACCGCAAACGCGAGGATGTGAACATAACGGCGGCAGATTTGCTGGCGTTCCCCGATGGTCGCGGCGGTATCAGTGAAACGGGTTTGCGTGCCAATATCAGCATCGGTATCCAATATTTGGAAGCGTGGTTGGGCGGAAACGGTTGCGTGCCTATCTACAACCTGATGGAAGATGCCGCAACGGCTGAAATCTCCCGCTCACAGGTATGGCAGTGGATTCGCCACCCTGACGGCAAGTTGGCGGATGGGCGCAAGATTGATGTCGAATTATTCCGCGCTTTGCTGGTAGAAGAATTGGAAAAGATACGACAATTGGTGGGAGACGAGCGCTACAATAGCGGAAATTATACGCTTGCCAGCCAGCTTTTCGACAAGATAACCACAGCCGATGACTTTGTAGAGTTCCTGACTCTGCCCGGTTATGAGTATCTTGACTAATTAGGATAACCTGATTGGAAATTTACCCCCTCTTTACTTAGCACGAGGGGGTATTTTTATTTTATAAAATATCTTGAGATAGTTCAGTGTAGCTACTTTCAGTTTCCCACAAACGTAGTCTGTAAAGTACATTCTTCGGAATCCCTGCAATAACCAATTGCTCCCAAATCCAATGTACCAGATGCTCGGCAGTAGCATAAACCCCTGTTGCCTCGCCCAGTTCTTTGTGGTCGAGCCGTGCTATTACCGCTTCTTTCACTATGCGCGATAGGTCGCTGAAATCCATAACCATGCCGTAATCAGATTGACCGGGCGCTTCTTTAATACTATTACACAATGAAACTTCCAGTTTGTAGGAATGCCCATGAAGCTGAGCGCATTTGCCTTGATGGTATTCCAATTTATGAGCAGATTCAAAACGAAATATCTTGGTTATAATAGCTGTTCTCATGCAATCTCCGGAGTTAAACCAATTCAGAATCGGAAAAGTGTTTAGTAGCGTTACATGATAGCATTTGCAATGAGTGACGGCAACCAAAAGTTTGGCGATTAACCTTCCCTGTGCTAAACTCTTGCAGATAAATTTTAGAAGAATCTATTAAGGAGTGTTAACAGCGATGGAATTTAAAGCACTTGGCAAACCATCTACCCAACCCAACCGCGACCTAGAGTCTTTTCCCAAACCGGAGGGTGTGAAGGTAGTGCGGATGACATCCACAGAATTGAGCAGCCTTTGTCCGATTACGGGACAACCGGATTTTAGCGCTGTAAAAATCGAATATTACCCCGATAAATTATGCCTTGAATCTAAAAGTCTAAAGCTATATCTTTGGAGTTATCGAAATGAAGCGGCATTCTGTGAAGCTCTTTCTGCCGAAATAGCCCATGATATATTCAAAAAACTCGAACCGTTCAAAGTGCATGTTACGCTTACGCAAAGTGTGCGGGGCGGTATCCAGATAGAGGCGGAAGCGGAGGTAGAGCGTGGCTAAAGCGATTGCCATTGTGAGTGGTGGAATGGATAGCGTAACCTTAGCGTATTTGCTACACTCTGAAGGTTATGGGCTACATTTGCTCTCAATTGATTACGGGCAGCGACACCGCAAGGAACTGGAATATGCGAGGCTTTGCGCCCAACGCCTCAACGCTGAATATAATGTTGTAGATTTATCCGGCATAAATGTATTGTTGAAGGGGTCAGCGCTGACAGATAATACGATAGAAGTTCCAGAAGGACATTATGCGGCTCCCAATATGGGGATAACGGTAGTTCCCAACCGCAACGCAATAATGCTGGCAGTAGCATATGCAGCGGCAGTGGCGGAGAATGCCGAAGTGGTAGCATTTGGCGCACATGGGGGTGACCATTTTATCTATCCCGATTGCCGACCTGCCTTTACAGAAGCTTTCGACCAGATGCAAAAGTTGGCAGTGGAAGGCTTTGGAAATCCAAAGCTCAGGTTATACACTCCTTTCATCAATAGCGGCAAGCATGATATAGCGGCAATTGGTACTAGGCTTGGCGTTCCTTTTGCTGAAACTTGGAGTTGCTACAAGGGCGGCGAAAAACACTGTGGAAAGTGCGGAACCTGTGTAGAACGTAAGGAAGCCTTTCAATTAGCAGGAGTCCCAGACCCAACCGAGTACGAGGTTTAAGATGCTATACCGGGTTAATAATCTATATACCTGCGTACAGGGCGAAGGCGCATTGGCGGGTACGGCGATGGTCTTGCTACGCCTTCAGGGATGCGAAGTAGGCTGTGTTTGGTGCGATACTGGCGAGACATGGTTTGTACGCAATGAAAATAAAGTCAATACCCTTGAGCAAGCATTAGGGACAAATGCCCACTATGTTGAAATGAGCGAACAAGATATAGCGCAAAGTATTGTCGAGCGGCACAAAGGTCCTAAATGGGCGCTTATAACAGGCGGAGAACCAACAGAACAGCCCTTAAACCCGCTCGTAACAGAATTACATCGGGTGGGCTATCGAATCGCCCTTGAAACCAGCGGTACGGCTAAGGGGGGGGTCGGTGTAGGCATAGATTGGGTTTGCGTATCTCCCAAAATTGATAACCCCAACAGTAAGGCTTTATTGCCGGAAGTGATTTTCGAAGCAGATGAGCTAAAATTTATAGTGGGCAAAGAAGCGGATTTGGAAAAGGTTGACCAGTTCTTGGCAACTTTTCGCTATAAAGAAAATGCTCAGATATTGTTGCAACCGCTTAGTCTGAACCCCAAAGCCACAAAATTGTGTATTGAAACGGTTCAAAACAGAGGGTGGCGACTGAGCATTCAGACTCACAAGTATCTTGACCTACCTTGATGAAGCTAACGCTCGCCAATAACCAGCAGGTACAAAATTTCTTTGGGTGAAACTTCCTTAAAACCAAGTTGTGCAGCCTCAGTGCCGCTCAAGCTCATTACCGTTGCGATTTTAGTATCTTTCTGATACATAATGGCAAAGGTTTGTAATTGCGACATCAATTGTTTGGTTTCGGCTTCAAATTTTCCCGACTTATCCTCCCAACCGCTATTCTTGAAACTTTCCACGAAGAAATCTTTTATTTTCGTGGTAGGTTCAGCGGTTTTATAAGCCTCATATTTTTTATCCTTAATGCTTTTAAGGCTGGCATCTAACTGTGTTTTGAAGGTATCAGGAAATTCTACAGCAGTTGAATTGCTGTATTGAGGTACATCCTCTAATAGCGTATTCTTGATGTTACCGCAAGCAGCCAGAGTTACGGATAGAAGCAAGGCAAATATACATGTCAGGGCAAGGCGACGCAGCATAATCCACTCCTCAGACGTATTCATAACCTTATATAAATAGCAGGGACATAGCGTACTATGCCCCTGAAATATACTTTAGAACTGGCTAGATGTTCCTAGAAACGGCGATTGCCACCGCCACCACCGCGTGAATCACGACCGCTCGGCGGACGGCTACCGCCACCGTTGGGACGACTATCACGGTCTCGCCCACCACCGGGACCACCTCTATCGCCACCGCGGTCACCGCCACCACTCTTCTGTGGGGTAGGCATTTGCCCGGTAAGGATAGCGCGGCGAGATAATGTAATTTTGCCCATTTTATCAACTTCGGTGACCATTACATTAATTTCATCGCCCAGATTTACCACATCCTCTACCCGCTGCACATGATAATCTGCCAGTTCGCTGATATGTACCAAGCCATCTTTACCGGGCATAATTTCGATGAATGCGCCGTAAGGCATGATTCGTACTACCTTACCGAGATAAATCGCACCAATTTCAGCCTCTTTGGTAAGAGCTTCGATACGGCGAATGGCAGCTTTGGCGCTCTCACCATCAACACTGGCAACAAACACCGAACCATCATCCTCTACATCAATCTTCGCCCCGGTTTCTTCGATAATTGCACGAATATTCTTGCCGCCGGGTCCAATTAACGCGCCGATTTTTTCCGGGTTTATCTGAATCCGTACAATACGTGGCGCAAACGGGGAAAGTTCAGGGCGAGAATTGCTAAGGGCTTCTTGCATTTTCCCTAGAATAAACAAGCGACCTTTAAGCGCTTGCTTGAAGCCTTCCTGCATAATCTCAAAAGTAATGCCAGTGGTTTTGATGTCCATCTGCAAACCGGTAACGCCATTTTCAGTGCCAGCTACCTTGAAATCCATATCGCCAAGCGCATCTTCGATACCCTGAATATCGGTCAGCACTTTCCAGCCACCCTCTGAGTCGGTAACAAGACCCATCGCCACACCAGCAACCTGCGCTTTAATCGGTACGCCAGCATCCATTAGCGATAGAGTACCAGCGCAAACGCTACCCATAGAACTAGAACCGTTGCTGCTGAGTGTTTCAGATACCACCCGAATTGTATAAGGAAAATCGTTCTCATCAGGGATTACAGGAACCAGCGAACGCTCTGCCAACGCCCCATGTCCTATGTCTCGGCGTGAAGGTCCACGTAACCGCTTCACTTCACCTGTGCTGAAAGGAGGGAAGTTATAATGATGAATGAAACGCTTCGACTCTTCTAAGCCCAAGCCATCAAGGATTTGCTCTTCACCGCTAGTACCAAGTGTTGTTACACTCAAAATCTGAGTTTGCCCGCGAGTGAACAAGGCACTACCGTGAGTTCGCGGCAACAGCCCGGTTTCGCAACTGATGGGACGAATTTCATCTACTGCTCTACCATCAGGACGAATACCTTCATTCGTAATCGCGGTTCGTACTTCTTCTTTGAGCAACCCATCAAAATATTTTTCGGCGGCTTTGGTGCGTTCTGCCAATTGTGTTTCGTCTTCAAAACCCTGTGTAAAATTGGCGATAGTTTCCTTTCGCAAATTCTCGGTAGCTTCTACGCGAGCGTTTTTGTCCGCATTACGAACCGCGCCACGCAATCTATCACCCAGCCAACCCTTGATTTCGCTCTTGAGGGATTCGTCAACCACCGGCGCTGCATAGGTCTGTTTAACTACGCCTACGGTTTCAAAAACTTGCTTCTGAAGGCGAATGCCAGCTTGAAGCTCATTGAAGCCAAATTTTACCGCTTCCAGCATTGTTTCTTCGGGCAGTTCCCACGCGCCAGCTTCCACCATCATTACGGCATCTTCGGTTCCGGCTACGGTCAGGTCAAGTTTGCTATCCGCCAGTTCGTGTGCAGTAGGATTGCAAATAAACTCACCGTCAATGTAGCCAACCTTAACGGCGCTCACCGGACCACCAAAAGGTAAGCCAGCAAGACCAATAGCGCAACTAGCGCCTATGATACTCATAGTATCCGGTTCATTTTCCTGATCGGTGCTTAGTACGGTAATTTGTACTAGCACTTCATTAAAATAACCTTTAGGAAACAAAGGGCGAAGGGGGCGGTCGGTCAGACGCGAAATTAGAATCGAGTTTTCGCTTGGGCGACCTTCACGTTTGATAAAACCACCGGGTATTTTACCCGCTGCATACATACGCTCTTCGTATTCAATGGTGAGAGGGAAGAAATCCTGACCTTCACGAGGTTCAGATGAAGCAACTACGGTAGCGAGAACCATTGTATCGCCATAGCGTACAAGGACGGCGCCGTGTGCTTGCTCAGCTACTCGACCGACTTCAATGCTGTAATTTCGACCGCCTATTACGGTTTCAAACTTTTGGATTTGTCTTTCAGACATAATAAATTATTTCCTAACCTCCATAACATAGGAACAGGAATACCAAACCGAGCTTTCCCGGTTGTTTCTGTGGTTCCTGCAATTGTACCTTCTAAGATTATAGGGGGGTTAGGAACTGGAGGTTGCCTCTAACTCTGCAAAATCCACATTCGGGGCAGGTTAGATCCAAGCTCCAATGCCTAACACCCCCGCCTACAAAAAATATCTGTTATCCGACAGCGAGAGTACGCTAGAAAAGCGTCTCCACCACTTTACAACTTCTTTTTAACAATTATATTAACCGAATTATTATACAAAGTAAAGCTATATAACCTCATGCTTTTATTTTATCGCTAATAATTGGCTTAAAAAAGAGCGCACCTAAACAGTGCGCCCTCTTTTATCTATATTTAAATCAAGCTTATTAGGCGTCGATTTTGCCGTTTTCGTACAAAAACTTTGCGAAGCGTAACCGGATAATTTCAGGTGTTACGTCATGCTCGCCTTGCTCAAAGCGACGGCGCAGTTTAAGCAAAAGTTTAAGCTCATCTTCAGAGAAGCCCATCATCAACAAATCAACAAAGTCTGGCGCATTTACTACTTGTCCGCCTTTGAGGTCGAGGTTTTCACCAACTGTGGTAATCTCTTGTATTTCTGTATCTGAACTTTCATTAGTGCCGTAATTCTTGAAATTTTCCATAATATCCACCTTTTTCTTTTACTAAAATTTCTTTTTACTACTTAATTGTTAAAATACTATTACCAGTTTTAAAATATCTGATTTCTATTGTTAACAACTATTATAGGTTCTAAACGCTTGCCGAAAGTCAACGTTCGGTAAACATTTGTGGAATTTTCTTGACTTTATTTCTACTTCAATACTTTTCTCAATATCTACAAATCCCAGAATTTGTGCCATTTTTATCATAATATAAGTATATGCATATAACATTACGAAACAAAGAGACATAGGTTACATTTGAAATATGACTTTTGTACTATTTTTAGTGATTTTTGATGGTTCATTTGGGGTAGGACTCTCTCGTTAATCTAATAAGTGTAATTTCAGGACGAGTTAGGAAGCGCAATGGAGGACCAACAGTGCCATATCCATTATTTATATATAGCTGGAACTCGCCTATGTTATATAAACCCCGGTAGCGCGGGAAAATCGGTTGCATCACCAAATCCATTACACCGGGTAGATATACTTGTCCGCCATGTGTATGACCACTCAACATCAGGCAGTTGTTAGTATCTTTCGCCTGTTCAATAAAATTGGGATTATGAGATAGCAAAATTTTAGGGCGTACATCCTTTTGAGCTTCTTGTACCGTTTGATAGCCAAGCGATTTAATTGTTTTGCCCCAATCAGCGTTATGGGTGGTACTATCGTCTGTTCCAAGCAACCAGAGACTATCCCCGTTTAACCTTAGTTCCGTAGCGCTGTTACGGATTAATGGAATCCCGTTTTTCTTTAAAGCTGGCTCGATTCGTCCCAAATCGCTGTCCGACCAGAAATCGTGATTACCGCTTACCCCGTAAACCCCCATACGCGAGCCTTCCTGTAACTTGCCGAGGGTTTCTGCCGCCATATCGAAATAATAAGTTCCTCTGGAAATGAAATCTCCCGTCACAACCGTAAGGTCAGGCTTGAAGGAATTTACCCTATCCACGAACCTGCTCACATCTACCGGAGTAGAATAAGAATCAATGTGAATATCGGTGATTTGGGCAATGGTAAAACCTTCAAAAGCGGAGGGTAAATCCCGCAATTTGAGTTCAACTCGGTTAACCGTCCAAGCATTTGCTTCGGCAAAAAAGCTATAGCCCGTAAATGCGGTCAAGGCAGAACTTTCCGTTAGAAAGCGACGGCGGCTTATTGGTTTTATTTCCCCAGTATTAACAGTTGAAGTTGAAACGGGGGGCGTTTCAGCTTTTTTAATCGGTATAAATCGGCTATATAGAGTTTTTACAAAGGCACCCACAGCCCGACGCGCCCTGATTGGATGGAAAAGCAGCCAGAAGGTAGCAAAGCCGAATATAAGGGCAATACAAAGCCTTAAACCCCAACTCCACCATTGTAAGCTCTCACCAGTTGCGCCGAAAAGCTCAGGGATACCGCCCAAACCATAAGTAATGCCGACCAACACGAAATAACCCACGCCTAAACACACCACCCATAAGCAAAAATGCAACAGATGTTGCCACAAAGTAAGCTTCTTATCCATCGCCAAGCCTTGCCCCAATAATAGCGCGTTGTCCTTTTACAAATTCTAGCGCAGGTATAGCCTTTTTTCCGGGTAATTGTAACTCACGAGGCGCAAGCCACCCCTTAGCAGTGGCAATCAAAACACGTTCTTTTCCTTCAACTCGTGCCAAAACTACAGTTCCCGGTATAGCGCTTTCCGCTACTTCTTCTGGAAAGACAGTTGCCCCGGTTATCTTCAAGTTTTGCCCTTGCCAAAAAGTATAAGTTCCGGGCCACGGGTAATAAGCGCGAGTCATACACTCAATGCTTGCGGCGGGCTTGTTCCAATCTAGCAAGCCATATTCCTTCTTGATAATACCAGTAATAGTGGCGCGGGTGTCGTCTTGCTTCTCAGGGGTGATTTGCCCCGCTACCCAGCGCGGTAAAGTATCCAACAATAACGCCGCGCCCGATTTAGCCAGCTTATCCATTAAGCTTGGTTGGGTATCTTCAGGCTCAATTGGAATTACTACTTTGCTGAGCATAGGACCGGTATCCAAGCCTTTTTCCATAAGCATTATTGTGATACCTGTTTCGGTTTTTCCATCCAAAATAGCTTGCGCCACCGGAGAAGCTCCCCGATATTCTGGCAGCAAAGAACCGTGTACATTAATACAGCCTAATCGGGGCATATTCAAAACTGCAATCGGCAAAATCAAGCCAAACGCCGCCACCACAAATATTTCAGCCCCTGCGCTAAATTCCAACAACTGTGCCTGAACGGCAGAGTCGCGCAAGCGTTCAACCTGCATTAATGGAAGACCAAGTTCTTGCGCGGCTACTTTAACGGGGGGTGGGCTAAGTTGGTTTTTTCTACCTGCCGGACGGTCAGGTTGCGTAACCACGCCCATAACCTCCAAATGGGGTGCAGTTGCCAACGCATACAGTATCGTTGCCCCAAATTCGGGAGTTCCCATAAAAAGAATTTTTAACTTATTCATAGCGATATTGTACCATTTCGAAAAATACATTACCGTTATAGCGCCACAAAGACATCAAATTACCATTCACAGGCAATTCTATACCATTCACCTGTTATTCTCTTGATTCTATGCGATTTTGTGATTATAGTTATTGATAGGTAATGTTAATCATAAACGTCATTACCATAGATAAAGCTTATGGCACTAATTACAAGAATCAATAGTTTAACAAATGCGATAACTGCTTTTCCGGTTCATTTCCAATCGGAGAAATAAGTTCATTAGACTGTCAAAATTACAGGCATTTTATCCTCAAAGAAATTTTTGGGGTGATAGTATATTTGCAAAGAAGCAAAAGGAGATTTTTCAATGGCTAACAGCAATTCCAACGGTCACAAAAATTACAAACAAGAACAGGCTATCGCTGAGTTAGAGAAAAGCTGGGCAAACGATAGCCGCTGGGCAAGCATCAAACGCCCTTACACCGCCGCGGACGTAGTGCGGTTACGCGGGTCAGTACAGGTAGAGCATACACTGGCGCGATTAGGCGCAGCTAGATTGTGGGAGTTGCTTCACACCGACGATTTCGTACCGGCTTTGGGTGCGCTTACCGGTAATCAGGCAGTTCAACAGGTTAAAGCCGGGCTAAAAGCCATCTATCTGAGCGGTTGGCAAGTTGCGGCAGACGCTAACCTGTCGGGAAACATGTATCCTGACCAAAGCCTTTACCCCGCTAACAGCGTGCCGAGTGTAGTTAAACGCATTAATCAGGCTCTACAACGCGCCGATGAAATCTACACTTCCGAAGGCAGAGACGATATTCACTGGTTCGCCCCCATTATTGCGGATGCCGAAGCGGGTTTCGGCGGACCTCTCAATGTATTTGAACTAGCAAAAGCGATGGTAGAAGCAGGCGCAGCGGGCGTACACCTTGAAGATCAGTTGGCATCTGAGAAAAAATGCGGTCATATGGGCGGCAAAGTGCTGCTTCCTACCCAACAAGCTGTCCGCAACCTCATTTCGGCGCGTTTTGCAATGGACGTGATGGGCGTACCCACCCTTCTGATTGCTCGCACCGATGCTAACGGCGCTTTCCTGATTACCAGCGACATTGACCCTTACGACAAACCGTTCGTAACCGGCGAACGCACTGCTGAAGGCTTCTACCGCATCAAGGGTGGGCTTGGCTCGGCAATTGCACGCGGTCTGGCTTATGCTCCTTACGCCGATTTGGTGTGGTGCGAGACTTCCGAGCCGAACCTTGAAGAAGCGCGTATGTTTGCCGAAGCAATCCACGAACAGTTCCCCGGCAAGTTGCTGGCGTACAACTGCTCACCTTCCTTCAATTGGAAAAAGAAACTGGACGAAGCCACTATTGCCAATTTCCAGAAAGAATTGGGCAAAATGGGCTACAAGTTCCAATTCGTTACCCTTGCCGGTTTCCACGCCCTCAACTACAGCATGTTTGAACTGGCGCGTGGTTACAAAGAAAGTGGCATGGCAGCCTACTCCAAGTTGCAGCAGTCGGAGTTCTCTGCCGAAGAGTATGGCTACACCGCCGTTAAGCACCAACGTGAGGTTGGTACCGGCTACTTCGATGAGGTGGCTCAGGTAATTTCCGGCGGTAATTCCTCAACTACCGCTTTGCACGGCTCTACTGAGGAAGCCCAGTTCACGCGCTAATTATCCTGAAATAAAAAAAGAGGAGGCGCAAAGAAGCGTCTCCTTTTTTATTTGTTAGCGAAGGTGCCAGAGTTGTTCGAGAATTTCCAGCGCGTGGTCAATCGCTTGTTTTTTGATGTCCAGATGTGGACGCAAGCGGATAGAACAAATGCCGCTTTGCAGTAGCAGCAAACCGTTGTCGTAAGCGTCCTTAATCAGCTTATTACGGGCAGCCATATCGGTTAGGTCAAAAGCTAGGAACAACCCCCGCCCCCGTACATTGCCAATCGGCGCGTTTTTCTGCTCAAGCTCCTGCAATTTCTCCAAAAAATATTCGCCCATTATCCGCGCATTTTCGACCAAACGCTCGGCATGGATAATCTCAAGGTAGCGTTGCCCTCGCACCATATCCACCAAATTACCGCCCCATGTGCTGTTGATGCGGCTGTGTTCCACAAAAACGTTGTGTTCCACCTCATCCACCCGACTTGACACGGCAATACCGCAAATTTGCGTTTTCTTGCCAAATATCAGAATATCCGGCTTTGCCCACAATTGCTGATGCGCCCACATTGTGCCGGTAATACCGATTCCGGTTTGCACTTCATCGAAAATGAGCATGGCTTCATGCTCATCCGCTATGTGGCGCAACGCCTTTAAGAACTCCGGGCGAAAATGATTGTCGCCCCCCTCGCCCTGAATCGGCTCAATAATAATAGCGGCAATATCGTCAGGGTTGCGCTCGAAAGCTTCTTTTATTTGCAAAAGCGATTCCGCTTCCCGCGCTTGTGCCAGCGAAGCATCCACCGGAAATTCGAGTTTGGGATTATCTACGCGGGGCCAATCGAAGCGCGGGAAATACATGTATTTGCGCGGGTCGGCGGTATTGGTTAGGCTAATGGTATAGCCCAATCGCCCGTGAAAAGCCTCTTTGAAGTGCAATACCTTATGACCCTTTTCGTAGGCGTACCCTTTGGCAAAATTCTTGCGAACCTTCCAGTCAAAAGCTGTTTTCAGGGCATTTTCCACTGCGGGCGCGCCCCCTGCCACAAAGAAAATATGCGGCAAATAATCGGGAACAGCCAAACGGGTAAAAGTTTCTACGAACTCCGCCATTTCAACTGTGTAAACATCGGAGTTAGCCGGATTTATCAGCGCGGCATCTGCCAAACGTTCGCGGAAAGCAGGGTCTTTCAGACCGGGATGGTTGTGAGAAAGTGGCGAACTGGCGTAAAAGCTGAATAAATCTAGGTAGCGTTTGCCGCTTTTGGCATCTACCAGATAGCTACCCTCGCTCTTGCGATGGTCGTACACGAAACTATAGCCATCCGCCAGCATATGACGGCTTAAAGTAGTATGTACCTCTTCTGGGCTGATATGCACGGACGGGGCGACATTGACCGCTATAGATTCCGCGGCATTGCGTTCGACTGTCTTTGCCATATACAAACCCCTTTTTATCCTAATATTCCTGTAAAATACTCAAGCTTAAAAACGTTCTATAATTATTATAGCGGGATGAGGGAAAGAACCCCACCCCCTAATCGGAAAGATTAGTATTAATGCCTAACGGTTCTTCTATACCTATCTTTCATATTAATTAGCCTTGTTTGTAGCCTAACTCATTGAAATAGTAGCGACTCTGTACTATTCTTTCTATAGATTTGAGAACTTCTTATCAAAAGGAGCAGCCAATGCTTTTTAACTATCTGGATAAATATCTCGGACTGGCTGAAGAAGTGGTAAGTACGGCGCGGTACATGTTCAGAACAGGGCTGGCGCATGGCACAGCCGGAAATGTCAGCGCGAGGCTCTCCGGTGGAGAAGGCTTGCTCATCACCCCCTCCGGGAAGAATTACGGCGCTCTTTCTCCTCAAGAATTATGCTTTGTGGATTGGCAGGGCAAGGTTTTCAGCGGCAACCCCGGTCCCTCCAGCGAATTACCGCTACATCTAGCCGCCTATTTCAGCCGTCCCGATTGCAAGGCAGTGGTACACAACCACAGCACCTATGCCAGCGTCTTGGCAGTTACCCGTACCGATTTGCCCGTGATTATGGACGAACTAACGATGGTTATCGGCGGAGGCGTAAAAGTGGCTAAATACGGCTTTCCCGGTACGCAAGAACTGGCGTTGAATTTTGTAGAAGCGTTGGACGATAGGCAAGCGGCAATTCTGGCTAATCACGGCATGGTGGCAATCGGGGCGAACTTGCGCGAAGCAATGATAGTCTGCGAAACGGTTGAGCGAGTCTCGCGGGTTTTTGTAGAAGCCTCCCGCTTTGGCAAGATAATCACTATTCCTAACGAATCTTACGAACACCAAAGAGAGGATTTTCTGAGGAAAAAAGCCCACGAAAAGGTGCAAGAAGCCGGAGTAACCGCCTGAACGTTCTGTTTTTCAGGCAAGGGGCTTAATTAAATCCGTAAAACGAGGGTTGAGATAAATCCACCAGAATTTACCATCAAACGCGGGCGCATCTTGTGGGAGAGAGCTATTGCTTTCGATAAAATCGGCGGACAGAGCAGCCTCCTACAGAACCCAAACCCCCTGTACGAGCGACCTCCGGGTCGCGATTTTCGGGCGGCGCTACGCGCGTACGGAATTCTCTTTACCCTTACCCCTTTGACCTTACCCTATCCCTAGCTCTTTGGGTTAGTTTAGAGGAAAGAGCGCCAGAGGCTCAGAGTTCAGAGGATTCAGAGTTCAGAGTGGCGCTATAGCGGAACACACCACCACCCGAAAACCGACACTGAGGCGAACGTCGTAAGGGTTGATGCCGTAGCGGTACGCACAGGACGCATCAACTAGAAAGCTGCCGTAAGACCCGCCCCGCACCACCCGCGTGTCCCCGCTCTTGTCCACTGCCGCTTTCTCAGGTTCTTCGTACTTGTTCAAGCACCACTCCCATACGTTGCCGCTCATATCCATTGCGCCACATACCGCCAACCCCTGCGGATACATGCCCACTGCCGTTGTTCGTTGCAATCCCACTGCACCGGTGTTGGCGTAGCCCTCTTGCCACGCGCCCCACGGATATGCCCGCTGCTGGCTGCCCCCTTGCGCCGCCCATTGCCATTCCCATTCCGTTGGCAACCGCACCTGCGCGTTATTACCTACTATTAAAGGGTTGCCGCTCCCGCTCGGATTGGGCAACTGCCCACCCCGCATGCGCTTGTTCAGCCAACGCCCGAACGCCACGCTCTGATACCACGATACTTTATCGCGGGGCATGTTCAAACCCTTATGATATTGCTCGTTTAGCTTTTGCGGTTGTTGGTACTCTTTCGGGAAGCCCTGCCACCACTCCGCGTTCTGGTAGCCGTCCGCCGCTTTCACGAAAGCCTCATACTGGGCAAAGGTTACTTGGTATTGGGCGATGTAGAAGGGCGCAACCTCAAAGATCTGCTCTTTGATTGCCAGCGTACCGCCCGGATATACCGGCAGCCACGCTATATCGGGAAGCCCATCCTCGCGCACACTCACCCCGCGCCGGGTGTCGCCGATTTCGCTCAACCTGTCCCCGATTTGCAGACGGCGGGTGTGGCTTATACTGAGGTCGGCAATTTCGCGCAGCATCATTTCCCGCTCGCTTTCGGGCGTGGCAGGTTTTAGCTCTGCCGCCTTTATTACGGGCGGTGGGGTGGGCAGCTTTTGAATAGGGGTAGCATCAAGGGGCGTGGGATTATTTACCGAAACGCCCACTTGCGCGGCGCGTAATTGCAACGATTTCATCAGCCGCTCATGCCCACGCTCATCATAGTAATTCACCCACTGCCATTCCCGCAGTCGGCGAGGTATCTCGCACTCGATCAATTTGAGGGGAATAATAAATATCCGGCTTTCGGGCATGTAGTCCGCATAGGTCAGCGCCACCTTAATTTCGCGCTGCACATAACCCTCTTTGTCAATCGAAACGGGCGAAAGGCACACCAAAATTATATGGCTCTGCTCCACCGCCTTCTCAATTTCATCGCGCCAAGTCTGTCCGGGCAGCAGTTCTTCTTCGTCCAACCACGGCTCAAGCCACGCGCTTTCGGCTTTGAGGCGGTGATACAGTTCGCGCACCACCGTCTTATCCCCGGACGAGTAGCACAGAAAAACTTTCAGTGTGGCAGGTGCAGGCATAGCAGGCATATTCTCAACTTTATCTAAACTTGAAGTATAGCAGTCCCCTACATTTTACACATTTCAAGGTCATTTGAAAAGCAGACCCCCACGCTCACCTTGACATCAGCTAACCTAAAGTTTAAGATAATCAAACAAACCTCACCTGATTTGGTCAGGCAAAACAGCAATTTCGGTTTTCAGGTTAAAATGGAAATAAAAGCTCTGCCCCAAACTACCGCTTAATGTGGCTAATGCAAAGTGATTTCGCTCAGGAGGAACCCTTATGGTAGCTCATCCCACCAAAATCGAATTGGATGAAAAGGAAATGCCTACCGCTTGGTACAACATCCAAGCAGATTTGCCCGTACCGTTGCCGCCGCCCTTGCACCCTGGCACGCACCAACCAATCGGTCCGGCAGACCTCGCCCCGCTTTTTCCGATGGAATTAATCAAGCAAGAAGTTAGTACCGAGCGTTATATTGACATCCCGGAAGAGGTGCAGGAAATTTACAAGCTGTGGCGACCAAGCCCGCTATATCGCGCCCATCGCCTAGAAAAATTGCTGGATACCCCTGCGAAAATCTATTTCAAGTATGAAGGGGTCAGCCCTTCCGGTAGCCACAAATCCAATACCAGCGTTCCCCAAGCTTACTACAACATGAAAGAAGGGGTAAAGCACATCACTACCGAAACAGGCGCTGGGCAATGGGGTACGGCGCTCTCGATGTCCTGTGAAATGTTCGGGATTGAATGCACCGTTTATATGGTGAAGGTAAGCTACCAGCAGAAGCCCTACCGCCGCGCTCTAATGGAAACCTACGGCGCGAAAGTAATCGCCAGCCCTTCCAATACCACCGCTTCCGGGCGCAAAATCTTGGAAACCTCGCCCGACTCTCCGGGCAGCCTTGGCATGGCAATCAGCGAAGCGGTAGAAATCGCGGCGCAACGGGACGACACCCGTTATTCCCTCGGCAGTGTGCTAAACCACGTCTTGATGCACCAAACCATCATCGGACAGGAAGCCAAGCTGCAATTGGAAAAAGTGGGCGAGTATCCCGACATCATCATCGGTTGCACCGGAGGCGGTAGCAATTTCGCTGGTATAACCTTCCCCTTCATCAAAGACAAATTCGCAGGTAAGAATATCCGCATCATCGCGGTTGAGCCTGCCGCATGCCCCTCTCTCACCAAAGGGGTTTACACCTACGACTTTGGAGACACCGGGCAGCTAACCCCGCTGGTCAAGATGCACACGCTCGGTCACGATTTCGTACCGGAAGGCATCCACGCCGGAGGGTTGCGCTATCACGGCATGGCTCCGTTGGTCAGCCACCTGATGGAGTTGGGCGCAATCGAAGCCAGAGCCTACCACCAGAACGCCACCTTTGAAGCAGGTGTCACCTTCGCCCGGACTCAGGGCATCCTGCCGGGTCCCGAACCGACTCACGCCATCAAAGCAGCGATTGATGAGGCGATTCGTTGCCGCGAGGAAGGCGTTTCCAAAACTATCCTGTTCAACCTGAGCGGTCATGGTCACTTCGATTTAGGCTCTTACGATAGATACCTAAAGGGTGATTTGGTTGACATCGAATACTCAAGCGAGCAAGTGCAGGAAGCTCTGTCCCACTTGCCGGTAATCGCATAGGTTAAAAAAATGCCCCGGCGCGTGGTTTTCGCAACCATTTAACCGGGGCATATTTGCAAAGTAGCCGTTGCCAACAATAGTTTTAATTGATAGGGGCGGGGCTTGCTACGCTCCGAATGGGCTGCCTGTTCCAGTCCAACCAACCACGCTCAATTAAAAGCTGATTGCCGAGCAAGCCTAGCAGCACCTCGTAGCGCGTCCAAATGTTCTCAGGATGCCACTCGAACCTATTCCGCTCGAAATATTGCACCACGTAGGTTTTGCCATCGTCCGGGTTCACCTCGATGAACTCCTCACTAATGGGATAGCCATATAGCGAGAGTCCCCCGTTCCCCTCCCAATACGCCTTGAAGCTGTTGCGGAGGTTGTGACCCGTTTCGGGAAAATAAGTTGCGCCCGGATAGCGCTTATCCTCGAAGCGATTGAACGCGCCGTTCCCGTTTGCCTGTTGCTGCTCGGTAAACTGTACCCCCAACAATCCTAGCAACACCTCGTAGGGTGTGCCTTTATTCTCTGGGTGATACTCGAAACGCGCTCGCTCGAAATACTGCACAGTGTAAATCTTGCCATCGTTAGGGTTCACCTCGCGGAAAGGCTCGGTTTTGGCGAAACCGAATTGCGCCGTTCCGCCGTGCGCCTCCCAGTATTGCCGGAAGAAGGGTGAAAGGTTGTGGCGCGTTTCCACAAAATAATAGCCCGTGTTCGGCTGAGTAACGGGGGCGGGATTGGTCATATTGCGACTCGACTGCGCCGGCAAATCCAGCGTGTACAGCCTACCATCGCGCTGACCAAGCAACTTGAAAGGGGCATAGGAAGTTACATCCAGCACCGCCATATTTGCGCCCAACTTCTGCCAACTTGAACCGCTGTCGCCGCTATACCAGAGATTACCGCTCTGATTGGTGAAGCCTATCAGGAAGCTAGAAGGCGCATCCGATAATGCCTGAACCGTCAGACCGGGAGGAGGACCCTTACCATCGCCCGATAATTCTGCTGGTAGCGAAAGTGTCTGCCAAGTAACGCCACCATCCTTGCTACGTTCGAGCGTGCCGCCAACCAGATAGCCAGAACTATAAGGAGAACTGAGGCGTAAGATGCCATCCGCGCTGTAGAAAGTTGAGACACTGCGGGCTATTCCGGTGCTGCCTATCGGCTGGAAAGTGCGCCCGCCGTCGGTTGATAGGTAACTGCTGGTACCGCCGCTCGACCCCGCGCCGCCGTTGCTTATCATCATAGACAGATAATCCACTGGAGGGCGAAAACCGAGCAAAGGCGGAAACCACACTTCCGGCTCAAAATAAATCCCGGAGGCATCGTGTTCTGAGCGTTTCTCCCAAGTTACACCCGCATCAGCCGAAAAATAGACAGTGTATTTCATCTTGTTGGGCGCAACGGCATCTTTCACCTGTGAAATGCCGTAGAGAGAGCGTCCATCCGCTTGTGCAACGGTAATGCTGCGTAGAACCCCGCCAAGTTGCTGAGCGCCTTCCGTCCAATTCAAACCACCGTCGCTGCTGGCAAATAAAGTGCTAGTGTAAACGGGTTTATCGTTCACCAACTGCGATTTTATCTGCAAGCTATAGACATAAAACGAGCCGTCAGTGGCATAATGCGTTACCTGATGGGAAATGGTACGCCCATTCGGAAAAGCTGGGGAGTAAACCACCCCGCTTCCCTCATCCGCAAGTCTGTAAGAATAGCCAGTATAGGGATTGCAGAGGATAAAATAGTTGGCGCTGTGGGCATACGCGCCCGTGTCGAGATTTACGCTTACCGTGCCGAAGTCCGGGTTATCAGAGTACACCCCGCTAAAGTGGTAAACATTGGGGGCTGTGCCGTCAAAGCAACGCGCCGAGGAATAAAACGCATTGGAATAGCGAATGCTAGTGCTTGTATCCCGCCAACCCACTGGAGTTTCCGCCGCATTAGCCGGAATACATACCCACCAGAAGAGGGAAAACAGCGCCGCCATCAGCATTACCGTATAAATAGTCTTGCTTTTTGCCATGGTCTGAATTTGCCTTTCATAGTTAATAGTTTTTCAACTAGTAAACTAAACGCGCAAATCTCAGAAAGGTTACGAATGAGCGGCGGATGACCTTAAAAGTATCGCGGAAAACTAATCGAATTTTCTCACTTTTTCGTAGTTGGTACTTGAGATAGTCAAAAATTGGTTTTCGTTAAAACCTAACTTTTCAAGCAAAGTTGGGTTTAAGCCTGCATATGCCTGTACTTTGACACTTCCATCCTCGGAATCGGATTTCCAAACCATCCCAATTCGAATGGTTCTGCCTTTAAACTTGAAAGCTACCAGCGAATAGCGCGGAATTGGTTCTGAATTTTTCGAATCACTTGATACTCGGATTAAATATTTCACGTTGTTTACCTCAATCAGGCACTTTAAAATCATCAATCGGCAATTCTATTGCCCTATGTGGGGGAACAGGCTAACTACAAAATAACTACTAGAACCGATTGTATAATTGGTAAACCATCCATAACTTGAAAAATGCAGATTACATAAAATTAGAAGTGATTAGTTCAAAGCCTGAAAGGATTCACCGGAAAGGTTCTAAGGCAAATTTTGCTATTCTGAAACAAATATTTATTTTTCCCTGACAGAATAAAGTATATCACCTTCTGCAAACTAGAACAAACCTCCTGACTTTTTGGTTCAAAAGGTTATTGGAAGGTTCATTTCAGGCAAGGAAGTTGGTTATACTCCTTGCCCTGAATCGGAAAGTAACACTAATAATCTTCGGGGTCTTTGGATAATTCAAGTCGTATCGGTAGTGGAAGTACCGCCTGTTCGCGATAGTTCGGGTGGTCGAACGCCAACGCCACTTCTACCAACGGGTCTTTAAGTTGTGCCACCTGTGCAGCCGTAAGCTGAAACCGCACGTAATGTACCGTACTGAGTCTCTCGGCGGTACTGCGCCCTTCCTCAAAACGAGCCGGCACTCGATTCTTACCGATTACCAACGCAAAATGCTCCTCGATGCCTAACAGTGTGCTAAGGCGACGGCGCAACTCTTGCTGGTTATCAATTTCGATGAACATTGTTGCGCTCAACTCTAACGGACCCGGCAGTAACGGGTTATATGTATCCAATTCATCCTGTATCTGAGGGTCGTGTACGATTCGCTCAGCCCGCATCATCTCCTGAACCTGAAATAGCAGAGTATCGCGGTTTTCAAAGACCAAAGTGATAATATCGCCCACACCGATACGGCGCAATTTCTTTAGCTCAATGATACGGCGGCGGAACTCATCGCGCACCTTTTCGTAGGCGGCAATATCTTTCACATCCGCCAATTCCAGCACCCTCATATAATTGGCACATCCTCTCTGGTTATGGTTCAAGTAAGCGTTTTAGCCCCTCGCCGACCTTACTTCTTGTCTTTCAGACCATAGGCTTCCGCTACGATTTCAATCGGATGCGAAGCTGGTTTGCCGGTTCCTTGCTGGATTTGCAAACCGGCTAACTGGCAATCGGTCACTACCCGCGCCTCTTTTTGTTTTTTCACTTCTTCGAATAACCCATTGCCAACCTTCATACCCGCATCATAATTTTCCTTTCGCATGCCCCAACTTCCGCTATGCCCGCAACAGCCTTTATCTATAAAGGTAATATCTGTACCGGGAATGCTCTTGAGCAAGTCAAAAGAACGCTTTCCAATTGCCTGATACTTGAGATGGCAGGGCATATGGTACACCAACTTGCCCGGCGCATTTTTGAAATCGGTGTTGAGTTTACCGGCGCGTTTCATCTTGAACAGGTATTCCAGCGCGTCAAAAGTGTGCGCCGCAACATTTTCGGTTTTCGCGCCCGGTATCTGATCTTTGTATTCCTTACGGAGCATCATACTACAGGTTGGCTCAGGCACAATTACATCGTAGCCCTGCTTCACGTATTTATTCAGTAGGTTAACATTATGCTGCATCATCTGGCGTGCCTCTACCACGTCTCCGGCATCAAGTTGCGGCATGCCACAACAACGCTGCCCTTCCGGCACTACTATCTCAACATTGTTTTTTTCCAGCACAGCCACCAAATCTTTACCTATTTGCGGCGACTGGTAATTAACCATACAGGTGTGAAACAGCGCGACTTTACCGTTGGTAGCGGTTTGCGCGGATGCCTTCTTCTGAGCCAACCGCTTATTCCACCATTTCATAAAAGTCTCGCGCTGGAAAGCTGGTAGGATGGCACGATGGTCTATACCAGCGGTAGCTTCAACCACGATGCGCCCTAGCATGTTAGTGTTGGCGAAATTGGCAACAGGCGCAATCAACGAGCTTACCTTACCCAATAACTCAGGGTTGCTCAATATTTTTTCGGTTAGGGTCAATTTCTTCTTTTTAGCCCGCTGCGCTCGGTCGCGCTGCACCAGTTTGGGCAAATCTATCATAAATTCATGAGGCGGGGTGTAGGGACATTTTACAAAGCATAGCTTGCAATTGAAGCACAAATCCACCACGCGGTCTGTTTCTTGCCGGGTCAGTTGGTGCGCGTCCCCATCGTATTTATCTACAAATTTAAAGAGCGTGGGAAAACTAGGGCAGTAGTTGACACACATGCGGCAGCCGTGACAAACATCAAACTGACGAATCAATTCTCTTCGGAGACTCTTACGATCCCAGAATTCGGGGTCATCGTAATTGACAACAGTTGAATTTAATGCCCCTAACGCTTGCTCAGATTCTCCTGTGCCTTCAAATCCTTCCATTTTGCCATCCTGAAATTAATTAGAGATTTTGCCAGTAAAAGGGACACGGTAAGCCGCGCCCCAATTTTGCTACTCTCCCGGATTATTAATCAACGCCAAGATTCGCCAAACCTTTGGTGAAGCGACCAGCGTGCGACTTTTCGGCTTTGGCGAGGGTTTCAAGCCACTCGGCAACTTCGGCAAAGCCTTCTTCGCGAGCGGTTTTGGCAAAGCCGGGATACATTTCGCTGTATTCGTAGGTTTCTCCGGCGATTGCCGATTTCAGGTTGGCGGCGCTATCGCCTACTGGTTCGCCTGTAACCGGGTCTCCAACTTCTTTCAAGAAATCGAAGTGACCAAAAGCGTGTCCGGTTTCGCCTTCTGCTACCGAACGGAACAACGCAGCAATTTCCGGCTCACCTTCAACATCGGCGGCACGTGCGAAATAAAGATAGCGGCGGTTTGCTTGCGACTCGCCTGCAAAGGCTTCCTTCAAGTTTTCGTGGGTTTTAGATCCATGCAAATTAGCCATTACCAGTAATCTCCTTCTTTTGATTATATCTACTGAGGTTCTTTCAACCGACAAGAGGCTACCATGAAGTATCGGCATCCTCGTTTAAACATTTCACAGAGTTAGCTATTTAAGAACGATTCTTAATTAGGAAGATATACTAAAAGGGTTGGGTTGTCAAGTATATAAAAGGGAAGAATATAGTATGATTTCTATTTATTTTGAGCCTTCACAAAAGGGTATAAAACCCCCTTTCTCTTATGCGCTCTTATAAAGAGTCCAAATTGTAAGCTATTGCCAATTAATCAAAGCTTTTAGGCAATAAGGATTGTGCAAAGCGGCAGCATAGGCTTCCTGATATTCAGCTACCGGGTAGCGATGCGTAAACAGGTATTCGGTCTGGATTTTATTAAGGTGCATTGCGTTTATAACTGCCGGAACATCTTCAACCGCCCATTCGCGGCTGGTGTGGAATGATAATTCTTTGAGGAAGGGCCAAGCAAAATCTAAATCAATGCGGCGGTAGAATCCTAGCATCAACACCCTGCCACGGTCGCGCATTGCGGTGATATTTGTGCCGATAACTTCCATTTTGCCGGTAGCATCTATCATCACATCCACCTTGCCGGGGAGTTTGGATTTCAGAGGCGTGGTAGTGATGTTAACTTTAATATCCCCTGCAATAGCTTTATCGAGTCGGTCTTGAACTGTGTCGCACACAATTAGTTCCGCCCCTTTAAGTTTGGCGGCTTGAGCAGCCAATTGCCCGATTGGACCCTGACCCATAATCAGCACCAATTCGCCCGGTTTGATGTCAATCAACTCAACGCCATGCCATGCTGTAGCTGCCGGAGCTACTGCCACTGCCGCTACCGGGTCAAGCCCATTTAGCAAATACGCCTTACTGTAGTGGGTAGTAATATAGCTGGATTGACCGCCCCATGCAGGCGTTACCCCCTCATAGCCATAACTACCGCCAACAAATGCCAGTTCACCTACATAATTTGGCGAGACTGCCGCGCCAACTTCCACAATTTCGCCCACCGTTTCGTAGCCGGGAATACAGGGGAAAGGCAGATTAGCCATTTCCACAAGACTTCCCGCCATCAAAAGTCGTTCTGTGCCAGCCGAAATCGAGGTGTAGAGAGTACGTACTAACACCTCATCCGGCGCTAGTGCGCGAAGGCGAACGTCTGTGAAAGTCATTCGGTTTGGAGAGGACACTACAATAGCTTGCGCTGTGCGAATTATCATAGCTATTTCTTCTACCTATTTACGAACGTTTGCCGGCAGGTTGCGCTTTAGAAGTATCAAATACAGGTTTGGGAGCAGCAAATACAATATCCAGAATATCGCCGCTGAAAATAGCGTCAACCGCTGTACAACGCGCCAGCGCGGTTGGCAGTACAATAGTGCGCCTGTACCAGCCCACCTCAATTACAAGGTCGTCTCCGGTCTGCATCAACTTAACATCATCTTCAGTAGCAAAGGGTAATTTCAAGCGCATGATATAGTTATCGCCCTCTTTAGTGATTTGCTGTGCTTGACCCTTGAAGAAAAAGAGTGTGGGGTCGCCCTTTGCGCCGAACAACTCTTCACCCAATTGGCGAAGCATTTGCTCACCCACTATTTCATGCTCAAACTGGGGTGCTGGAAACAAAGGCAGGGGCGCAAAGGAGTCAGTAACCTCTTTACGATATTTATCCTGCATTTCCGCAACATGGGCGCGAGCGGGCGAGCGTTCAATCATTTCTGGAGTTAGCACCCGATTAATCATCACCGCATCCACATTGTAACCAAACAGGTTGAGGTAGGTAAGGCTACGCTGTGCCTCACGTATAACCATCCGCTCAAGGTTAACCACAATGCGGGCTGAACTGGTATCAGGGTCGCTGATAATGTCACGTACTTTTTTCAGGCGATCGAGGATGTCTTCAAGACTGCTGAACACATCATCATTAGCAAGTGGCAGATTAGTAACTTTGCTCAAAAGGGGACGCGCCAGTTTCATAACGCTGCGTAGAGTCGGGAAGATTTTTTCAAGCCACCAATGCAGCGCATCGGGCAGGCTTAGCAGACGCAGGGTTTCGCCAGTTGGGGCGGCATCAACGATAATTACATCATACTTACCGCTATCATGATGGCGTTTAATTTGAATCAAGCTAAAAAGCTCTTCGGTACCTGGTATGACTGCCATTTCTTCGGTGGCAATATCGTTATGCCCTTGCCATGCCAGCACTTCCACCAAAAAATCTCGAATAATGCCCCAGTTACGTTCCATTTCGTGCAGCGCATTCACTTCTTGCGCCCACAGATTATCTCTTACTTGTACAGGTTCTGGACCGAGCGGCTTATCTAGGGAATCGGCGAGGCTATGGGCGGCATCGGTACTCATCACAATAGTGCGATAACCCAGATCGGCGCAACGATGAGCAGTAGCAGCGGCAATACTTGTCTTACCCACTCCGCCTTTGCCAGTGTAAACGATGATTCTCAAATGCTTACCCTTAATTTCTAAACTTAAGTAGGCTTGCTAAGTTTTAGCCTGTGATTCCGACAAGCGTATTAGTGATAGCTGAGTGAATTATAACATATGCTTTGGATACTGAAAAACCAATAGGCAAGTATATGCAGGACTGTTGCAAAAAACGATTTTTGGGCAATAACCTGCTGCACCCGCCGGAGAGAAGAGGATGAGTGCAAGGAGACACCCCTTTCTTACCTTGGAACTTGTTGCAATAAAGAAATTGTCCCCTATAAAACGGTTCTCAAAATAGGTTCAATTTGAGGTATTCGTAAAGGCGGTGCGCCTGTGCCACGTAGGGAGATTAATCACTGTGATTTCTTAAGGTGGAAAATCAGTGGTTAATCCTCTCACGCTCACGCCGGCGTTGTGCAGCATATTTAACTGTATAAGAGTTATTGCCGCCTATTAAAAATAATATTATGCCAACCGCCTGAAATAGGTGAAAAATCACAATATTATTGATTGTAGCTAAGCCAAAGTTAATTTTAAAATCGAAGCTATTGAAAAAAGCGCCGATTACATTTAAAGCTAACCCAGCCAAGATTGGTAGTGCATCGGTAGCAAGGTCACGATCTTTCACATAAAGAGGAAAGTAAACCAGTGTAATGATTACGGCGCAAATAATTTCGTAAGCAATGAGCGAAAAGAAAGAAGCAGAAAGCAATTGTGCAGCTACAAAAAGAGCAAAAGCAACCCAAACGAACGGTGCAATAACCCGAGCAATTATATCACCTTGCCAGCGATAGAATGAATTAAGAATAATCCAGTGCAGAGTTAGACCGAGGAATAGGACTGTAATTTGCCCCAATAAGTCGCTACGGCTATAGTCTTTCATTGCAACAACCGAGTCACAAATGCTGGCAACGCTCATTGAAAGAAATACCAAGGGCCAAACCCATGCACGCCAACCGGGTTTTATACGATTTGCAGCGGCTGAAGCTGCCGGTATTACCACCAATAACGCCAGTATTGCACAACCCGCTACCAAAAAGCTTGTTAAATAAGTCGAAGTTCTTTCACTCATATTATCCTAGCGAATCCCCAAAACTGGCGGCTTAACCCTGATTTCAAACTCATGTTTGCTATAGCTCATATCTTTGGCAAGCCGCCCCGGCAAACCGGTAATACGCATAGGTCCAGAAATGGTTAGAGCTTCGCGTCTTCCAAGCGATACTGAAATACCGAGACTTATTGGTTCATAAGGTTCAAATGAAACTGCATCCATTTCAGCTTTGAAGCATCTAGCCAAATAATGACCCTGCCGCTCTGCAAATTGACCGAGTTGTGGTATAGGCTTGCCGGTAGAAGGATTTTTGATAAAAGCCAAGTCACCGATAGCATATATATAAGGGAATTGTTCAGAACATAAATAAGGGTTGGTTCGTATTCTCAAATCATTAGTGGTGTCAAAGCCGCTTTCTTTTAATATGGCGGGACCCTCGATACCACCCGACCAACAAATTACAACCCCCTTTACATGCTTCCCATTTTGAAGGGTCACATTTCCCGGATCAACTTTAGTTACAGGGGAGTTAGTAAGAATTGCCACCCCTTTGCGGCGCAATTCATTTTTGGCATAATCTCCATTGATACGGGGCAACTGTGTGAGCAGGTGGTCTCCTCTATGAATCAGCACAATCCGGTAATAAGGACGAAGCGCAGGATAACGTAACAATAAATCTTCGCAGAAATCCACCATCTCTGCGGCAAGTTCGGTGCCAGTTAAGCCCGCGCCGATAATAACAAAAGTGAGGCGCGGGTCATTTTTTTCAAATTTCTCAGTTTTGACCAACTCCGCCGCTTCACGAAATGCTTTTATCACCAAAGTACGAAAAGTAATAGCATCTTCTAAACGCTTCATAGGAATAGCATTCTCGTGCATGCCGGGAATACCTTTAAAGGATGTTTCTGAACCTAACGCCAGCACCAATCGGTCAAAATCAAATGTACCTTTGGAAGTAGTAACTTTCTTGCCAACCGTGTCAATATTAGTAATAAGCGTTTGGACAAATTTAACATGTCGCGCTTCTAGGAGTTCGGAAATTGGGATTTTTACTCTATCCACAGAAATGCTATTCGCCGCGACCTCATGCACCCGTACCTGCAACAAATGATAATCTCTTTGGTCAATCAAGGTAATTTCCCATTGAGGATGGTTACGTTGCAAATCAGCTAGGTTTTGCGCTAAAGGCAATCCCCCATAGCCACCGCCTAGAATAAGCAGCTTTTTCATCTTAGATTCAACCCTTTAATTATGAAAGCACGAAAGGCATTCTGTAGAAACGATAAGCATTACGTGAAAAATTGGTTACAAATGTTCTTCACACTTTTAATTCACAACCCAACCTGCTATCATTTATTATGCAAACCAATTATAACACAGACTTAAAAAAGGTTGCGTTTACTTGAGATAAGTTTTCGATTTAGCATAAATTGAGCTTCCGGTTAGGCGACCTATAACAATAAAATAAGGGTTTATGGCTTTACAAAGCCAAAAATGCTCGTAGCAAGGGCTACAGACAGTTCAGTTCAAACTTGTTAGAATTTAACAAGGGTGCATTTTAGCCTGTTGTTCATGTGTTCCACTCAACTGCTACAAGCCTGACTCTGGAAAGTTAAGCCCTCAATCAGAAGGATTAGAGATATGGCTTCCAAGAAAAAATACTTCAATCATTATGTAGGAACGGACATCCGATTGCTGGCGTTCGTCCCGAAAAAAACACGGTACACGATTGATGAAAGTAAGTGCATTGGTTGCACAAACTGCATTGATGTCTGCCCAACGCTTCCCAAAGCAATCTCTGAAAGCGAAATTCTGTCGGTTGCGCGTTATCCTGAAGAAGTTTATGTCTATGCAATTGACCAGAATAAATGCACCGGTTGTGGGCGTTGTGCAAGCGGTTGCCCAGCAGAACCGAATACTATCTATCTCTCTCCGGTGAAAACCACCGTAGATGTGGCTGGTAAGTCTAGGGAAGTATTGACCAACCGCCCTGAAGTGTCTATAGCTGGCGCAAAACAGCTTAACCGTGTGCCTATATGGTACACTCGTAAAGAGGGCTATACTGAATAGACTGTTACCACTCTAATCTGTCATCCCGCAAGGGGAAGTTGGGCTATTGACCCTCTTTGAGGATTAAAACCCGCAAATAAATTGGGGCTAACCCATAAATGGTATCACTAGAGTAGAGGAAGTAGTCATGAGCACAAAATTTGAAGTTGCCGCCGGGGATAGTGCCTGGTTAAAGAAAAATATAAACTGCCAGTTTAACTGCCCGGTAGATACCAATGTACCCGAATATATTGATAAAATCTCACAAGGCAAGTATGGCGAAGCTTATGAAATAAATCGGTACAGTAATGTGCTGGTAGGCGTAATGGGTCGTATTTGCACGCACCCCTGCGAAGAGATTTGCCGCCGTTGTCTAATTGATGAACCAATAGGCATTCGTGACCTGAAACGGGTAGCCGCCGATAATGGTTTCAAAGATGCAACAAAACTTACCAAAAAAGCCGGTACTTT
>Ga0194047_10000122_pt1 | contig 54851 bp, 44 predicted proteins | sample JunL225m_MetaG_2_FD_160070 | JGI IMG/M metagenome (GOLD analysis project Ga0194047, IMG submission 160070) | Anoxic zone freshwater microbial communities from boreal shield lake in IISD Experimental Lakes Area, Ontario, Canada - Jun2016-L221-5m | ecosystem: Environmental > Aquatic > Freshwater... | reverse complement strand
GCTTAATTCTTTATTGATTCATACCTGCTACACTTTAGTAGTATTGCCTGCTCTAATCTGGTCAAATATTGCCATATATAATTGATAATCAAATATATATGATTAAATTTTACTCATTTTTCATTTCAATTATTTGGAATAATCAAGATGCATGTTTTTTATTTATTCAAAATAGTACGACTTATAATGACTTAAAGTTAAAATTGCTTTGACTGCGAATGGTATTAATTGAAAATCTTATGGTAAATTGTAACTATCAAGATGCATTTCTAAATCCAAATACAAAAATCCAATGAAGACCTTTTTCAAAAACAAATTGATTCGTATTGTTTCCTTTATCGTTGTCATTATAATGTCTTTTGCATTTGTATTGCCTAGCTTAGTGGATTGGGCAATGGTTGCTCGCATTCGTGAGGAAGGATTACAACATTCAAAAGTGATGGAGTATGAATCTTATATAGTTGATGTACTTGGCGCAAGACTCACTTTGTCAAAGGATATGCAGCATGCGCAAGTTTGGGCACTAGATGAAATGAAGAAGATGGGATTAAGTCAAGTGAATAGTGAACCCTATATGGATTATGGTGTCACTTGGGATAATGAATATGTTTCGGCACATATGATAACCCCCGATTATATGCCCCTTAATGCTTATCCCGTTGCATATACTTCTAGCACACAAGGAAAAATTAACGCAGAGGCAATTGTAGTTGATATACAAACTAAAGATGAGATGGCTGCGCTTAGGGGTAAGCTAAGTGGTAAGGCGGTACTCATTTCTAATCCCGCAGTTATAGACCTGCAAACACTCACCAATGGAGTACATCGATATAATAGCGAGGAACTCACTGCACTTGAGCAAACTGCTATTGTTCCCATTAAGCCTAAGCCAGCCAGGGTAATAGCAAATCCAACATCCATTACAGCGGCGGAGCGTATTGCATTTTTTAAAGCAGAAAATGTAGCGGTGGTTTTGCAAACGGATGGCAATCGACTTGGCATTGTTCCTGCTTATTCTCGTCCAGGTGTAAGAGAAGATGGATGGAGTGCAGCAGGAATGCAAAATTCTGTACCCATTCTTGCAGTGACCCCTGAGCATTACAATAGAATGTATCGAATTCTTAAACGAGGCATTTCAGTAAATATTGAATTAGAAATTAGAAATAGAATTGGAGATAAAGTAGAACAAGCAATGAATTTGGTTGGTGAAATTCCTGGTACAGATCCAAAGGCAGGTGTGGTTATGGTAGGAGCACATTTTGATACTTGGCATGGTAGTTCAAATGCTAGTGATAATTCATCTGGTTCAGCGGTGGCACTTGAAGCAATGCGTATACTCAAAACATTAGGAGTGCAACCAAAGCGTACAATTCGAATTGCATTATGGTCAGGTGAAGAGCAAGGACTTTATGGTTCACGTGCTTATGTGCAAAAGCATTTTGGAGATCCGCGTAATGCATCTATTGGCATTAAACCTGAGTATGAACTTTTGTCTGCTTATTTTAATCAAGATTATGGGGCTGGTCAATATCGTGGGATATACTTACAGGGGAATGAAGCAGCACGCACTATGCTTACTGCATGGATGGAGCCTTTCCATGATTTAGGCATGACCATGGTATCTAATCAAAGTTTAGGTAGTACAGATCATGTTGCTTTTGATGATGTGGGACTTCCTGGATTTCAGTTTTTACAGGATCGTACACCAGGAACTGCAGGACATACCAATCTTGATTATCTTGAAGGTATTCAGCCCGAAGACCTCATGAAGAACGCAACCATAATGGCTTCATATATTTATCATGCAGCAATGGCAACTGAAAGAGTTCCTAGAAAAACGATTCAGAGTTCTAAGTAATTTAACTCGATTTGAATAAATAAAAAGGCCTCTATTGCTAGAGGCCTTTTTCGTATTCATCAAACTTTTATTAAAACCTATTTTGTTGCTGCAGGAAGGTCTGAATTAGAAAGGTCTCTGTGTAGTTTCCATTTACCATCTTCTTTTTTCCAAACCACTACATATTTCCCTTTATCTGCTACTTTACCATCCTTTAATTTAATTTCGAATAAACCTTCTTCTGAGATCAAATTTTCATCACCCCAAATTTCTAAGGTAGTAAGTGAAACGTCACCACCCATTCTTATAAAACCACCCCAAAATGAGGCTATATTTTCTTTTCCTGTTATTGAAGGCATATTATTAACCATCAATTTACCATTACTGCTATACATATTAGCAGCGCCAACAGAGTCGCCCTTTGATAGTAAGCTACAAATTTCTTTATCACCTGCTTCGATTTCTTTTTTTGCATTGTTTAAATCAAATGCGGGTTTTGTTCCTTGGTTTGTACAAGCGATTAATGATGCTGATACAAGTAAACCTAATAATAGTTTTTTCATATGGTTATTTGTTTTTATGAACAATAAATATATATTAAATACTTTTAAAATAAAAGTGGTTTAATACAATTTTATTTCAGGAATATTTACCTGAATCTATTTGGAGTGACTATATATCAACTGTATGCCTTTTTAATTATTTTATAAATAGGAGACCCTTGACTTGGGGTTTTCAGGTAAAATTCACTTAATTTTAATCATCTAAATGATACCCTATGAAAAAGCTTATACTAGGTATGCTTTTGCTTTATTCAATCAATTTGACAGCGCAAAGAACAGATCATCGACTTCAACGAAAAATAGAAGATCTAGTTAAGGATTTTAATGGTGATATAGGAGTTTATGTCCATGATCTTTCAAAAAATAAAATAGTGGAAGTAAATGCAGATACTATTTTTCCTACTGCGAGTATCGTTAAAATTCCAATTCTTTTAGGTATCATGCATAAAATTGAAAAAGAGGAACTTCAATATCATCAACGTCTCACTTATACCGATTCTTTATATTATAGTGAGGGGGATGACATTCTTTCTTCCTTTAAAAATGGAACTAGCATTGAACTAAGTAAAGTGCTGATGCTGATGCTTACTATTAGCGATAATTGCGCAAGTTTATGGTTGCAAGGGTTGGCTGGTGGTGGAGTTGCCATTAATCAGATTTTGGATAGTGCTGGCATCAAAGATACCCGTGTGAATAGTCGCACTCCTGGAAGAGAATTAAATAGGACCAAATATGGTTGGGGACAAACCACGCCAAGGGAAATAAGTATTATTATGGAAAGGATTGTAAAAGGGGAGATGCTCAGCAAGGAATCTGATGCAAAAATGTTGCGTTTACTAGGAAGACAATACTGGGATGAAGAAGCGCTATCTGAAATTCCACCAGGTGTTTTCGCCGCAGATAAAAATGGAGCAGTAGATGCAAGCCGCGATGAAGTGGTTTATGTAAATGGGAAGCACCGATATATTTTTAGCATATTTACAAAAAATAACAAGGACAAAAGTTGGGAAACAAAAAATGAAGCTTGGGTACTTACTCGAAAATTATCAGCTTTATTATGGAACTATTATAATCCTAATTCTCAATAGTCATTGATCTTCAAATGCGATGATGAAGAAGCTTTAAAAATTTAATAGGTTTTTTCTGAATTTGATATAATTCTTTTTAGCGTCCTTAATAAAATCCTCTTCAGATTTTGCGTGCGTATAGATATAAGAAAGTTTAGTTTTATCCAAGGGATTAGTTAGCATTTGACTACGATAATGGGTTACTGAGAAATTAATAATTTTAGCCATTATTTCAATAGTATCAATTCCTTTATCTGTTAATGTATATAAAAAAACTTTTTTATTGGTAGGGTGATTCCTTTTTTCAATTAAACCATCAGCTGCTAATGCTTCTAATCTTTGCGCCAAAACCTTTGTTGCAATTTTTTCTTTCATATCTATAAGTTCACCGTAGGTATGTTTATGACGAAAAAGCATATGCCTTATAATAAGTAAAGTCCACTTATCTCCTATAACATCGATCCCAGTAGTGATTGGGCAATGTGATCTTAATGTTGATTTGGTCATCATATTTATACTTTGATTTATACGAAGCTCCAATCTACGCTACATTATCTATTTAATGTCTAAATAAAGTTTGAGTTGGTATCTTGTTTTCGCAAATTAACATATTACTAAAATTTTGTTTATTTATTTAATTCAAAGTTGAATTTAAAACTAAACAAATAGGTTCAAAGGTTATTTTATTACTTTTAATAAGGAATTAAAAAAGGTACTCTTTACTATTTATCCTATTTCTACCATATAATGGAAATAGAATACCATCAAGTTGGCGTCGTTTTTGTTTAATAGTCTCGTAATATATTGTAAATCAATTATTTATTAAACATTATTTAATTTACAAAATTGCAGATTTTAGTTCATGCGGTATGAGATAAGTAATATCTTATATTTATGATACCTTGAAATACCAACACTTATGAAATATTTAATACTTACATTTTTCAGTGCACTCTTCATTCAATTAAGTGTAGCACAAAATACGCCAACCTTAGTGCCGTATAAAACCGAAAAAAAAGTATTAGATGGTTTTATGGATAAACGTTTTGGGATGTTTATTCATTGGGGGCCGGTTAGTTTAAGAGGTACTGAAATTGGTTGGTCCCGAACCAGTGTTATTCCAAAGGCAGAATATGATGAATTATACCATGATTTTAATCCCGCTTTATTTGATGCAGATGTATGGGTTAAAACTGCAAAGCAGGCAGGTATGAAATACATTACCATTACTGCCAAGCATCACGATGGATTTTGTTTGTGGCCTACTAAATTTACTTCCTACAATATCATGAATTCACCTTTTAAAAAAGATGTAGTAGGAGCGTTGTCAAAAGCATGTAATAAATATGGAATTAAACTTTGTATCTATTATACAGTACTTGATTGGTATGATACAAGATACCCTATTAGAGTAAGTGATAGTAAACCTGAAACAACAGGTAACATGGTTGAATTTGTGCAATTCATGAAAAATCAATTAAATGAACTTGTGACAAACTATCATCCTTATATGTTATGGTTTGACGGAAATTGGGAAAGTCCTTGGACAAAAGATATGGGTGCTGATATTTATAATTACTTAAAAAAATTAGATAAAAATGTCATCATTAATAACCGATTGGGAAAAGGAACTCATAAAGTGATGACGAATGAAACCATTGGTGATTATGCGACACCCGAACAAGAAGTGGGTGAAATTAATATGAATTACCCATGGGAATCCTGTATTACTATTTGTAATCAATGGGCTTGGAAACCAAATGATAAAATGAAGTCATTGAATGAGTGCATTCAAAAATTAGTGAGCACAGCAGCGGGTAATGGAAACTTATTATTTAATGTGGGCCCAATGATGGATGGCAGAATGGAATTACGTCAAGTGAATCGTTTAAAACAAATGGGGGCTTGGTTAAATAATTATGGCGAAGCCATTTACGGGACAAAAGGTGGGCCTTATCGACCTAATTCAGCATATGCAGCTACTCGGAAAGGGGATAAAATATACATTCATATTTTTAATGCCGACCATCATCTAATTTCCCTGCCAAATATTCCAAATTTAAAAGTACTGAGTGCTCACTTTGTAAAAGGAGCTAATCTGGCCTTTGATCAAAACAGCACCAATATCAATATTCAATTACCTAATCAATTGCCAGATGAAAATTGTTCTGTCATTGAATTAAAAATGAATGGAAATACTGAAATGATTCCTTTAATTGAATTTCAAAAAAAGTAATTTTTAATTTCATCTAAACAATCAATCTATTTAATAAAATTCTTACTATGCAGCTATCTTATAATCATGACTACCCCTCTATTGACGACCTTATTAAAAAAGCAAAGTCAAAAATTCCAAAATTCGCGTTTGAATATTTAGATGGCGGTTGTAATGAAGATGTTAATTTAACAAAAAACACCAAAGAATTAAGAAAGGTTGAATTAAAACCTTATTATTTAAGACATCATACCGATGCAAACTTAGATACTTCAATATTTGGACATACTTATGATGCTCCATTTGGAATTTCACCCATTGGTTTACAAGGTTTAATTTGGCCCAATGCCCCCGAGATATTAGCTAAGGCCGCATTCAAACATAATATTCCATTTATATTGAGTACTGTTTCAACGAGTAGTATTGAGCGTATAGGCGCATTGACCGAAGGAAAAGCTTGGTTTCAATTATATCATCCAGCCGAAAATGAAATTCGAGATAAAGTCATTGACAGAGTGCAAGAAGCAGGTTATCCTGTATTGGTGATATTAAGTGATGTCCCTACGTTTGGTTATAGGCCAAGAGATATTCGCAATGGTTTGGCCATGCCTCCACGAATGACCTTTAAAAATATGCTTCAAATTATGGGAAGACCCGAATGGGCATTAAAAACTTTATATCATGGACAGCCTTCCTTTGCAACTATGAAGCCTTATATGCCTAAAGGTTTAAATATGCAACAACTGGGTCAGTTTATGAATCAAACTTTTTCGGGCAGATTAAATGAACAAAAAATTTCGGCCATCAGAGACAAGTGGAAAGGAAAATTAGTCATTAAAGGAATTGCTTCGGAGGAAGACACCGAGATGGCGATTAAACTTGGTTTAGATGGAATTATTTTATCTAATCATGGTGGCAGACAATTGGATCCCGGTCAATCTACTATTAAAACATTAGCTCCTATTGTTGAAAAATATAAAGGTCAAATTAAAATAATGATGGACAGTGGTTTAAGATCCGGTCCAGATATTGCCCGAACCATTGCATCGGGTGCGGAGTTTGCTTTTATGGGGCGCAGTTTTATGTATGCAGTTGCTGCATTAGGGGAGGAAGGAGGAGATCATCTTATTTCAAGTTTAAAAATACAATTAAAGCAAGTGATGGATCAAGTGTGTTGTGCAAAAGTGGACGACTTGCCCTCTTTTTTAATTAAAAATAAATAAATGACAAAATCATCAAACAAAGGGAATTTTAAATTAGGAATTCTGTTATTTATTTTAATAGTAGTTGTTTCATATTACGTAATCAACAACTATACCAATAATCAATATAGCGACTGGAAAGTAACAGGAGGGAGCAAAGGAAATATTAAGTATTCAAGTTTGAATGAAATTGATACCAACAATGTGAGTAGTTTGAAATTAGCTTGGGTATATCATTCAGAGCATGATGATTCAACTAAGAAAGGATCTATGGAATGCAATCCAATTATTGTAAATGGAATTTTATATGGCGTATCGCCTAAGATGAAATTATTCGCCATTGATGCGGCTACCGGAATTGAAAAATGGCAATTTGATCCAGCCGATTCAATAAATAATAAATTGTGGCATCGCAGCAGCATCAATATGAACAGGGGGGTGGCTTATTGGGAGGAAGGGAATGATAAAAGAATTATTTACACAGTGGGCCCCATTGCATTTGCAGTGAACGCAATAACAGGAAAACTAATTCTAAGTTTTGGAAAGGAAGGGGGTGTTAATCTCGCAAAGGGACTTGACCGCGATGAATTTAAAGTTTCTATTGCTCCTACTTCGCCTGTTATGATTTATAAAAATTTATTTTTCTTAAGTGGCTTGGTTAGCGAAGAAACACCCGGGCATATCAGGGCCTTTGATGTTAAAACAGGCGAACAAAAATGGATTTTTCATACCATTCCTTATCCTAATGAATTGGGCTATACTACTTGGGCCGATACGAGTGCTTATAAAAGAATGGGTTCAACCAATAGCTGGTCTGGTTTTAGTTTGGATGAAAAAAGAGGTATACTTTATGCAGGCGTGGGTAGCCCTACCAATGATTTTTATGGTGGTGATCGATTGGGCAATGGCCTTTTTGGTAATTGTATTTTAGCCATTGATGCTTTAACTGGGAAATTGATTTGGCATTTTCAAACAGTACATCATGATGTATGGGATATGGATATTTCAAGTCCTCCAGTATTAGTGACAGTGGATAGAGAAGGAAAAAAAATAGATGCCATTGCGCAAACCACTAAAACTGGGTTTGTGTTTTTATTCGATAGAGAAAACGGTAAACCCCTTTTCCCTATTCAAGAAAAACCGGTTTCAACTCAAACATCTATTCTAGGTGAAAAACTTTCTCCTACACAACCTTTTCCGGTTTTACCTAAACCTTTTGTAAGGCAATTGCTAACCGAAAATGGTTTAAATACTTTGGTGAGTGATTCATCCTATCAGGATATAAAAAAGCGATTTAAAACTTTTCGATCTCAAGGTATATTTACACCTCCCACCAAAGAGGGTACTATTATTTTACCAGGATATGATGGGGGCGGTGAGTGGGGAGGTCCTTCGATTGATCCAGAAAAAGGAATTTTATATGTGAATGCAAATGAAATGGCCTGGGTATTAAACTTGGTCGAAAACAAACAAATTTTAAAAACACATTTCACCAATTTGGAAGCAGGTCAATTGCTTTATAAGTTGAATTGTATGGGTTGTCATGGACCTGAACAAAAAGGATCTGGTGATTACCCCACTATTATAGGTTCAGAAAAGAAATACAATGAAGCTGGTTTTACGACTTTGCTTTCAACAGGCCGTAAAATGATGCCTGGTTTTAATCAGTTATCTAGTTTTGAGAAATCGGCCTTGGCTTCTTATATTTTAAAATTGAAATCACAACAGTCAAAAAAATACATGGGTTCGCTTGAAAAAATTCAGGGATCTTTAAAACCTTCTTATGGATTTACAGGGTATAATAAATTTTTGACAAAAGAAGGTTATCCTGCGATTAGCCCACCTTGGGGTACATTAAATGCAATTGATTTAAATACTGGAAAATATTTATGGACCATTCCTTTAGGAGAATTTAAAGAATTAAAAGCAAAAGGAATTCCAACAACGGGAAGAGAAAATTATGGAGGCTCTGTCATAACAGCAGGAGGGCTTTTATTTATTGGTGCTACAGCAGATGGAAAATTTAGGGCCATTAATAAAGCAAATGGTAAAATTTTATGGGAAACAGATTTACCTGCCTCAGGGGTAGCAACGCCATCGGTTTATAAAGTGAATGGGAAACAATATGTCGTCATCGCATGTGGTGGTTCAAAATGGGGAGGGAATATGGGTGATAGCTATGTTGCATTTGCATTACCAAGCCATTGATTTATTTTGTTTTAAATTCCCAGGTAATTTTACCAATATTATCAGGCTTGCCTGTTGCTGGTAATGATATGCTGCCATTTAATTGACCTTTTTGATCTCGTTTTACCGAAAGCGTTCTCCATGAAAAATCTCCTTTTTCATAGTTAAACGTTTTTCCATCATCATCATACAATTGATAGCTGGCATCTTTTTCACCATAGTATTTAATTACTAAATCGTATTTGCCTTCTGCTACTGTGTTGTTCACAGCCATTGGTATAATACCACCTTCTTTTACAAAAACAGGTATATGTGCAAGTCCTGGTGCAACAGTGATTACTTCTGAATCACCCACTAATTTGCCTGTATAAAAATCATACCATTTTCCTTTTGGTAAAAATACTTTTCTGCTAATTTCTCCAGTAAATAGTGGAGCAATCAATAAATTATCTCCTACCATGTACTGATCTTTTATTTCATTTGGAAATGCATCCACTAAATTCATTGCCCTAAAAGGAGGTCGGCCATAAAATGCATATTCAGCAAAACAAGTATATAAATAAGGAATTAATTGCATTCTTAAATTGGCTACATCTGCTACTTCTTTTTCAACTTCAGGAAATGTCCATGGCTTAGTTCCATCCGACCATGCATTCAACATAGCAATGGGTGAAAAGCAAACTGTTTGCATTCTGCGAAGCCAATCTTCGGCCGATCCCGAACTGCGTACTTCGGGAGTCCAGAGTGTACCAATAAATGAACTATTAATTAATGCAGTAATAAAATCCCTATGACTATAATAATCATTATAAATAACAAATGGGAAGCTCGTAGCGCCTGCATTGGTTCCCCTAACCAATCCGTAGGTTCTTTTATTTTCCGTTCTATATAATTGGGTATTTAATTTTTGCATCATCATCCCATAAGTTTGTCTCATCATTTCTGCTGGCATTTTCGAAGGGAATTTGGCGACATCTGGCCATAACCAAAAATCAAATCCATCATTCTCATCCATCTTAAATCCACTTACGCCAATGTCAAGTAAATTTTTCTTTAAATGATTTCCAATAATAGTATTCGTTTGCTTCATTGCATAATCAGGAATATAGCCTGACCATACCGTATGCGATGCAGTGAAAGGTTTTAAAGTGCTCATTAACTTTGCATCTGGAGAAATATAAGGGTTGATCCAAAGATTAGTATAAATGCCTTTGTCTTTTAATGTTTTGATTAAACCTTTAGGATCAGGGAATCTTTTATTATCCCACTCATAGGTACAAGGGTAGGATTTACTTTGCCAGCCTGGTTCTAAGCCAATCACTGTTAAAGGAAATTGATGTTTTGTAAATCCTTTCACTTCCTCAAGTAGCTGCGCGTCATTAAATAAAGTAGGCGTTCGGTGCCAAAATCCAAGTCCCCATTTAGGAGGTAAGCAACCGCCTCCTTGGTATAAATTAAATCTACTTACAGCATCTAGTGTACTAGGTCCACCAAACACAAAAAGTTCAACACCTTCTGCTGGCACTAATACTTCCACATTATCTGAATAGGGAGATGCCGACCATTTTGAATCCGTATTGCGATCTCTTGCATCTGCTGGTGTTTTACTATTTACTCTTACACCTGTTCCTACCCATATATCTATATACCTAGCTGAATTTATAAAGACGCCATATCCTTTAGATGAAACATAAAAGGGGATGGGAGCATGAGAGCGTCCATTATCAATACCATCATAATGATCCTCATGTAATCTAAGGATGCGTCCTCTTTGTTCTACTGTTTTAAAATTCAACCCTAGTCCAAATATTTTTTCAGTTTTGTCGAGCGGAAATTTTAAATAAGTTTTTCCGTCATATACTTCTACTTCTATTTCATCCTCTGCGATAGGAAAATTAGACAAAGGCATTTGATTAATCGCACTAATTTTAGGAGATACTCCTGAAATAGATAATAAATTTTTGGCTTCAGGTTTTCCTACTTCCGCTTTCCAAACTCCATTGGCCATTTTTTGCCAATGTAAATTTGCTTTTTGTGATGCCGCTTCCATTGATAAAAACTGCGTAATGGTTGTGATGCAAAAACTAAATAATAAGTTGGAAATATATTTCATATAAAAGTGAATTAATAAGTAAGTTAATTTTTTTTTCAATAGATCACTATAGCATTTGAACACTAATATACGATTAATATGATATATCTTAAACTGTTGTTGATATACTATACTTATAATAATATTAACAATATCATCATGTATCTTTAACTTCATTGAGCCCACTCATTAATATTTACAAAAAATGAATTTCAAATTAATAGGGTTGTTGTTGGTCATGTTTTTTTCAATACAATTAACTGCACAAGACAGTACACAATGGTTGCGACCAGCTCATAAAAAAAACATCTTTACCCTAGGCTTATATAAACAACCCGGCCTTGATTCTATGGTCGATTTTGTAGATGGCATTTATAGAGTATTCAAGGTGAATAAAACTAGAGCAGTAGGCGAAAAATCAAATAAAGCACTAATTACTTTTATACCTGGTATTGAATATAGTTTAGCAACAAAATTTGCTACATCAATTAGTGCTAGTGTTATTTTACCCCAAAAAAATATGCATGAAAATGAATCAAGTGTTTTTTCGGAAATAAAATATACACAGAACAAACAAATTATTTTTCAATTTACAACCAACCTATGGTTTAATAATAATGACATTAATTTCAATTCGGATTGGGACTATTTAAAGTATCCTCAACTTGATTTTGGATTAGGAGGCAATAGTGATTTAAAATTATTTGATGAATTAAATTATTCTTATTTAAAAATGCATCAATCAGTATTAAAAAGAATAAGTCCTAACTTTTATTTTGGTCCTGGCTTAAATATTGATTATCATTCAAACATTAAGGATACGACCACTATGAATAAGCCATTGATTGGGTATAGAGAATATGGCTTTAATACGCATTCTAGTTCAGTGGGACTTTCGTTGAACTTATTATACGATACAAGAAAGAGTATTGCAAACCCCGTAGCCAATGGGAGTTATTTTAAAATGATATATCGTAATAATTTACCTTTTTTAGGTAGTGATGCCCCTTGGCAAAGTATATCTTTTGATTACAGAAAATATTTACCTTTCCCTATAGGCAGTAAAAATATTTTAGCATTTTGGACTTATAATATTTTTACAATTAAAGGGAAACAACCATATTTGGATTTGCCTACCACTGCTTCGGATACTTATGGCAATTTAGGGAGAGGGTATATTCAAGGAAGATTTAGAGGCGATAAATTGATCTATTTTGAATCTGAATATCGCTTCGGCATTACAGAAAATGGTTTTTTGGGCGGGGTGGTTTTTGGTAATATGCAAAGTTTATCTGAAGGACAAGGCAAACCAATCCAAACGATGTTGCCAGGTTATGGGGCAGGAGTGAGGATAAAATTAAACAAACATTCAAATACCAATATATCCATTGATTATGGTTTTGGTCAAGGAGGTTCAAATGGCATTTTTATGAATTTAGGCGAAGTTTTTTAGCAGCTTGCATACTGCTAATTTTTATACAAATTTTAACAGCGTATTTGGCTCTTAATCAATTGATTTTGAGTGAACTTAGTTCTTAAGTTTCCTCAATTTTAATACTTGTGATAATATTAATTCTATTCGTATATTTGCCAGGATTATGAAAATGTCCATTTATTTATTAAGTATGTTGTTGGCGATAATAGCACCAACATTATCTCATGCAAAAATTGCTAAATCGGGAAATAGCAATAAAATTTCTCATATTCAAAAAGACCTAGTTCATTCATTTTCACAAAGTGAAAAGATGAATCTAAATGATTATTTAACTGAGGTAACAGATGATGATATCAATGATGCACAACGCAAAAATGTACTTTTACAAAAAGGCAATTTAAACTCAATTTCTTTTTTGGCTCATTCTGTTAATCTTTGGTTGTTCAAAACAAATTGGACAACACAATATTTCTTCCAACTTCATTCCTCTCTTTTTATTTTCCTTAAAGTATTTAGGATCTAACTACTTTAACTATTAATGTAGCTTATTATTCTTGCTACATTCAGCTCCTTCATTTTTTTTGATCCCATTTTTTTTAATCGGTTTAATTATTTCTTTTTTTTAATTTATAAATATGTTTATGAATAAAACTCAATTGCTCGTTGCCTTTTTATCTTGTTTGATTTTGACATCTTGTCAATCTAAAAAAGAAGAAAAAACAGAAGCCGGTAAGTATACTGTAACGAGCCCTGTTTTAATGGACACTTCCTTCACTAAGGAGTATGTTGCTCAAATTCAATCACTGCAAAACATTGAAATTCGTGCAAAAGTGAAAGGTTTTATTGAAACTATAAATGTAGATGAAGGACAAGTTGTAAAAAAAGGACAACTCCTTTTTACAATTCGTCCTCGTGAATATGAAGCAGAATTGGCGAAAGCACAAGCTCAAGTAAAAACTGCTGAATTAGAAATGCAAAATGTAAAAACTTTGGCAGATAAAGGGATTGTTTCAAAAAATGAATTAGCACTTTCTGTGGCTAAATTAAACGAAGTAAAAGCGGAAGCTGCAATGGCTGAGTTGTATGTTTCATACACCAAAATAACAGCACCTTTTGATGGAATCATTGATAGGCTCAAGTTTAAAGCAGGTAGTCTTATTGACGAAGGCACTTTATTAACTACATTATCTAACAACAAAGAAGTGTATGCTTATTTTAATGTTACGGAGCAAGAATATCTTGATTTTAAAACACAAGCTTCTTCCAAAAGTAAAATGGCAGCTAAATTATTATTAGCTAATAATCAACCTCATAAATATAAGGGTGCCATTGAAACAATTGAAGGTGAATTTGATAATAACACAGGAACAATCGCTTTTAGAGCAAAGTTTCCTAATCCTGAATTATTATTAAAGCATGGCGAAACTGGCAAAGTGCAATTAACGGTTGATTTAAAAAATGCTTTAATTATTCCGCAAAAAGCAACATTTGAAGTGCAAGACAAAATGTATGTTTTTGTAGTGGATCAAAATAATGTCGTAAAAACTAGAGGCATTGTTATCAAACAAAAAATCTCCAATATTTATATTATTGAATCTGGAATACAGCCTACTGATAAAATACTGTTAGAAGGTATTCAGTCTGTTAAAGAAGATGAAAAAATTGAAAGTGTTTTTGTGTCTCCCCAACAAGCTTTAATATTAATCAATAAACAATAGGATCGCAAAAAACAATAACTATGTTTAATAAATTTATAAAGAGACCCGTTTTATCTATTGTTATATCTATCATTATTACTTTGTTAGGAGCATTGGCAATTGTTCAATTGCCAATTACCCAATTTCCTTCCATCTCACCCCCTAAAGTGAATGTTTCTGCTGAATATCCTGGAGCGAATGGTGAGTTGATGATTAAATCTGTGGTAATCCCTTTAGAGCGTGCCATTAATGGAGTACCAGGAATGAAATATTTCGAATCCCAAGCAGGTAATGATGGGGTATGTTCTATCAATATCGTTTTTGAATTAGGAACTGATCCAAATATTGCTTCTGTAAACGTACAAAATAGAGTTGCTGCTGTTTTAAATAAATTACCTCCAGAAGTGGTTAAGCAAGGAGTTAAGATTACTCGTGAGGAATCTAATATGTTAATGTACATTAATGTGTATAGTAAGGATACCTCCATGGATGTTAATTTTTTGTACAATTTTGCAGACATCAATCTATTGGCTGACCTAAAAAGAGTTGACGGGGTAGGATTTGCAGATATTTTAGGAAATCGTGAATATGCCATGCGCATTTGGTTAAAACCAGATCGTATGCTGGCCTATTCTGTTTCTGCCGAAGAAGTTCTAAAGGCTTTAGATGAACAAAATTTAGAAGCGGCTCCAGGTAAAACGGGAGAAAGTTCAGGAAAGAAATCCCAAACATTTCAATATGTTCTAAAATATCCAGGAAGATACAGTACCAAAGAAGGCTATGAAAATATTGTTTTAAAATCAAATCCGAATGGTCAAATTTTGCGTATTAAAGATGTGGCTGATGTTGAATTTGGAAGCACTTACTATGATTTATATTCGAAGTTAAATGGAAAACCAGCCGCTTCTATAATGATTAAGCAATCTTATGGAAGTAATGCCAGTGCTGTTATTAGCAATATCAAACAAAAGATGGAAGAAATAAAAGCCTCCTCTTTTTCAAAAGGTATGGATTATGAAATAAGCTATGATGTTTCTAAATTTTTAGATGCCTCTATCGAAAAAGTACTTCATACTTTATTGGAAGCCTTCTTATTGGTAAGCTTAGTGGTGTTTATATTTTTAGGGGATTGGAGATCTACTCTAATTCCTGCCATAGCAGTTCCTGTTTCTTTGATCGGAACTTTTTTCTTCATGCAATTTTTTGGTATCACACTTAACTTGATCACCTTGTTCGCTTTGGTCTTAGCCATTGGTATTGTAGTGGACAATGCCATTGTGGTAGTGGAAGCGGTTCATGCTAAAATGGAAGAAAATAATTTAGAAGCACAAGCGGCTACCGAATTGGCTATGTCTGAAATAAGTGGAGCTATTATTGCCATTACATTGGTGATGGCTGCAGTATTTATTCCTGTAGCATTTATGTCGGGACCCGTAGGGATATTTTATCGTCAGTTTTCAGTGACAATGGCGACTTCTATTATTTTATCGGGTGTGATAGCTTTGACACTTACACCAGCGTTGTGTGCAAGTATGTTAAAAAATACACATGGCGCAAAAAAGAAAAACTCATGGTTAAATCGCTTTTTAAATGGATTTAATAATTGGTTTAATAAAGTGTTGGGTAAGTATACTAAACTATTATCGCTCATTGTTAACAGAAGAATGGTTACCATTCTTACTTTAATCGCGTTTTGTTTAGGCACTTGGAAATTAAGTTCCAATATTCCAGCCGGATTTATTCCTAACGAAGATCAAGGTATGTTTTATGCTATAATTTTAACGCCTCCAGGTTCAACATTAGAGCGCACGAATGAAGTCTTAGGTCAAATTCAGAAAGTGGCCAATTCTATGGAGGATGTAAAATCTGTTTCAACAACAGCTGGATTTGAAATATTAACTGAAGGAACGGAAGCTTGTTCTGGTACGGTGCTCGTTAACTTGAAATCCTGGGATGAAAGAAAACATTCCGTAGATGAGGCCATGAAAATTTTAGAAGAAAAAACCAAGGATATTAAAGGCGCTACGATTGAATTTTTCCCTCCGCCAGCAGTGCCTGGATATGGCGCAGCCGGTGGGTTTGAATTGCGTTTATTAGACAAAGCAGGTAGCGGTGATTATAAAAAAATGGAAGAAGTAAGTAAAGCATTTACGAAAGAACTTAACAAAAGAAAAGAATTGACTTCTGTATTTACTTTTTATAATGCAAGCTTTCCGCAATATATGTTACATGTAGATAATGATAAAGCCCAACAAAAAGGAATTTCGATAGACAATGCTATGAGTAATTTATCTACGCTCATTGGTAGTGAATACGCAAGTAGCTTTATTAAGTTTGATCGTCAATATAAAGTAATGGTGCAAGCTTTGCCACAGTACCGCGCACTACCACAGGATATTTTAAAATTATATGTCAAAAATGATCGTGGTGAAATGGTTCCTTATTCTGCTTTTATGACGGTTGATAAAGTGTATGGTTTGGAGGAAATTACTAGACACAATATGTATAATTCTTCTGAAATTAGTGGAGGTGCCGCTCCAGGATACAGCAGTGGTAGCGCTATTCAAGCAATCACCGAAGTGGCTAAAGAAAAACTTCCAAGGGGTTTTGGTATTGATTGGGCGGGTATTTCAAAAGACGAAGTAGGAAGAGGAAATCAAGCGATCTATATTTTCTTAATTTGTTTAATATTTGTGTATTTGATTTTAGCAGCACAATATGAAAGTTTTATTTTGCCTTTCCCTATTTTATTATCATTACCTACTGGAATTTTTGGCGCCTTTTTGTTATTGCAAATTTTAGGATTGGAAAATAATATTTATGCTCAAGTTGCTATGATTATGCTTATTGGGTTATTAGGTAAAAACGCGGTATTAATTGTGGAATTTGCGGTGCAAAAACATAGATCAGGAATGTCTGTAATGCAAGCGGCTATTGCCGGTGCATCCGTGAGATTGCGACCTATTTTAATGACTTCGTTTGCATTTATTGCAGGTTTAATTCCATTAGTAGTAGCAACAGGTCCAGGCGCCATTGGAAACAGAACTATTGGAGCAGCGGCAGCAGGAGGTATGTTGTTGGGAACTATTTTTGGAGTACTCATCATCCCTGGTTTGTATTTCATTTTTGCTCGTATCTCTGAAAGACATCATATAGTTGAAAAGGAAGAAGAAAATCCATTAACCGAAGAAATGTAAAAAATGAAAAAAAATAATTTAGAATCTATCATATTTTTCTTAGTCATATATCTTGTTGTGGCAGGTTGTAAAGCTCCTGCTATAACACAGGTGACTGATTCAAGTTTATTGCCTACCTCTTATTTAAAATCGAAGGATACAACAAATGCTACTGATATTAATTGGAAAGATTTTTTTAATGATAAAATTTTGACCTCTTTAATTGATACAGCACTTCAAAATAATCAGGATGCACTTATCACTTTGCAAGAAATTGAAATTGCAAAAAATAATTTTAAAGTAAAAAGTAGTTTATTGTTTCCTAGAGTGAATGCAGGTTTAGGATTGGGTATAGAAAAAGTGGGCACCTATACTTCTCAAGGTGCTGGCGATGCAAGTGCAGATATTACTCCTGGAAATAAAGTTCCTGAAAATCTTACTAATATAGACCTAGGATTTCAGGCTAGTTGGGAAGCTGATATTTGGGGCAAATTGCGCAATACAAAAAAAGCAGCTTGGGTAAAATACTTAAGCACTGTAGAAGGTAGAAATTTAGTCATTACTAATTTGGTGGCTGAAGTAGCAGATGCTTATTACGAGCTAGTTGCCTATGATAATCAATTAGATTTGATTAGACAAAACATTGCACTACAAAAAGAGCAATTAGAAATTGTTAAAATTCAAAAACAAGCCGCAGTAGTCACTGAATTAGCGGTGAAACAATTTGAAGCACAATTATTAAATGCACAAGCTGTTGAGTTTGATTTGCTTCAAAAAATAACGGAGACTGAAAATAAAATTAATTTTTTATTGGGCCGTTATCCACAAACTATTAAAAGAGCACTTACTGCTTTAAATATTTCTATACCTCAACAAATCAATACAGGGATTCCTTCTCAGTTATTAAAAAATAGACCTGATATTAAACAAGCAGCATTTGAACTGGAAGCTGCTAAATTTGATGTGAAAGCTGCTCAGCTTGAATTTTACCCTTCCCTTAGTATCAATAGCGGAATTGGTTTGCAAGCATTTAAGTCTAGTTATATATTAACAACGCCTCAGTCTTTAGCTTATTCATTAGTAGGTGATTTAACTGGCCCTATTATAAATAAAACTGCTATCATGGCTGAATTTAAAACAGCCAACGCATTACAAATTGAAGCCTTGTATAATTATCAAAAAAGCATCATTAATGGTTTTGTAGAAGTATCTAATGAGCTTTCAAATATGTCGAATTTGCAAAAAATGTATCAATTTAAATATCAAGAATCTGAAACCCTTAATACTTCAATAACTATCGCAAACGATTTATTCAAATCGGCACGCGCTAATTATTTAGAAGTATTGACGAATCAAAAAGACGCATTGGCAACTAAATTAGAATTAATTGAAGCTAAAAAAAGGCAGCTTAGTTCTATGATTCATATTTATAAGGCATTAGGAGGAGGTTGGAAATAATTCAAATTTTGTGCATACAATGATCACAACTGCCAATACGATTCCTTAGATTTGCTGAATAAATTGAATGTATTGGAATCGCCCATTTTTTTGATAACGCCCCCTTTTACGCAATTGAATACACCGTATCCAGCTACTGCGTATCTAAAAGGTTTTTTCAATACCAAAAATATACCCACTGTTCAGTCCGATTTGGGGATTGAAGTGATATTAGCCCTCTTTAATAAACAAGGACTTGAAAAACTATTCGCCACCATTGAAGCCAAGCTGCTTTCAAATGAAATAGCACTTTCTTCCAATAGCCAAAGGATGCTTGCTTTAAAAGATACTTACATCAACACCATTGATCATGTTGTACTTTTTTTACAAGGCCAATCAAATACATTAGCACATTTAATATGTACTCGAAAATTTTTGCCCGAAGCAAGTCGCTTTGAACCTATAGATGACACGAATTGGGCTTTTGGCAGTATGGGTAAACAGGATAAAGCTAAATATATTGCAACGATGTATTTAGAGGATTTGGGAGACTTAATTAAGGAAACAGTGGATGAACATTTTGGCTTTAGTCGTTATGCTGAAAGTTTAGGAAGATCTGCGAATTCCTTTGACGAATTATATGAGCTACTTCAAATGCCTTTCACCTATTTAAATGAAATTTTAATTGCAATTTTTGATGCGCATATTCTTAAAATACAACCTAAATTAGTTTGCATTTCGGTGCCATTCCCTGGCAACTTATATACTTCACTTCGTTGCGGTCAATGGATTAAAAATAAATACCCACATATCAAAGTGGCTATGGGCGGTGGTTTTGCGAATACTGAACTACGGTCATTAAGTGATCCTCGTGTATTTGAGTTTTATGATTTTATTACTTTAGATGACGGGGAAGCCCCTTTAGAAATATTAATTGAACATATTGATGGGAAAAAGCAACAACATGAATTAAAGCGATGCTTTATTTTATTGAATGGGGTGGTCACTTATATAAACAATACAAGTTGCTCGGATTATAAACAAGTGCAGGTGGGAACACCCGATTACGATGGGCTATGGTTAGATAAATATATATCTGTCATTGAGATTGCCAATCCCATGCATAGTTTATGGAGTGATGGAAGATGGAATAAATTAACCATGGCACATGGATGTTATTGGGGTAAGTGCACTTTTTGTGATATTTCATTGGATTACATTAAAAATTACGAACCTATATCTGCAAGTTTATTAGTGGATAGAATGGAAGAATTAATTACAAAGACCGGACAAAATGGTTTTCATTTTGTAGATGAAGCAGCACCACCATCTATGATGAAAGCAGTGGCTATTGAAATCATAAAACGAAAATTAATTGTAAGTTGGTGGGCTAATGTGCGTTTTGAAAAAAGTTTCACGCAAGATGTTTGTCTATTATTAAAATCTTCGGGTTGTATAGCGGTGAGTGGAGGCCTTGAAGTAGCATCTGACCGACTATTGGAGCTAATGCAAAAAGGAATTACAGTTGCACAAGTGGCTAAAGTGAGTAAGCATTTTTCTGACGCAGGCATTATGGTACATGCTTATTTGATGTATGGTTTTCCTACTCAAACCATTCAGGAAACTATCGACTCTTTAGAAATGGTAAGACAATTATTTGAGACGGGAGTTTTACAATCTGCTTTCTGGCATTTGTTTACGATGACAGCACATAGTCCCGTGGGTTTAGATCCCGATAAATATTTAGTCAAAAAAGTTTCAGATGAAATTGGAACATTTGCCAATAATGATATCGCGCATATCGATCCTACTGGGGCAGATCATGCTACTTTTGGGTATGGATTAAAAAAAGCATTATTAAATTATATGCATAGTGCGTGTTTTGAGTTTCCATTACAAAAATGGTTTGATTTTAAAGTGCCTAACACAACCATTATCCCGCATTATATACAAAAGGCAATCAATGAGCCTGAACTGAATGACTCAAATAACTATAAAGCCATTTGGTTAGGGGTTTTGCCTTTGACTTCACTTTTGCAGCGTTCAAAAAAAGGAACTAAATGGGAGGAGATGTCAATGGAATTCCAAACAAACACTAATAGCGTAACTATTAATATAGATGCTGCCAAAGGAACTTGGTTAATGTCACTATTACCCCAATTAAGTATTGACAAAACCAATGGGCTTAGTTTTACAGAAATCAAAAAATCATACCTTGATGCAGGCTTACTTGATTTTGAACTATTTTGGGACAATAAACCCATCACTACCATGCATAAAGTGGGCTTACTAAGGGTTTAGTTCAGCGGCTTTCACTAACATTTTTCGTTTTGCCATAGGAAATAGGATATTATTTTCCAAGTGTACATGCTGATGTAAATCTAATTCAAAAGCTTTAAGTTCATCAAGACATATACGGTGGGTAGTACAGGCTGTGTCGGGTGCTAAATATTGTTGTGTTAATTCTCTTATTTCAAAAAGTAAATCCCCCGCCTTTTCGTGCTCCATTTCCATCATACTTATTGGTCCGTCAATATACCCATTCATTTTTCTAGCCGCGGTGGCATTTTCATCGGTGCCAAAAATTAATTTTATTCTTGGAAATAAAATACCTTCTTCCTTTTGCATGTGAGGCAATAATTCATCCGCCACTTCATTAAACAGTGCTAATACTTTTTTCATGTGGGGGTATTTTTCACCATGTTTTGAATTTACTTTTTCTATATGGTTTAATATAGTAGGGATTGAATTTTTCACATAAAAATGATGGTGAATTAAGATATATGAAATTAATTGCTCTGCCGTCATTTCGGTGAAGGGCATTTGAGGCTTTTGTGAAATGCCAGCTTGATTTATCTCCAACAAAATACTTTCTAATGACACCTCTTTTTCAATACATGCTTGTTTCAATGTTGTTTTTCCGCGACAACAAAAATCTAAACTATATTTTTCTAAGATAGGGATAAGTTCAAAATGTGTTAATGCAATGCTTTTTAAGGATGCTTCCTGTATATTTTCCATTTATAAATTTTGGTAAAGGTGTGTCTATCATTTTTATAGTTGTATGATTACAATCATCAAAACATGTTATTCTAATATTAATTCCCTTTGTCGAAAGTCTATAGTATGGGTACCTATATTTAATAGGAGTAATCCCAGAAACATAATTATTGCAGCTATAAAAAGCAATTCATTAATATAAGGTATGCCAACATAATTCATAGACGCAATTCCTTGTGTCATCAACATTAATTGATTAATGATAACTCCAATGACAAATAGGATAATACCAGTTTTCGCATATTTATTTGATTTTATGATGCCAGAAGACATTCCATAGCCCAATATAAATATTGAAATGACCCCTAATAGCATTAGATGCAGATATCCAATAACAATAGGTCTAAATCCAAATGCAAATTGACTAAGTGCGGGTATGGTTGAAAGTAATTGTAAAAGTAGTTTAATGCTTAATGCAATGGATGACATTAATAGTAACCATCTTCCTTGTTTTGTAAAAAGTTGTTTAAATTGGTCCCAATTTTTAGCAATTATTTTTAAAAGCATGACCCATCCCACACATTGGGCTATGGCGGCGATTGCAATAATAATATAGCCCCCAATAGGGATACTTAACCATAAAGCAGATAAAAAATAGGAGGGGATACATGCCAAGCTAAATAACCAAAATATCGTTTTTAATTTACTTTGAACGCTCGTTATTTTCTCTATTTGTGAAATGAAAACACCAAAGCAAACAAAAAAGAACCAACCATTGTATTGAAAATGTAAAAACACATAAACGGCTAAAAGATAATAATTTTGATTCGTGCTGTTATGCGCCATTAAATAAGACAATGCAAATGCACCTAATGAGGAAATGATATTAAAGAGGATGGCTGCTTTATACCATAAATGACTTGTTAAATATTGCTTTGATTTATTTAAATCTCTCCAAAATAAGATTCCAAAAACATAGGAATTAACAATAGAGACTGTTGAAAAACCAATCGATACTATATTGTACCCACTTATAGTAAATCCAATGAGCATTCCATAAGCCGTAAATAAATTAATATATAATAAATATTGATATTTTTTTAGAAAAACTGCTTGTCTATTTAAAGAAGCAACAAGTACCGTCATGAGCGCCTGTCCTACCCAGCCAGCAAAAGCAAAGTGAGAATGTCCATGCAGTAGGTGTTTCTGATCAACCAAAGGTAAGTAGAAGGCTATTTTATATCTAAGGATAACACCTATTATGGATACAATAAGCAGATTGAGTATGGAAATTCGGAGCCAAGTTCGTGGCAATAAGACCATAAAATAATAATTGCGCCAAAATTACTTTGCTCTTATTTTAACTTTTATGCGTTTAATCATAGTTAATAAAACACTTTCCCTTTTTCTATGACTAAATCCCCTTTGTCGTGCATATTTCGCATTGTTCTAATGACCGTTTCCACCCTTAATCCTGTCATATCTGCTACCTGTTGTCTAGTTAGTTTTAACTGATTACATTTTGAACAAAAGTTTTTATTTTCCTTTTTTAAATAGTTTAATAAGGCCGCAATCCTAATTTCAGGCGCATGATAGGCAATCGATTTTAGAATTAAAAATTTAAAACGAACCCTTTTGGCTAATAGCTTTGTAAATTCAAAATGAATATCATAATTTTCCTTAATCAGTTGTAAAAATGTGTTTTTTCGAAGTCGTATTAATACGACATCATCATCTGCAATTGCCGATGCTGCATATACACCATCATCAAAAAGAGGTAATTCGCCAAAACATTCCCCAGGTTCAATGATGGTTTGTATATATTCTTTTCCTTCTTCATCAATATTGATCCAGCGCACTGTTCCTGAAACCAATTGATTATAATACGTGCATTCTGCACCTTCCGAGAAAATGACTTCGCCACTTCTCACTTTTTTATATACAGCACCCCAAGCTAACAAGGTATTGATGTCTATTATCATAGTATTGAGTTAAATCTTGATGCTAAAATATTTTATTCGTTTATTCAAAAGCATGATACTCGTTGGAATAGGTATGATTTAAATCATGCCGCTTGACAAATCATATAAACACTTCTATATCAATCACATACCATATTATAAAATGCTCATCTCTTGTACATACAATAAGTTATGATTCCACGCATAAAATCTTGATTTACTGTTTTCGAACCTTGTGTGATCAATCATTAAATAATTTATGTATGAACAAGACCCTTTCACTTTTTTTGGCACTCTCCTTTTTGTATGCTTGTGGCAATCAAAATGGATCTAATTCTTCAAGTGCAACAGATAATGTAAGTAACGCATCTGGAAATGCCAATCCTTCCTATGATCCTCAAAGAGGGGAAGGTAAATTTTCGAAAGTCAAAGTGGAAAATACTATTGATGAAAAAGTAGTTCTAAATGGCAGTAAAGTATATGCGGTTAAATGTAGTGCTTGCCACAAATTAACAAGTGAAAAGCTAGTAGGCCCAGGTTGGAAGGATGTTACAAAAAGGTATAAACCCGAATGGATTATGAATTTTGTCACCAATACAGATGCGATGTTGAATAAAGATCCTAAAGCACAAGCTCAATTAGAAATTTGTTTGGTGCGTATGCCTAATCAAAATGTAAGTGATGATGATGCGAGAAATGTTTATGAGTTTATGCGAAAAAACGATTCAAAAAAATAACTTCTTAATATTTTAATTACACTATCAACTTCAATTTATATCATTATGAAAAAAAATAATTTCAAACAAATTTTTTTGATTGCATTTTCATTTATTTTAGTACTCAATTCATGTAAACCTAAAAATGCAAACAATACCATTAGCGCTGATGCAGCTGCTAAAGTATATGTAGCACCAGGTAAATACGACGAATTTTATAATTTTGTTTCAGGGGGTTTTAGCGGACAAATGAGTGCTTATGGCTTACCATCAGGTAGATTATTAAGAGTGATCCCTGTTTTTTCAGTGGATCCTGAAAAAGGGTACGGATTTAGTGAAGAAACAAAACCAATGTTAAATACTTCGCATGGTTTTGTGCCTTGGGACGATTTACACCATGTACAACTTTCAAAAACCAATGGTGACTATGATGGCAAATGGGTTTTTGGTAATGCGAATAATACGCCAAGAGTTGCACGCATAGATTTAAAAACATTTAGAACAGCTGAAATTATTGAATTACCTAATAGTGCAGGTAATCACTCTTCACCATTTTTAACCGAAAATACGGAGTATGTTGTTGCTGGAACTCGATTTAGTGTTCCTCCTGATGATACAAATGGAGATGTACCTATTAATACTTATAAAAAGAATTTTAAGGGTACCTTAAGTTTTATAAGTGTAAAAAAAGAAAATGGTAAGATGGAATTGGCTTTTCAAATTCAATGCCCTGGTTTTAATTTTGATTTAAGTAGAGCAGGGAAAGGGGTATCACATGGTTGGTTCTTTTTTTCTTGTTATAATACAGAGCAAGCCAATACTTTATTAGAAGTAAATGCATCACAAAAAGACAAAGATTTTATTTTGGCTGTGAATTGGAAAAAAGCAGAAGAATACCTTAAAGCTGGGAAAGGTAAAAAGCAATCAGTTCGTTATGCGCATAATACTTATAATGAATCAACCCACACTGCCACTTCTGAAATTAAAACCGAAGTCATCGTACTAGATTCGAAAGAACTTCAAGATTTATGCTATTTTATCCCTTGTCCTAAATCGCCGCATGGTTGTGATGTGAGCCCTACTGGTGAATATATTGTAGGCAGTGGAAAATTAGCTGCGGTTATTCCAGTATTTGGTTTTGACAAAATGATTAAGACTATTAAAGAAAAAGATTTTATTGGAAAGTTTGAAGGTATTCCAGTTTTAAAATATGAATCTGTATTGTACGGGGAAGTAAAAAAACCAGGATTAGGGCCTTTGCATACCGAATTTGATAATAAAGGAAATGCATACACTTCATTTTTTGTTTCTTCAGAAGTAGTTAAATGGAATATCAAAGATTTAAAAGTAATAGATCGTGTTCCTACTTATTATTCAGTGGGTCACTTATGTGTAGCAGGCGGAGACACCAAAAATCCAAATGGGAAATACTTAGTGGCATATAATAAGATTACAAAAGATAGATATTTACCTACAGGTCCCGAGCTTTCTCAAAGTGCCCAGTTATATGATATTAGTGGTGATAAAATGCAACTTATTTTAGATTTCCCAACAATTGGCGAACCACACTATGCACAGATAGTTCAAGCTGATTTAATCAAAAATAACAGCACCAAATTTTTCAAACTAGACGACAACAAGCATAAATATGCTTCTATTGGGGAAGGCGCATCAAAAGTAGTTAGAGAAGGGAATATTGTTCATGTATATATGACTGCTATTCGTTCTCATTTTTCGCCAGATAATATTGAAGGAATCAGAATGGGCGATGAGGTATATTTTCATGTTACTAATTTAGAACAGGATTGGGATGTGCCACATGGTTTTGGAATTAAGGGGGCAGGTAATGCTGAATTATTAATTATGCCAGGAGAAACACAAACTTTAAAGTGGACTCCTGATCGTATTGGCATGGTTCCGATTTATTGCACTGATTTTTGTAGTGCATTGCATCAGGAAATGCAAGGATATGTTAGAGTATCTCCAGCAGGTAGTAAAGTGCCACTCACTTTTAGCTTAGGTACAAATTTGCCTAAAGTAGAAGGTGAAGAGAAAACAGAAGAAAAAGAAAAAAACAAGAAATAAAATACATAATAGAGGGTCTTCCCAAAAATAAGGCCCTCTAATATTTCATTGAAATTTTAATATTATATTAATGAATTCGAATAAATTAAATAATAATAGTCGCATTATTTTATTGCTATGTGCTATTTTATTAATTGTAGTTTTGTTTGTACCCATGTGGAGTATTCAATTAAATGCACCTCAGTATCCTGAAGGATTAGGATTATCTATATATGCTAATAAACTTGCAGGAGATGTGGATATTATAAATGGTTTGAATCATTATATTGGAATGAAAACATTACATGAAAAAGATTTTCCAGAATTTATTATTTTACCTTATTGTATTGTATTTTTCTCCCTATTTTTCACATTCACTGCCTTTCTTGCGTATAAAAAATTAGCACAATTGCTTTTATTTATTTTTATTTCATTTGGGGTCCTTGCAATGGCTGATTTTTGGCGCTGGGAATATAATTATGGCCACGATTTAAATCCTGCTGCTGCTATTAAAGTTCCAGGGATGTCCTATCAACCTCCTTTGATAGGGTATAAGCAATTATTAAATTTCGGGGCTTATTCGATACCTGATATTGGTGGATGGATTTTTGTAATAGTAGGACTCCTATTATTGAGCGTAGTCATTTTTGCAACAAAATTTTATATGAAAAATAATAGTATTCAATCTTTTATCAAGAGCAGTAGTTTTATACTATTAATTTTGTCCTTTTTATTTGTTTCTTGTAATAGTATTCCTCCCAAAATTAGAATCGGTAAAGACTATTGTGCATCTTGTAGGATGACTGTAACGGATCATCGTTTTGGAGCAGTTTTTTTGAATAAACAAGGAAAGCCTTTTATATTCGATGACCCTGCCTGCTTAATAACATATATCCACTCTAACCATATATTGCCAGCTGAGATTTCTAGTATATATTTTACTAACTACATAGGCAAGCATCAATTAATTAAAGTGGAGAATGCCATTTTGATAAAAAGCAAACAATTGCAAGGTCCAATGAATGGCCAAATGGCTGCGTTTTTAAATAAAGACAGCTGCGATTTATTTATAAAAACATTTTCAGGTAATGTTATTACTTGGGACCAAGTTTTAAAATGAAAAAAACGCTATCAGTCATTGCCTGTTTTTTCTATTTGAGCTTAACATATGCTTCACTAATTAATGTAGGGAGTACTAAAAAGATCAAGACTATAAAGGCTGCGTTACTTTTATCAAAAAATGGGGATAGCATTTTTGTATACCCAGGGATATATAAGGAAGCTAATTTAAGAATTACGAAACAAGTCAATTTAATTGGTATTCAATTTCCAATTCTTGATGGTGAAAACAAATACGAGGTACTTTCTATTAAATCGAATAAGGTAAGCATTGACGGATTTAAAATTATACACTCAGGTGTCTCCAATATAGACGATTACGCTGGTATAAAAATTTATGATGCACAGGATGTATTGATTCAAAATAATATTTTAGATGACACTTATTTTGGTATATATATCCAATATGGGAAAAAGTGTATTATAAAAAATAATCAACTTATAGCGTATAATAAAAATGAACAACAAAGCGGCAATGGAATCCATTGCTGGAAATCGGATAGCCTGACTATTATTGGAAATAAAGTGAATGGTCATAGGGATGGCATTTATTTTGAATTTGTTACACATTCGTTAATAAAAAATAATTTAACTACAAATAATATTAGATATGGCTTACATTTTATGTTTTCTAATAACGACAGCTATATCTCCAATAAATTTATAGACAATGGAGCTGGAGTAGCGGTGATGTATTCGAATCATGTCACTATGTTGAATAATTATTTTAAAGAAAATTGGGGTGATGCCGCTTATGGTTTGTTATTAAAGGAAATCTCAGATAGTTATATTATCAGCAATATGTTTGAGAAAAATACAACAGGAATTTATTTAGAAGGAGCATCTAGGATTCAAATGCATCACAATGGGTTTATAAATAATGGCTGGGCAATGAAAATACAGGCAAGTTGTATGGACATCAAAGTTCAAAAAAATAACTTCATTGGCAATACATTTGACATAGGCACCAATGGGAGCTTAGTTTTAAACAGCTTCGATGGTAATTACTGGGATAAATATGATGGGTATGATTTAAACAAAGATCAATTAGGGGATATTCCTTATCGGCCAGTGAGTATGTACTCAATGATTGTTGAAAGAAATCCACCCGCAATGATGTTATTTAGAAGCTTTATTACAAGTTTATTAGATCAAACTGAAAAATACATACCTTCTTTAACTCCTGAAAATTTAAAAGACAATACCCCCTTAATGCATAAAGCATTTTAAGGGTTTAAATAACTATTTAATCATAATAATTTAACAAATGATCCTCGCTAATAATATTACCAAAAAATTCGGAAAACTAATCGCATTAGATAATGTTTCAGTAAAATGTAATAAAGGGGAATGTGTCATTTTAATTGGACCTAATGGAAGTGGAAAAACAACTTTAATTAAATGTATATTAGGGATGGTCATTCCAGATAGCGGTTTCATCACCTTCAACAGTAAAAATATTTATAAAGATTGGCAATATAGAGAGCAAATTGGTTATATGCCGCAAATGGGTAGGTATCCGGTTAATATGTCAATAGGACAAGTTATAGAGATGATGGTGGACATTAGGGGAGGGCAATCAAGATTAGATGATGATTTAATTATAGATTTTAAGTTAAAGCCATTATTACACAAACGAATGGGTACTTTATCTGGAGGAACTACTCAAAAAGTGAGTGCTGCTTTGGCATTTTTATTTAATCCTTCTGTTTTAATATTAGATGAGCCCACAGCCGGATTAGACCCTATTGCTTCAGAAATTTTGAAAGAAAAAATCATTGCTGAAAAAGAGAATGGGAAATTATTATTGATTACCTCCCATATCTTAAGTGATTTAGATGATGTAGTGACCGAAATTATATATATGCAAGATGGTAAAATGTGTTTTCACCAATCTATTGAATTATTACGTGAAGATACTGGAGAAGATAAACTAGCCAAAGCCATTGCCACCATTATGTTAAAACATGCCAATAATAATATATGAAAAAAATTGTGAAATATATCATGACCGATATACTAAGGAGTAAAATATTAATTATTTATACACTCGTTTTATTTATAACATCATTAAGTATTTTTGGTTTAGAGGATAATATAAATAAAGGAGTACTTAGTTTATTAAACATCATATTAATTATTGTGCCTTTATTTAGCTTGTTATTTTCGACTATCTATATGTATAATAGTGCTGAATTCATTGAGCTTTTGGTGTGTCAACCCTTACACCGAAAAAATATTTGGATTAGCTTTTTAATAGGGTTAGCTGTTTCTTTAACTATTTCTTTTGTCATTGGCACTGGTATTCCTATCATGTTATTTCAATTTAACTTAATCGGATTTTTAATTGTATTAGTAGGGGTTATTTTAAGTATCATTTTTGTCGCTATTGCCTTATGGGCAGCAGTTCAAATAAGAGATAAAGCAAAGGGTATTGGCATGACTATTTTATTGTGGATGTATTTTTCATTGTTATTTGATGGGTTTGTGCTTTTTTTATTATTTCAATTTGCCGATTATCCCTTAGAAAAACCTATGCTGATAGTAAGTGCATTGAATCCCATTGATCTAGGTCGTATTCTTATTTTACTGAAACTTGACATCTCTGCTATGATGGGTTATACCGGAGCCATATTTAAAGATTTTTTTGGAACCTATATTGGCATCATTATTACTTTTTTCATATTAGCAATTTGGGTATTTATTCCGATGTACTTTTCGACTCGAAAATTTATTAGAAAGGATTTATAACATTCATTATTGCTTTATTAAACTACTATAAATGAAAATGGACATTAAAAACAGAAAGGACATTATTTTATTAGTAGATCAATTTTACGAAAAAATAAAATCAGATATAATACTTGGGTATATTTTTAATGATGTAGCAAAAGTGAATTGGGCAAAACATTTGCCTATAATGTATGATTTTTGGGAAAACACTTTATTTTTTACAGGCAGTTACACAGGTAACCCAATTAATTTGCATTCGCACTTGCATCGATTAACGCCGCTTAATCAGACCCACTTTGATCAATGGAATCACTTATTCATTTCAACCATTGATGCTCATTTTTCAGGCGAGAATGCTGAGTTGGCAAAACAAAGGGCCATAAGTATTTCTTTGGTGTTGTCTCAAAAAATTGCCCAAACAAATGCGCTTGAGCAATTTTTTTAATCCCTATTCGTACCTTACTTACCCTTCTTATTTTTTGGTTGGCAACAAAACACCATCTATCACATGAATAATGCCATTTGAAGCTGGGATACTAGCAATAATTTTAGCGGAACCATTCACATATAAGACACCGGCTTTTTTAGTAATTACAATATTGTCTCCATTTACTTGGCCAATACTTTGTCCATCTTTTAGGGCATCTGCTTTATATACTCCAACTGAAACATGGTATTGTAAAATATCAACTAATGTTTCCTTGGAGGCAGGTTTTAATAAACCCTCAACTGTTCCAGCTGGTAATTTATTAAAGGCTTCATTCGTAGGTGCAAATACGGTAAAAGGACCAGCATTACTTAGTGCATCAACTAGTTCGCCTGCTTTGATGGCAGTCACTAATGTGGTATGATCCTTGCTACTGATGGCTACTTGGACTACATTTTTTTGAGAGGCATCATCCTTCACTCCTGATTGACCTACTGTTTCAACAGCATTTGTTGTTGAAGTATTATTTTCACTATTTTGGCTGCTATTACATGCAAATCCTCCAAACAAGAAAAGTGCAATAATTAGAAGTTTCATTTTTTTCATATCAACTATTTTATTGGGTTATTATTGATATGTAAATGTATATTTTAGGCAATTACACACTTATGCTTACAGTCATATTGGAAGGGGATTCTATTCTTTTGCAGTAAAAATTGGCATGATTTTAGTCAGTATCCAAATACTGCTTTTCGCCATTATTTAATAATTATTAATATGAACCTGATATTCATATTGAATTTATTTATTATGTTTGTATTCCCTTATGAACTTGAATATTAATTCCCTATTGTGTTTTAATAAACGACCCAATTTCGTAACCATTTTATGGTTCTTGGTTCCTTTCATAGCTTTGCTCATCGAAATACAACGAGGAGATTCGTATATTAATAATTATCTTATTTATAAAAATGTTTTTTGGCACAGTTTTCATCAACAAAATTTATATGGGTTGTATCCTACTCAGTATTTTGATAAGAATCATTATGGTCCATTATTTAGTATCCTCATTTTACCCTTTGCTTTATTACCTAATTTAATAGGAGCTACTTTATGGGGAATGTGCAATATTGCTTTATTATATTATGCTGTACAAAAGCTACCCATATCTGTTTGGGGCAAAAATATCATTTTACTAATTTCATTAATTGAGGCACTCACCTCAATTCAAAATTTACAATTTAATCCAATGTTATGTAGTTGGATTATATTAACCCTAATTTATATTAGAAATAATCAGCTAAGTTTAGCAGCATTATTAATTGTAGCAGGAACTTTTATTAAATTATATGGAATTATCGGAATACCATTTATATTTTTTTCAAATGATTATAAAAAGATAATTGGGTATTTAATTTTATGGGCCATTGTATTATTTTGCTTACCCATGTTTATTTCGAGTCCTGAATTTATTGTTCATTCATATCAAGAATGGTACTTTACTTTAATTGAAAAAAATATTGAAAATGTAAATTCTTATTTAACCAACAGCATGACAGATATTTCCGTCATGGGGATGATTAAACGAACAACCGGCTTTTATCATATAGCTAATTTTTATTTTACGATACCTGCTGGAATTTTAATGTTCCTGCCTTTATACCGTTTTTCAAAATGGAAGGATGCTCAATTTCAATTAACTTATTTGGCTCAATTATTAATGGGGTTGGTTATTTTTAGTACTTCAGCCGAATCGCCTACTTATGTCATTGCAGTAGTTGGTTTTGGTATTTGGTATGTGTTATTTACACCCAAGCCTCCTGTTTTTATCTATTGTTTACTTATTTTACTACTTATTTTAACTGTTTTTTCACCTACGGATTTTTTTCCTTCTTTTTTACATGTTTTTGTTTTAAAATATGCGCTGAAAGCATTGCCTTGTTTTTTAGCATGGCTATTTATTAGTTTTAGTTTACTTTTTCATAATTTTAATCCTATAAAGTCCCCCCTTGAAAAATCTTGAAATTATACTACCTGCTCATAATGAACATGGGAATATTTTGCCAATTTATAATGAAATAACACAAGCTTTACAAGCTTGTATTTATGATTATAAAATAATTTTTGTTGATGATGGTAGTACGGATGATACGCTTGCTCAATTAAAGTCACTTGCTTCCAAGGATTCTAAAGTAAAGTTTATTGAATTATCCCGAAACTTTGGTCATCAAAATGCATTAAAAGCTGGGCTAGATGTATCCAATGCTGAAATAATCATTATGATGGATTGTGATTTACAACATCCACCTCATTTAATTAATGAATTGCTTCGGAATTATGAATTAGGTTATGAGATTGTTAGAACACATCGTTCAGATAATGTTTCTACTGGATTTTTAAAATCGAAAACTTCGAATTTATTTTATCGTGTTTTGAATCATTTATCTGATATAACATTGGAGCAGGGATCGGCCGACTTTAGACTTATTAGCGGTTCCGCAATAGTGCATTTAAAATCATTTAATGAATTTGATTTATTTTATCGCGGACTCATCAAGTGGATGGGCTATAATCAAATAAGTATTGCGTATACAGCAGATCAAAGATTAAGTGGCGTTACTAAATACACATATAATAAAATGATTAGTTTTGGATTAAAAGGGTTTACCTCATTTAGTACCAAACCTTTATATTTTGCAGCTTACCTTGGTCTATTCTTTGCATCGATGTCAATTTTGTACATTCCTTATATTATTTATACTTTTTATGCGGGCACTGAAGTGCAAGGATGGGCGTCTGTGATTGCAACAGTTGCCTTTTTTGGCGGATTAAACTTAATGATCTTAGGTATTATTGGTATTTATATGAGCAAGCTATTTTCCCAAAGTAAAAATAGACCTCACTATATCATTAAAGAGTCCAATTTATGACCCCTGCCATCTTATTAAGTTTTGATGTGGAGGAATTTGATATGCCACTCGACTATCAATTTAATATCAATCGCTTTACTCAAATGGACATTGGTAAAAAGGGACTAGATCAATTAATGCCTCTTTTAAATGGAGAGGATTATCCATCAACTTTGTTTACCACTGCTCATTTTGCAAATCATTTTCCAGACACGATCAAAGCATTATCACATCATCATGAAATAGCATCACATACTTTTTACCACTCCTATTATACAACCGACCATTTATTACAATCTAAATTACAATTAGAACAAATTATTGAAAAGCCAGTGGTTGGTTTAAGGATGCCTAGGATGAGACAGATTCCTATTCGAGATATAAAAAATGCTGGATATGCTTATGATGCTTCTATTCATCCCACTTGGTTGCCCGGCAAATACAATAATTTAAATTTTCCTAGAACTTCTTATGTTGATCATGGAATTACAAGAATTCCCGCTTCGGTGAGTCCTCATTTTAGAATTCCTTTATTTTGGTTAAGTTTTAAAAACTTTCCTTATTCATTATATTTGAAACTTGCATTGCAAACCTTACGCCAGGATGGGTATATTAGTATTTATTCACATCCCTGGGAATTTACAGACATTCGTCATTTTGGTTTACCTAGCTTCACTTGCAGGGGTTGCCAAGGACCGCTTTTAGATAAATTAAATCAACTACTTTTGGATTTAAAAAAAGAAGCTGTTTTTATGACCATGAACCAATTTATTCAAACTTCGGCCCAAGATTAAACCTTTCTTTTCTAGAATTGTCCAATTACCAAATAGGACACTGTAATGCATATTTTTCTAGTTTTACTTTTCATGACCATCCTTTATTTGAGTCGACGAAACAGAGAGGAAGTATAGGCTTCAATACAATGGTTACTTGTTAATCTCAACATTATTTATAGCTATTTCAGGTGATTCATCCCAAAGCATCATTGCATTTATGAACTTTACTTTTTCATAGTTGGCGAGATCCATTATTTTAATTTCTTTTTGAATTATTTTATTCTCATCAATGAGCCTCGCTCGATGGGTGCCTAATAGGAGTGGATTTTTTGGGGTATGCCATTCAGTGCCATTGTAAAAAACCAAATTAGCATAATTACCATCCTTAATAATTTCGTCTTTGACTATGATTATTTCGTCCGTACCTGCTTTTTCTAAAGCTTCATTAAGCCAATGGCGATTGGTATATTTAAAGGAGTATTCTTCTTGATTTATTAGAGAGATGGCTACCGTGTTGATTTTTTTTAATTTGTATAGTTCATATTCCACTTTATAATTTCCTTCTACATTATAAAGTATTCTTATTTTATATACTTCATCCATTTTAAAATCAAATTCTAATGGAATTTCATTAATAAAGATGGATGTATTTTTTTCAAATACCTTTAAAGTTCGATTCATTCGAGCTTGATGGTAGGGAACATTTTCAAGTATCCCATTTTGATATCGTATCGTTTCAAAAAAAAGGTACATATACTTTGTTAATCATTTCCTTATATTCATTCATTGCATCACTATTAAAGGTGATGCCGCCGCCACTACGATAGGTTTTGTCATTTTGTAGGTACCTTATTAATACAGTGCTGTCTAAATTTTTTCCATCAAAATAACCTGCAATCCCAGTATAATATCCACGATCTTCATTTTCCACTTTAGATATAATCTCTAAAGTTTTTTGTTTTGGTGCGCCTGAAATGGAACCTGCAGGTATTAAATCAAATAGGATGTCCCCAATTTTTTCATTAAAAAATGGAGGTAATTCTCCCATAATCTCAGAACTTACTTGACCTAGATTACCATTATTAGTTTTTATTTCTTCATAATACCTAAATTGATTCACCTTCACATTGCTAGATACTTTACTTAAGTCATTTCGAATAAGATCGACCATGGTTGCATGTTCGGCATATTCCTTTTGGTCATTTAATATAATATCTTTCGCATTTGGAATACCTGCGTGAATAGTGCCCTTCATAGGGTAGGAGTATATTTTATTTTCTTTTATTTTTATAAAGGTTTCAGGTGAAAAACAAACAAATTCATTTTTTAGACAACAGGTATATTTAGCAATTGCGTTATTGTAAATTTGATCCATTGAATAGTTAGTTTCAATTTTTGTTGAAGCTGTTAAATTGACTAAAAAACTATTTCCTAAACCAATTTCTTTTTTTACTTGATCAAATTTATTTTTGTACAGTTCAAAGGAGATGGGAATTTTTTCAAAATGAATGGGAATATCACTTTTTAGAATTGATTGGATTTTTTGGTTTGTGATTCCATCAAAATTAAATGTGAATTGAGTTGCCGCTTCTTCCCAAGTCCAACATAAAGGTTTTTTACATTCAAAATCAATTAAAAAAACAAATGGAATATGTTCCTTTCCCCATTGGTTTAATTTTGATTTAATATTTTCCACTGTTTGAAATAATTTTTCCAAAGATATGTTTATTGTATTTTTTTTTAATTATATTTATACCCTAAAACAATGACTATGGGGTTTGCTATTAATAAAAAAATCGCAGCTAAGAATTCCACTAATACTACTAAAGCGACAGTACAAGGTGGCAGTTCTAAATTTATCGCTAAAGCGAGTACAAAATCAACAGGTACTACTAAAAAGCCAATTAAAACGGGCGGTTCAAGAGGAAGTTGATTTTTTGACCTTTTAGCATTCGATTTATTTTCAATAAATTGATAATCAATGCTTTGTGATATTCTCGCAAAGCATTTTTTATTATAAAACATCCTTCACAAAGTGGCACGGGGCTTTTAAAAAGTACTTATATTTATTTATTAATACAAAACACATGAAATCACTAGCAGTATCTATTTTTTTACTATTTGCGATGGTCTCCTACTCACAAATTAAACCTACGCTAGGTGCAGATAGGTTAAAAAGTATTGATCAAAAATTACTACTTAAGGCCAATTCAACCATAAATACTTCGGCCTTTCGCAATATCGGCCCTTCTATTATGAGTGGTCGTGTTGTAGACATCGAAGTAAATCCTGCCGAACCAACCGAATTTTATGTGGCTTATGCTTCTGGAGGCGTATGGCATACCGTAAATAATGGTCAAAGTTTTATACCTATTTTTGATTCCACTGCATCTTTAATAGTTGGAGATATTGCAGTGAATTGGAAAAATAGAATTATCTGGGTAGGTACAGGTGAAGTAAATAGTAGCCGTTCTTCTTATTCAGGTATTGGAGTTTTTAAATCGGACAATAATGGAAAAACATGGGACTATTTAGGATTACCGGAAAGTCATCATATTGGTAAAATCTTATTATCCCCAAATGATCCTAATACAGCTTGGGTTGCAGCTTTAGGACATCTATATTCTGAAAATAAAGATAGAGGTATTTATAAAACTTCAGATGGTGGTAAAACTTGGAAACAAACTTTATACATTGATGCCAATACAGGAGCAGTAGACATTGATATAGATGCAAAAAATACAACTACTTTGTATGCTGCCATGTGGTATAAAACCAGATCTGCTTCCAATTTTGTTGAAGCAGGTAAAACCAGTGGTATTTATAAAAGTACCAATGGGGGAGATAGTTGGACATTAATTTCAACTCCAGGTTCTGGTTTCCCTAATGGGGAAGGAGTAGGTCGTATTGGGGTTGCTGTATTTCCTGAAAATCCATCCATTGTTTATGCCATAGTAGATAATAATTTTCATCAGGCAGACACTACTATCAAAAAAAGCACGGATACTTCTAAATATGTACTAAACGATTTTAAGGATTTGACTAAAGATCAATTTCTTGCATTAGATGATCGTAAGTTATCTGCATTCATTAAATCCCCAAGAAATGGACTGCCTTCAAAATATACTGCTGCAGGTATTAAAGAGGATGTCAAATCAGGTAAGTTAATAGCTACTTGTATTTGGGATTATTTATATGATGCTAATACCGCCTTATATGAAACACCCATCATTGGTGCTGAATTATATCGTAGTGAGGATGGTGGTGCTTCATGGAAAAAAACAAATGACAAGCCAATTAATTTATATAGTACTTATGGGTATTATTTTGGTAAAGTATTTATTAGCCCAACCAATTCAAATAAAGTGGTGATTACCGGGGTAGGTATTTTATTAAGTACGGATGGTGGTAAATCTTTTAAAGAAATAGGTAAGGAAAATGTACACTCCGATTTTCATTATGCTTGGATGAATGGGAATAAGGATAGTCATATGATTATTGGTAGTGACGGAGGTTGCAATATTACTTATGATAATGGAGAACATTGGTTTAAAGCCAATACGCCTGCAGTGGGACAATTTTATAATATCGCGGTGGATATGGCAAAACCTTATAATGTTTATGGTGGATTACAAGATAATGGCACTTGGTTAGGGGCAAGTACCACAAAGGAAAATTATGATTGGTATGATGGTGGCCAAAATCCTTATACCATGATTAATGGAGGAGATGGAATGCAAGTTCAAGTGGATTGGAGAGATAATAAAACAGTGTATAGTGGATCTCAATTTGGTGTTTATTCAAGACAAAATTTGCAAACCAAAGAAAGAAAATCTATTCGCCCTACAAGAGATTTAGGAGAAGCCCCATTAAGATATAACTGGCAAACACCCATTTTATTAAGTAGGCATAACCAAGATGTTTTTTATTATGGATCTAATAAATTTCATCGTTCTATGAATAAGGGAGATAGTTTAGTTGCATTGACTGCCGACTTAACCACCAATCCATCACAAGGGGATGTTCCTTTTGGAACTTTAACCACCATGAGCGAAAGCCCCTTACACTTTGGTTTGATTTATGTTGGTACCGATGATGGTAATATTCAAGTATCTAAGGATGGTGGTTATAATTTTACAATGATTAATCAAAAACTTCCTAAAGGTTTATATGTGAGTCGCGTTGTTGCAAGTGCCTTTAGTGAATCAAGGGTTTATGCCACATTAAATGGGTATCGTAATGATCATTTTAACGCTTATGTTTATGTAAGTGAGGATTATGGTGCTACTTGGAAACAAATCATGAAAGATTTGCCTTTGGAAGCGGTGAATGTCATCACTGAGGATAATAGTTCAAGTCAGGTTTTATATGTTGGAACAGATGCTGGCTTATATGTAAGTATTGATGGTGGTGCAAGTTCCATGGTATGGAATAAGGGGTTACCTAACTCGGTTCCTATTCATGATATTGTAATACAAGCTAGAGAAAACGAAATCGTATTAGGCACGCATGGTCGAAGCGTCTACATAAGTAAACTTGATGATATACATAAACAAGTACAACCCAAAAAGTAATTTTTCAAATAAAATCGAGTCATTGATTATTTAAAGTACCACTAGTTATAAATTTTTAAACGCAATTAATCTTTCTAATCTTTCATGCATGCCATCGTTTGCTAATCCTAAAAATTCTGTGGCTTTTTCAGGAGCGTTATTTTTAATGGTTGCGAAACGATTTTCATTATATAAAAAGTCCTCCATTGGTAAGGTTGGATCCTTGCTGTCAATAACAAATCTTTTCCCTTTTTCATTCATAGGATTAAATCGGAAAAGAGGCCAATAGCCGGTTTTTACTGCTAAAGATTGTTGCGAAAGTCCATGACACATATCGTAGCCATGTGCAATACAATGGCTATAAGCAATGATGATAGAAGGTCCTGGATAAGCTTCTGCTTCCAATATGGTTTTTAGAGCATGTACATCATTGGCGCCCATTGCAATTTCTGCTACAAAGGCTTTTCCATGTGCCATCGCTTGCATCGCTAAATCCTTTTTACCTGTGGTTTTACCTTTTACTGAAAACTTGGCACTTGCGCCAATGGGAGATGATTTTGATTTTTGACCACCTGTATTCGAATATACTTCGGTGTCTAATACAAGTATATTTACATTTTCTCCAGTGGATAAAATATGATCTAATCCGCTAAATCCAATATCATAGGCCCATCCATCGCCACCTACAATCCACATTGATTTTTTTTCAAGGAACCCGGCCACCTGAGTTAATAATGCTGCTGCAGGATCCTCAATATGGGGCAACATTTTTTTAACTTCATTCACATCCATTCTTTGCTTAATGATGGCTGCTTCATCTTCCTCTTGGTTATTCAATATAGCATCGGTTAATTCGGCGCCTACTTTTTCTCTTATTTTTTTTAGTAAGGAAATAGCATAATTGCGTTTCATGTCGGTCGCTAATTTTATTCCTAAACCAAATTCGGCATTATCTTCAAATAATGAATTAGCCCAAGCAGGTCCATGCCCAGCAGCATTCATACTCCATGGGGTAGTAGGTAAATTGCCACCAAAAATAGAAGAGCATCCAGTTGCATTGGCCACAATCATTCTGTCACCAAATAATTGAGTTAATAGTTTTAAATAAGGTGTTTCGCCGCAACCACTGCAAGCGCCAGAAAATTCAAACAAGGGCTCTAATAGTTGTGAGCCTTTCACTGTGGATCTATTTACCCTTGTTCGATCAATTTCAGGTAAGGATAAAAAGAAGTCCCAGTTTTTTTTCTCTGTTTCTTTTAATGGAATCACTTCCTGCATATTAATTGCCTTATGCCCCGGCTCGGTTTTACTTTCAATAGGACAAACTTCGACACATAAATTACAACCCGTGCAATCTTCAATGGCCACCTGTAAAGTATAGGACTCGGTATCCCTCATAAATTCTTTTCCAATTGGAGCGATATGTTTAAAAAAGTCAGGTGCATTTTCTAATGCACTATTGTCGTACACTTTTGGTCTAATGGCAGCATGAGGGCATACAAAATAACATTTTCCACATTGAGAACATAAGCTTGGGTCCCAAACGGGTACTTGCTCTGCGATATTTCGTTTTTCGTATTTGGTAGTGGCGGCTGGATAAGTGCCATCAGCAGGAAATGCGCTAACAGGAAGTTCATCACCTTCGCCTGCAATAATTTTTGCTAAAACATTTTGTACAAATTCAGGTGCGTTGGCTGACACTGCAGGCGTAATTTCTTTTGTACCAATAGTGAAATTGGTATAATCCAATAAAAATAAATGATCAAGGGTACTGTCAATTGCGTCAAAATTCTTTTGTACCACCTGTGCGCCCTTTTTACCATAGGTTTTTTTAACCGCCGCTTTAATGGCTGCAATGGCTTCCTCTTTTGGTAATATATTTGAAATAGCAAAAAAGCAGGTTTGTAAAATTCCATTTATTCGAGAGCCCATACCGGTTTCTTTGGCCACTTTTGAAGCATTGATAATATATAATTTCAATTCTTTTTCAATGATCTCGGATTGAATTTTATGTGGAAGATGATGCCATACCTCCTCAGTTTTAAATGGGGCATTTAATAAAAAGGTAGCCCCTTTTTGTACATCTTTTAAAATATCATAGGACTCTAGATAATGAAAATGATGACAGGCCACAAAATTGGCCGAGTTAATTAAATAGGTTGATCCTATAGGATGGTCACTGAATCTTAAGTGGGAAACAGTTAGGGAACCAGATTTTTTTGAATCATATACAAAATAAGCTTGTACATGATGAGGGGTTACTTCGCCAATAATTTTTATAGTATTTTTATTAGCACTCACAGTTCCATCTGCGCCTAATCCAAAAAATAATCCTCTAAATAAATGTTGTTCTTCTAGTGTAAAATTTTTGTCATACGCTAAGCTAGTGTGTGTGATATCGTCATTGATGCCTATCGTAAATCCATTTTTTGGTTTTGCTTTTGTTAATTCCTCAAAAATAGCTTTTACCATAGCAGGATTAAATTCCTTGGACGCTAGTCCATATCTGCCACCAATCACTTTCGGCATGGCCCCTTCCCATCCCGCATGTAAGGCGTTGATGACATCCATGAATAAGGGTTCGCCAATCGCCCCTGTTTCCTTACATCTGTCTAATACAGCAATTTGTTTTACACTGGTTGGAATTACTTTTATAAAATGAGCAACCGAAAATGGACGGAATAAATGAACAGCTAAGTAACCTGTTTTTCCTCCTTTCTTATTTAAATAATCTACTGTCTCTTTTACAGTTCCTGTACCCGATCCCATAATGATGATTATTTGTTCGGCTGCTTCATGTCCATAGTATTCAAATAACTGGTAAGCACGACCTGTTAATTGTTCAAATTGTTTCATCGTATTGTCTACTATTTCAGGAACTTTCCAATGGTATTCATTACATGATTCTCTACTCTGAAAAAACACATCTGCATTTTGTGCAGTACCACGGATAAATGGATTTTCTGGATTCAAGGATCTTTGACGATGTTTGGCTACTTGATTGTTATCTATCATTTGTTTAATGATATCGTCACTCAAAACCGCTACTTCATTTATTTCATGTGAAGTTCTAAAGCCATCAAAAATATTTAAAAATGGAATATTTGATTTTAAAGTTGCAGCCGTAGCAATCATTGCCATATCATGTGCTTCCTGTGCATTGTTGCCAAATAGCATTGCAAATCCTGTTGACCTAACTGCCATCACATCACTATGATCTCCAAATATGGATAAAGCATGGGTGGCTAAAGCGCGTGCAGCAATATGAAAAACAGTTGGCGTTAGTTCACCAGCAATTTTATACATATTAGGAATCATCAATAATAATCCTTGTGAACAGGTAAAAGTAGAAGCCAATGCCCCTCCTTGTAATGCACCATGAATGGCACCTGCTGCTCCTGCTTCACTTTGCATTTCAATAATGGTAGGTACTTCTCCAAATATATTTTCTTTTTTATCACTGCTCCATTCTTCTGCAAACTCGCCCATGGTGGAAGAGGGCGTGATAGGATAAATAGCGCACACTTCACTTGTTTTGTAGGCAATATATACAGCAGCTTCATTACCATCCATTACGGTCAATGGTACTTTTGGCGCAGATATTTTTTTTATTGAATCTCTTTTTAATTCAGTTGTTTCCATATTCAAATTTTTGTGTTTTGAGTAACCAAAGTACCTCAATCACAAAAATCAAAACATGATTAATATCAGTTATGGAAAGGATATTCATTAGGAAAAGGAGCCTGAAAAAATGGGCAACTGCTAAATAGTCAACTCTTTAGGACTTAATTAGTGCACATTCTCGAAATAGGGCAATTCGTCATTGGAAAGGGCTTCCTTTTGTTGCCAATAGGCTAAGGAAACAACGGAACCTTCCTTGGTTTTTAAGCTTCGGCCAAAAATAGCGTTGGTTGCATTAAAAGTTAAGTTGGTCACGCCCACAGTGAAGGAAGTAGGTGCGGCGGGTTCAGCAATGGGGGCAGGCGTTGCTTCGACACCATCAACAATTGGAGCTGCTGCAACAGGAGCTGCTTTAGGAGCAGGGCTACCCACCACGACCACTTGATACTGATTAAACTCTAGTAAATTTTTTAAAAATTGCACACGATCAGCACTTGCATTTTTTTCAACAATTGCACATTTGATATTGTCTAAATCTTCAAACTCGTGATTTTTGTTAATAGCCATTTTTAATAATTTATAAACTGATGCTTAATGAATTAATATAATCATATAAGACAGTCAAAAAGCCTGTCAATATAATCCCTGCAATACAAATGAACATTGCTATTTTAGGATAAATAGGAATGCTTAATTTTTCAATGGGGTGTTCGTTTTCATCCATGAATATGGCTTTTACTACTCTTAAGTAATAATAAAATGAAATCACCATATTTAACGCGGCAATTGCAATGATCCAATAATTGCCTTTGGCAGCTCCTGCCATCAATAAAAATAATTTACCAAAAAATCCGGCAGTAGGAGGAACACCTGCTAAAGAAAACAGAGCAATGGTCAATACCCATGATAAAGTGGGATTATTTTTATAAAAACCTTTAAAATCTTGAATGGATTCCTTCCCAGTTAATGCACTTACCAATGACAACACACCAAAAGCGGCTAGGTTTGAAAATACATAAATCACTATAAAGTAGATTAATGAACTAGATCCTTGATGAGAACCTCCAGAAATACCAATGAGGATAAATCCAACTTGTGCAATAGACGAAAAAGCTAGGAAGCGTTTCATATTCTCCTGTCTCAATGCAAATAAATTACCAATGAGAATAGTGGCCATAGATAATATGATTAACACCAAATACCACATCGATGATAAAGAAGCAAAAGCTTTGTATAAGATGGATATAAACGCAAATAAAACAGCAGATTTAGAAAGTACCGATAAAAAAGCGGTCACTGCAATGGGAGCACCTTCATAAACATCGGCTGTCCATAAGTGAAAGGGTACAGCTGATATTTTAAATGCAAATCCTGAAATAAATAATATAAACGCAAAAATTTGTAGTGGGTTATAGCTTAAGTGACTACCTATATCTGATAAAATCAATGTGCCCGCGGTGCCATATAAAAAGGAAATGCCTAATAATAATAAGCTAGATGAAAACGCCGAGGAAATAATAAGTTTTAAAGCGGCTTCAGAGGATTGCCTTTTGGTTAAATCAAAATTAGCGGCGGCAGCCAATGGAATGGTAGACATCTCAAGTCCAACATAAAACATTAACAAGTGGTCGCTTGATAATAAAAAGAACATGCCCAATAAGGAGCTTAATAATAAAATATAAAATTCAATAACATGCTTATGTGTTTTTAACCAAGCGTAGGATTGTAATGAAATAATCCAAAAGGCAAAATTCAAAATATTTTTTTCAAGGACAACTAACTTGTTTGTAGCAAACATGTTATTGAATAATCCTCCCTCCATCATTGGGAAAAATCCAATCAATAAATTGACGAATAACAAAACATTAATAATGTGTAAAAGGCTTTCATTGTTTTTATCTTTTCCAAGCTTAATAAAAAGCAAAATAAAGATAATGGCAGTAATGACCAATTCCTGTCTTAGTAGTATAAAAAAATTATTTATCATCATTCAAATCATTTAAGTGTAATGGCTTTCCCAACTTGTAACATAATATTATCTGTGCCAGGTCCAATAAGTGCGTTTAATAAAAAGGGTGCAATACCAATGATGACAATTCCAGCAATCAATAATACAGCAGCTAATTTTTCATTCCAAGTAGCGTCTCCCAATAAAGCATGTTCATTTGAAATAGGCCCCATAATGGTTTTCCCTGTTGCTCTTAATATATATACAGCAGTCACTACAATCGAAGCGCCTGAAATAATAGTAGCCAATCGGTATACCCCATTCGGGTTTTGCCATGAGCCCATAAATACAGTCATCTCTGCAACAAAGCCACTAAATCCTGGTAAGCCTAGTGAACATAAACCAGCAATGACAAATACAGTGGAAATAAAAGGCATTGCTTTTAATAAGCCCCCTAATTGTGCGATCATTCGGGTATGTGTTCTTGCGTAAATCATGCCAATAGCAGCAAAAAATAAGGCAGTCATTAATCCATGAGATACCATTTGTATTACAGCTCCATTGATCGAGGTTTTATTCATCATACCAATACCTAATATCACAAATCCACAGTGACTAATCGAAGAATAGGCATTAATGTATTTTAAATCGGTTTGCATCATCGTTGCAAATGCGCCATAAATAATAGCAATGGTAGCAAGCAAAATAATGATCCAAGCATAATGATGCGCTGCATCAGGCATCAAGCTCGCAATACGCAAACAACCATAGCCTCCAAGTTTCATTGATATACCAGCCAAGAACATTGAAGCTGCAGTGGGCGCAGAAGCATGACCGTCGGGTACCCAGGTATGAAAAGGAAATAGGGCAGCGAAAATTCCAAAGCCGATAAAGGCAAAAGGAAAAAAGAATTGTTGCACACCAGCTGAAATACCTATTTGCGTAATTTGTACAATATCAAAAGTGTGGGTGTTATAATAAATACCCATTAAGCCAACAAATACCAAGGCAGAACCAGCCATTAACATCAAGGCCAATTTCATTGCACTGTTTTGTTTGTTGCCACTTCCCCAAATTCCAATTAGTAAAAACTTTGGTATCACGGCTACTTCTAAAAAGAAAAAAAGCGTAAATAAATCTAAAGAGATAAAAAATCCATAAGCACCCATACTTAATAATACAAGTAAAAAAAAGTATTCTTTACTTAGCTTGTCCATTGTCCATGAAACTAAAATACCAGCGACCACTATCAAGGAAGTGAGTAAAATCATTGCCAAAGAAATGCCGTCTATGCCAATATGATAATTAATATGTAGTGCGCTAAACCAAGGGTAATTGGACTCAAATAAATAAGTTGCGGTATTGCCTATAGCCCGTTCATTCAAATAAAGTTTCAATAACCAACCCGCTAATCCTAGTTGGGCAATAGATCCTAATAAGCCAATAACACGAATCTGCTTTAATCCATTGCTGAATAAAATAGCCATCGCTGTGATAATGGGTAATAAGATGAGTAATGATAAATTCATATTAATATTTTATTTCCAAGTATAGATGAATAGGATGGATAAAATTAAAATGCCTCCAAAAAAGTAAAGAGTATAGTTCTGAACCTTGCCCGATTGTATGCCCTTTATTTTAAAAGATATTTTTGCAGTTGTTTTTCCTAATAATAACATAAAGCCATCCACTATATTTTTATCAGCCCAAGCAATGGGTTGACCAATAAAAGGGAAGATGATTTTTTTGGTGATGAATAAATACAATTCATCAACATAAAACTTTTTAAAAGCAGCTTGGTATAAAATGCCAAACTGCGCGGCCAGTTTTGAAGGTTTATCGTTTTCCTTTTTGTATAAATAGGCAGCTATGGTTATTGCGATTAAAGTAAGCCCCACTGGTGCTATTGAAAAAATTAAATCAATATGTGTTTCAAGTGCTTTACCATCGGAAGTAATAAAATTAGAGAATGGAACAAATCCTACTAAAACAGCACAAGCTGCTAAAATAAGCAAAGGCAACTTCATTGACCAAGTACCTTCACCATGATGGTGTTGCAAAGTTGATTCCTTACTCCAGAAAATAGAAAAGTACAACCTGAACATATAAAAAGAAGTAAGGGCTGCAGTAAATAAAGCGACTCCGTAAATAAGTTTATTGGAATGAAAGGCGGCTGTTAAAATTTCTTCTTTACTAAAAAATCCTGCAAAGGGAGGAATACCAGCAATCGCAAGGCAAGCAATTAAAAAAGCAATATGAGTGATGGGCATTAATTTTCTGAGTCCGCCCATATCTTTCATTTCATTGCTATGTACCATATGTATCACTGCGCCCGCACCTAGGAATAATAAACTTTTAAAGAAGGCATGTGTAAACAAATGAAATAATGAAGCCATATATCCTAGTCCTTCCTCACCACCTAATTTGGAAATTCCTAAGGCAAACATCATGTATCCAATCTGCGACATAGTAGAATAAGCAAGTACACGTTTGATATCTGTTTGAGTACAGGCAATCACTGCAGCAAAGAAGGCAGAAAAAGCACCTACATAAGTAACCAGTGAAAGTGAACTAGGGTCCATAGAAAAGATAGGAAACAAACGAGCCACCAAATAAACACCAGCCACCACCATGGTAGCAGCATGGATTAAAGCAGAGACCGGAGTAGGGCCTTCCATCGCATCAGGTAACCAAATATGCAAGGGGAACATGGCCGATTTACCGGCACCACCAATAAAAATTAAACTCAATCCCCAAGTGAGCATCGATGCACCCAAGAAACTAGCAGTAGTCATATTGATAAATTCAGCCGATTGGGTAGCGGTTAATCTTTCAATCAATAAACCAATATCTAAAGTGCCTCCGTAAAATCCTAAAATTAAAATCCCAATCAAAAAGCCTAAGTCAGCAAAGCGAGTCACAATGAATGCTTTTTTTGCGGCAGCCACAGCACTTGGCTTGCTAAAGTAATAGCCAATTAATAAAAAGGAAGAAGCGCCCACTAATTCCCAAAAAATATACACTTGAAAAATATTAACTGATAATATTAATCCCAACATTGAAAAAGTAAATAAAGATAAAAAGGCATAATAAGTGGCAAACCTTTCTTCGCCTTTCATATAGCCCAAGCTAAATACATGCACCATTAATGAAACAGAAGTCACCACAATAAGCATCATCACTGAAATGGGATCAATAATAATACCCATGTCAATAGATACATTCGGAGAAAAGGTAAGCCAGGTATATTTAAAAGCAATTATTTTTTGATACACCCCATTTAATTTTCCGTCAACAAAAAAATATTGTTTAGCAGCAATGAATGATAGTACAGTGGAAGCCAATAAAGAGGCGCTACCTATAAAGCCTGCTGTGGTATTAAAATATTTTCGTCCAAAAATTCCTAATACTAAAAAAGTAAGTAAAGGAAGTAAGGGAATTAGTAGGATATAAGAATAGTTTGACATAGTGTTAGAATTTCATTTCAGATGCGTCTTCCACATCAATTGAAGTATGACTACGGTATAAATTAATAATGATGGCAATGGCAACAGCGGCTTCGGCTGCAGCAATGGCAATGATAAATAAAGTGAAAAACAGTCCGTTTAATTTGTCAGGGAATAAGTATTTATTAAAGGCAACAAAATTAATATTGACGCTGTTCAGCATTAGTTCAATAGCCATCAACATTGTAATCATATTACGTCGCGTAAATAATCCAAACATGCCAATAAAAAACAAGGCAGTGCTGACGATTAAAATAGGTATTAAGGGTGATTCGTTCATATTATTGGGTACTTTCTTTTTTCATTGCAATTACGATACAGCCAATCATAGCAGCAAGCAATAACATACTTATCACTTCAAAAGGTAGTATATAGCCATGCTCTTGGGTGCTCAACATTTGAATACCAATGGTGTGAATAGAAGAATCAAAAGGTTTTCCTGCTGCCGATTCAAATGAATAGTGTTTAATTAAGTTACAGGTAAACAAAAATCCAAACAATGCTGCTGCTAATGAAGAAATGGTTTTAGTTGCAGTAGGCTTTGGCATTTCCTTTCCAGATTGTTGCGTAAGAAAGATGGAAAATATAATGAGTACAACAATACCACCTACATAAACTACAATTTGAATGGCGGCGATGAATTCTACTTGCATCCAAAAATATAAAGCAGCAACACTAACTAATGAAAATAGAAGCCAAATGGCTGCACGAAATATTTTAGTACTTGTTACGGCTAAAATACCTGCTCCTAATATACAAGCAGCAATAAGATAAAATAGAATGGTGGTTATATTCATTATTCAATACCCTCCTTTATTTTAGATCCTGGGTGATTTAATACTTTTGTTAATTTAGTTCGGTCAAACACACTGTGTTCAAAATTGGGAGCCATTTTAATTGCATCACTTGGACAAGCCACAATACATAAATTACACATTGTACAAAGTTCCAATCGGTATACTAATGCATCAATGGCTTTTTTCTTTTTGCCTTCAGGGGACACCTCAAATTTAGTGACCACTTTAATAGTGCCATTAGGACAAGCCAATTCGCAAGCAGTACATCCTGTGCAAGTATGCTCATTATTTTCATCGTGCGGCATAATTACCTCTCCTTTAAACCTTTCTGCCAAATTAAGATGAGCGCGGTTGTCAGGATATTGCTCGGTAATGATTTCTTTAGGGTGTACAAAATAGTAACCGGTCTTTCTCATCCCTTTTAATAAGGAACTTACTCCGTTGTATACCTCTGTTATATATTCTTTCAAAAACATGTCTCTAATTTATATTTAAAAATGCCAACCAAAAATGGCGATCACTGTTGCAAGTAATAAATTAAACAAACTAATCGGCAACAAATATTTCCATTCTAAATTTAATAATTGATCAACGCGTAAACGAGGAAAAGTCCATCTGAACCACATGATTAAAAAAATCAAAAAGAAAGTTTTTCCCATAAACCAAATGGAGGAAGGAATATAATCCATCAAATGATTAAAGCTTTCCCATTGTCCAATATGCAAAGGCATCCATCCTCCTAAAAATAAAGTAGCACCAATTGCACAAACAATAAAGATGTTAATGTATTCTGCTAAAAAGAATAAGGCGAAACGCATACCAGAATATTCCGTATGAAAACCAGCTGTCAATTCCGATTCGGCTTCGGCTAAATCAAATGGAGCGCGATTTGTTTCGGCAGTGACAGCAATGATATAAAGTACAAAAGATATCACTGCAGGGATGTGCCCTTTAAATAACCACCAGCCTGTTTGTTGTGATGCTACAATTTCAGAAATTTGCAAACTACCTGAAAAAACGACAATCGTCAACACCGCAAAACCCGCAGAGAGTTCATAGCTTACAATTTGCGCACCACTGCGCATTGCACCCAATAATGAATATTTATTATTACTAGCCCAGCCTGCCATTAAAATTCCAATGACAGATAAGGAACTAACAGAAGAGATATATAAGACACCAATATTAATATCCCAAATTTGAAAATTTTTCGCGAAGGCAATGGGCGCTAATAATAACATACCCACCATCATCACTACAAAGGGGGCTAGATTAAATAAAAATTTATCTGCTTTGTCTGGCGTAAGGCCTTCCTTCATAATGAGCTTCAAAGTATCTGCTACCGTTTGAAACATACCACCTGGTCCCACTCTGTTAGGTCCTAATCTAATTTGAATATGTGCAGCCACTTTTCGTTCCATTAAAACCAATACCAATCCTAAAATGGCAAATAAGCTGATTGCTAATAAAATAACAATCACACACTCTATTGCTAATGCTAAAGTAGGGTCAAATTTTAAAAATAACCAATCCTGAATGCTCTTAGTAATGCCTTCTAAACTATACATGCGTAAACTATTTTTTTATAGGTCTACAAATTTTTATATTCTTCCTATCTATCAATATCAGGAATTACCAAATCCAAAGTGCCCATGGTCGCCATCAAATCACCAATTTTACTTCCCACTGCCATATGATTTAATGCAGACAGATTTGAAAATCCGGGAGATCTAAATTTAATTCGATGTGGCGTGGTTCCACCTTCACTCACAACAAATACACCAAATTCACCTCTTGCTGTTTCAACTCTTGTGTAAAATTCTCCTTTAGGTAATTTTAAAACATTTTTAGTTTTACCAACAAAGTCTCCGTCTGGAATATTATCAATGAGTTGTTCGATGATGTGAATGGATTCGTTCATTTCTTTTACTCTTACCATATATCTTGCAAAAGAATCACCGGCAGTATCTAAAATTTCATTAAACGATACTTTGTCATAAACTTCATAAGGATAAATTTTGCGAATATCACAAGATACACCACTAGCGCGTGCTACAGGACCAGTACATCCAAATGATATAGCATCCTCTGCACTTAATATACCTATACCTTTTGTTCTACTTTGAAAAATAATATTGTTGGTTACCAAATCCTCATACTCGGTTACTTTGGCCTTGAATTGTTTTACAAATGCTTTTACCTTTTTTTGAAAATCAGGATGCAAGTCGTACATCAATCCTCCAGGAACAATATAATTCATGGTTAATCTTGCACCGCAAGTATCTTCCATAATTTCAGTGATCATTTCTCTTTCTCTAAACGCATAAAAGAATGGAGTGAATGCGCCCAAATCCATTGCCATCGCACCTAACCATAGTTCATGTGAAGCAATACGAGTTAGTTCACTTAATATCACTCTAATCACTTTAGCGCGATCAGGAACTTCAATTTGCATTCCTTTTTCAACTAGTAAAGCGCAACCTAAATTATTAATATGAGAGGATAGATAATCCATTCGTGAGGTCACATAAATAAATTGGCGGTAAGTTAAACTCTCGCACATTTTTTCGATGGAACGATGAATGTACCCTAAATGGGGTTCAATTTTTTTTATGGTTTCTCCATTTAAAGTCACCACTAAATGAAGTACGCCATGTGTAGCAGGATGTTGCGGCCCCATGTTAATCACTAGTTCGCCTTCTGCGCCTAATTCGCTTGTATCCTTTAATATTTCTGTTTGATTATACATGCGCCAATTATAATTTTATCATGTTGATAGGATCTTCAAAATCTTTTAGTAAAGGGAATCCTTTAAAATCATCTTCTAATATTAATCGTCTTAAGTCGGGGTGATTTAAAAATATAACACCGAACATTTCAAAAACTTCACGCTCTAAAAATTCAGCAGTTCTCCAAATATCACATATGGTTTCAATAGACGGTTGTTCACGAGATACATTAGCTTTGATCACAATGCTTTGACGATGTGTCGTAGCTGATAAATGATATACCATGGTTAAATGTGTTTTAACATCAACGCAGGTTAAACAAAACAAATAATCCATTTGCATTTTGCCTGTTCTCAAGGCTGTCATCAAAGGTTTTAATTGCGTTGCGTCGGCGATGATATTTAACCACTCGCCCGTTTCGTCAAATGAAACTGTAGGTGCAATGGAGAGTATATATTCTTTTATTTCGTCTTGAGTCATCATGTTGTCATTCTGATTTTAAACTTTAAATTCTCCTCTAATTTGTTCTCGAGTCATACCTAATTTAATTTTTTCTTGCAATGAAATTAAAGAATGCAATAAGGCTTCTGGGCGAGGAGGGCATCCAGGAATATATACATCTACTGGAATGATATGATCTGCTCCTTTGACTACAGAATAAGTATTATAAAAAAAAGGACCACCACTAATAGCGCAAGCGCCCATCGCAATCACATACTTAGGATCGGCCATCTGATCGTATAATCTTTTTAATACAGGGGCCATTTTATTGACGATGGTACCTGCAATAATAATCACATCAGCTTGTCTCGGAGAGGCCCTTGCTACTTCAAATCCAAATCTTGAAAAATCATATTTAGCTGAAGCAGTCGACATCATTTCAATACCACAACAACTTGTGGCAAATGATAAAGGCCACAATGAATTGGAGCGCGCCCAATTAATGATACTATCAAAAGTGCTTACTACAATTCCACCACCTGGCGTTTCATGTATGATACCAGGAAAACTTTCCTTCCCGGTTTTAATTTCGTTTAACTCCATTTTAATGCACCTTTTTTATGAGCGTATAAAAAGCCCATGAATAATATAAAAATAAATACGATGATTTCAATAAGCGCGACCATGCCTAATTGTTTTACAACAACCGCCCATGGGTAAAGAAAAATTAACTCTACATCAAAAATTAAAAAAAGTAAAGCAAATAAATAATAGCCTACATTAAATTGATGCCAAGGTGAAGTGCTAGTAGGGATGCCACATTCGTAAGCTTGTCCCTTTTGAGGATTAGAGCTTCCCTTTACTAATATTTTTCCAACTAAAATACCGCCAGCAGAAAAAGCAATGGCAGCTATAAGTAAAGCAATCAAAGAAATCGCACCCATAGGATATGAATTATTAGTAGGTGGAAAATTACGATTAATTTCCAATAAAATTCATTGCAAACAAGTGATGCTCGTCAGTATTGAGCGGTCACTTTAAATATGTTTATAACTACACACTAATTCTTGATAAATTTATTTTTGAAACATTTGAAATCTTTATTTATTAAGTATATGAGTTTTATTTTTTTCCAAAATTTAAAAATGCTTTAACGCTACTTTTAAAAATCTAAATCATACACTAACAGTTTTTATTCTTTGTTTGGTTTTTTGACAAGTTGACGCCATTTAGTGGGCCTAATTAACCTTTCTAATATAAAATACCCTCATGAATCCCTTTTTGTTAAAATACCCTTAACAAACCCATAAAACACAAAAAATGAAGGTAGAGAGATATATTTAAGTCTAAAATTAGCTCTAATTTTTTTTGATTATAAGTAATTATAAATGAGTATATTATACTTTAAAAAATAAAATATCTGTTTTTTCTAAAAAATTCATAACAATTTGTTAAAGTGGATACCAAATTTTATATATATTTATCGTTCGAAATCTATATTTGAAAATCGAAATTATTATTATTAAATCTAAAAATCTGATTATGAGAAAACTACTGTACACATTCGTTGTGTTATTTTCCATGAGCTCTGTTGCGTTTGCGCAGGTCAGAACTCTTAAAGGAAAAGTAGGTGATCAAAATTCGGCCCCCCTACAAGGAGTGACTGTGAGATTACAAGGAAAAGCTGAAAAAGCAGTGATTACGAATGAAAAAGGAGAGTTTGAGATTAAAGCTCAAACAGGTGATTTTGTTTTATTCAGTTCTATTGGCTTTAGATCTGAAAGGATTAAAGTTGCTCCAGGTGCTACACTTAATGTTACATTAACTGAACAAGTGAATGTAATGGATGAGGTCGTTGTAACGGCGGGTGGTATTAAAGCAAAAAGAAAAGAACTTGGTACTGCCAGCACAATTGTTAAAGCAGAAACTTTAGTAGCCGGTAAATCAACCAGTATTGCTGGAGGTTTACAAGGTAAAGTGGCTGGTTTGCAAGTTAGTAATGTTGGTGGTGGTATTAACCCCAATTTCCGTTTAGTATTAAGAGGTCAACGTTCATTAACTGGAAACAACGAAGCATTGTTGGTTTTGGATAACGTAATCGTTCCTTCTTCTATGTTAGGCAACTTAAACCCTGAAGATGTTGAAGACATCGTTGTCTTGAACGGTTCTGGTGCTGCTGCCTTATATGGTTCTCAAGCATCTAATGGTGCCTTGATTGTAACTACTAAAAAAGGAAAAAATGGTGTAACACAAATTGGATTTTCTCAAACTAATACAGTTGAGGAAGTAGCCTTTTTCCCTAAAATTCAAGATAGATTTGGTGCTGGTGGAACTGGTTATGGTACCGACCTTTATGGTTTTGGTAACTTCTCATATTTAGAGAACCAATCTTATGGTCCAGCTTTTGACGGAACTAAGCGTCCATTAGGAGATTTTTTAGTAGATGGATCTCAGGATTCTACTTACTATAAATTTTATCCTGGTCATAACAACTTTTGGAACAAAGGTTTGATTAGCCAAACAGATTTTAATATATCTAATGGTGATGCAAATTCTACCTTATATTTCTCTGCACAATATGTAACTCAAACAGGTACAACTCCTGGTGACTTATATAATCGTTCTAATGTGCGTTTAAATGGT
>Ga0194047_10000121_pt1 | contig 55084 bp, 46 predicted proteins | sample JunL225m_MetaG_2_FD_160070 | JGI IMG/M metagenome (GOLD analysis project Ga0194047, IMG submission 160070) | Anoxic zone freshwater microbial communities from boreal shield lake in IISD Experimental Lakes Area, Ontario, Canada - Jun2016-L221-5m | ecosystem: Environmental > Aquatic > Freshwater... | reverse complement strand
TGCTTTAGAAAATACTCCAATTTGCTTCCCTATTGATTATTGGAAATCATTAGTAAGAGCACGAAATATTAAAAATGAATACATTAATTATTATAAATCATTTATAGCTGCAGCAATATCCCCCATCTTGAACAGATTATTTAATGATAACTTCCAAGTTTCTTCCATCGCTTCTCATGCGTGCGAACTCATCGAAATTGGCAATTTTTTTACCTCCGATTGTCAAATTTTTAATTAAAATCCTACGCATGAAATCATCCGGAGTTTCCGGACGTACTCCAAAGATGCTCTTCCAGTTTTGCCCCATAGGTACTTGAATATTGTCAAATGTAAAGTCCTCTACTCCAATCATTTTGCTGAAACGAGATCCGGTCATTGGCGCGAACTGGAATAGCGGATTAACGATGGTTTCAAACGTAATATTCTGCATAACAATGTCTGCTATATAACCGAAATTGTTGAAATTTTTATCGTTATTGATACCGAGCCAGAATCCACCACGCATTGGGTTGTATTGGTTTGCCTCCAAATTTTCTACACCGTATTGCCCATAACGTCCATCAATGACGGTTACGTTTCGGATCAGTGAATGACCAAGTGTCTCTCCATCATTTGGCATGGTGCGGACGAAGCAAAAGACATTGGCGTTGTTTTGCTGCCAAGCGAACCATCCATCTATATCCAACCCAGTTTTGATGTAAGTGCCATCATCTTGTTCAATACTAAAGAGGTTGCGACGTACCATCCCCCACTGAGATGCATCTGTATTTCCGTGAAAGCCAAATAAAGTTTTAACATTCGATAAGAGTGCTGGAGAACCAAAGAAATTCGCTGAATGAAAGTGTCTTCCTGTAAAGGTCAATCCTTCTAGTATACCGTTTTTGCCATTGCGATCAACTAAGATAATATAGCCGGGTACATCCTCCTGTCCTTTGAACCAATCCATCTGCTCACCAGAAAGAATACCGCGTCCACGAATCGTAAAGTTTTCAATCGATCCTAGTAAATCACCTACTCCTTTGCTAGATCGATCCATATAAACGTAATCGCTCGCCTTTTGATACCCATTTTTAAAGGCAGCATAGTTGAATATATTTTTATTTTGGGTAATGAGTTTTGTTCCGTAAGCACAATTATCGGCTTTGTCTTTATTCATACCAAGGATGGTACCAGCCACATAAGCTCCACCCGGGATGTAGATGGTCTGATTACTAAAAACAGGGAAGAATAGGCCGATATCGTGATAACCGGAGGTGAAATTAATTACCCGGAATTTAGCGAGTTTCTTACGATTACTTAGCGTCTTAAAATCGTCGCTATTTTTAATCGTTAGTACCTGAGGGTCGGTGGGATCAGGGGCAGGATCTTCTGGCGGGTTACCAAAAACAAACAACGGTCGTATCCAGTCGCCGTTGACAATGATAGCCAGATAATGAGGACTATTCAGGGTGAAAGTAAAGCTCCGTCCGTCTGGAGCATAAGTTGGCTTAATACTCAATTGGGAAGGCATGATCAGCACATTCTTCACCGCAGGTGCCCGATCTTTCATCCTAACTGTCACTTGGACCTGGCCTCGGTGGGTAAAATTTGCGAAATGCTCTGTCAACATGGGTGGCGGGTTGACGAGGCGGTTTCCTGTGCTCATCATGGTACCAATATTTTCATATACCGGCACATTTAGTGCTTGTGTACTGCTGCTTTTTTGGGATACGCTCATCTCATAATCAGGTGAGTGCAACGTATACATGCGCGGGTCATTTACTTCTGCATAAGTCTGTAAGAAATCACCCTTGGGTGCGGTAATGGTCTTTATCCCTTCTAAACTAGCTCCGGTGGCATTATTACCCAAGGCTGCGGATAATGTTTTTGGATAAGCGGGATCGGCTTTTTGCTTCTCACTTGGGTAGGCTATTTGGTGGGCTATCAACCGGCCATACTTGTCCCCATCTTCGTCCTTGCGCGGGTATACTTTAGCCGTGTTATTTGAAGCAGGCACAAGTGGGTAATCCCTCTTCGGGGCTTCGGCTACCGGCGACTTACCTTCTGCGATGATCTTGTTATCAACGGTAAAATTATAAGCGTACTGTTGTATTTGTGGAAGAATTTTTGCAGCCTGACCATTAACTGTGATATTTTTAACGTTAACGTCGCTTACTGCCGACTGCTCGCTAAAACCAAAAGCACTGACGGAAATGGAAGGCGTTTGGTTTAATGCAGTGATATGAACATCACTAACTGTTACTCCTCTTATGCTACCCTGATATTCGCCTCTTCGATAAGGCGAGAAACCGACCGCCAAAGTAAATAGTGACGCCTTGGTCTTCTTGCCTGTGTAAATGGTTTTGATATTTTTAAAGTTAAAATTGCTTAAATCTCCGAAATGAACTTGATTGATTGCAAAGAGATTTTTCCAGTCGCCAACTACGGTTAAATTCTCCACTGAAATATTCTTGAGATTGTCAAGGATGCGGTCACCAATATAAAAAGGCGCTTCCATATCCTCAAAGCCAACGATCATGTTGCTAATAAAGCTTGTATTTGAACCAAAAGTAGATAGACCTCTGGTGTCGGTTGATATGTAGCAGTCCTTTACCATGGACTGAGAACCTACACAGATTCCGCCAAAACCTTTTTCGAAATTAATGACCTTAACGTTCTCTATGAGCGTGTTAAAACCATTGCCCATTATTGGCTGTTGAGAGGGATAGATAATAGTAATCCCTTTGACCGTTTGATTGTCTGAAGGCTCCCGGTTAAATCCACCCAAGTAAATTGAATTGCTCCAAAATCGCAGTGGTCGTGGTAGAAAATTATTATTTGGCCCCTCGGTTATTTGGTTGTTCTCGCCCGAAAGAATTCCTCGTCCGAAGATCTTCACCCCTGAAGCACCTTGAGTTTTATCATCGGGTGGACAAGTGAAGAAACCACGAACATAGGCCCCTGGTGCCAGATAAATTTGTAAACCCGGCTTGAGCGGAAAGCCGTCGCCCATCTCATGAAGACCTGGTGTAAAATAGAGCGTTTTTTTCGATGTTTTTTCATACTCAGCTCGGGGAGTACTTGGCTGAATCAGAAAAGTATTGGCACCATACATATTCGGAACATCTTGTTCGGGTAGTTCTGCAAAAATTGTCAATCGTCGCGACAGGTCTTTGTTGAGAATTAAGACATATTTGTTACCAGCAGCTGCTGTAAATGAGATTGTTTTACCCTCCATTTTATGATCTACAGCATTTCCAAACTGGTCAATTAACAGCACATTCTTTAGAGGCAAACTATCCGAAAGTTGATCAAGCTTGATTAGTGCTTTTGTATCTGTTTCAAAAGAGACCCAAGATTCACGAGTAAACCGGGCTATTTTTTTTTCCTCTCCGAGTGGCGTGATATCAGCTCCTGGGAGATAATTTTTTCTGAGACCATTCTCAGCCATAAAGAAAACAAAGGCCTGCTGTCCATCAACAGAAACACTGAAGTCTCCACTAGAATAAATTCCCTTAGGCGCGGAATAAATTTTTACCTCATTCTTGTTATTAATATTGAACAGACCCTTATCCGAATTTTTAAACACTCTTGCCCAATGTAAATTAAATGAAAAGGGATATAGTGTAATTGAATCAAAATTATGTGTTAGAAGTTCATGCTTATCAATCACCCATTTTGTATGAGGGTCAGCCAAAATGATAGCAGGAAGAAGCAAAAAGAAAATGATTGACAATTCTGCAGATATAATTTTTACTTTTTTCATTTCAATGGGATTTAACGGGTAAGTTTAACGTTTGTGATTATACGTATATCAGATGCAAACCGTATCATGTCTTCTTTTAAGTTTAAAGGCAAACTCTTGCTCTCCGTTGCCAAAAGTTGAATTTCATTCGCTAAAGCACTAAACTTGAATGTTGCTTCTTTTGTTGAGATACTTTTTGTTCTGTACCAATCGTAATGTACTTTTCCTGTTTCAATAAAAAGCTTCATTCCTTTTGCCAATATGTAAATGGCGTTATAAGAATTTACAATAAATTCGGCTTTATCCTTTGGTAATTGTTGTGTTAGTGCTGGCAATTGAGGTAGGATCTTTTCCAACCATTTTATAGCTTCTGTTTTTTCGTTCAAATATATTTTTACTGGTTTTGACAAGATGCTGTTTTGAACCCTCCATTGTAAAGCTGCATCCAAGCTGTCGATTATGGGAATGAATAATGGAGTACCAGGTTCTTGAAACAAATCATCTATGGCTTTCATATACCTAACATTATTCATGTAATCTTTATCCAGAAAAATAGATTTAGGAAATCCTGAATGATTCAAAGAACTTGTACCGTTTATTCCAACAATTTTTTGAAGTATGGGTTCCGTTTCATAAAGGATATCAATCAGTTTATCAGGTACCTTATTTCCTAAAAACTCATGTACTGCTTTGGATAATACTTTTTTGGGGTCGGCGTCGGGTGTATAACAAAATTGGGTTAACATATAAGCATTCATCCGATCGAAATTGATGTCGGTGCAACCTCTATCCCAAAAAAAAGTACGACCATTCACTAAATCAACTCCTTTTGCAATCCCCTCGTTTACAGATTTTTTCCACCATCGGGGCAAAACACATGGGTAAAATCCTTGGCCTAAATATTCACAATCGGTTAGAATATTTTGCGAAATGGGGTTGCTGGCGAATAAGTTTTTTTGGTCAGCTTTAGGAATAAAAGCAAAGGTTGGACATAAGGTATTTTCTTCTGGCCAGGTATTATCTTCCATTACAATAATATCCGGGTATTTGGCCAGTACTTCAAACACATTTCGATGGGATTTATTGGTATGAAACCAATCATGAGCAAAAACAGTTCCTTCGATTTTCAACTCCTTACAAACTTCGCTTAATGCACTCACCCATGCATCTAACCATGCCTTGTTGTTTTTAAGATCCAGCTCATCGAATTTCACCAATTCTCCGTTTCCTTCGCACATCCAAACTGTAACACCTTTCAGCAAGGGTAATTTTTTCTTCAATAAACGGATATGATTTTTTAATAGCTCTCTAAGAAATGGATGAGTTAATATGAGTTTACCCGTACCATCAAATAGTTCAGGCTTTAATTTTTTAACCAAATCTTTGTTTTGAAATGGAAAAATAGGAAAGGGATAGCCATAATGAAAATCGATTTGATTATCTACACAACCTTTGTAGGCTTTGAGGATCATATCCTCCTGCCATGTATATTCTGCTTTGTTCTGATAGGGTGCAAAATCAGGCATCAACTCTTCCAACCATGGAATGGTAGTATCATTTCCCAATAACCCGCTATGTATGCGCTGATCTTCAACGAGCCTGAATAGTTTTGCCCGATAATGTGGAGCAAAACATTCCCAACTTTTAACACCCCAACTTGCAATGTCTTTGAACCACTTATCTACATCAGTAGTTGAAGTCATCATTCCCGTTAGTACAGGCCTTACAGCATAATTTGGTTTTTGTGCATGGATTATTGCAAAAATCCCAAAGAAAAATAATAACACAGTATATTTTTTTAAAAAATAGGACTTTGGGATATTCATTAATTATCTTTCAAAGAAAAATATAAAAAAGTAAAATATCCTCCCAAATGCAAATAAATTGGGAGGACTAAGATTCGTGTAATTTGCTTACTAATTAGTTGTTACTTTCTAATTAGTTTTATTTTTTGCCTTTCCTTTTTTTTGCTCTAACCAAGTATCAAATTTTTGTTTTTGTTCAGCAGTTAAATTAGTTTTAATTGCTTCATTTGCTCCATCATTAACAGACTTTACTTGCTTACGAATTTCTTTTTTATCACCATCTTTAGATTTAATTTCATCCACCTTTTTAATACTCTCTAACTGTATTGTTTGAATTTTTACAGATTGGTCTGATGATAATGAGAGTTCTTTATTCAATTCTTTGACATACATAGTTGCACTTTGTTCAGGCGTTTTTTTGGACGTTGAATCTTGTGCATAAATGGAGATTGTTGAAAACAAAACAGCCATAAGTAACAGTACTTTTTTCATTTTTTTAAATTTTAAATTGTTATTAATTGATAGTAGAATATAAAATGAATTGAATTATTTAATAATTGAAAATCGAAAAATTGTTTTTGTTTTGTAAATATCAGAAGGGTTAAGAATGATTGATGAAAATAATTTAGAATCAGCTAAATACGGATAACGTTGAGTTTCTAAAGCAAAAGATTCTCGGTAATTAATTGGTTTCCCCATTTTCCCGATATCTGTGCCCTTAAAAAAATTAGCACTAAAGAAATGTAAGCAAGGTTCCTGAGTTAAAATTTCCATTTTTCTGCCACTACTAGGTTCTATAACAGTGGCTGCTAATATCATTTCATTTTTCTTTTTTCGTTTGACTATATAATGATGATCATATCCACCTGCTAATTTCAATTGTTGATTTGTATCCTCATAAATCAAATCTTTACCTATTGCTTTTGCTTTTCTAAAATCGAATGGTGTTGATTTAACTTTATAATTAGCATTAATAGCTATTTTTTCTTTATCTATTGGACAGTAATAGTTAGCATTTATTAAAAGCAAGTGATTGTAAATTGAACCACTCCCCTCTCCTGCTAAATTAAAAAAAGCGTGATTGGTTAAGTTTAGAGGAGTGCTTTTATCGGTGGTAGCATTATACTCAATTATCAATTCGTTATTTGAATTTAAAATATAAACAACCTCTACATTAACATTTCCGGGATATCCCATTTCACCATCCTTTGAAAGGTATGTCAAAGCCAAAGAAGTATCATTACAAGATTTAACGTCCCAAACTTGATTGTTAAAACCATTTGAACCACCATGTAAGTGGCTAGTACCTGCATTTAATTCTACTGAATAAATTGAGTCATTAACATTTATCTTTCCCTTGTTGATACGACCTGCAACTCTACCAATAATTGCCCCATGATAAACACCAGTAGCATTTAAATAGTCGTCTATACTTTTAAAACCTACAACCACATCGGCCATTTTGCCATTTTTATCGGGCACACTTAAACTAACAATTCTTGCACCGTAATTGGTAATTGCCATATTGATTTTGCCATTCTTCAAAAAATACAAGTTGACATTTTTACCTTTGATATTTTTTTGAAAATCTTCCGCTTTTAAAAGTATGCTAACATCATTTTTAGAATTTTGGCTATTAACATTGTCAATGCCGATTACTAAAAAAAACATTAATAATAAAAAAATATTTGCATTAAAATGTTTCATACTTTAAATTACCTACTTGGTTTTTTGAATATCATCCTTTTAAACCCATATTTTTTTCTTCCCTATCCTAGAATGAAAAGATTTAGGTTTATTATTTCAATTCTAATTTTTCAACATTCTTATAGTCTTTCCCTCTAATCAACTCAAAGCTCTTAATCATTTTACTTAAAAGCTTTAGTTGTGATTTAGCTAAATTGTTTTTTTGACCAACATCTTCCTTCAAATTATACAATTGGTATTCTTTAGCATTACCCAATTCAATATTAACTTCTTCTAGAATGGCATCTCCTGAATATGGTGGAATCATTAACCAATCTCCGTTACGAAAAGCAGTTTTGGTATTGGCTTCTATAATGAGGTTTTTTCTACCATTATTTGTTCTTCCTAAAAAAACGTCCAGTAAATTTTGACTATCGGTAATGGTTACTTTTTCATCTACAAGTTCAGCAAGAGAAGCAATCAAATCAATTTGACAAACTAATGCATCAGAAACTGCTGGAGTAATTTTACCTTTCCAGTAGGTAAAAAATGGTACGCGCGTTCCTGCTTCAAGTAAACTGTACTTACCTCCTCTAAGAGGTCCATTAGGATTATGACTACCTGATTTTTCAACAGCTTGATCATTGTATCCATCATTTAATACGGGGCCATTATCACTAGAAAAAACTATTAAAGTATTTTCAAAAATACCTTCAGCTTTCAGGGTTTTTATAATTTCTCCAACACACCAATCTGCTTCCAAAATTGCATCCCCTCGTGGTCCCAAACCAGATTTACCAACAAATCTTTGATTTGGTGTGCGAGGAACATGTGGTTGATTCATAGCATAATAAAGAAAAAATGGTTTGTCTCTTTTTGCTTTAATGTATGATTGTGCTTTTTCTAAAAAATGATCTGCAAGATTTTCGTCAATCCAATTTGCATTAGCACCGCCTTTTACAAAACCAATTCGAGGAATACCATTTACAATTGATCCGTTATGTCCATGATGCCACATCATTTTCAATAACTCTGGATTAGCTTTTCCGGTAGGTTGCCCATCATAATTTTTATCGTAATTAACAAAAATTGGGTCATTAGCATTTAACCCATCTACATAACCGTTATTGATATATACAGTAGGCACCCGATCTTGTGTGGCTGCCATTACATAAGCATAATCAAAACCAACATCATTAGGTCCAGGAGATACTTTTTTATTCCAATCTACAATTCCAGTGCCTAAGCCAAGATGCCATTTACCTACAACAGCGGTCTCGTATCCATTATTTTTTAGTATTTTAGGGAGTGTCTGTTGATCTATGCCAATTAACAATGGTGCTGAACCTGGCAATATTTTTGCATCTTTATTACGCCAAGGATAAACACCAGTTAATAATGCATAACGACTTGGTGTGCAAGTTGCAGAAGTAGCATACCCATTGGTAAACCTCAAGCCACTGTTAGCTAATAAATCAATGTTAGGTGTTTGAATAGCTTTAGCACCATAGCAGCTCAAATCACCGTAACCTAAATCATCCAAGTATATAATTATTATATTAGGTTTATTATTATTTTTTTCAAATTTATTTGCATAACATAAAGAAATGATAGTTACAAATAAAACAATAATTATACTTTTAAATATTCGCATTCTAATTCTTATTATTTCGATTTCTTAGCTTTCTTCAAAAAAGGAAAAAGGTCTGATTCTACGTGTGCAGTTTTGGCTATCTCCAAAAACTCATTTTTAAGTTGGGGCATTGTTGATGCTATGTTATTCTTTTCATTAGGATCATTCACTAAATTATAAATTTCAATTGTTGGTTTTTGATTTGTCTTTTCGTAACTAATAATTGCTTTCATATCGCCTTTCCTAATACCTTGACTTTGGTTACGCTCCCAATAAAGATAATCGTGTTGTTGCTGCATTTTAGGATTACCTAAAAGTGTAGGTAGTATTGATATACCATCTATATTATCTGGACTTTTTTCTTTTACCAACTCAGCAAAAGTTGGTAGAATATCCCAAGAGGCCGATATCAGAGAAGATTGACTACCTGCAACAATTTTACCTTTCCAAAAAGCGATCATTGGACTTTTTATTCCTCCTTCATATACTTCCCCTTTTCGTCCGTGTAAATCTCCGCCTGTTCTAAGATATTCGTCGTCGCTTGGTCTAAGAGCGGTTCCATTATCACTTGTAAAAATGATAAGTGTATTTTCCAAAAGATTCAACTGCTTTAGTTTTGCAATTAGTTCCCCAACTTCTTTATCAAGTCGTGCAGTTAATGAAGCATATTTGGGTATTGAAAAATCTTCGGAACTAGGATCTCCTTTTGGTTTACCTGTTTTTTTTGTGTAATAATCCAATATTTTATCATCAGGTTGATGATAAGGACTATGAGGCAATGTTGGTGCAAAATATAAAAAGAATGGTTTTTTCTTATTTTTTTCTATAAAATCCAAAGCTTTTGCATGGATAAAATCGGCACTATAATCAGAAAATGGGGCTACTAAATTTCCTTTCAAAGTAACTGAATCATCATTATCACGCATATAATTTGTGTAATAAGTGTGTGCATGCCGTTGACAATTGTAACCATAGAATTGGTCAAAGCCTTGTTTATTGGGAGAACCTTCTGAACCAGGGTATCCCAAGCCCCATTTACCAAAAGCACCAGTTGCATAACCTGCTTTTTTTAAAATTTCAGCTATTGTTACATCACTGTCAGGAATGGGTTCATTTCCCTCAAAGGGCAATTCTTTGTTATCTCTTATCCAAGTATGGCCTGTATGTTTTCCTGTCATCAAAGCACATCTTGAAGGGGCGCATATATTAGAGCCACAATAATTGTTTGAAAACACCATGCCTTCTTTTGCTAATTTGTCGAGATTAGGTGTCTCAATCACTTTGCCACCATAACAGCTGAGTTCAAAATAACCCATATCATCCGCTAGGATATAAATAATATTAGGCTTATTATTCTTTTGAATTTCCTTATCTTTTTTTGTACTAGTTCCTATAACAAGAATTAATAATGCAGCTACAGCAAGAGATAGTTTATTTAATTTCATCATCAGGTATTTTTATTTTTTTAATTGTCAGTATCTTTTTCTACCCAGTTTTTAGGTATAGGAACTGTTGGTTTCCCAAACTTTTCAAAAAATTTATTAAACATATCGTAATATTTATCCTTGTACATTTTCTTCAATTTATCTTCTCGTGCCTCTGGATAGTAGTCAAATATGTCACCCATACCCAATGCGCGAGGATCTTTCTGTTTCAAAAGAACTTGGTCCATTTGAGCTTTTAAATTTTTGATAATTGTTGCATATTTTGGATTTGATGCTAAGTTGCGAACACAATCAGGATCATTTACAACATCAAAAAGTTCATCAGAAGGACGTTTGCCAAATGAAAGAAGATAGTATTTGTAATCAGGATCATTTTCTTTCAGATTCGTTACGTAAGTTTTGGTAGGTGATGGATCACAATTATTATAACCATATTCAGGATCACCAGCAGGCCATCTATTCGTTTTATAATTATGTGCATATAAAAACTTATCCGTTCTAATAGCCCTTACAGGATATCCTACTGCTATTTGATCACCATCTATTCTACCCATATCATGTCTTTCTCTACCAACTATGGAATATGTTCTGCTTTTATCGATCAACCCTGATTTATCGGATAATAAAACATTCAAAAAACTTTTACCAGTCATTTGTTGATGAGGTTTCAAACCAGCTGCTTCCATGATTGTAGGAGCTACATCAGGAAAATTAATGAAATCTGTAACTACTCTACCAGGCTTAATTTTATCTCCCCAACGAACAACAAAAGCTTCATGAAAATCCTCATCATAAATTTGACCTTTGATATGAGGAAATGCCATCCCTTGATCTGAAGTTGCAATAATAATAGTATTTTCTAATAATCCACGTTTAGCAAGTTCAGCCAATGTTTTTCCAATCTGCTTATCATGGTATTCAACTTCAACTCCATAATCAGCTAAATCTCCTCTTACTAATTCATTATCGGGTAATGATTCTTGCACTACAATTTTACTGATGTCTTTATTTTCTTTTTTATGAGAATCCTTTTCAAAAAATCGATGTGCTTCATGCGTACCTAACCAAAAACAGAATGGTTTTGAGCTATCATTTTTGTTCAAAAAATCAGCAAAATTAGCAACATAATCTTTTTTACTAATTCCTTTATAAGGAGGGTCGCAAGTGATATTATTATATTCCCAACCTGCAGGATTATGTTCACCATAGTAAACACCAGGACCCCACCCTTTTCCTGTAAACCCAATAAGATAGCCCGATTGCTCTAATAATTCAGGATAAAACTTCCACTTTGGAGGCATTACAGGAATATGATTGGCCGCTTCTTCAAGCTGCCAAGAATAACGGCCAGTGAGAAAACAAGCTCTTGAAGGCGAGCATTTAGGATTACATACATATGCATTGGTAAATAACACACCCTCCTTTGCTATTCTATCGAAATTAGGTGTATTAATAAATTTGTTTCCATAAACGCCCATACTTGTTCTTGAAATATCATCACCCATAATAATCAATATATTCGGACGTTTATTTTGACTCATTCCAACACTTGATATAAATAAAATATTAAGTAGAAAAATGAATTTTTTATTTTTTATACTTCTGAATTTCATTTTTTAAATTATTGTGTATTTAATTATTCTCAATTACATTCGAAGGCAAGGGAAGAAAATCATGATCCTTTACCATTATTTTTTCCATTTCATCTCTCAACATTTTTTCGATTTCTTTGAATTCAATTTGTCCTGCTAAATTGTTTAGCTCAAAAGGATCCTTAACTAAATCGTATAATTCAAAAACAGCGCGCGTTTGATAGAAATAAAAATTTTCTATCAAGTCAGATAAGCTCTTATTAGAATGCGCTTTAACAAGTTCTTCCCATGCCAAAGTTTTCACCATATCTACTTGGGCAAATTCTTGCTTAGGCATTGCATTATAAATAAAATGAAAGCGCTCAGAAGTGATAGACCTGGAAAGATCAAATCCATCTGTACGAGTAAGAGGGCCTGCATGCCAACCTCTTTCAGCAAAAACATATTTTCGTTTGGAATCATTTTCATTTCCCATTAATGTATTGAGGAAACTCCTTCCAGAAATTTCTTTGCTAAAAGACATCCCAACCATGTCAAGTATTGTTGGTGCTATATCTTCGCCACTTACTAAAGTCTTGATCTTAAGATTACTTTTTAATGTAGCTGGCCAACGAATGATTAAAGGCACATGAATGCCTCTTCCATGAAGTGTTCCTTTACCTCTTAATAATGACTCACCATTATCGCCCATAAAAATAACAATGGTATTTTTTGATATCCCTCTATCTTCCAACACTTTCATTATCGAACCAAAACCTTTATCCATATCCCTTAAATCAGATAAATAACGTGCATAATCTTTTCTCACTTCTGGCAAATCAGGAAAATCAGGAGGTAAGACCAATTTATCAGGATTTATTTCTTCATAATCATCTTCGAATTTTCTATGGGGCTGATTAAACCCATAATAAAGAAAAAAGGGTTTACCCTTTGGAACCTCATCTAAAATTGAATTTATTTTTTGTGGGACTGCTGCTAAATTTTTCCCTTTTGTATTGGTTCTTCCAACATGATCAAAACGTTGCTCTAAATTTTTCATTCCTTCTTTTGAAAGAATTTCATTGATGATCGGATTTTTATCTTCTACAGCTCCATCTAAATGGTGATTGCGTCCATCAAGACCAACCCAATAACCTGATTTCCTTAAAATATCTGTAAAGAATTCGACATCATTTCTAGCGGGTTCTGCAAACCGAGTTACTCCAATACTTACCGGACTACACCCCGAAAAAAAAGAAGTTCTCGATGGTGCACATTGAGGAGAAGTGGTATATGCTCTTTCAAATAAAATTCCTTGTTTTGCAAATACATCTAAATTAGGAGTGATATTGTATTTCAATATATTGGCATCGTTATATGATCCAAGATGAGGAAAGCTATGGTCGTCCGACAAAATAAAAATAATATTCGGCCTTTCCTGAATTACAAGTTTGGCTGTGTCATTTGCTAATAACGGAAGAACAATTATTAACATCAGAGGTAATAAAAAAATAAATTTAATCCTCGAATACATACAATTTTTATTTTTTAATATTTCAAAAACTCAATGATTTTAACTGAATGAGCAGGCTGATTCAATGTTAATTTATCTAATGATATGTTGAAATTATTTTTCGTCCACAATTCCGTGAGTTTATATTTAGAGCTATTTAATTCAAAATCTGTTTTCAGATTGTAAGATTTTGAAACTTCATTATCTAGCCAATTAAATATGGTGATTATCAATCGATCTTTGGTTTCTAATTTCCAAATTGTTGGGATATCTACCCCAGTAAACAAATCGAGCGGAATTGCATGTACTCCTAATTTATTTACTGCGATTATATCTTTGTTTTTTAATAAGTTTAATCGTTCAGTAGGTAAAGACTCCACTTTATCGCCAAAGAAAAAAAGTCCACCCATAATTGCTTCGAGCGTCATATGACATTTAGCTTCATCAATTGTGTATTGAGGAGAAACAAAAAAAGCATCGGGGTCGCATATAGCAATGTTTTTATGGATATAATAGTTTTGAGCTGCAGTTCGCGCAAATCTGACCAACCCTTTTTCTACTTGATCGTCTTCTATAGTACCGAGTGTTTTACCATAAGTAATATTGGTGTAAGGCTCATTTGCAGATTTAATTCCAGGATGATTGATGTCTTGTCCAATTCTGATTGCATCATAACATTCTAATGCGCCAAATATGTACCCCATACTTCTTGTAACTATAAGATCTTCTGGCAAAGCACTTCTGATAGCTCTAATTGTTTTATTATGCGCTTGCATAAAAGTCATTGTTGAATCATATCGAATTCCCTCGTCTAATCCACCATAATGATGATCCCATTTCATAAAGGAAGGTCTGTATGACTCTATCATTTGTTGATAACGAGCAGCAGAAAAAGGCGGCACATCTGGATGACTTCCATCAACATATATCCTTCCTATTGTAGTTGCCATTTCATCATCATTCTGATCAATTTTTTTAGTTGATATTGGCCGCAAAATCCAATCTGGATGTTGCTTTATAATTGGATCAGTAGCATTGGTACTTAATGGACTAACATGTAGTCCAAATTTTAATCCCTTTGCAGTTAGATTGTTCGCCAAATAACGGATTCCATTTGGAAATGAGTCATTGACACTATAAAGACCTGGATTGTTCCACCAACCACCATCTAATTGAACTGTTTTCCATCCATACTCCTTTAAATTATTATTGATAAAATCCGCTGTTTTAAGAAATTGCTTTTCGGTTATATTCCTACCATAGGAGTGCCAAGAACTCCATCCAGGATCTGGAGTACGCATTGGTTTCCCCTTTCGAACATTTTCGCCAATAATCACACCAGTTTCCAACAAGGTTTGTGTTGGTCGTTGGTTATCACAGAAACCTACTAAAAAAGCATCTGTTACAATTTTTTTACCAACTGTTACCCAAATTTCCTCTTTTTCAAAAATGGCTCCACTTCGAACCGAAATTCTTAATTTGTTAAAATTGCCTTCCTCAGGTAATTCCCATTTGAAATTATTGGGCCATAATTCCCCAGCTATACTTGCAAATGAAAAAGCATAGTTTTTTGAATCATTTATTAGCATACTCAACCAAACACCAGTATTTGCTTTAGAATAGGATCCTTGTTTAGCTTTTTTTGTGTTTAACTGATATGGATACATTATTGCTCCTACATGAGGCGCAGAAGCACTTTCATTAAAAATCACCCAGTCTTTACTATTTCCTGGTAATACAATATTTTCTTTATTGGAATTAAATAACCGAACACCACCCAATTTAAAGTTCTTTGCTACCTGTAGACTTGAATTCATCACTAAAAAAGGTCGGCCCTCCATGATTTCAAAAACGATCGTTAGATTATCAACAAATGGATTTCCTTCACAAATCAAGTATAGGTAGTCAACTTTACCAGTATATTTTTGATTATTCTCGCTTAACCGGGTACCTTCTTTTTTTTCCCATTTAATACTTTTAAACTGATTTGCAGAGGTCCAAACACCATTGATTTTAATCTCAGGGACTAAGTTGTTAATTTGAGCAAATTGATTATTCCATTGAATACTGTAGGATGCCTCTTTGTCTTTAAATAAAATAGTAGGGGTAACAAAAGCATTTGATTTTAGCGCTACTAGTACTAAATAGGCAAAAAAAACAAGTTTTCTCATTTGCATTGCAATCATGTGTCAAACATACATAGCTGATAAGCATTCAACCAATTGATTCAGTCTCATTTATATTGCGAAATTGTTTCAATCAAATAGAAACTTTATTCAAAACCAGCTTTTGCCTGGAAATTCAGCATGCAGAATGAAATGAATTACCAAATTACCTAAAAGGAGTGCACTTTAGAAATGCCTCTTTTTCCATTTAAAAAATACTAAGAATGGAATTGTAGTAAAAATAATATGATGAAAAATATTTATGTGAAGTTAGATAATAGCTATTTCCATTATCCAATCAGAACAAATGTTGATGTACTTCTTTTTTAATACTCGTAGTGTTTTGAGACCATGGATTTACCATTTAGTAAAATAGTCATATCAGTTTTTGTTATTTTCAAAACCATCCATTTGTTGGTCTACAAAACAACAATTTATAGCTCATCAGATATGTATCTTTTGAGTGAAATAAAACGCAACTTATTAAAATTTGAGTCAAAATCGTCTGCACTATATATTGAATCTACCCTTTTTAAAATTTCTCGTTTAACCTCTCTATTTCTGTTCGCAATTGCAATTTTACGTTCCAGCCACTCTGTAACTGTTATATTATTTTTATTACACTCGATCAGAATCTTGTCATATAAAACTCGATCTACCCTTACTGAAAGTACTTTACTTGATTCCATATTGTATACATTTATAAACAACCGTTTTCTGTTATATTCGGTTGTATACAGCCGTATACAACCGAATATGCATGTATTCAAATTAGCTTACTTGTTATGCTTTCTGATTTTCTTGCACACATAATAATTGTTGCTTGGTTTATTATTTACTAGCAAGATAGTAAATTATAGTTATAAATGCTAATTTTTTGTATATTTGATTTATGCAAAAAATCTATCTGTCCGAACTTACCAATACTAACACAATAGAAACTGTTATAAAACAGGGTGAACTATTAGATCAAATATTTAGTGTTCGTGAATCTGGTATCGATTCCAAAATTTTTCACTCCTGGAAAATTGCTGGTTTTCTATCTACTGTTGAAAAGGGAAAATGGGCACGTCTATCTTTTATTGATTTGTTATGGCTACAAACTTTGGAAAGTATGCGCAAGTTTGGCTGCTCCCACAAAATAATGAAGTCTATTCACGAAGAACTATTTATAAAAGCATATAAAGAAAACCTTGCTAAAAAGACTATGGAAGATAATGTAACGTATTATACAAGTCTATCAAACCAGCGTCCTTTAACTTTCCTAGAAAACGAAAAAATGATTGCAACAAAAAATATTTTGAAAGACGAAAAATTGATGGTGACTTCAAACTTAAGTGTCAACTACTTCTATCAACTTATTTTAAAATGCTTTAACAATAATAATGAAGTAGGATTAGTAATTTTTGAAGATGGAAGTTTTTCCACTTACGAATTTACACAGTATAGCGATGGTGGCAAAAAGCCTATAGACCTTTCAGTACCGCACCTCCTTATTCCTATAACACATTTTATAACTCAGTTTATAGCAGATGAAGAAAAGGAACAGTTCTTAAAGCGGACTGGCTTATTAAATGAACAAGAATATGAAGTGGTAAAACAGCTAAGAAATAAAAACATCAAACGCATTACGATCACTTTTAATGGTGCAAACCATACTATTGAAAAAATTGAGCCCGAAATTTCTGGAATCATTAGTGGCGAACAGGCAAAAAAAATCATGAAGGTACTAGGCCTTAAAAATTATTCCGGAATTGAGATTAATACTAGGGATGGAAAAAGTTTGTCTTTTACCCAAACCAATAAAATATTTATGACTTAACTATAATGTTTCCGTTTGAGACGGCACGAATCATACATCAGGTATCCTTCATTTGACATGACGATACTTTGAATTGATCAAACATGTTACCCTTAAAAATTATAAAGGAAAAACAAGATGACCTAATTACAAATGCAACTGCTGAAACTGATTTAGAAAAATGGGAAACCGAGCAACTTGAAATCTTTTCAGATATCATCATTGCTATTTTATTAAAAGACAATTTTAAAACCGATTCTTATGAAAAGTAATAATATGTTAGAATTATTGCACCAGCATTTTGGAAAGGAAAGTACTATTGCCACTCAACGAAGTGGCAATATCTTTTATTCTTACGACCGTGTTTCATCTAAAGACCAGATGGTCAACGGTAATAGTTTGATTTGGCAATTTGAACGGATTGATGAATTTGCTAACAAAAGCAACTTTATAATTAAAAGTAAATATGGTGGAACCTATGAATCAGCAAAAAATGATGAACGTAAAGAGTTCCAAAGAATGCTTAAGGATATTGAAAAAGATAAATCTGTAGTAGGTATTTTAGTGTATAGCTACGACCGTTTTTCACGTTCAGGGGCAAATGGTATTTTCTTGTTAGAAAACTTGCAAAAACTAGGAGTGAGAATTGTTGCTATCACCCAAGAAGTAGACTCCTCCACTCCTACAGGGAATTTTCAACAAAACTTGTACATGCTTTTAAGTAAGTTGGATAATGATATGCGAAAAGACAAAAGCGTCTCTGGAACAAAATCTATACTACGTAAAGGTTTTTGGCCCTATTCAACACCGCTTGGTTATACTAACCAAAACAAACACGTAACAGCCGATAAACATTTGTATGTTATAAATGATGATGGAATACAAATCAAAAAAGCATTTCAGTGGAAAGCATCTGGCAAAATGACCAACCAACAAATAGTTGATAGACTAAATGCGAAAGGTGTAAAAATTTCACTTCGCCATATGGCCTGGGTTTTGGCTAATCCATTTTATTGCGGCTACATTATTTCTTCTTTATTACCTGGAGAAGTTAATATTGGAAAACATCCTGCAATAATTGATGAAAAGACATTCTTGTTGGCCAACAATATTGGAAACGAAGACCCTAGACATGGTATAATTAAAATGAGAAATCAAATTGATCTACCACTAAAGATATTTATGAAGGATATTGTAAATGAAAGCCCATTTACTGGCTACTTTAATAAAAAGAAAAAAATATACTATTATAAGTCTAGGGGAAAGGGGACCAATGTAAACATCAACGCAAAAAAACTTAATGGCCAATTCTTAGAAATCCTAAGCCAATTTGAGTTTGATGGTGCCAATAAGAATCAATTAAAACAAATACTAGATACAAAAATTACCAAGTTATTATGCAACAACCAAGTTGATGAAAAAGCAAATAAAAAAAGAGTAGCCGAACTAAAAAACCAAATTGATCTTTTAGAAGAACGATTTGTATTGAAAGAAATAACGGGTGAACAGTATGCAAAGTTTTCAAAAAAGTATCACCAAGAGATTGACATTATAACAAAGGAAAATGACCAACACGGAAATTTGAGTTCGAACCTTAATAAAGCAATTGAAAAAAGTTTAAAAATTTCTGAAAACATAAGCCAGATGTGGGTTTCAGGTGATTTCTATGATAAGCAACAATTGCAGTACCTCTTATTTCCGGAAGGTATGTTGTATGATAAAGAAAAAGGGGTAGTTCGAACCACAAAAATCAATTACTTGTTTAGGTCAATCGCAATGGAATCAAGGGTTTCAGACGAAATGCAAAAAGGCAACCTTTTACAAGATTGCCTTTTTGGTAGTAGTGTCGGGACGACAAGATTTGAACTTGCGACCCCACGCCCCCCAGACGTGTGCGCTACCGGGCTGCGCTACGTCCCGAACAAGGCCATTTGTATATAAATGGGGGCCAAATATAAGCTAAAAGAAAATTTCAAGTTATATTGCACTAAATTTCATAAGTCCACATGCAAATTCTGATACGTCAAGCAACAATTTCGGATGAAAATTCGCCATTTAATGGCTTGGTTAAGGATATTTTAATAGAAAACGGACTCATTTCACAAATAGCCGATTCCATCAAACATTCAACAGCTACCGTATTTGAAGCGGCTGATTTACAAGTTTCTTTAGGATGGGTTGATTCATTTGCAAATTTTTGCGATCCGGGTATTGAATACAAAGAAACCATTGAAACAGGCGCAGCCGCTGCAATTGCTGGTGGATTTACCCAAGTTTTTACACTGCCTAATACCGATCCAGTAGTTGATAATAAATCGCAAGTAAGTTATACCGTTCAAAAGTCTAGTACCCTACCCATACAAGTGCATCCAATAGGTGCCATTACCAAAAAAATTGAAGGAAAAGACTTGGCCGAAATGTATGATATGCGCGAGAATGGTGCCATTGCTTTTTCGGATGGATTGGCTCCTGTGCAAACATCTGGCCTTTTCTTAAAAGCCTTATTATATGTAAAAGCATTTGAAGGAATTTTAATTCAAGTGCCCATCGACAAATCAATAGGTTCTGGTGGATTAATCAATGAAGGAATTGTGTCTACGCAAATGGGCTTGCCAGGTATTCCAGCACTAGCCGAAATTACCATCATTAAAAGAGATATAGATTTAGCCAGATATACGCATTCTAAATTACACATCACAGGCATTTCAACAGCCGAAAGTGTGGGCTTAATTGCCAATGCAAAAAAAGAAGGTTTGGCCATTTCTTGCAGTGTTACGCCTTATCATTTGTTCTTCTGCGATGAAGACTTGGTTGAATACGATACCAATTTAAAACTCAACCCACCACTTCGTACACGCAAAGACATGCTTGCTTTACAACAGGCTGTTAAAGATGGTTTGGTTGATTGTATTGCTAGCCATCATTTCCCTCAAAATTGGGATAATAAAGTGTGTGAATTTGAATACGCAAAATCTGGAATGATTGGTTTACAAACTAGTTTTGCTGTTGTAAGCAATCAATTACCTGAGTTATCGAACGCGCAAATTGTTGCCTTATTTACAAGTAATGCACGCAAAATTTTTAACCTTGCTCCTAATAGTATTAATATTGGTTCTACTGCTGAATTAACTTTGTTTAGTAGAAAAGAAATTAGCAATTTATCACTTGCTTCTAATAAAAGTAAATCTGCAAATTCAGCCTTTTTAAATACCCCATTAACAGGAAAAGCATTAGCCATCATTAGTAAGGGTCAACTCATTATAAACTAATTTATCATGGAACAAAAAGTAGTTCAACCTTGGGTAACAGGTTTAATTTTAAGTTTGGTATTAATTGCATTTAGTATTGTGCTTTATGTAACCGGACAATCAGAAAATAAAATTTGGGGATGGGTTCAATCACTTTTAATTATGGCAACCCTTATTTGGTCTTGCATGAACTATGCAAAACAAATGAATGGCAATGTGAGTTATGGCAATGTATTTGCGCATGGATTTAAAACCACTGCTGCTATGATTGCTATTTTTTCGGTGTATACTTTTATTTCTAGTAAGTATATTTTTCCAGAAATGATTGACAAGTTAATTGAACGTGCCACCAAAGAAATGGAAGCAAAAGGAAATGTAACTGACGAACAAATTAATGCAGGCTTAAGTGTTTTAAAGAAATTTTTTATTCCAATTTCCATTGGCACTATCATGTTAACTTTTTCATTGCTTGGTGCTATTGCTTCTGCAATTGGCGCTGGTATTGCTAAAAAAAATCCGAACCCTACACCATTTGATCAATAATTAAAACTATGGATGTATCAATTGTTGTTCCACTATTTAACGAAGACGAATCTCTACCAGAATTGTGTAGTTGGATAACGCGCGTAGTAACTGAATCAAACTTAAGTTACGAAGTGTTATTAATTGACGATGGCAGTACCGACAATAGTTGGAAAGTAATTGAATCAATTGCTGCAGAAAACAATGCTTTTAAAGGAATCCGCTTTAGACGCAACTACGGAAAATCTGCAGCCCTTAACGAAGGATTTAAAGCTGCTGAAGGCAATGTGGTAATTACCATGGATGCCGACATGCAAGACTCTCCCGACGAAATTCCTGCTCTCCGTAAAATGATTATTGAAGATGGATACGATATGGTGAGTGGATGGAAAAAAATTAGATACGATAACACGCTTACAAAAAATATTCCTTCTAAACTATTTAATGCGGTTGCTAGAAAATCTTCGGGCATTCAACTAAACGATTTTAATTGTGGTTTAAAAGCCTATAGCAATAGTGTTGTTAAATGCATTGAAGTATACGGAGAGATGCACCGTTATATTCCTATTTTGGCTAAATGGAGTGGCTTTAGAAAAATAGGCGAGAAAGTAGTAGAACACCGACCAAGAAAATATGGTATTACCAAATTTGGATGGCAACGTTTTATTAATGGTTTTTTAGACTTAGGAACCATTATGTTTTTGGGTAAATTCAGTAAACGCCCCATGCAATTATTTGGATTATGGGGTACCCTGTTTTTTTTAACCGGATTTATTTCTAGCATTTATTTAGTAGTTGAAAAATTCATTGCTACTGATTTTGCATTAACCAATCGGCCTGCTTTTTATATAGCACTAACTACTATGGTAATTGGTATGCAATTATTTTTAGCCGGATTTATAGCAGAACTAGTTGCTAGAAATGCCTCTGAAAGAAATGTGTATTTGATAGAAAAGAAACTGGGCATCAAGTCTTAGATACTTACCGCAATATGCAAAAAACAATTGCCCTTATTGGAACCGCCTGGCCATTTCGTGGTGGAGGTATTGCTAGTTTCAATGAGCGACTTGCCACTGAATTTATAGCACAAGGTTATGATGTAACTATCTATAATTTTTCTTTACAATATCCGAGCTTTTTATTTCCAGGTAAAACACAATATAGTACCGAACCTGCTCCAACAAATTTAACCATTAAAGTTTGCATCAATTCTATAAACCCATTAAATTGGTTATTGGTTGGAAATAAAATTCGAAAAACAAAACCCGATTATGTTATTGTAAGATATTGGATTCCTTTAATGGGGCCATGTTTGGGAACTATTCTACGCGTTATTAAATGCAACCATTTTTCTAAAATCATTTGCATTGCCGACAATATCATTCCGCACGAAAAAAGATTGGGTGATAATTTGTTTACCAAATACTTTGTAAAACCAATTGATGGTTTTATTACCATGAGTCAAAAAGTATTCAATGACTTAAGCTTATTTTCTACAAAAAAAGCCATTCAAACACCGCATCCTTTGTATGATAATTTTGGAGAAGCATTGCCAAAAGATCTTGCTAGAAAGTATTTGAACTTACCAATTGATGCGCCGATCATTTTATTTTTTGGATTTATTCGTGCTTACAAAGGCCTTGATTTATTATTAGAGGCAATGGCCTTATTACAAGAAAAAAAACAGGCTAATCCTAATATGGTAATGCCTACATTATTAATTGCTGGAGAGTTTTACGAACAAAAAGAAATTTATACTAAATTAATTGATTCACTCAAATTAGCGCCTTCACTCATTTTAAAAACAGATTTTATTACCGACAGTGAAGTGAAATATTATTTAAGTGCCGCTGATTTTGTTATTCAACCTTATAAGCATGCAACCCAAAGCGGTGTAACGCCACTAGCCTATCATTTTGAGAAACCAATGCTAGTAACCAATGTTGGCGGATTAGCCGATTTGGTGCCACACGAAAAAGTGGGTATAGTAACTGAACCTACAGCCAATGCCATTGCCAATGGCATTGAACAATTGTATCAATTAGGCGAAGCACATTTTTTACCGCAACTTCGTTTAGAAAAACAAAAATATGGGTGGCCTGTTTTAACCAAAGCCATTATTGATTTAGCAAACCAAACTGAATCATAAAATTTGCAAGTATGAAAAACAATATCAAACAAATCATTGCAGACTCTATTGAAGTGAAACAATCTTTATTAGCCAACGAACAATTATTGGCCACTATTAATGCTATAGTACACACGGTTACACTTGCATTTGAAAATGGTTTTAAAGTACAGTTTTGTGGCAATGGTGGAAGTGCTGCAGATGCACAACATTTGGCCGCAGAATTTTCAGGACGATTTTATAAAAACCGCAGAGCTTTACCATCCGATGCATTGCACTGCAATAGTTCTTATTTAACGGCAGTAGCCAACGACTATAGTTATGATGAAATTTACGCTAGACTAGTTGATGGCACTATGGTTAAAGGCGATGTATTAATTGGTTTGAGTACTTCTGGCAATTCAGCAAATATTGTAAAAGCATTTGAAGTGGCACAAGCCAAAGGTATTATTACCATTGGGTTTACTGGCGCTACTGGTGGTGCTATGAAAAACTTATCTAACCACTTAATTAATATTCCATCAACCATTACGCCACGCATTCAAGAAAGCCATATTCTGGTTGGTCATATTATGTGTGAATTGGTTGAGCAACAAATTTTTCCAGGATAATTATTTTACAATAGATTCTCAAGCATATGTTTTCTCTTTCAACAACCAATAATAATTGGACACTTTTTTTAGACCGCGATGGTGTTATTAATTATGAAAAAGATAACGACTATGTTTTCAGCTGGCAGGAGTTTAAATTTTACGACACCACTTTAAAAGCACTAGAAATTTTAAAACCCTATTTCTCCACCATCGTTTTAGTAACCAATCAAAAAGGTGTTGGAAAGGGTTTAATGACAGAAACTGCCTTAATTGAAATTCATACCAATATGCTTGCTGCTATTGAACAAGCAGGAGGTACTATTCACCATCTATTTTATTGTGCCGATTTAGATGACAATTCTATTAACCGGAAACCCAATCCTGGCATGGCTTTTCAAGCAAAAGAAGCAAACCCTAGCATTGATTTAGCGCAAAGTATTATGGTGGGTAATAGACCAAGTGATATGGGATTTGGTAGAAATGCGGGTATGCACACTGTTTTTTTGGCTACAACGCACCCAGAAGTTAGCTTTCCTAATCCGCTAATTGATTTACGCTTTAATAATTTACTTGAATTTGCAGAAGCAGTTGTGGCTGCAAGGAAATCTTAAAATTCTTACGCAATTTTTAATCTAACTAAGTTTTCATTTCGTTTGTTGGTATCTTAGCATTCATGAATAAATTATTAGCACTGCTATTTTTTATGTTTTTGGGCTTTGTTTCAAGAGCACAAAAGAATCCTACACATGATCGGCTTAGCCAATTAGAAGCAGGCATTAAAGGCTATGCTAATGATATTTTGAACGCCCCTGAAATGATAGACCGATTTAGGGCAGATAGTTTGTTTACACGTGGCCTAGTGCAAGCATTAAAAACACCTTATTCATTTGGTTATTCGTTTGATTCTTTGCAAACTATTTCTTGTTTATATGCACCTGATAGTAGTTTTAAAATTTTCACTTGGCAGGTAATGAAAGACTTTAGTTTTTATCGTCAAAAAGGCGCTATACAAATACATACTAGTGATGGATCTTTAAAGCTCTATCCATTATTTGATTTTTCGGAGTATACCGATAATCCAACAGATTCCGTTCGAACAAATAGCAATTGGATTGGTGCTGTGTATTATAATATTGTTCAAAAATCTTACAACAATAAAAACTACTATACACTTTTAGGCTACGATGAAAACAATGCTAAGTCTACCAAAAAATGGATAGAAGTTTTAAGTTTCAATGAATTGGGTAAACCAATATTTGGTGGATCGTTTTTTAGTTATCCGCCAGATAATATTAAACCGCCCTTACCTGCACTTCGTTTTTGTTTGGAATTTAAAAAACAAGCGGGTGCTAAACTCAATTATGAGCAAGCTATTGACCGCATTATTTTTGCACACTTAGTAAGTGAAAATGGAGAGCCCAAAGAAAAGCAAAGCCTTATTCCATATGGAACCTACGAGGGTTTTAAATGGCTTAATGGCAAATGGGTCTACGATAAAACAATAGAAACTTTGTTGAGTAAATAAAACTAGTTAGTCTAGTTTTAATACTGCTAAAAATGCTTCTTGTGGAACTTCAATATTTCCAATTTGACGCATTCTTTTCTTTCCTTCTTTTTGTTTTTCTAATAGTTTACGTTTTCTACTAACGTCTCCACCATAACATTTTGCTGTTACGTCTTTGCGCAATGCACTAATGTTTTCGCGCGCAATTACTTTCGCGCCAATGGCTGCTTGAATAGCAATTTGGAATTGCTGTTTATTTAAAAGGTCTTTTAATTTTTCGCATAATTTTCTTCCAAACTCATTTGCTCTACCTCTATGAATAAGTGCACTTAGTGCATCTACTTTTTCGTTGTTTAACAAAATATCCATCTTCACAATATCTGCTTCGCGATAACCAATTGGCGAATAATCGAATGAAGCATATCCCCTAGTTTGACTTTTTAATTTATCGTAAAAATCAAATACAATTTCAGTTAAAGGCATTTCAAAAACAAGTTCAACACGTGTTGGTGTTAAATAGCTTTGGTTAATTAATATGCCACGCTTACCCAAACACAAAGTCATAATATTGCCAATATAATCGGGCATTGTAATGATCTGTGCACGAATATAGGGTTCTTCAATTCTGTCTAATTTAGTAGGATCAGGCATTTCGGCCGGATTATTCACAATCAATTTATCGCCTTTAGAAGAATAAGCAAAGAAACTTACGTTGGGAACAGTTGTAATAACTGTTTGATTAAACTCGCGCTCTAATCTTTCTTGTATAATTTCCATGTGCAATAGACCAAGGAATCCACAACGGAAACCAAATCCTAGTGCTTGTGAAGTTTCTAATTCAAAAGTGAGTGAAGCATCATTGAGTTGTAATTTATCCATACAATCTCTTAGCTCTTCGAACTCATCTGTATTAACTGGGTAGATACCTGCAAATACCATTGGTTTCACTTCTTCAAATCCATGAATCATTAATCCAGGATTATTAGCCAGTGTAATAGTATCTCCAACTTTAACTTCTTTTGCAATTTTAATACCAGTAATAATATAGCCAACATCACCTGCTTTCACTTCGTCTTTGGGCGTCATGGTAAGCTTCAAAACCCCAACTTCATCTGCTATATAATCCATGCCTGAAGCAACAAATCGAATTTTATCGCCTTTTTTAAGAACCCCATTTAAAATTCTATAGTACACAATAATTCCTCTAAAACTATTGTAAACGCTATCAAAAATTAGTGCTTGTAATGGTGCTTCATAACTTCCTTTGGGTGCAGGAATGCGCTCAATAATAGCGGCTAATATTTCGTCAATACCAATACCTGATTTTCCACTTGCCAATAAAATATCTTCTGCTTTACATCCTATTAATTCCACAATTTGATCGGTCACTTCTGGAATTTTAGCACCATCCATATCAATTTTATTAATCACCGGAATGATTTCTAAATTATTATCGATTGCCAAATATAAATTGCTAATGGTTTGTGCTTGAATTCCTTGAGAAGCATCAACTAATAATAATGCGCCTTCGCATGCCGCTAATGCCCTACTTACTTCGTAACTAAAATCTACGTGGCCGGGTGTATCAATAAGGTTGAAAACATAATTTTCACCTTTATAAGGATAGTTAATTTGAATGGCATGACTTTTAATAGTAATCCCTTTTTCACGCTCCAAGTCCATATCATCCAAAACCTGGTTCATCATATCGCGTTCGCCAATTGTTTTAGTATGCTCCAACAATCGATCTGCCAAGGTACTTTTACCGTGGTCAATATGTGCAATGATGCAAAAATTCCTAATATTCTTCATAAGGCTGCAAAGATATGAGTGGGAATGACAAAAAGTACTATTTCAATATTATTACAGACCGATTTGCTAGAGAAACTAGAAAGAGGTTAAATTTGTTGCTTTATGTTAGTTGAAAATCAATCAATAAGGATGTATTTTAAGGACTAATCCATTGATTTTAAGGAGCAGAAGCACAAAATAAGATGGGCAATACAGATAAAATTGGTACAAATATTCAACAGGCTAAGTTTTTGTTGGAGCTCAACGAATTGGTTGGGATTCCTACCGAAACGGTGTACGGTTTGGCTGCCAATGCCCTAAACGAAGAAGCGGTGATTAAAATTTACCAAGCAAAAGACCGACCAAGTTTCAATCCTTTAATTATTCATTTGCCTTGCATTGCTGCCATAGAAACCTATGCGGTTCTAGACCCTATCAGCGAAAAATTAGCGCATGCTTTCATGCCAGGACCTTTAACCTTACTACTGAATAAAAAAGATATTATACCCGATTTGGTAACTGCAAGTAGTAAAAAAGTAGCAGTTAGAATTCCACAGCATCCACTTACTTTGAAACTTTTACATTTATTAAATTTTCCTTTGGCGGCGCCTAGTGCCAATAAATCTGGTTATGTGAGTGCTACTACGGCCAAACATGTACTGGATGGATTAGGAATGGATATTGCCTATGTTTTGGATGGCGGAAATTGTGAAGTGGGCCTTGAATCAACCATTGTTGAAGTAGTAGACAATGCAGTAATTATGCATAGAATTGGCGCCATTTCTGCAGAAGCAATTACGTTGGTGAGTCAATTAAAAGTAATTGATCCTGCAATATCAGAAGCACCAGTTACACCTGGTCAAATGAAAAGTCATTACGCAACAAATGTGCCTTTGTATATTGGCAATATTGATGCAATGATTCAAGAACACCAAACTAAAAACATTGCCACTATTTCTTTTAATAAAAGTTATGATGGCATTATTAATGGTCACCAATATGTACTCTCACCCAAAGGAGATATAAATGAAGCTGCACAACATTTATTTGCAGTAATGCGCTTGATTGATGATTTTCATTTTGATATTATTCTTACAGAACGCTTTCCTAACGAGGGTTTGGGCAGGGCTATCAACGAACGCTTAGAACGCGCGCAAGCCATCCACAAATAAAAACAGGTATTCACTATACCATAAAGCATAGCAAATACCTGTTCTAAAATATGATTAATTGATTATGGTAATGCGTTGATGATTGCAACAAATTCATCTACAATTAATGAAGCCCCACCAACTAATCCACCATCAACATCTGGCTGAGAAAATAATTCTACTGCATTAGATGCTTTTACACTTCCACCATATAATATAGAAATAGAATCCGCAATTGCAGCACCGTATTTAGCAGCTAATTCAGCTCTAATAAATGCATGTATTTCTTGCGCTTGTGCACTAGTAGCGGTTTTGCCAGTTCCTATTGCCCAGATTGGTTCGTATGCAATAACAATTTCTTGTAATTGCGCTGCCGATAAGTGGTACAATGATTCTGCCAATTGTTTGGCTACAAATTCATTTTGTGTATTGGCTTCACGAATAGCCAAAGGTTCGCCACAACAAAATATTGGTTTCATGTTATTTGCCAAACAGATATCTAATTTTTCGGCTAATAACTGATTCGATTCATTAAAATATTCTCTACGCTCTGAATGACCTAGCACTACATATTCAATTCCTACAGATTGTAAAATTTCTACCGACACTTCGCCAGTATAAGCGCCACTTTTTTTATTAGAACAATTTTGTGCTGCAACAAAAACATTATTCTTTCCTGCTAATTTATTTACAGCCATTGGCAAATAAGGAAAAGGCACTGCAAACACTGCTTGTTGGTGTGCTTTTAACTCGTGTGGCTTCAATAAAATATCGGTTAACAATTGCTCACCTTGTTGTAAGGTTAAATTCATTTTCCAATTTGCTGCTGCAATTTTTTTTCTCATGCTATTGTAAATTTCTAGTTGACTATTTGATCAATTTAAACAAACTTAAATTGACTTTTTAATTTAATGAATCTGTTGGTATAAGGCTTGCAAAACTATTGTTTCTTGGTCGTTTAAAAAATCATGCTTTAGTTTTTTCCAATTATCAATGGCGTATAATGCTTTTTTAAAATCATATTTTCCCGACTCTATACCCCAACTAAAATTATCAATGATAGTTGGTAATAATCCTGCGCCATAAACATTACAACTCACTCCAATAACTGTTCCTGTATTGATAGAAGTATTAATAGCAATTCGAGAATAATCGCCCATTATTAAACCACATTTTTGCGAAACAATTTGATAATTATTAGTGGCAAAATTCCAAACCTTTACATCACCTGCAGTATTCTTTACATTACTATTAGTAGCACCTGCACCAATATTGCACCATTCGCCAATTACAGCATCGCCCAAATAACCATCGTGTGCTTTATTGGTATGACCCATTATAACTGCATTTTTTATTTCGCCTCCTCCCATACACAATGGCCCTAAACTTGTTGCGCCATATACCCTACTATTCATTTTCAACACTGAATTTTCTCCTAACGAAAAAGGTCCACGAATACAAGTGCCTTCCATTACTTCAGCATCCTTTGCAATATAAATAGGTCCTGTACTTGCATTGAGTGTACAAAATTCCAACTTCGCTCCTTCCTCAATAAAAATTTCAGGTGCATTTATTAAATTAACAGTGGTAGAAATTGTTTGAGAGCTACGACCCTTGGTAACCAAAGAAAAATCTGCTCTAATAAAACGATCGTTCCATAGCATAATTTCCCAAGGATATTTGATTCGTTGTACAGTGTTAATTTTAATTTGCGTTTTAAAATTCAATACACTCGCATTAAAATCTTTTGCTGCAATCTCTAAGTTTCCAGCAACCAATCCAATCTCATCAACCAAACAAGTGTCTGGTGCTAATGCTAATATGCTTGCTAATAAAGTATCGTCTAAAACTATAGATGCATCAACCCATAAATGAGGCCCATTTGGTATGGCAGAATATAAGTTTTGTAAGTAATTACTAGTATGAATGAATATGTTTTGAGAAGTGCTTAAAGCCCATCTTTCTTGGATGGATAAAATACCAAAACGCAATGCAGCCACTGCTTTGGTATATGTTAAGGGAAACAGGTGATTTCGATTCGAATTATCAAACAGTACAATTGACATTCGGCAAAATTAACTGAATATTCTAGAAAATGACACGAAACAAGCCCTAAGAATAGCCCTGAATGATAAAATAATAGTCAATTGTTTATTAACTTGCAGCCCTAATTCATCAAAGTAATTAATATGAGCTTAGGATATTTTTCTTACCCTTTACCAGTAAATGAACCCGTTTTAAACTATGCACCAGGAAGTGCTGAAAAACTTGCTTTAAAAAATGCAATTGCCGATTTAAAGAAAAAGCCTTTAGATATTCCCATGTATATTGGCGGAAAAGCCATTAGAACAGGCAATAAACACGATATTCATCCACCACATGAATTGAGTTTTACCCTCGGTTCTTTTCATGCTGGAGAAGAAAAACATGTGCACCAAGCAATTGATGCAGCACTTAAAGCAAAAGATGCTTGGGCAAATATGAGTTGGGAAAACAGGGCTAATATCTTTTTAAAAGCCGCTGATTTATTGGCTACAAAATATCGTTTCTATATTAATGCTGCCACTATGTTGGGGCAAAGTAAAAATGCGTTTCAAGCAGAAATTGATGCCTCTTGCGAATTGATAGATTTCTTAAGATTCAATGTGCATTTTTTAAGCAAAATCTACCAAGAGCAACCCATTTCTAGCCCAGGAATGCACAATCGACTAGAATGGCGTCCATTAGAAGGATTTGTTTTAGCTATCACTCCATTTAATTTTACTGCTATTGGTGGAAACCTTCCTACATCAGCCGCTATGTGTGGCAATACAGTTGTTTGGAAACCAGCCAATACCCAAATATATTCTGCACAATTATTTATGCGGATACTTAAAGAAGCTGGCTTACCAGACGGTGTGATCAATTTAATTTATGTTGATGGGCCAACAATTGGTAAAGTTTGCTTTGCGCACCGTGAATTTGCAGGTGTGCATTTTACAGGATCAACCGGTGTATTTAATGGTATGTGGAAAGTAATTGGCGAAAACGTAGGTAACTATCGTTCATACCCGCGCATTGTTGGCGAAACAGGCGGAAAAGATTTTGTTATTGCACATAAATCTGCCAATGTAGACGCAGTGGTTACGGCATTAGCCCGTGGAGCTTTTGAATACCAAGGACAAAAATGTTCTGCTGCTTCAAGGGCGTATATTCCTAGTAATATGGCCGAAGAAGTAAAAACAAAACTAAAAGCTGCTTTATTGTCTATGAAAATGGGAACGGTAGAAGATTTTAGCAATTTCATTAACGCAGTGATTGACGAAAAATCATTTAACAATATTGCCAAGTACATCAACAAAGCAAAAACCGATAAAAAAGCCAGCATTTTAGTGGGTGGAAATTTCAGTAAATCGAAAGGTTATTTTGTTGAGCCAACGGTAATTGTTACCAAAGACCCTAAATACACCACTATGTGCGAAGAGATTTTTGGGCCAGTGTTAACCATGTATGTATACGATGCCGAAAAATTTGAAGCCACTTTAGAATTACTAGACAATACTTCGGCATATGCTTTAACTGGTGCAATTTTAGCACAAGATAGAGCCGCTGTTGAATTGGCAACCAATAAGTTACGTAATTCTGCCGGAAACTTTTATATCAATGATAAACCAACTGGTGCTGTTGTTGGTCAACAACCTTTTGGTGGTGCGCGCGCTTCTGGAACCAATGATAAAGCAGGTAGTCAGTTAAATTTATACCGCTGGTTGAGTGCTAGAACCATTAAAGAAACCTTTAATCCGCCAACTGATTACCGTTATGCTTTTTTAAAGGAAGCTTAGTAGTAATTAACAAATTTTAGCAGAATTGTGGATGATACGAATTTATGTATTCACTTAATCTACACATGGCTGCTATATTAGCCGATAAACCCTATATTTGCCCCTCAAAATTTTCATTTAGTGTCAACGAAATTTTCAAAAGAAACTTATCTCTACTGGTACGAATTGATGCAATTAATTCGTCAGTTTGAATTGAAATCAGAAGAAATGTACAAAATGGCTGGAAAAATCCGCGGATTCTTTCATGCTTATATTGGACAAGAAGCCATTGCTGCAGGTTGTATGACGGCCACTCAACAAGGTGATCCTTTCATTACCGCTTACAGAGACCATGGTTTGGCTTTAGCAAAAGGCGTTTCTGCCAATGCTTGTATGGCTGAATTATATGGTAAAGCCACTGGTTGTGCCAAAGGAAAAGGTGGAAGTATGCACTTTTTTAGTTTAGAACACCGCTTTTTTGGTGGTCATGGTATAGTTGGTGCGCAAATTGGTACTGGTACAGGACTTGCTTTTGCAGAAAAATATAAGGGTACAGACAATGTAGTCCTTTGTTATTTTGGAGATGGTGCTGCCCGTCAAGGGATGTTGCACGAAGCCTTCAATTTGGCAATGACTTGGAAATTGCCAGTTATTTTCATTTGCGAAAATAATAATTACGCCATGGGTACTTCTATTGAACGTACTAGTAATGTGGTGGATATTTATAAACTAGCCGACGCTTACGAAATGCCAGCAGACAAAATTGATGGTATGACTGCAGAAGCGGTACACGAAGGTGTTGCACGTGCTGTAAAGCGCGCAAGAGAAGGCGATGGTCCTACTTTATTAGAATTAAAAACATACCGATACAAAGGTCACTCTGTATCTGATCCTCAGAAATACAGATCCAAAGAAGAGGTTGACGAATACAAAGACCAAGATCCTATTAATAAAGTAAGAACTACTATTCTTACCAATGGATTTGCAACAGAGGCCGACATTAAAGCTATCGACGATAGAATTGACGCCGTTGTAGAAGAAAGCGTTAAGTTCGCAGAAGAAAGCCCTTGGCCTGATGATAGCGAAGTTTATAAAGACGTTTATATCGACCAAAACTACCCTTTCATTGTTGATTAATTTTTATAGAACACATTTCAAAATAGAATTATGAGCGAACACCACAATGCATATACAGAAGAACATGATAGCGCAGTTAAATTGCTTCATTTCTGGCAAAAAAATCAAAAGACAATTTATACTTTAGTAATTGCCCTAATTGTTATTGGCGGCGGTTGGTTTGGATATACTTCTTATATTTTAAAACCAAAAGAAGACAAAGCAGCTGATGCGATTGCGCAGGTTCAAATGTACTTTAGGGTTGATTCGTCTAATTTGGTTTTAAATGGCGACGGTCAAAACAAAGGCGCTTTGTACATCATTAACAATTATGGTGGAACAAAAACGGCCAACCTTGCTAAATTTTATGCAGGTGTTAGTTATTTACACTTAGGTGATTTTAATAATGCCGTTAAGTACTTAAAAGATTTCTCTACTAATGCTAAACAAATTCAATTGTTGGCCTTAGGAAATTTAGGAGATGCATATGCAGAATTAAATCAAAAAGATGATGCTATTGCTACTTATAAAAAAGCAGGTACTATTTTTGAAAATGACGAAGCTAATTCTGCAGAATATTTATTTAGAGCAGCTTTACTTTCTGAAACAATTGGTAAAACAAAAGAAGCTTTAGAAATATACAAAGATTTGAAAACTAAGTATCCTAAAACAGACAAAGGTTTTCAAGCAGATAAATACATCTATCGCTTAAGCGTTGAAAAAAACTAACTGGTAACAGAATATGGCTACCAAAGGAAATACAGACTTACACAAAGGCATCCCTACAATTAAGGATGCCTTTGTTGTTATAGTGAAAACAGAATGGAATGCGGCTATCATTAATAAGTTAGAAGCAGGTGCAAAAAAAATATTAAAAGCAAGTGGCGTAAGTTTTAAAACACTAACAGTTCCTGGTGCTTTTGAAATTCCATTTGCAGTAAAAAATCATTACACCTATTGTAAAACAGTACCTGATGCTTATATTACACTAGGAACCATCATTAGAGGCGATACACCACATTTTGATTATGTATGTAAGGCAGTTACTGATGGCGTGTTACAATTGAATTTATCGTTAGATGTGCCGGTAATTTTTGGTGTACTAACTGTAGAAAACGAACAACAAGCAAAAGAGCGTATTGGCGGTGTTCACGGAAACAAAGGAGAAGAATCGGCTATTACTGCTTTAAAAATGATTGCATTAAATAGGAAATTGAAATAACCTTAAAACTACCTCCCCGGTAAATGAAAGTACAAATATTTATACCCTGTTTTATAGACCAGTTATACCCTACTATAGGATTTAACATGGTAAAGGTTTTGGAAAAAGCAGGATGTGAAGTTATTTATAATGCGCAACAAACCTGTTGTGGCCAACCTGCATTTAATGCTGGTTTCTGGGGTGAATCTAAAGAAGTTTGTACCAAGTTTTTAGACGATTTTGAAGGAGCAGAATATATTGTTGCACCAAGTGCTAGTTGTATTGGTTTTGTGCGCAATTATTATCCTAAAATTTTTGACAACTCTGCACACTTACAAAAAGCAAAAAAAATTAAGGAACGTGTTTTTGAACTTTCTGAATTTTTAGTTCAGATTTTACAAATAGATAATTTAGGCGCCAGCTTTACAGGCAAAGCAACTTATCACGATAGTTGTGCAGGACTTAGAGAATGTAATATTAAGTCTGAGCCACGACAATTATTAGCCAATGTAGTAGGATTGGAAATTGTTGAAATGCATGATGTAGAAACCTGTTGTGGATTTGGAGGTACGTTTGCAGTAAAATTCGATCCTATTAGTATTGCAATGGCCGATCAAAAAATCACCAACGCTACTGCTACTGAAGCTGAATATATTATAAGCACCGATATGAGTTGCTTAATGCATATTCATGGCCGATTACAACACAATGGATCGCCATTAAAAGTACTGCATTTAGCAGAAGTATTAGCAAGTGGTTATTAATATTCAGCCAACTTAATTACAAAAAATTATAATCTTTTTTCCATGGCATACTGGTTAATTAAATCTGAACCGTTTAAATATAGTTGGGACAAATTTGTAGAAGATGGCCAAACTTTTTGGGATGGTGTTCGCAACTATGGCGCTAGAAATAATTTGCGTTCTATGAAAAAAGGCGACCTCGCTTTTTGGTACCATAGCAATGAAGGAATGGAAATTGTAGGTATTGCAAAAGTGGTAAAAGAATCTTACCAAGATCCTACTACCCCAGATCCAGCATGGTTGGTGGTTGATTTTAAGCCCCTCAAAAAATTAAAAACGCCTGTTTCATTGGCTACCATAAAAAACGATCCACGCTTAACAGATATGGATCTGGTAAGACTAGGTAGATTGTCTGTACAAACCGTAAAAGAAGCCGAATGGAAAATAGTGATGGAATTAGCCAACACTAAATAATAATTATTTAGAAACTTCTATTACCAAATTAGCAGATTTTAAATTACTAGTACTTGCTACAATATTAATTTTCCCTGTTGCAGCATTTGCCTTTACAATAGCAATACACCTGCCTTTATAAGAAAATCTTTTATTAGATAAAAAGGATTCTGTTGCTGTTAAATCGCCATTATCGGCACCTGCTAAAACACCTGCACCGGTTACATTAAATTCAATTTGATTGTCGGCATTTAAACATTCCACATTGTTTTCGTCAACAATGGTAGCAGTGATATAACATACATCATCCCAAGTATTTCCAACTGTTTTCTTTTCGGTTGATAATATAATTTTTGCAGGTGCTCCAGCTGTTTTTAATACCTGCGTGGCAACTATTTTTCCATTGTTTTTTCCTACAGTTTTTAATACCCCTGTATGAAATGTAAACGACCAGCCCCTTGGTGATGCATTGTCTGCGGGTCTTGGCTTAACTCCTTGAGAAATATCGTTTAAAAACAACTCTACTTCATCGCAATTACTAAACACTTGCACTTTGGCTTCGTCGTAGGTATCAACATCTGTAGGAGACCAATCGTTGATCCACTCTCCTGCGCCTGCATTGCCTTCTTTACGCATGGTATACACCATTGGCTCAATACTCCACCAACTTTTGCGTTGATAGCCTAAATGGCGCACAAAACCAGTTCTATCTAATAAGCCAGAACCGTGTACAACAGCAGGCCAATCAGATTCACCAATATAATCAATGCCCGTCCATAAAAACTGACCTGCTATATAAGGCTTGTCTCTAAACGGAATCCATGCTGCTTGTTCTGTTCTATTTTCTGTACCAATTTGTTTGAGTGTTGGCTTTTTTTCGTGTAAAGCCACAAGTTCATTTTCGCGATAATTTTGTCCTACAATATCCATTGTTTCTGCAAATCCATTTTCGTATACACGAGAAATTCCTGGACGAAATAGTGCCATTGTTACAGGTCTGGTACTATCTAAAGAATGTACTAAATCTTGTTGCATTTTATATTTTCTAAATCCAGTACTATCATTTAAATTATCATGAATTTCATTGCCAATACTATAAATTACAACAGAAGGATGGTTTCTATCACGCAACACTTGGTCTCTGGTATCACGCTCCCACCAATCGGTAAAATATAAATTGTATCCATTATCGGCACTAGTTTTTCTGGCATTCCAAGTGTCGAAAGTTTCATTCATTACTAGCATTCCTAATTGGTCGCAAAGGCTTAGAAACTCTGGTGCCACAGGATTGTGTGAGGTTCTAATACCATTCACACCCAATTCTTTTAAGGCCGAAATTCTTTTTTCCCAAACACCCAATGGAACAGCCGAACCAAATGCACCACCATCGTGGTGTAAACAAACACCTTTTATTTTAACTGCAATTCCATTTAATAAAAATCCTTTTTCTGCATCGAATTGAATGGTTCTAATACCAAAGATGGTTTTATAAGTATCAATAATTTTATTGTTCGCTTTAACAGTTACAATAGCCGTATATTGATTTGTTTTTTCTAAAGACCAAAGTTGTGGTTGTGTAACAGTAAGGTCTTGATCAACTATTTTTTGTTGCGCTGCAGCAATCGATAGTTTTGATTGATTGTTGGATACCACCAAACCATTTGGCGCAATGATACTTGTTTCAATGACAATATTATTACTAGCAGCAGATTGGTTTAACACTTGAATTTGTGCATGAACGGTTGCTTTATCTGTACTTATTTTAGGCGTAGTTACAAACACGCCCCATTTGTCTATATGTGTAGTACCGGTACTAATTAATTTTACATGTCTATAAATACCAGATCCAGTATACCAACGTGAAGCTGGTTGCAAAGAATTGTCTGCACGCACCGCCAACACGTTGATTTTGTCTTTCCCAAAATTTAAATGTTTGGTTAATTCATACTGGAAGCTAATATATCCGTAAGGCCTTTTGCCTAAATGATAGCCATTGATCCACACATCACTATTCATCATTACACCATCAAACTCAATAAAAAATTGTTGGTTAGATTCGGTTGAATTTAACACAAATGATTTTCTATACCAACCAATACCTGTTTCAACATAACCACCACCCCTACCCGAAGTATTGGCTCTATTAAAAGGATATTCAATACTCCAATCGTGCGGCACATTTAAACTGCGCCAAGATTTGTCATTATAATTTGCTGCAGAGGCTTGTGAAATATCTTGTTTAATAAACTTCCAATCTGCATCAAAAGAAGTAATTACTCTTTGTGCATTTGCAGAAAAAATAAAGCAAATACAAATTATAAGAAAAGTATATTTTTTATTAAAATGATTCATGATTATTGAATATTATTATGATTGATTTTTTAACTTTTAAATAAATTTTTATCTTATTTAAATTTTATTTGAGATTTTTTTACGTTTATATTAAAAGATTATTTTATTGATTTTTGAGATTTTTTTATTTACAAGACGCTGTATTAAAAATTAAATCATTATTTATTTTAATCTTTCTTTTTGTTCAATTCCGCCTGCCGCTTGCTCTTGTTTTTTAATAGATACCCCAATAGATGTATTATTAAATTTCCAATCTTTTGTAAATTCTAAAACGCCAATTTGTTTAGCCGTGATGGTGCAATTGGTAAATACGAAATTTTCTAATAATGATTTTTCGTAACCAGTACCTACTAATGCATTGTTACAATTGGTAGCCACTACATTATTAATATAAATATTTTTTGCATGAGGAATACCTTTTTCTGCAGGCAGAACCCTTTGTAGCATTGACTTCCAGTGTGCTGGTATAGAATCGTATACATATCCTTTTGGTAATTCAGAATAACTATAGGCAGGATACCAATTTAAATTAAACTGAAAAGCATTGTTGACAGAATCAAGCGTTGAGTTCTGAAAATAAATATCTTCAATGGTACCACCCCTGGTATAAGCCGATTTAATTCTCAAACCATTGTCGGTATGTTTGGCATATAAATCTGTAGCCAATACATGCCTAATTCCGCCAGAGGTTTCGCTGCCAAGTGTAACGAGTCCTGCCCCACGTTGCGCAATACATTTTCTAATCACAACATATTCTGTAGGGCGATTCACTCTAAGTCCATCCCAATCGCGTCCTGCTTTTAAACAGAAATTATCGTCATTACAATCAATATTGCAATTTTCAATTAAGGCATAAGTAGAGGAATCAATATCAATTCCATCTGTACTAGGTCCGCTTCCGTCTTCGTTGTTTTTAATTACAACACCATCAACGGTAATATGGTTTGAGTATAATAATTGTACGGTCCAAAAACCTGCATTTTTAAAAGTCAACTCTTTAATAGTAATATTCGATGCATTTTGTACCAATAAAGTTCTTACGCGTTTTGCATCGTAATCAACAATCCAACGTAGGCCAATTTTATCGTAGTCTTTGCGCATTTTCCAGTACTTATCCCAACAAAATTTTCCCCTTGCATTAACCACACCAGCACCAGTAACCGCAGCATTTTTTACATCAATTAAATTAATCAGTGCAGCAGGCCATTTCATTTCAATTCCAGCTATACGCGTATCAATTTCTGGGTAATCTTTAAAATCAGTTGAACCCAGTAGAGTGACAGATTTGTCTATCATTAAATGCACATTCGATTTAATAAATATCGATCCTGTTACATATACGCCAGGCTTAAAACCTACAATGCCCCCACCAGCAGCAGCACAAGCATCAATGCTTTTTTGAATTTGTTGGGTGATGGTTTTAGTAGTGTCTGAGGTAGCGTCTACCAAAAATAATTTGCTTGCATTTGGAAACGATTTTGAACCAACTTGCGCAACCCAGTCTAGTTTTGGAGTGATAGTTGTTTGTGCCTCAACGAAATAGGCAACAAAAAGGCAGGCATATGCGAACATTAATTTTCTAGCAAGCAATAACATAGAATGGCATTTATACTGAATAATATGCCTAAACTAGGTTATATAATTATTAGAAGCATCCTGTTCTAACCTGTATGCCAAATCAACCCAATTATTTAATAAAACCCTTGATTATTTCTGTGAAAGCAATGGGCGTTTCTTCCATTGGAACATGCCCAATATTGTGTAAAATACTTAGTTTACTGCCTTTTACATTTTGTTGAAATTCATATGCATTTTCAACGGGAATGAGTTGGTCTTGATCGCCCCAAATAATTAGTGTTGGTGTGCTTATTTGATTAATTAATTCGGGCTGTTTTTCAAATCCTTTTTTAAAGATGGTTAATGCTGCGTTACGATTACCTGCACTAATAGCCATATCATGAAATCTTTCTACTTGTGCATCAGTAACCATATTCTTATTAAAATAAATTCCTTCTAAACTTTTTTTGACCAAAATTTTTGGGGTTACATATAATAATAAATTATTTATAACAGGAGTTGAAGCAATTTTAAAACCGAGTGAACCTTTGGCAGATTTATTCGAATAACCAGCAGCATCAACTAAAATCAATTGGGCCAATTTATTAGGTTGCGCCAAACTATAATGCCAAGCAATTGCTCCCCCTAAAGAATTACCTGCAATAATGCATTTATTAATGTGTAATTTATTTAAGAAAGAATCTAAAAATTGGTTGTAAAAAGCAAAACTATACTCGTTGTTTAAATTTGGTCCAGTTAATCCAAATGCAGGTAAATCAAGGCTAATTAATCTTTTTTTATCCTTTAATAATAACACCACACTGTCCCAAGTATTTAAAGAACTAGACATACCATGCAATAATATCATAGGCAAACTATCTGTTGCAATACCTTCGTCGCGGTAATGCACTTGCATACCCATCAATGGCATAAAAGCAGAGGAACTATTGGTATACAAGGGTTTTAGGCTGGCAACTGATTTGTCTTTTTCAACTAGAAAGGCCAATAAAACAACAATAATAACAAGGATTGAACCTAGTAAGTAGCCAATTGCTTTGAGTAATTTTTTCATATATAAATATTAATAAATTTAGTGTGTATTAAATAAAAGAATTTGTAAGCAGTAAAATTAACTAGAATCTAATTGCAGCCATATTATTATTTTTGATTTAACTTTCAAATAATACAAACCCAATTGTTTGCAATAATTATTAATTAATCAGTATGCGCTTATACAATACCACTAGCGGAATTTACCTAGAAAAACAAGGCCTATTTTATTTAATAGATACGCAACAATGGAATGAACTAGTAAATACAAACAATTTGTATGCGTATTTACAATTGTTAATATTTACTGCCAACCCAATTAATAAAGAAGCCTTTGGTCAATTGACTATTTTACCACCCATACAGCACCAAGAAATTTGGGCGGCAGGTGTTACTTATTTAAGAAGTAGAGAAGCCAGAATGGAAGAGTCTAAAATTAGTGGTGGTGCAGATTTTTATGCAAAGGTGTATGATGCAGCGCGTCCTGAATTATTTTTTAAATCAACTGCTGCCCGATGTGTTGGAACCAATGCCACTGTAAATATTCGCAAAGATGCCAACTGGAATGTTCCTGAACCAGAGCTTACTTTATTTGCAAATGCCAATGGAAAAATTGTAGGCTATACCATAGGAAATGATATGAGTTCAAGAGATATTGAAGGCGAAAATCCATTGTATTTACCACAAGCAAAATGTTACGAAAAATCTGCTGCTATTGGGCCTTGCTTGTATGTGCCAGAAAACCCAATTAATCCTGATGCGAAAATAAATATGCAAATTTTTAGAGCTGAGGCAGAATTGTTTAGTGGGCAAATTTCTATTAATCAAATGAAAAGAACCCACCAAGAACTAATCGATTATTTGTTTAGATCAATGGATTTTCCAAACGGCGTGTATTTAATGACGGGTACTTGTTTGGTTCCTCCTAATGAGTTTACGCTGGCAGTAGGAGACCGCATTAGCATTTCTATTGCAGAAATTGGCGTTTTAACAAATACTGTTGCATTGAAATAATTGGCCGAAAAGAATCTTTAATCTTTTCCTAACAAGCACAATTGTAATCTTGCAATAAATACACCAGCATGAAAAAATGGTTTTTTAGTTTTTCAATACTCTTTTTTGGAGCCAATTCATTGAATGCACAATTGAGTGAAAACTTGCAAGACCTTAAATCCTATATTGAATCTCAAAAAAATATACAACTAGATTCTATTCCTTTCTTGTCGATTTACCGTAACAAAGAATTGCACTATTTATATCCGCTGTATAATGCATTTCATCAAACAAATAAATTACAAGCCGCTGTTGGCAATGAACAATATTTGCTCGATTTAGGCGTCAGTGCTGCATTTGCTGGTGATTATGCCAGTGTTTTAGCCATAGAAAAAATTGGTTACGAAGGTCAATTAACCGATTCCATTAAAAAAGATATTGTTGCACATCCTAACTTATTTGACGGCATTACATTAACCGATGCAAAAAAATACATTCGAGAAAATATTAAGAATCAAAAAATTGTAATGATTAACGAGTTGCCCAATAAACCGCAACACCGTGTATTTACAGCATCATTACTAGCTGAATTTTATGAACAAGGATTTCGTTACTTGGCAATGGAAACGCTCAATCCATACAGCAATGGTTCATTAAAGCAAATTAATATGCTTTCGGGGCATTACACCTGCGAACCAATTGGTGGCGAACTGGCTAGAAAAGCAATAGCCATGGGATTTAGTTTGGTTGCTTACGAAGACAGTTCTTTTAATCATACCCCCAATAAAAAAATGTATGCCCAAGCACAAAATATTTACAAGATTTTACAAAAAGATCCTACAGCAAAAATACTAGTACAGGCCGAGGGAACACATAATGAAGAAGGTGCAAGGTCTGAGAATGCCATACCTATGGCTGCTTATTTTAAAATTGTTTCAGGCATTGATCCATTAACTATTGATCAAACAGGCATGACAGAAGGAAGTAATCATGCATACGGTGCCGCTATTTATGATTTTTACACAAAAAGATTTGCCATTAATACTTCCGTTGTTTGTTTAAAAGACAATAAAAGCAAAGATGTTTTCGACGAAAATTTATGTGACATTTATGTTGTACACCCTCCTACTAAATTTAAAAATGGACGTGCCAATTGGAATAGCATGAATGGATTGAGAACCGAAACTGCTATTCAACCAATTTATCAATCACTGTTTTTTGTACAAGCTTATTACACCAAAGAATACAACGAAAAGTATCTAGGAAAATTAGTGCCTGCCGATCAAACCTATATTAATGCACAAGATGGTTATTACTATCTGTATTTACAAAAAGGCCATTACCAATTAGTTTATCGCGATAAGCAATATAAAATTCTTGGTACCAAAGTATTAGTGGTTGAATAATTATTATTTAAAAAAGATATAGGCAATAAAAATGGCGCAGATCACACCAATAATATCTGCTAAAACACCTGCCCAAATTGCATAACGTACTTTTTTAATTCCCACACTACCAAAATACAATGCAATAATATAAAAAGTAGTATCTGCAGATCCCTGAAACGTAGATGCCAGTTGACCTATAAAGCTATCGGCACCATGGGTTTTAAATACATCTAACATTAATCCTCTGGCACCACCGCCGCTAAATGGACGCATAATTGCTACTGGTAATGCAGGCACAAATTCACCTGTAATTCCTAGTTTTAAAAACAACCAGGTAATACCTTGAATGATTGCATCCAATGCACCACTATCTCTAAATACCCTAATAGCCACCAACATTCCAACCAAGTAAGGAATGATTTTTACAATCGTTTCAAATCCTTGTTTGGCGCCATCAATAAATGCATCAAATACATTTATTTTTTTTATAAATCCTGCAATAATAAAAGAAGCAATAATGATAAATAAAATCAAATTACCTAGTACATTACTAAAAGTTTCCTTGGTGAATAAAACCGGTGTAGCAAAACTTTTTTGCGATGGTAACGAATAAATAAAAGAGGCAAATAAAAATATAGCCGTAATAATTCCAGCCAACCAAAAAACCAATACTTTATCGAATTTTAATTTTTGGTACATGGCCGTAATTAGAATACTAGCAATAGTTGCAATTGTTGTAGCCAACATTAAAGGAACAAAAACACTGGTAGGATTGGTACTTCCGCCACCTGCTCGGTAAGCTATAATTGACAAGGGAATTAGTGTTAATCCACTTGTATGAAGCACCAAAAACATAATCTGTGCATTACTAGCCGATTCTTTGTTGGGGTTTAAAGTTTGCAAACTTTCCATGGCTTTTAAACCAAAAGGGGTTGCTGCATTGTCTAATCCTAATAAATTGGCGCTAAAATTCATGACCATCTGCCCCATTGCTGGATGTTTTTCGGGCACTTCAGGAAACAACCTTTTCATGAAAGGATTCAATATTCTAGCCAAAAAATTAATAGCACCCGCTTTTTCTCCAATATTCATTAAGCCCATAAAAAAGGTCATCACGCCTATTAAAGGCAGTCCAATATCCATTACAGATGATTTAGACGCATCAAAAATGCCTTCCACTAGTTTTTTAAAGATCTCATAGTCTTGAAATACAATTAGCTTGAATAAAGCAATAACTAATCCTATCACAAAAAACAAAATCCAAACATAATTCAAGGCCATAATTGCAATTTATTGTGTGAAAATACCGATTTCAGGTTTTGATTCCTAAACTTGCAGGGCAAATCTATCGTCAACCGGCATTTCAAGCTATATTTGCGGCTCAAATTTTTTCGATATGGCATTACAAGCAGGAATTGTAGGATTACCCAATGTAGGAAAATCAACCCTTTTTAACGCAGTGAGCATTAGTGCAAAAGCACAAGCTAGCAATTATCGTTTCTGTACTATAGAACCCAATGTGGGCTTGGTAGACGTACCAGACGAGCGTATGGCTAAATTGGCCGAATTGGTGCTCCCAAATAGAACCGTTCCTACCCAATTAGAAATAGTGGATATTGCTGGATTGGTTCGTGGAGCTAGTAAAGGCGAAGGTTTAGGAAATAAATTTTTAGCCAATATTCGCGAAGTTGATGCCATTATTCATGTTATTCGTTGTTTTGAAGACGAAAATGTGTTGCGCGAAGAAGGTGCCATCAATCCAGTAAGTGATAAAGAAATTATTGATACAGAATTGCAGTTAAAAGATTTGGATAGTGTTGAACGCAAATGGAGCCGTGTAGAAAAACTAGCAAGGGTTGGTAGCGATACAAAAGCTAAAGCAGAATTTGAAGTGCTTAACCGTTGTAAACTACATTTAGAAAAAGGCAAAAGCATTCATTCATTAGGATTAAGTAAAGAAGACAATGCAGTAGTTGCAGATCTTTTTTTATTGACCGATAAACCTGTTTTATATGTTGCCAATGTAGACGAAGCAAGTATGCATACTGGTAATAAATTTTCGGAAATGCTAAAAGCCGCTGTTACTGCAGAAGGCGCTGAAATGATTGTAATGTGTAACAATATTGAAGCACAAATTGCCGAAATGGAAGCCGAAGACGACAAGCTAATGTTCATGGAAGAATATAAAATGACCGAACCTGCTTTGAATCGATTAATTAGAACTGCCTATAAATTATTAAACTTAGATACCTATTTTACAGCAGGTGTACAAGAGGTTCGTGCATGGACAATTCACAAAGGATGGAAAGCACCACAAGCAGCAAGCGTTATCCATACCGATTTTGAAAAAGGATTTATTAAGGCCGAAGTAATTGCCTACGAAGACTTTGTAAAATACGGCAGTGAAGCGGCTTGTAGAGAAAATGGTCGTTTACGTATTGAAGGGAAAGAATACATTGTAAAAGACGGCGATGTAATGCATTTTAGATTTAATGTATAAAATTTATCTGATGAATAGACTGGCCTTGTTATTGATAGGGATGTTTTTATTTGCATCTTGTAATAATACCGATCAAAACAATAGCACAACAACTACAAGTGCTATTGCTGCCCCTATTAATTTAAGTTATACTGTATTAAATATTTATCCGCACGATACAAGTTCCTTTACCGAAGGTTTAATTTGGTTAGATGGACATTTATTAGAAAGCACCGGACAAAAAGGTCAAAGTAAATTGTTACAAATCAATTTAGCAAATGGTAAATCAGAAAAAAGTATTTCACTAGCTCCTGAGTTTTTTGGCGAAGGCATTAGTGTTATCAATAATAAAATTTATCAATTAACCTGGCAAGAACACAAAGTATTTGTGTACGATATGAATTTTAAAAAACTTCCCCAAGAGTTTGAATGGCCTTACGAAGGATGGGGTATGACAACCGATGGAAAATATTTAATTATAGATACAGGTGGTAGCAATATTTATTTTGTAAACCCCGAAACCTTTAAAATTGAACGCACGTTGGGTGTAGTAAATAACAACGGTTATGTGTCAATGATTAATGAACTAGAATATGTAGATGGCTATTTGTATGGCAATATTTTTGAAACCAATTCTATTATTAAAATTAATGTGCAAACTGGTTTGGTAGAAGGCATTGCAGACCTAACTGATATCTTAAAAAAGAACCACCAACCAGATACTTCCGATAGTAATGTGCTTAATGGAATTGCTTATAATCCAGCGAAGAAAACATTTTATATTACTGGAAAAAATTGGCCTTCTTTGTTTGAATTAAAATTTAACTAGCCTTATTTTTTACTCAAAATATAAATAACAGAACTTGCTTTTTTGTTATTGAATAGTGCTTTCAAATTAGACACCAATCCTACCCAAACTGCAGCCAATAAATTATTCTTTCCGTTTTTATATTGTTCACTTAACATAGCAACATAAAAACTATCAAACCACATTGGTTGAATACGATTAAGGGTAAATCCTTTTTGATTTGCTAACTGTTCTATGCTAGTTGGAGAGAAATGATACAAATGCCTAGGCACATCATAAGCAGCCCAATAAGCCCCATAATAACTAGCATCATAACTAGTATAATTAGGAACAGCAATGATTAATTTACCAGCAGGTTTTAATATATGATGGAACTGGTCTAAATATCCGTGTAAATCATGCACATGTTCTAATACATGCCATAAGCTAATGGCATCAAAGCTTTCGCCTTGCATATTGTACAAAGTTTCAGGTGATTTTAATTCAATATGATTAATTTGAATTGCGTTTTTTCTGGCAGTATCATCGGGCTCTAATCCTGTTACTGACCAACCTGCATTAAGCATGGTTTTAGAAAATGCACCTGTTCCAGCACCCACATCTAATAAAGCACCCGTATTTAAGCCTGTTACTTTTTGAACCAGTTTTCTTTTTTTATTTAGTGTATGGGAACGTACTAAATGATAACAACGATGAATCAAACCCTTTTGTGTATTGGAATGAGATACATAATTAGCCGACTGATAATAAGGTCCAATATAAGCAGCTGTAGGAATTGACTGCGTAAATCTAAGGCTGCAATTATTACAATGCCAAATATCAAAACTTGCTTTGCTTACTGTATAATCAATTGCTTGAATTTGGTTTTGAATAGCAGCACTTCCACAAGCCGGACAGTTAGCATAATAAATTGAATGTTCGTTCATCGTATTAAAAAATGACTTAGCCGTTAAACATAATAAAACAACAATGCGCCAATGCCCAACAAGAGTAAGGCTATTGCATAAACCCACCAATTATCTGTGGTTTCTTCCTCATTTGTTTGACCTAAAAAATCTGTCAACGCACCGCCTTCTAATACTGTAGCTTCTTCATTATTTACATCTTGAGTAGCAGTTACAACCAAAGAAACAGATTTATCTATGGAAACTTGTTTAAACAAATAGTCTAAAGGGCGTTCAGGAATAAATAAAAACAAACCATTGTCTTCTTTTTTAAGTGTTCCAATGCCTTGTAAAACAGACCCAGATAAGGTTTGTACTTCTTGTAATACTTGTTGCGTAAATGCATGTAACTCTTTCATTACATCGGCTAAATCTAACCCTGTTTCTCTTACTAAAAAATCATAAAAATGCCTATCTGCAACTACCGTTTCTTGTTTGAAACGAATAATTTGCGTTGGAGGATACATTAAATGATTGGTTCGATCTATTTCAGCACTCATTTGATCCATTGAAAAAACACCCAACTTAGGAATCGCTAAGTTTTTGTGTAAAACAAGGTATTTTAACAAATATTGGTACATGAAATAATCGATTTACTTAAACGAATATACAACTCCTCCCAAAACATTGAATCCTAAAACTTCATATTGGTTCCAACGTTGATAGGTATTATTCAATAAATTATTCATTTGAAGCCAAAAACTTAGTTGCGAAAGCAGTTTAATATTGGCACCCAGATTTAAATCAGCAGAGGGTGTCAATTTACCTGATTGTAAGGATTTGTTTAAAAACGCCGAACCATCTCTTAAAAATGCTTCGGCCTTAATATCAACCGATTTTAGCATTTTCCATTTAAACGTACCCGAAATTTCCATTGGAATTAAGCCATACGCTTTTTCATAATTGGTTAGGCTACTGTATTCAAATAAATTTAAAGCACCTATTACAGAAAATTTTTCTTGTTCACGGTAAGCGGCTTCGGCATGTAATTTTATGGCTTGTATTTTTTTGTCGTAAACAACATTAAAGGTTTTGCCATCAGTAATGTTATTTGTAAATAATGGTTGATCAAATAATTGCAATAAGGAAAGCCTTGCCTTAAAACTTAAATGATTGCCAGCAGATCCTTTAAATCCAATGTACTGTTCAGCAATTTTAGTATTTAAAATATCGGAAGTTGGTAGTTCTATAAAAGGATTAATTCCTGCTAAAGTGCGCAAACTATGAATTTGATAAGATCCTAACCAGCCCAATTCTACACTAATATTAGACGATTTAATTTTTGCTTCAGCAGAAATATTAGGTAACATAGAAAACAGTTGGTTATTCCATGTTGGTGACACACCAAGGTTTATTTTAAGATTTGGTTTGTTAACACCAATTGATGGATTTATATAGAAAACATTATCATTAAACTGAAGCACTTTTGTATTGGTGGTATTGTTATACGTTGCAATATCTGCATTCAAACCCATTGATAAATTGTATACCTCATCAAAGGTTTTAGAAAAAGGCGCAGTTATAATTAAATTTGTTTCATTTGCTTTTCCATTTGCAGAAAAATAAATGGCTTCAATTTCTGGATGATAATTAAAACCTGCAATAGTTGGCTCAGTATTTTCAACTCCAAAAGTTAAACCAAATGTGTTAAACGATTGTAATAAATTATCTTTAGAAAAACTAAGTGTACTTGGCTGAAACCCATATAAATATTGGGTGCTATTATTAAAGTGCAGTTTACCAGTGAAAGATAAATGGTCTGCTGTGTTAATTACAGTAGATACCCCAATAGCTGTTTTACCAAATTCTTGAAAATTAATATTTCCTTTCGACGATACATGTTGCGCATTAACAGACACAATATGCGATAGTCCATCTCCAAAGGACAAACCCAAATCTGCATAAGGCGTACTGAAACTTCCAAAACCCAATTTCACATATTGATTATTCTGCCAAGCATAGGCAGAGTCGGCAGCTAATGCCAATGGTTTTATTGGAACTGGCTGATACGAAAAAAACAAGTTCTGCGAAGGAATGCGGTAACTAAGTATCAATTTTGTAGTATCTACAAATGGTGTAGTTGCCGAAAAATTAATTTTAGCGGCGTTCCTTAAAGAGGGTTTAAAAGAAGAGGTAATTAAAACTTCTTTAGGATTACTAGTATCTGTTAAAGCAGCGCGAGATATAGTAGCAGCAGTAACTATAGCCGTATTATTATTGGGCACTATATTGGTTAGTTCTGTTTTTTTGGTAGATTTTTTACTACTAGTTTTTTTGCTTTTTTTCGAAGCAGGTTTTGATTTTTTCTTTGTTGCTGTTTTTTGTGTTGTGGATTTTTTCTTATGTTTGGTTTGCGCCAAAATGATATTTGTGCAACTAATTAAACATAACAACAGTAGCATTTTTTTTACAATCAGATACATATAATTTATTTTACTGTTGTTCAATTTTATTTGTTTTATTTTTTTCTACTAGCACCAGATCTAATTTAGTTTGTGCTTCTTTCTTAACTTCTGCTATTACTGCATTCTCAACAATACTTTTAAACGTAGCTTCTGCATTAAACAAATCTTTTTGTTCAAAATAAATATCTCCTAATAGCAAATAACTTTTAGCAACCCATAAATCATAAGAACCCCATTTCTTTATTACCTCAAAAGCTATTTTCTCTGCATCGGTTAATTTATGTTGTTGCAATAAAATTTCAGCAATTCTATATTGCGATTCTGCCGCATATTCAGAACGTCCGGCAGCAATCACTTGTTTATAAGCAGTCATTGCTTGGTCGAAATTATTAGTCAATTGATTGTTTTTAGCAACCACCAAACTAGCCATCATTCTATCGTCGTTGGCAATACCATTTTCTAGCAATAACTCTGCCGCGTTGGGTGCTGCGTTTTGCCACTGTTGGGTTTTAAACTGGCAACGTAATAAGCCGCGCATGGCTTCTAATGTATTTTCTTGTTGGGTAGCCAATGTTTTTAATTGGGCAAAATACAAAGCAGCATTGGCATAGTCTTTTTGATCGAAATAATAAATTCTTGCAGCTTGCAAACAACTCCTTTCTGCATATTTATTAGGTGCTTTTGCTGCAACATTTAAATAATATGCAAGCGCTTCGTTATTTGCTTTATTGGTTAATTCAATTTCAGCACAAAAATAATTGGCTTCTATAAAATATTTTCCTTGTGCAAAAGCCTTTACATAATCTGCAAATCCTTGTTTAGCCGCAGCAAAATCTTTGGCTTCATAGCGCAACATAGCCGATTTATAACTTAATGAATCGGCCTCTGCAGTAGAAATATCTCGTCCATTATCATGCATAAAAGCCACATAATCTCCAGGCTGTTGGCGCGTAATAAAAAGTGTTCTTATATATTCTATAGCATCTGTGCTTTCTTGCGCATTAGGATAAGCTGCTACTAATTGTTTAAAATAGGTTAATGAAGTTTCGTTTTTTTCTAAATTAAAATAAGCAACTCCTAATTTTAAATAGGCTTGCGGATGCATTGCCTCGGCCTCTTTATCGGCTAATAATTTATGCAATGGAGGAATAGCCAATTCATAATTTTCATTAGCCAAATAAGTATTGGCAATTTCTAAGTTTACATCCATGCGTAAACCAGATTTTGGAAAGTTTTGTTGAAACTGTTGTAGCAATTGAATTTTATCTGCCGACTTATTCATTGCGCCAAGAATAATAGCTTTTTGATACCAAGCATAATCAGCAATTGAACTATTCCAATTAATTAATTGGTCGTATTTAACCAATGCGTGTTTAAAATCTTTACGCATGTATTCGCAATCAGCCAAACGTACATATGCATCTTGTTCTGTTATAGAAGACTTATTGGTAACATTAAAAGCAATTTGTTCAAATTGGTCTCTAGCAGCATTATAATTTTCTTTTTTTAAATAACAGTAGCCTAAGTTATAATGCGCATTCACCAATGATGCTTGCCCATTGTTTTTTGGGTTCTTTAAAAAGTTTAAAAAATAAACAATGGCATCATCAATTTTATTAGCACGATATGCAATTTCACCACGCCAGAAACATGTAATAGATAATTGTTCAGCATTATCTGGCAAAGACATAACAATAGATAATAAAGAATCTGCTTGTTGTAAGTCTTGGTCATTAATCATTTCAACGGCCCTACCTAATAAAATGGCAGGATAGATTTTTTGTAAAGCATCACTCCTATCTGTTATACGCTGAAACAATACCAATGCCTCTTTGTAATTACTAGAATTCACCAAAGTGCTAACCAGTAATTCTTTGGCTTCGGTAATAGAACTTGAACGTGGATACTGGCTAATAAAAGTTTGTAAAGACTTTAATGCAATATCTAAAAAGTTTAATTCGTAAGAAAGTTTGGCATACATATAAGTAGCCACTTCTTTTTGAACTGCATTACTATTATTAGACGCACAAAATAAAAATGCATTACGCGCATTGGGTTTGTCATTAGTTTTTAAATAGGCATTCGCCAACAAATACATACTATTCTGTGCCAAAGAATCATCACCACTACTTAACTGTTTAAAGCCATCAATAGACATTGTCCAGTTAGATGCTTCGTAATAGCAGTAAGACAATTCATATAAATCTTCTCTCCTAACTTTTGGCGTAGCTGTTACATATTTTTTTAAATAAACCAGTGCTTCGTTATATTTTTTCTGTTCAAATAAAATATGCCCAACCAATTGTTTTAATTGCAAATCGTAAAACTGAGCACCTATTTCAAGTGCTTTTAATCCAGTTTCTAAAGACAAACTTGATTTACCAGAAAAATAATAGATCTCCGCCAAATAAAACGGTACCACCGATTGGTAATTAGGATCTTTTTGTGCTATTGTAAAACCAGCTAATGCTTCTTTGTAATTTTTTTCGTAAAAACAAATAAAGCCATAATAATAATTAGCATCAATATAATTAGGATCTGTAGTTAATTGACGCACTACATTAAACAATGATTTTGCTTTATTAAAATCTTTAAGAATAAAATAAGCATATCCTTCGTGAAATTTTAAAATGGCTATTTCACTATTACTTAAATTAGCAATATTCGATGCTTGATATGCAGATAATGCTTTGTTAAAAGCTTGTTGTAAAAAATAATATTCCCCTAAATAATAATTCATTCTTTGCACCAAAGCAATATGGGTATCCTTTTCAACAAAATCTTTGGCTAAAGCAATGGCATTACTATCATTCAATTTTAACAAACAACTAATATAATAGAACTCCGTTTCGGCTTCTAAATGATCGGGGTAATTTGTGTTTTCATTTTTGGCATGCTGTAATTGCTTAAATACCGGATAAGCCAAACTTATATTTCCTTGTTGAAACCAGTCTTTGGCATTTTTAAAATTGGCATCTGCATCATTATAAATAGCAGTCGATTGGGCAAAAGCTGTGTTTGAACTAACAAAAACAGTCAAACTGAAAAATAAAAATAGAACTTGTTTCATAGTAAAATTGCTCCATTAAAGATAAGATTACTCTTTCGGGAACAAACATCGTTCCATTATTTGTGGAAAAACAGATAGAGAGCGTAAGTTTGTCAACAAATTAGCATTTTATGTACGAGCATTCTACTACACTTCGCGTTCGATATGCAGAAACAGACCAAATGGACATTGTTTATTATGGAAATTATGCCCAATATTTTGAGGTTGGCCGAGCCGAAGCCATTAGAAACCTAGGAATATCTTATAAAGACATGGAATTAATGGGTGTTAAAATGCCAGTTGTAGAAATGCATGCCCAATTTTTAAGGCCAGCGCATTACGATGATTTAATTACCATAAAAACACAACTGCGCGAATTACCCATTAAACACCAAATAGAATTTCACCACGAGGTATATAATGAAAGAAAAAAACTACTCACTGTAGGGCGAGTAGTTTTATTTTTTATTCATATTGAAACGAAAAAAAGAGTACCAATGCCGCCAGCATTTATTTCGAAACTAGCTTCATTTTTTACACCTTAAACCCTTTCGTAATCTGCTTTCCAATTAGTGATTGCCGCTTTAATAGCAGTGCCACCTAAGTTTTCTGCTACCGCTTTTGCTGCTAATGCAGGAAACTCGTTGTCAGAAGCAAAACGCAACGCTACTATTTGACCACTACGTAATCCTGCTGGAAGTGTTTTACCAGTTAACACATAATGTCTAAAATTTTCTTGCGCACGAATAGCACGGTCATTGGCTTTTAAGGCAAATGAACGGGTAAAATACATAACCACCGCAACCAAAATACACATTGCCATAATTAAGGTAGCAGAATACAAGTTTTCAGGTGCACTATTGCAAACATTAATTACTGATCCAATTAAAATAGCTAGTAAAAGAAAAAAACCAGTTCCATGGTAGCCTTTCACTAAGCGGGAGTGATTTTTAAAATTTTGTTCTTTCATTGTAAGTTTTAGTTTTATTAGTTAAAGATATCTATTTTAAAATATCCAATACGGTAAACATTTTATTAACGATTGCCGAAGCCGAACCATTGTAATTATTTACTATAATAGATACCACATATTTAGTACCATCCTTTGATTGGTGGTAACCCGCAAAACTTTTAGATCCTCCTATCGTACCACTTTTTAATTTCATTAAATTATACACAGGAAGTGCGTCATAAAAATAATCAAACCAAGTTTGTTTTTGTGCATACAATAATACTTTGGTTAAAGCATTTGCGGTAATTCTATTTTGAGGCGAAAGGCCACTCCCATCTTGAATATTTAGTGCCGATGATTCAATGCCGCGTTCATTCCAAAAAGCTTTTATTAATGCTACTCCATCTTCTGTATCTCCTAAACCTTTCTTTTCGTAAGCAATTGATTTGCAAATTGATTCGCCATATAAATTAATGCTTTTTCTCAAGAACCAATAATTGATACTATCTAAACTTACAGAATAAGAATTGCCAATTAATGTAATAGGTTTCGAATCAGTAGCATCTAACTTATTTAGTTCTTTGAAGCCATTGTTAATAGCAATTCCATTAGAAGTAAATGCATGCTCAAGTACTTGCTGCAATTGGTTTGTAGGATGAGGCAATGCGCCAGCAATGGTAAATTTTTCTACACCTGCAGGCACCGTTCCTTCTACAAATCCAATGTTGGTATAAGGTGCTAAATAAATATAAGCATTGTCGCCACTGCCTGCTTTTGCTGTTTGTAAATTGTTAACGAAATGATTGTTTAACAATTGCGGTTCGGTTCCAATAATTTTTACAGAATCACCTACTTGAGATCCAGGAGCCATTAATAAATTGTATTGATTTTCGTGCCAGTTTAAAGCCCAAGTTCCTGCCCCATAATAATTACCAATATCATTCCAAATCCATCCACCCGGAAGGGGTTGGTATGTAAATTTTCTATTATCAAAATAAACAGAACCGGTAACTTTTTGAATCCCTTTATCCTTTAATAATTGCATCCAATTTTGCAATACTAAATTTTCATTGGTAGATAAATAACGCCAACTACCCAAACTAGGATCTCCATATCCTGTTACAAATAGATCTCCATTTAAAACGCCTGCATTAATATTTCCATTATAACCCCAACTTGTTTTAAATTTATAATTCGCACCAAGCATTTCAAAAGCACTAACACTAGTAATAATTTTTTGACAACTAGCTGGGGCCAATCCTATTTGCGCATTCTTTTCAAACACCATTTCATTTGTTGCAGCATTCACAATACTAATACCTACTATCGCGTGTTTCATTTGCGAATCGGCTTCAAATTTTTGTACCGCTTTTTCTAATTGCAGTGCAATATTTTGCGCAAACAAACTCATTTGTAAAAAGCAACAACAAAATAGAATAGATAACTGTTTCATAAAAGGGTTCGTTTTAAATGCTGCCGAATGCGTTTCGTTTGAAATACCTGATTAACTTGCA